>ULQG01008433.1_pt1 | contig 11876 bp, 7 predicted proteins | sample 1954251 | NCBI WGS metagenome assembly ULQG01 (sample SAMEA4835649, study PRJEB28245) | human gut metagenome | biome: gut microbiome; material: fecal sample | place: Denmark | collected 2008 | reverse complement strand
CGTACTGCCGCGCGGCTTTTTCAGCTCGCGAAGTCCCCTGTCTGTCCGGCAGACCAGACCTGTCCGCGTTCTTGTGCCGTGGCGCAGCTGCAAGCCGTAGCCCTCTCGCATGATTTTTTCATAGATCTCCTCCATACTTCACTCCCCCTGTTTCACTGCGACCGAACATCGTCTCTGAAACATTCTATGGGGCAAGGGCAAAAAAAAGAACCATTCCCGACCGTACCGAGAATGGCTGTTATCCTTTAAAATATAAAATTATAAAATATAAAAACGGAATGAACCAACCCTGAGTTAATCCATCCCGCTTTTTTCAAGCTGCGCCTTTAGGGACTCGAACCCTAGACCCACTGATTAAGAGTCAGTTGCTCTACCAACTGAGCTAAAGGCGCATAATGTTTGTTTGCTTTGTTTTGCAATTCCTAACTGCAAGAGATATATTATCACGAACTTGTTCTCCTGTCAACAACATTTTTCAAATTTTTTAAAAAATAATTTTTTCACAAATTTTACATTTCCCTCTTGCACACAACAGCCTTTTGTGTTATGGTTGGAATGTGAAAAATATAACGTGATTCTTCGGGGCAGGGTGCAATTCCCTACCGGCGGTAAAAGTCCGCGACCCTCCAGTATCTTAAAGCGCGAAGTGCCGAAAGATACAAAAGGCTGATATGGTGCAATTCCATGACCGACGGTAACAGTCCGGATGAGAGAAGAAACTTTGATGCTGTTCATGCGTTTCTCGCATGAAAATTTGTTTGCGCATGCAATGCCCCTTGGAATGTGTTCCGAGGGCTTTTTTATTGCAAAAATGCAGTGTCAATCGCAAGTCTTAAGAAGAATCCAATCAGAAAAATTGGAGGAATGAAACATGAAAACGAAATTCAAAACCAGAGATTTAACCATGATTGCCATGATGGGTGCCATCTGCTGCATCCTGCTGCATATTGATTTCCCGCTTCCCTTCCTGCCCCCCTTCATGAATTTTGATCTGGCAGGTCTGGTAGAAATCATCGGCGGCTTTGCCATGGGGCCTTTGCAGGCAGTCTGCATCATTCTGGTAAAAATCCTGCTGAAGCTGGCAACCGAGGGTACCTCCTCCGCATTTACGGGCGAGCTGCAGAATTTCCTGCTCAGCTGTGCGTATGTGCTGCCTCCCGTTATCATGTATCACCAGAAAAAATCTAAAAGAACCGCAATCATCGGTATGGCAATCAGCTCTGTCTTCACAGGCATCGTTGCCATCTTTACCAACCTATATATCATCATTCCCTTCTATATGGCACTGATGGGACAGGATATGAGCTATTTCGTAGCCATGTGTACCGAGGTCAACCCTCTGATTTCCAATGTATTCACACTGGCAATCCTTGGGATTCTGCCCTTCAACCTGATTAAATGCGGCATCAACTCCGTTGGCGCAATGCTGCTGTATAAGCACTTAAGCCCCATCATCCACGGCAATGCCTCTGCAAAAAATAAAAAGGCAAGCACCATAAAGAAAGCGGACGAAACAAAAATCTGAGTATAAAAAGCACGGAGAAGTAAAGGAGAAACCGAAATGAAATTCAGCTTAGACAAAAACCTTACCTTTGAACAGGCAAAAGCCCTTTTCTTTGAACAGCTGGGCGATTGGAAGATTATGGCGCTTGCCAGCAGCGTAAACGATTACGTTATGGTGCGCAACGTCAGCTGCCTGTTCTACAATGACAAAATCTATTTCAAAACAGACAAGGACTTCCGCAAAACAAAGCAGCTTTACGAAAACCCCAATGTTGCCCTCTGCTATGGCGGCATTCAGGTGGAAGGGACTGCGAAAAACTGCGGTCTGGTTGTAGATGAGCCCGGCAGAGTGTTTGAAGGCCTTTATAAAAAGCACCTCTGGGGCAGCTACAATAAATACAGCCACGAGGATTCCGAAATCATCATTGAGGTAACCCCGAAATTCGTTGAAGTCTGGGATACCAGTGAGGATAACTACGCGTATCAGATTTTCATCGACTTCGATAAGAAAGAGGTTACGGTAAAGCCTTACGATAAGAAATAATTCCCGAAATCCATTGTATTATTTCCCCTATAGAAAAAAAGAGCATCTGTTCTCCGCAGATGTTCTTTTTTTGTCCATATAGTAATTTTATGATATAATTCATTTATAAAAAATTCCGAAAAGGAGGAGAAGCCTTGCAGAAGCTGAATATTGCCATTCCGCAGGACGCGGTCTGGATTCTGAATAAACTGAATGAGGGCGGTCATGAGGCGTATATCGTCGGGGGCTGTGTCCGCGATTCCATTCTGGGGCGCATGCCGCAAGATTGGGATATCACCACCTCCGCCCTGCCCGAGGAAACCAAGACCATCTTCGACCATACCTTTGATACGGGCATCAAGCATGGCACGATTACCGTCGTCCTGCATCATGAAAATTATGAGGTCACAACCTATCGCATCGACGGTGAATATGCCGACTGCCGCCATCCGGACGAGGTCTCCTTCACCAAAAAGCTGAATGAGGATTTGCTCCGCCGCGATTTTACCATGAACGCCATTGCCTATCACCCCAAGGAAGGCTTTCGCGACCCCTTCCATGGGCAGGAGGATATTGCCGCAGGCATCATTCGCGGCGTGGGTGAGCCGGCAAAGCGCTTTCAGGAGGATGCCCTGCGGATGCTGCGCTGTGTGCGCTTTTCCGCGCAGCTTGGCTTTGCGATTGACCCCGAAACATGGGCGGCGCTCTGCGCCAATACGGCGCTGATTCAGAAAATCAGTGCGGAGCGAATTCGTGAAGAGCTGCAAAAGCTCTGGCTTGCGCCCTTTGCGAATAAAATGCCCCTGCTCTGGGAAAGCGGTCTGCTCGCACAGATAGATGCGACCCTTTCCGCAAGCCTTATCGCAAACAGCCAGACCCTTTTGGAGGAAATTTCCCTTTGCCCGAAGGATAATATTCTGCGGTGGTGCATTGTTTTGCAGCATTACCCCATCGGCGAGGTGAAGGGCTTTTTAAAAGGTATGCGGCTCGATAACCACTCCCTCAAGCGGATTTCCCTGCTTCTGGAGGAGCTGTCCGCGGATTTGCCGACAGAGCCCTATCCGCTCCGCAAAAAGCTCAGCACCATCGGGCAGGAGGCAACAGAGCAGCTTCTGCTTCTGCAAAGCATCCTGCGTCCCACTTCTCCCCACGCCGAGACAAAAGCCACCTTGGAAAAAATCCTTGCGGCAGGGGATTGTCTTTCTCTGAAAACGCTTGCCCTAACGGGACAGGACTTGATGGCACTCGGTGCGCCGCACGGCAAAATCCTAGGCACTATCCTTGCGGAGCTACTGGATATCGTTCTGCGTGCGCCCGAAAAAAACACAAAAGAAACGCTGACAGCACTTGCACTTGCGCTGTTGGAAGAATTATAAGGAGGAAACAGCCATGATTAGTGAAAAAGGATTTGTTCTGGAAAACGGTACGGAGCTGCCCTTTCTGGGCTTTGGCACCTGGCTTGTAAAGGAGGAAAAAATCATTCTGGATGCCTTAGCATCCGGCTACCGCCATATCGACACCGCCAGAAGATACGAAAACGAAAAAATGGTCGGCAACGCCCTACAGCAGTGCGGTATCCCCCGCAGAGAACTGTTCCTGACCTCTAAGGTCTGGAAAACGGACTTAGGCTATGATAAAACCATGGCAAGCTTTGAAGCCTCCCTCAAAGATTTGCAGGTGCAGTATCTGGATTTGTTCCTCATTCATTGGCCCCTGCCCTTCCCCGGCGCAGATTGGAAGCCGCTGGTAACGGAAAGCTGGCGTGCTTTGGAGCGGCTCTATGATGAAGGGGCCGTGCGTGCCATCGGTGTCTGCAATTTTCTGCCGCAGCACCTCCTGCACGTTCTGAAAAACGCCAATACCGCCCCCATGATTGATCAGTTTGAATTCCACCCCGGCTATCCGCAGTATGAAACATTACAGTTCTGCCAGAGCCGCGGCATACAGGCGGAGGCATGGAGTCCCCTTGGCAGAGGGCGGCTTCTGGAGGACCCTTTGGTTCTGGAGCTTGCGAAGAAATACGGCAAAAGTCCGGCGCAAATCTGTCTGCGCTTCTGCCTGCAAAATAACGTCCTGCCCCTGCCGAAATCCTCCGCACCGGAGCGCATGAAGGCAAACCTCGATATCTTCGATTTCGAGATAGAGCAGGAGGATATCTATCGTCTGCTGACCATGCCCCAGACAGGCTGGTCGGGGCTTCATCCGGAGCATTTTGAATAAAGTCGAAAGCAGGCCTTCGACTTATTTAGGCAGAAGAATAACCTGATAGCGATTGTTCGATCCATACAAAATCACTCGAAATTATTTGCAACCGCTTGACTGGGTATTTCCCTTACAGTAAAATAAAAATTGTCAAAAAACAGCAAATTTTATCGAAAATCATTCATAGCAGAAAGGAAGGAATCTCATGAAAACACGCATACTCTCTTATCTTTTGGTGTTTTCCATGATACTCGCCCTTTTGCCTGCTTCCGCATTGGCAGAAGGGGAAAGTACCACAACGCCGTACATCACCGCCACAGTGAAACACGCTTTGGACAGCGGCGGAGCGGAAACGGGGCAGATTACAGCGCAAATCGAAGCCTATCTGACGGATAAGGATAACCAATCCCGCACCGTTAAGCCCTGCGATATCATCTTCTTGATAGAGCAATCCGCCTTTATGAATACGCAAAACGATACAACGCAGTATGGGCAGGAGCGAGCGGATATTCTCAAGTCCATGGAAAATCTGCTGCAAAATCTTCCTGCCCCCACCACAGGCGAACATCGGGTGGCAATCGCAGGCTTTGGGCGTATCAATAACAGCGGCGCATCCGATCCATACATCGAAAGTCAGCACCCCGGTACAAGGCTATCTGCAACCCAAAACCCCAGCTTGAACACAGGCTATTATACCTGTAACACAGATAAATCACCTGTATTCCATTCCCAAAGCGGTTGGACAGAATGGAACAGAATCACAGATCACAACGATACACCCCTGCCGCAGATGCCGGATGGCTATCTTGCCAATGAAAACTATGATGATGTTTTTATGAGCATTGACGCGGCAAAGGCTGTCATTGATGTTGATAAAATGGTATCTTGGCACGCAGGTGCCTCCCGTATGGATGCAGGTCTGCAAATCACAAAGCAGTTGGCAGAAATTGCAAAAAACCACAAAGACGAGGACCGCAACCTTATCATCTTTGTTGCCGCCAGCTCCTTGCCCTATCAGAATAGCGCAGGCTTTCAGATTCTTCGTTCCGAAGCGGCACAGGCAGCGGCAACGGAATTGAAAAATAATTATAACGCCACCATCTTCGGCTTTGGCGACTTCCGTCCGCTGACCTTGCAAAGCGGAATGTCCTCAGAGGATCAGCGTACACAATTCAATGAAACCATGACCGGAATCTGCGGCAATTCCAACACACTGGATGGCACACCCTATTTCAAGGGCTTGAGCCAAGTGCATGATATTAATGAGGCGCTCAATGAACTGCTGATTCAGATTGACGCAAATGTCAATCCAAATGCGAAAAGCCTGAATATCAATGTGGATAACTTCCAAGAAAAATCCACAGCGCATACCTCTCATACTTGGAAGGAATTGAAAGGGAAACACCATATTCTTACAAGCAGTGCCATCAACGAAACTGCCTCTGTGGATTATTACCGCTTTACGGGGTATGATGCAAACGGCAATCCGCAATTTGCCGCAACCCCCTTTCTGCGCATCGAGCGGAGCCTTTCCGATATCGGCAGTGGCGACAGTATTCAAACGGCACTCAGCCTTCAGCCGATTCCCCCTGTAGGCACAGAAGGGACTGCCTACGGCGTAAAAGCAGTCATTACCATTACCGATCCCGTCTGTGTGGACTATAAATGGGCAGGGCGTTGGACACCGGATTTCAATCCGCCCGACCACGAGCACGCCGCGCGTGGTGTGAAGCACAGCCCCACAAATCCGGAACAAAATGAAACCACAAGCGACACCATGAAATTAAAATTTGACGGTTGGTATCGTCTTTGGGATGACAGCATTGACCATGAGGGAAACGGAAAGAAAACTTGGACGTATGACGGAAAAAAATACGTTGCCTATCAGGATACCGTATATGATGCCTTCGGCAGTGATTTCACCCTGTATGGGCGTTGGATTCCTTCCATTGATGTAAATTTCCAATGGATTGGCTCTGTCATCCCCGAAGGCGCAGAGTTGCCTTCCACCGTTTCCCTTCCACTGAGCGACAGCGGAACCGCCTCCTTTACCCCCGCCGTACCATCCCAAGAGAGGTATGAATTCGACGGCTGGTATAAGGATTCCGCCTGCACAGAGCGTTATGGCGAAAACGGCGAAAACCTAACAGAGAATACCACCCTTTACGGCCGTTGGACGAGAATCGGCACAAAAGCGGTTACCTTTACCGTTGTAAACGGCAGTTGGAATACGGAAAGCGCTTGGTACAACAAAATAACCCAAACGAATGATACGGAAACCTTGACCATTGAGGTTCCTCTGCGCAACGGCAAAGGCACGCTGACACCCGATTTGGTTCCTCATGTAGATAATCAGGATATGATACCCGCAGAAGGCTACAAAGCACCCGGCACTTGGGGAGATAACGCCCCCGATACCAATACGGATGCCATCACCGAGGACGGCACCTATGCGTATACCTATACCTTCCCCAAGGCGGATACCTATACGATTACCTATCGTTGGGTAACAGGCACAGAGGTACCTGAGGATGTGCGCCTGCCTGCACAGCAGGAAAAAAAAGAAAGCAGTGATGGCACAAATCCGACCTTTGAGATTGCAACCGTAACCTCTGCTGATAAAAAATGGAGCTTTAGCGGTTGGTATACAAACGAAGCATTAACCGGCACAGCAATTAGCGACAGTTATGCCTTCCCTGCAGACAACGCAAATGACACAAAAAACCTCACGCTTTACGGCAAATGGACACATGACCCCTGCACCGTAACCTTCTATGCGGACTACTTCCAGCCTGCACAGGGGCATTTTAATACAGATGATTACTCAATAAGCTATACCGTTCCTTACGGCTCTACACTTACCAAGGAACAGGATACCGTTCCCACACCCGTCACAGAGCTTGCACACACCTACTACTTCGAGGGTTGGAGGGATGATTATAAAACATCTCTCCTCGATACAGAGGAAGAGCAGGAGGATACAGAGGAAGAGCAGGAGGATACACAGGACAAGCCTGCAGCCTATTCGGAGGATTCCACAGCAGGCACCTTCTACACCAGTAAGGCAATTCAGGATATGACGATAAAGTCTGACTTGAATTTCGTGGCACAATGGTGGCCCATTGTTACCTTTAATGCCAACGGCGGCGATTGGGAGCTTATGGAGGACAGACCTACCGAACGCTACGTCCCCGTACCTGCAAACAGCGACCATATTGATGCCCTGCGTCCCCCCGCAAGGGAAGGCTACACCTTCCTTGGATGGTATGACAGTGCAGAAAATACTTCCGGAAAACCCATTGATTTTAGAACCAGAACCTTCAAGGGTGCGGCAACCGTTTATGCACACTGGGCAAAAAATGCCACCGTCACCTTCAAAATCGTAAACGGCTATTGGTCGGGCAATACCGCAGAGGATAAAACGGTTACCGTTGTACTGCATCCGCAGGCAAATGGTTCTGCAAGCGGCACATTGGATGCAAGCCATGTTCCCACCATTATGATTCCTGCCGCAGGCTATGAAAATACCCCCGGTCATTGGGATGTGACACCAAATACCGAAGAAAACAGTATCAGCGGCAATGTAACCTATACCTATATCTTCGGCAAAAAGCACCACAGCAGCAGTGATGACAACAGCAATAGCAGCAAAGACGAAAACAAGGACAAGGATAACAACAAAGAAAATAACAAAGACAACAATACCGGCGAAACCACGCCGACAAAGGTTCCCGCTTTGCTCAACGGCAGCAATCATTTTGCTTATGTTGTAGGCTATAAAGACGGCAACGTAAGGCCGCAGGGCAACATCACCCGTGCGGAAACCGCCGCTATCTTCTTCCGCCTGCTGAAGGAGGAGGTGCGCAGCGAAAACCTCAGCAAGCACAACGATTTTGCCGATGTAACAGAGGACAGCTGGTACAATACAGCAGTTTCCACCATGGCAGGCATGAATATTCTCAAGGGCCGCACAGCAAACAGCTTTGCACCGCAGGCCCCCATCACCCGTGCGGAATTTGCCGCCATCTGCGCCCGCTTTGACAGCGGCAGAGCAGAGGAAAACAGCGGCTTTACGGATATTTCCGGCCATTGGGCGGAAAAGGAAATCGAGCGTGCCGCCACCCTTGGCTGGGTAAGCGGCTATACGGACGGCAGCTTCCACCCCGATGCCCCGATTACAAGAGCAGAGGCAATGACACTGATTAACCGTGTGCTTTGCCGTATGCCCGAAACAAAGGCCGACCTTTTGGACAGCATGACCAAATGGCCCGATAATCAGCCCGGCGCATGGTATTATCTGGCTGTGCAGGAGGCAACCAACAGCCACACCTATGAGCAGAAGGATTCCAAGTATGAAACATGGACAGCACTGACCGCAGAGCCGGATTGGAGCAAATATTAAACGAAAGCAATCAAAAAGGCTGTCATTCCAGTAAAAGGGATGACAGCCTTTTTCTTTTCTTTAAAACAGAAGATTTAATTCCGTTTTCGCCTTCTCAATATCCTGCAAAATCGTCTTTTGCTTTTCATCAAACAGCAGCTCCGCGTTATACCGATAATATTTCTCCGAGCCATTCTCGCTGATGAATTTCACGCTATAGAAGTTCGTGGTCAGCTCCGTAATAAAGATAACCATTTCCTGCCCTGCGCCGAAGGCCTCCTCCAGAAATGCAAAGGCATTGTCCAGCATCGCAGACGCATCCGCAATGGCGTTTTCCCGTCCTTCCGCCTCTTTTGCGAAAAGTCCCTTCACCAGCGCAAACGCATCCTCTTTTTCCCGACAGCCGTTCCGCTTGCCCTCCGCAAGGAAGAAATGCAGCCGCTCCAATTCACGCATGCAGGCATGCTCCGCCGTTTTCTCCAGAAGTCCCGCCTTCCGCTCCTTCGCAAAAGCAGCTTCTCTTTCCTCCACCAGTCCCGTAAAGAGGTTCTCCCAAGGCGTTTCCTTGCAATAGGGGCTGTTGAACCTCTCCTTCAGCTCCAGCAGTGCCCCATGCAGTCCCGTTACGGTCAAATCCGCCTCGTATGCCCCTCGGAAGCCCTCGGAAAGCCTGCTCAGCAAAAGTCCCATCACGCTCAGTCGCTCGTCAAACGGTGCATCCTGCAGCTTTGTCACCGCCTGCTTGGTATATTTCCCCTGCAAAATGTCGTCCACGCGGTAATCGGTGCGATATTTGCGGTACAAATCCAGATAATTCGCAAAATCCTTCGCAATCCTGCGGTGCTGCAAGTACTGATAAATCAGCCCCTCCTCTACCGGCAGATTCATATCCTCATACACCTTCAGGATGGTAGAAAGATCCTCCCACCCTCTCGCCGTCACAAACCGCTTGCCATCCACCGTTGTCTCCATGGCATAAAAATGATCCTTGCGAATTTCCAGATAGGACAGAATCGCCCCATGGATGCCCTGCTGATAGGCATATTCCTTCCAGACGGAAAAATCAGGCTCTACGTCGATTTTCTTCACACGGTCAAGCGTTACCACGTCAAATTCGCGCACGCTTTTGTTGTATTCGGGGGGATTGCCTGCCGCGGCAATCAGCCACCCCTCCGGCACCTTATGCGCCCCAAAGGTCTTGCACTGCAAAAATTGGAGCATGGCAGGCGCAAGCGTTTCGGAGGCACAGTTGATTTCATCAATAAACAAAATCCCCTCCTGTAAACCGGTTTCCTCCATTTTATCATAAACCGATGCGATAATTTCGCTCATGGTGTATTCCGTTACGGTGTATTCCTTTCCGCCGTATTCCTTCTTGCTGATAAAGGGCAGCCCGATGGCAGACTGACGCGTATGATGCGTAATGCTGTAGGATACCAGTGCCACGCCGCACTCCCTCGCCACCTGCTCCATCACGGCGGTTTTCCCGATACCGGGCGCGCCCATCAGCAGAACGGGTCTTTGTCTGACCGCAGGAATACGGTATTCCCCAAACTCGTCCTTCGCCAGATACGCCTGAATGGCATATTTGATTTCTTCCTTCGCTTTTTTAATATTCATGCTATCCTCCTAACGCCCATGAGACGGCAGTCCCAAGGACAAATCCTCTTTCCCCAGTATCAGCTTCATCGCCCATGGCGGCACACCGACATCCGTATAATCCTCATGATAGAACACAAATGCGGCATCATAGGGCGGTCGGCGCTTGGGGAAGGTGCCATAGCCGTCTGTGAAATAAATCAGACCCTTTAGGTTCTGAAACGCCCTTTCGGCAATCAATTGATCAACATATTGGAACACAGGGCGGAAATCCGTACCGCCGCTGCCGCGCAGTGCAAAATCCTCCATAAACTGCGCCAACTCCTCCTTGGAGGTTATCCTTTTATCCATCTGCACCGCCGCATCGCACTGTATGATATGCACGTTCATTTTATGGAAAAAGCTTTCACTGCTTGAAAGAATCGCGTAGGTTTCCTCTAAGAACCGCTTCACCGTTTCCCCCTCGCAGGATTCGGAGGTATCAATGGCAATCACCAGCTCCTCCACCTTCTTCACTTCCTTATATTCCAGTGCTTCAATCAACGGCAAATTGCCGTACATCTGCAAGCCATAGGTATAGAAGATAAAATCGAAGGCATCGTCATCCACGCGCATATCCTCCTTGAGCGTCACGAATTTCTGCAAAAACTGCCGATAATCGTAGCGTTCCCTGTTCTCGACCTTCAGATATTGCAGAAGCTCGCCTGCCTCTGCGCCCATATCCTTGGAGAAGGTTTCGAGGTTAGTTTCGGTCTTTTCCCCGATTTCTGTCCATTTTTCCTCCAGCTGCTGCTGCTTTTCGTCCTGTTCCTCCTGCTCCTGCTGTTGGTCGTTGCTGTTATCTTGGTTATCTCCGTCCTTGTTATTCTCGTCCTCGTCATCCTTCTGATGCTCCCAGAAAACATGGTCGTCTACCCAGAATTCCAGCTGTAGCTTACCGAATTCCTGCAAGGAAAGCTTTTTTTCTTCCAGCACGCGATAAATACCCTCGGCGGAAAGCACCTTCAATTCTCTGCGGAGCATATCGTACATTTCGTTTCGTTTATCGGAGACAACGAGCCGCACCGCCTTCACCGACAGCGAATCCACGATAGATTCCACCGCGATATCGCAGGCGAGGTGCCAGAGCTCCTCATCCCGATGGTTCAGATGGAAGGGATGGCGGAACAGGCAATGCAGAACCATGTGCAGATAGGCGCGATTGACAAGCACGCGGTCGCTCAGATAGCGCTGTACGAGGTAGCGCGGGTTAAACAATATCTTTTCGCCGTCTGTCCCGACGTACAATGAGGAAAGGTTCATTTCGTACCTAAGACCGCTGAGTGCCAAATCAAGAAAGCGCATGGAAAGGTAAAGCTCGTTACGCGATGCGCTTAAAATATCCGTACCGATACGGATGAGGTTTTGATGTGTTTCGTTCATGCCTTCTCACCTCCTATAACCCTAAAACCGTGGGACGCTGTCCCACACCCTGACAGGGGAATGATTCCCCTGTACCCCCATTTGCAGAACCATTTCATGGTTCTGCGGTATATCAAAAATATGTATTATTATAGGTCGAATGTTTTTTTCTTTTTGGTTGCGGCAAAATGCCTATGCTGATAATCCATTAAAAAGCTGAGCACTGCGGTCTGCCCCTTTTTCTGCGCAAGGGCAATCAATTCGGGT
>ULQG01022167.1_pt1 | contig 11885 bp, 10 predicted proteins | sample 1954251 | NCBI WGS metagenome assembly ULQG01 (sample SAMEA4835649, study PRJEB28245) | human gut metagenome | biome: gut microbiome; material: fecal sample | place: Denmark | collected 2008 | reverse complement strand
AAATCGGCTTAAAATCACTACAATTGCATTGCTCAAAAACGTCGCAAAATCGAAGTATTTTTCTGCAAAATAAGTATGTAAATCCGAAGCTCCGACTTCAGATTTTTTGCTGTTATGAGCCGCTATTGAACTTCAAAGCGTTTGCAACAGCATCGCAAGCTTTGACCTGATACTCCTGAAACATATGACTGTAGACAGAAAGCGTTGTCGTCTTGCCAAATAGTAACACACTTTCATATGCTGGGTAAATAACGTAAATACGCCTTTAAATAGGCTTCTTTTATCTTTCAGAGGTTCGTCGAGCAGCTTGTAGTAGATGTAGATTTCACGAGGCTGCCCCTCCACATAGGCATCAAGGGTGATATACTCGATCAGCTCCAGGCACATCTCACGGGTAAGCTCATGCAAACGAAATCTGCCCTCTGTGAACTTCTTGGTGTCAACGGAATACTACTCCCCGTGGTGCTTCGCCTTTCGTACAAGAAAATAGCCAATCCAATCAATGACCCATGGATGAGCTATGATCTTACCGACAATCTCGATATGAACCTTGTTCCGAGAGAGAAGGCAGAGGGCAGCGGAGAGTATCTTATTGCCGAATATTACCACGCCAAGCGACTGCAATCGCTTCTGAAAGTTGATTTTTTCAAAGGTCTTATGGTCGGGCATCAGATACGCAGGTGTCTGAACTGCAACAGATTTTTTATTGTGAACGGCGGCTATAAGACAAAATACTGCGATATGCCTTCGCCTGAAAATCCAAACAGAACGTGCAATCAGATGGATTTTGCCAAGAAAAAGCCCAAAGAGAAAAATGCCGAGAAGCGAACACTTTTGGCTAAATCAGAGAAACTTTACCATTCCGCTATGACCTCACCGGAATTTACAAACGATGAATTTGAACAACAGTTAAGCTCTGCGAGTTTGTACAGGTTATGTGGCATGGAACCTCCAAGGAAAGGACGATCGGGTCAGGCTGACGATAGGCGCACCTGCAAGCAGGGCAAGGATATTACCCGTTATGAGTATTCCGATTGGCTGAAGAATTTACATGTGGCTAAGTCTGAGTTTTCTGTATCTTTACGCTTGAAATATTTAACTTTTAGTGATATACTTGTTATATACTAACAAATGAAGTTAAAGGGGTGATATTATGTTAGCCATTTGTCTGGCATTGATAAACGATGATGAAGATAAAAAAAGTTTTGAACAACTAGTAAAAAAGTTTGAAAAAAAGCTATATACCGAGTCGTTTAAGATTTTAAGATCACATGAATTAGCGGAAGAAGCTGTATGGGAAACATTTTATAGAATAGCCGATAATTTTCATAAAATTCACAATTTACCCGTGTACAAAATGGAAGCTTACTTGATTATAACTATTAGAAACGCTTCTTATAGACTTTATAACAAAGAAAAAAAGCATTTCTACAATGACATTCATGAAGAAATGAGAGATATTCCTTCCGCCGATGAATTTAACGATTATAATGTTGCCGATTTATCTAAGGCAATCAGCGAACTGGAAGAAAAATACAAAGTCGCAATTACATATTTTTATTATTACGGACACAATGCCGATGAAACCGCCAAACTTATGGGAGTTTCACGGAACGCTGTATATAAATATCTGAGAAAGGCTGAACAGATTTTGTTTGAAAAATTACGAGGTGATATTAGTGAATGAAAATACAGCATTGTATAGAGCTATCGAACAAGCGGTAATACTGCCGTGTGCAGGAGAAATGGAATCTATCGCAGATGTCGAATGTGATTTTTCAGAGACTTACAAAAAGAAAGTAAACAGGCTGATAAAGGACAGAAGCAGACCGTATTATCCTTTGATAAAAACAACTCTGAGGAAGACTATTTTTATTATAGCGGCAGTTTTAATGATGAGTACAATTACAGTTGCCGCTGTTCCACAGTTAAGAGAATGGTTCGTAGGTTTGTTTGTCTCGCAAAATGAAAATAACGCTGATGTGCATGCTGTTCAAGGAGCTATTCCCGCAGATGATATGAACGATGAATTTATCTATTATGAGCCGACGTTTATTCCAAAAGGATTTGTAGAAGAAAGCAGAATTAAGGATATTGCACATTTAGGCATTGATTATCGTTTCAAAAATAAAATCATTTTTTATTCTCAAAGTCCATTAACGGCAACCCATAATATTGATACTGAAAATAGGAAAACAGAATATGTTACCGTATCAGGCTGTGAAGCGTTTTTATCCTATGATGACAACTCATCTATCATTGTTTGGAATGATGGAAATTATGTATATTCCATAAACGGAGATTTGTGCAAAAATGACATAATTGAAATGGCAAATTCGGTTAATCCTACAAAATAAAATATTTTTTACGAAAAGTGTGTACAAATTTACTCAAACTTGTATCTCAGTATATAAAGGGAACAAAATTTTGAGGAAAGGAGTGCACATTTTTTATGAAGAAAATGATTTCTGCGATAATGGCTATATGCATTATGATGTGTTCGCTTAGTATGAGTGTTTCGGCGAATAGCGTAATCGATTATGTAGAACCGGGTATAGAATTAATGTATCTGTACACAGACAATGTTAGTACAAGTGTATATCGTTCAGGCTCAAATATAGCTTATAAATGTGATGCTAAGGGCAAATCCACAGCAACAAAGATAAGCATTTATCTGTATCTACAGGAATATTCAAACGGTGCTTGGAGTAATGTTGATGTTGTTACAAAAGCAGTGAACGGACGCAGCGCATACGTCAGCGATACCTATTCATCGGCGGTATCAGGAAGAAAATATCGTACTGAAGCTCATGTATATGTTTACAGCGGAAGTAAATACGAGTATCTGGAAGTCAACAGCGGAACGTTGATTTTCTGATACATAACTGGTGTAATAAAAATAGAAAGGTTTGGTGAATCCAATGAAGATGTGAATATTTATTTTGCACAATTATTCATTGCAATAATTGTGTGATATGATGAAATTAAAATACTCTGCAACAAAACTTAAAGAAAATTACACTTATATTGAGAAAGGACGTTTAATATGAAAAAGATCGTTAAGAGAATTGCAGCTATGGGTGCTGCTGTTATGATGATGGCATCGATGTCGGCTATAGGTGTAAACGCTTATGGTACAGCTTCGTTCAGCAATGAACTTGCACATTCTGACGACTATAACCCTATTACAACTACATCAGGCTATTCAATTGACTATGCGTATGGTGTATGGGCAACATCAATTTCAAGCGTAAGCGGCTATAGCAAAGGAACACCCCGATTTAAGGTTAAGACGGGGGGCTATTCCGATTATGTTGATGTATATAACACTAACCAGTTATATTCGTTTGATTCATCCATGTGCAGAGGTAATAAAACCTATTATGGATATGTTAAGAACAAGACTTCAGGCTGCAAATGCAAGGTGTCTGGTGAATTCAGGTTTATGTAAGGATAATACATCGGAGGAGAAGTGAATCTTCTCCTCTATGTATTAATATAAACCTACGGAGGCAAATATATGATCAAAAGTATACTTACCCAAACAAAAATAATGCTTAACAAAAAGGGCTTTATGTTCGGCTTTTCGGCAATGATGATGATATGTCTCTTAGAGGTTGTTTTCAGTTCATACGGTGTTACCGCCCTACGAATGGAAGGAGACGGCTTTCCCGGGAACGACCCATCGTCGGTCATAACTTCCTTTGAAGCATTTATCCTCTGTGTACCCTCAGGACTGCTCAGCTATCTTGAGCTGCTGTTCCCATTCCTGTGTGCTTTGCCCTTTTCTTTTTCGATACTTACCGACAAGGCAGCCAACACGGATACTCTGTTGTGTGCCTACTGCGGTAAACGAAGGTACATCATATCAAAGATCACAGCTGCATTTATCGGCTCATTTCTGATATTTTTCGTTCCGCTGATGATAAACGGCTGTCTTAATTATCTCATCTTCGATAATTCCATGGGAGCAAATCTATTCAACCCGAACTGGCGTTTTAACGGCTTCGGCGTTATGCGTGCCACAGACTACCCCAATGCTCCCTTTGGAGAACTGCTGGCGGCTGCGCCCTTTCTGTACAGTATGCTTCATGCTTTTATGTTTTCTCTGATGTCGGGAGTGTTCGGGGTGCTTGCTCTTGCCTGTTCGGTGTTTTGCAGAAGGAACAAAGTGCTGACCTTCGGGGTCGGATTTCTTATCATAAACATAATGCAGTTCCTTGAAAACTACAGCATGAATGATGATATAGATAAAAAATATACCGCACTCGATCCATTCAAATATGTTACTTACTATTACTGTGACGGCAGGAGTGGAGTGAACTATTTAGCGTTTTTCATTGCTATGGGTGCGGTGATAGTCGTGAGTTCGGCTCTGCTGCTTTTCTGTGGCAGAAAAGACTATATCTAGGGAGTGAGAGAATGAAGAAAATGCTTCTAATGATCGCATCTATTGTCCCATTGTCACTGATATTCAACGGTCGTAATTTTTTCAACATTCTCGCAGAGCGCAGTCTGGGAGAATACGATGAGAGTTTTGATCTTTTGTTTATCGGAAACGCTTTCGGTTTTACAGCACTTCGTGATGCAAGCCTGCCCTTTATGCTGTACACATTGACTGTGGCTGTTGTCTATCTTTTTATGTTCGGACATACCATGTCTGATAACCTGAACGTCAGCGATATTTATGTTTTTATCCGAGAGAACAAGAGAACAAAATGGTTCGTCAAAAACTCGGCTCGTATATATTTGCAGAGCGCTGTTATAGTCCTTGTCAACGTGGTTGTGATATGGTTAATGACTGCCAAAATGGGCGTTGCAAATCAGCCCGGGGATATAGGAAAAATAGTTGGGATAACCATGATGATGATACTGTACATTTGGATACTTATTACCACCACAAATCTTTTCTCGGCATTGTTCGGCAGTACTATCGGATTATCTGTCGGAGCGGCAGCACATTATGCCTTTGTTATATCTGCAAGGTACGGCTTTGAGAATACCCTCATAAAAAACATAAACCCTTTGGCTGTCATTTTTAATATGTCAGAAAACAGGCGGAGCATTGTAACGTCAGTAATAGTAATGGGAGTGATCTTATTTGCGGTGTGTGTCATATTCTGCACCTATGTGAACAGATCTGATGTTAGCCTTAACAACAAAGAGATATTAGTGTGAGGGGATAGAAATGTCAACGATAACAGTTAAAAATGCAGTTAAAAAATTCAAAAACAGCACAGTGATCGACAATGTGTCTCTTACACTGGAGGGCGGAAATATCTACGGATTTGTAGGGCGAAACGGCAGCGGTAAGACCATGCTTTTCCGTGCGATATCGGGGCTTATACATCTTACAAGCGGCAGCATTGAGATAGACGGCAAGATGCTGCACAAGGACATTGACGCTCTGCCCAGTGTGGGTATTGCTATTGAAAATGCAGGACTATTTCCGGACTTGTCGGGATATAAAAATCTGAAGCTGCTGGCAGGGATAAAAAAGAAGATAAGCAAAGACAAAATTCGTGAGACTATCTCGGAGGTAGGGCTTGATCCCGACGATAAGCGCCCGATCAGAAAATATTCCCTCGGTATGCGGCAGAGGATACTTATTGCACAGGCTATTATGGAGGAACCCGATGTGCTGCTCCTCGATGAACCTACAAATGGTCTTGATGACAGCGGTGTTGACGAAATCAGAAAGCTGATCTCTGCACAGGCAAAGCGAGGGGCAATAGTCTGTGTTGCAAGTCACAACAAGGAGGATATCGCCCTTCTGAGCGATAAGATATTCAGAGTTGACAATGGCGCTGTCCGGGAGGAATGATATGAAAGTATTTTTGACCTTACAGGCGGCTTTGATTGCAGTCACCCTTCTGCTTTGCTTACATGCAAGGGGCTTGTCAGAGGATGTAGGAATAACCCGCATGGACACTATCGAGAAGATACATAACAGCAATTGTGACTATATTGCTGTGATCCATGATACAGAGGAACTGTATGATCGCTTTTCTCAGTTTGACAGTGAGAATGCAGACTACGGCATTGGGCTTTACGGAACAGCCATATTTGTAGGAACTCCACAGGACAGCTTTTCCTTTTCAAAGGGCAGTACCTTCTGCACCCTTGATGTGGATAAGGTCATAAAGGGTAATATCAAAACAGACAGCATTGATGTTGAAATCAAAGGCGGCTTTCACTACGAAACAGAGGCTGAGTTCAAAGAGCGGTTAATGAATGCTGAGGACATGGAGATAGAGACACCTTCTGAAAAACTATTCTCGCTGGATTTTGGCGGCATGAATTTTATGGTACCAGGGAAGAAATATCTCATAATTGCGCAGACTCTTGATTTTAAAGAAAAAACTGTTTACAGGATAAACGGTTATCAGATAAGCTGGCTGTGTCTTGATGAAACGGAGAGCAAGATTATGAAAGAAGAATATGTTTATTCAGAATGTTGCAATAATGAGATATTTTCGCCGGATCATAGTATTATCGAAGCATTTTACGCTAAAAAGGACGATATACTTAAAACTTATAATATAGTACTGTGATTTATTCAGTGATTCCTTAATATGTGGTCATCTCTAAATTCTGTTGGCTTATCTGCGGCAAATCTTTATCCGTCATATTGTCCAAAATTCCCATGACATACGCTAGTATGCCTGCGAAAATTTAGTACAATCTGCCGAATAAATCTGCACCGCATCCAAACGACATATGAAGTTTATGCATTCACACGGGATGATGTGATTAAAAGTTTTGAATTATGACATAGTTTTATACTTGATAAATTAAAGTGTGATCGTGAAGCTATTGCTATGGAATTATTTAAAGAAGAGAAAGAAGATGGAAAACAATTGGTTTCTGATCTCACAAAAAAGCAGTATTAATAAAAAAACGACCGCCTGCTGTCATTACGCATACGGTACTCTTCCTGGTAGAAATGCACCACTTTCAACCACTTGTTTGCCACTTATTTGTGCTAAAAATCACCGAAATCGGCTTAAAATCACTACAATTGCATTGCTCAAAAACGCCGCAAAATCGGGCTTTTTCGCATTTTACTAAAGACCACATCAGGTGTGCGGTTTAATTCAATTCCCGTACGGGTCACCAAAGTTTAAAGCTCGGAGATAGCACATTGTGCTGTTTCCGAGCTTTTGTTATCTGAAGTTTCATACCTTCCATGTTCTGCCCTACTTTTCCCCGCACACCTCACTCTTGAGTTTTTTCGCCGCCTTGAAATACTCATGCATTTTCACGTCCGCAGGGTCTATCTGTAATGCAAAGGATATCCTGCCCAGCAGCGAATTTATGTACTTCTCAGGCGTAATGTCAGCACCTTTGAAAAACAGGCTTTGGGAAACTCCGTATTTCTCACAGTAATATATTTCCTGACGTATCTCCCGACGCTGTTTCGACGAGATCTGCGCCTTTTCGTTGACCACTATCCCCGTTACCTGTTGACGTTGTGATGAGCCGATAAGCGTCGTTTTTTTCATGTTTAGCTTAAACCCCATTTTCCGCAACGCCCTGCTCACAAGTTGCGTTATCTCTTTGGCGTTAAGCTCAGCTTTTCCACCTGAAAAAGTCATATCATCACAGTATCTTGTGTAATTTATGCCACGCTCTCCACACCACTTGCCTATCCTCTCATCAAATCTTTTCATCACCAAATTCGATATCTGCGGAGATGTTGGCGCACCCTGTGGCAGTATGCTGTTATGAGTGCATATATTTGTCAGCAGCGTTGTAGCAGGCTTAGAAAATCCAAGCTCGCACATGACCCCATAGACCTTGCCAAAATCAATGCTGTCAAAAAAGCCTGAAACATCGAGTTTAAGCACTCTCTGTTGACCAATATGCGGCTCTGCATTTTTCAAAAGCGAAGAGTTTTTGCAATATGCAGTGGCATACTCAGATACGGACAGCGTGTAAAGATACCTTTCAAGTATCCTTCTTTGAACGAGCTTGAGATATTCGTTCGGCACTTTTAACACCCTGTTTTTATGCCCTCTGCCACGATGTATTATCACCTTGCGGTAATTCGAATAACACTTTTTCTGATTTCGTTTATGATAGCGTATTCGGTTGTTGCTAAGCATATAAAGCTTTTTTAAAGGAACATCAAGCTCCTCTGAGATCCTTATGATATCATTATCAATATCATTCATTTTGTCACCTCAAAAAAATAATAACAAGCGTCAGCACAAGATTCAAATGCTTTGGAGCCGAATTTTATTTAATGGAATTAAATCCGATTCGGTGAAAAAGCTTTTGATAAAGCTACTATTCCCTGAAACTTCCACAGCGACTCGCTGTAGTTATGCGTTTTGCAATATCGCTGCTGACGCTTGTCATATTTTATCAAACCATGTTATGTACTCATGATAAAAGCACCTTGTTTATTTTATGAGGTAATTATATCACGCGAAATGCACAACAATTGGTACATCTCGCAGAACACAACTAAAAAAATGGCTGTATATAAACACTCTGATATCATTTTACCAATTTATGCACGACACGTCAATGGGTTATCCTGACATTTTGCGCCAAACGCCAATATTTTGTATGAATACACAAAAAACCACACGAAGATAGGAAAAAAAGCCGAGCCTTGCTTTTATCACCTCTCAATTCCCCCACCTCTCGAGCTTTTTCCTTTTTATCACTATCCCCACCGGGCTATCCGTTTTTTCGTCAAAATATTCCTCGCAGACCCACCAATGATACTCTTGCCTTGGCAGGGTCGCCCACGTCATATAGCAAAAGCTCCACTGGCGAAGCAATTCCTTCTTCTTGCCGTTTTTCAGACTTTCAGGCAGATAGTCCTCCATAAGCTTCACTATCGTATCATAGCTTATAAATCTCATCTTGTTCTTTCTTTTTATTATGGACAGCCTGTGGGCAAGATAAAAATGCAAAACAACTTTCCATATGCTGCATTTGTATTCTGGGTCAAGTATTGACTCTTTTTTCATTCTCCTGATGATCTTAATACGTTCATCGGGATCATTCAAAAGGTCGCACAGTGCTGAGATATTAGAACAATCGAAACCGTCCTGCCCACTGTCCAACTTGAAATATCTCCGCCCGTCTAGTTTGTATAAAGGCACTCGTGCTATCTGCCCTTCCTGCGCCTCCACTGCATATGTCCACAGCCTCGGGCAGGACTTTATCTCATAGACCTCTCTGCCGCTGGAATCCTCGCCACTTTGCACGTTGATAAAACGTTCCCAAATGCCGTCACTTACTTTCTGCGGAGCATTTTCAGTGCTGGCTATAAAGATCCTCAGCCTTTGGAGCTTTTCCACGCTTTCTCTTAGCTTGTCTTTAAGTGCATTTCGTGAAAATCTAATGTCCTCGTTTCCGCTGAGAAGTTCCCATATGGTGTTGAGATAAAACTCCTTTCTGTTATTATTCCATATAGTGCAAACAGCGTCAAAAACACACATATCAAAGTATGTCAGCGGTGCTTTTTCATAAGCCGTGCAGTCTTGATACCATAAGGTACAACAGATATCATTTCTGCGCTGACCTTTCACAAAAGCTACTCTGTAGTTATAGTCCTCTTGATCGTTTCTTTTGCCTGACAGCCCGTCATAAAGCCCTTGTATCTCTTTCTCTCCCAAAAGCCTGTTTATTTTCTTGTCTATATATAACCAACGATCCTTATTTTTCTTTATGACTATCATTTTTTCTCAGCAAGCAAAAGTCCAAACAAATGGACAGATAGTATGATATAATATAGGCATAACAACAAAAAGTGAGGTAAAATCGTTATGCCTAAAAGAAACACACTCAAAAGCAAGCTCAGCATCATAGTTTTTTAGATGAAATTGAACTCAAAAGACAAATGCCTTGAGTTTCTATTTGAATTGCGTTTTCCATAAGGTTTGGTTTGTCTGGAATGTGACTGTACAGAGTATTATCATATCAAAAAGCGTGGTCGGGGAACTACCAAAATGAAGATCATGGTGGCTGTACAGTGGGCAAAATGCTCGCCACTGTGAGGGATACTATTCCAAGCAACTGTGCATACATGATATTCGAGGAGCTGATATTAGCGCCGTTCAGCATTGCCCGTATGCGTGAAAATTTCAAAAGGCGCAGAAGACGTCAACAAAACACCAAGAAAGGAGTGGAATAAAAATGCCACAAACAGAAGATATAGAATACATCAAGAAATATGAGGCGTATGATTGTATCAACACCTCCGAGGACGATGATTTTGACCCACTGGACGAGCTTTACGAGCCTGATCCTGTGGAGATTCAAAACACGAGACAAAATTCATTTACAGCAAAGGTATTTGACCCCGAAACAATGCTTTTCGACCTTGCCGAAGCAAGAAAGACAGAAACAAAATTCAGAGAGAACATACTCTCTATGATGATGTCTGTTCTCATAAGCTCTGACAAGCCCAACGCACTGCTCTGCGGTCCTGCAGGCTGTGGAAAAACCAAGATAGTAGAGGAGCTTGCCTACAGGCTCAAAAACAGCGAGAACATCGTACCACAGCTCAAAGGCTATAGGATATATGCCCTCCAGCTCTCTGATATCGTGGCAGATTCAGGTCTTATGGGTGACCTTGAAAAAAAGGTCAAAATGCTCATAAACTATATGAGCGACCAGGACGAGAAGCGAATTTTGTTTATCGACGAAATACATATGCTTTTTCAGGAAAAGGCATATCGGATCGTCGCTCAGATCTTGAAGCCTGCTCTGAGCCGTGGGAAAATAAAGCTCATAGGAGCGACAACGACCCAGGAAGCAAATCTCATCGACAGCGACCCTGCCTTTTGCAGGCGTATGACAAAGATAATAGTTGACGAAGCAGACCATGAGCAGACAGTGGAGATTCTTCTCAGCATGAACCAGCATTTTGCAAGCCACTATAACATCTCATTCGCTTTGAGCAGAAGCAAGGCAGAGCACATTGTTGATATTGCAGACGAATTTTGCTACTCAGGCTCACACCGCCCTGACAATGCCATAACGCTACTTGACCGCTCCATAGCTTCCGCCGTGGTGAAGAACGCTTCTGACAAGAAGATGAAAATTACTCTCACCGACCGCCATATAAAAGAAACAGCTTTCCGCATGAGATCAGGTCACAGCACGCCCCACGCCTTTAACGAGAGAGCCTTTCACCGTGACCTCTCAGCCGTCTGCGGTCAGGAAGCTATCATAGACGACCTTGTCAATGTGCTTAAGCTCCATTCTCTCCACATCAGACCGACCAAAAAGCCTTTTACAATGCTTTTTATCGGACCAAGCGGAGTGGGCAAAACAGAGGTCGCAAAGATAATAGCCAAAAACTGTGCAGGCGAGAAACCTATCACACTGAATATGTCGGAATTCTATTATGACGCAGGCATAAACCGCATTATAGGCTCGCCTGCAGGCTATCTTGGAAGCGACAGCAATGTTGAACTGCCCTTTGATAAGCTCAAATCAAATCCCTATCAGGTGATACTCCTTGACGAGTTTGAAAAGTGCGACAGATCCGTGCAAAGACTATTCATGTCTGTCTTTGACGAGGGCATTCTCACCACAAGTCAAGGAAACGTTATAGACTTCTCAAAGTCCATAATAATAGCCACCACCAACGCAGGCTGTACCGCAAAGAGCAGAAGCATTGGATTCAACTCAGACAGCACATCAGAAACACAACTCATAAGCGACCTTTCCAACTATTTTGACGTCGAGCTTATCAACCGTTTCTCACAGAAATACACTTTCAGCGAGATATCAAGATCGGTGTACAAAAAGATAGTTGAAAAACGGCTTGCGAGCGAAATAAAAGTCATCAAAAGGCTTCGCCCTGAGCTGAATATAGACAGCCTGTTCAGTGCAGATGAGCTTGCAAAGGCCGT
>ULQG01036263.1_pt1 | contig 11957 bp, 11 predicted proteins | sample 1954251 | NCBI WGS metagenome assembly ULQG01 (sample SAMEA4835649, study PRJEB28245) | human gut metagenome | biome: gut microbiome; material: fecal sample | place: Denmark | collected 2008 | reverse complement strand
TAATTATCTATAGACCATATTATTCCTTGAAAAGATTTTATTTTTGTAAATATTTTTAATGATTCAATGGTGTGTCTTTTTCTCATGTGTTCCTGACTAGATATTCCTCCGACAGCCATTTTTGTAACAATTATATGTAGTATGTGGATTTGATCTTTATTATTAAGTGTTTTTAATATAAAATCGTAGTCGCCTCTTATTTTAAAAGATATGTCAAATTTATGCTCTAATAAGCATGACTTTTTTGTAAATAAAGAAGAGTGTGGAAAAGGGATTTTGTAATTTTTTCTTTTGAAGGAATCGCTAGCGGTTGTAAGAATAATTTGACTTTGGATATTGTCTTGGTTAAACATAATAATATCGCCTGCGCAAAATATAATTTTATCTGATATATGTTTAATTTTATTCTTTACTCTATTTAATATGTCTACATCTGCAAGCAAATCATCAGCCCCTAAAAAAAGGACCCATTCTCCCATTTTGTCCTGCCAGCGGTCGATGGCCTTGTTCCAAGCATCATAGATGCCGCTATCCTTGCTGCTGTCAGCCAGGATCTCCGGCAGACGACTACGGTATTGCTCCACGATCTGCATAGTGGCGTCCGAGGATGCGCCATCTTGTACTATCCAGTTAAAGTCCCGGCAGGTCTGGGAAGCCAGTGAATCCAGCAGGTGCGGCAGCGTATCTGCCGCATTGTAGGTGGAAGTGATAATGGTAAAGAAGGGGGGCATCAAGAATTCTCCACATGGTGCAGGATATCAAGAAAGCGCGCTTCAAAATCAGTTTGAGTCCAGGCAGAGGCCTGCGCGTAGCCACGTTTTACCATCTCTTGACACAAGTTATCATCTGTCCAAAGACGCTTAATAACATCCGCAATCTCAGTTACACTATGTGGATCAAAGTAAAGGGAGGCATCTCCATAGCGCTCACGCATGGCATAAATATCAGAAACGGCTACAGGACATCCCGCTAGCATGGCTTCTAGCGGCGGAATATTTGTGGGCCCAAAGAAGCTTGGCATAATCATGCAACGTGCATGTTCATAGAGCCAACGTGTTTCATTATCAGAAACATAGCCGAGATGGTGAATATTTTTTTCTAATCCAAGCTCACGGATAAGCTGATTATAAAGAAAGGCTCCACTTTTGTCTGTTGTTCCTGTAAAGATACAATGGATATCTAATTCAGGAAGGAGTTTTTTTACAGCACGTAAAAGGTTTGCATGATTTTTATGAAGCCAGAGTTGTGCAGGATAGAAAATAAATTTTTGTTTGTCTGCAAGCGGGAAATTTCGAGGTTTTTCTGATTTCTCTGCTAAAGGGGAAGGGATAAACGGGAGAGTAAATATTTTTTCTGGATCAGGATGATAGATTTCTTTCACATGCTGTTTACCAATATTTGAATCAACAAGGATTGCTGCCGCTGTTTTGCAGAAGGTTGAGAACATTTTCTCTCTCCTACAATATTCACTTGCTTCTCCAACTTCGGGAAAGCGAGCTTCGTAGCGATGCATAAGATCATGGACAGGGCCAATTATTTTGCAGTGCTGTAGAGGAGGATTATTTTGTGTAAGGCTGATACAAATATCAGGATTCCATTTCGAAATTGGCAAAAAAAAATACGTATAATATTGCCAAGGAAGTTTGCATGCTTTTCTGGCCTTGCGAAGGCCATAGAGGATAACCCGGGATAAAAAATCTGCCTTAGGAATGAGAGTCGCATTTATACTGAATTTTTGGGCTACAGAAAGCCACGCTTCGTGCGTACACCAGAAATGGCAACAGTATTTATCAGTATCTAATTGCCTTAATGCAGCAAGGATACTGGCTCCATATTGAAAACTTCCTCCAGCGCCGGGCGGAAGCATAGTATAGATTGCGATTCGTTTTAGCATAGCTTGAGAAGACTCCATGCATTCCATGTCGTTTTAATCGGCAAATCAAAGGATCGCCAGACTCCTTCCGCCATGACCATGAAACCACTCACAGAGGCCAAATATCGTAATTCAGGTAAGAACCAGTAACGCATCTTGTGGACTTCATTCAGAGAAGATTGAGTTCCGCTGAGTTTGTCTGTGAGATCGATGTGGTAATGGACTTCCACAAGGTTATCATTGACCCTGTGCACGGGATGTGCGTGCCGGTATACCCTGGTATGGGCATCTTCCATAATGCGGTCACGTTCGGTCGGAGGGTCTGTAAGGACGCCCGGGCCATACCAGAAGTCGAAGAGAAAGAGGCCCCCCGGTTTCAGATGTTGGCGGGCTGTTTCCATGACAGCCAGGGCATCTTCTTCTGTATTCTGGTAGCTCATCACATGGAACAGGCTGGTCACCGCATCAAAGCGTTTACCCAGACGCACGGTACGTGCATCGCCTTCCTGCAGTAGTGGCGGCAAGATCTCCGCAGGCAGATCTGGAGAGGCTGCCAGCAGCTGACGCCCCATTTCCAGCATGGTAGTGGACATGTCCACACCTGTGACACAGACACCGCGCCGGGCCATCTCCAAAGCATGCCGTCCTGTACCGCAGCCCAGGTCAAGCAGAGCCGCAGGCATGCCGCCATGCCGCGTCAGGCACTCCAGGATGAACTCCGTTTCAGCAGCGTATTCTTTATCCTGATAGAGCAGATTGTAATAGCGCGCATAATCACCAAAGATGCTCATGAGCCCCCCTTAACGTCGAAATGCGGCGATGACATCGCAGACGCGGTCGATGTCCGATTCTCGCAGTGTGCTGCCGCTGGGCAGATAGAAACCGTTATCCGCCAGCATGTCCGAGACGGGGTAGTCGCCCTCACAATGACACCCAAAGGCCTTCAGGGCGGGCTGGCGATGCATCCCGTTGAAGAAAAGCCGGGTGTCGATGCCGTGGTTTCGCAGATGCGTGATGAGCTCGTCCCGCGAATGTCCATAGTCGGGCGTGATGACCAGCCCGTTCATCCAGTTGACACTTTCGCTGCCGGTTGTGTCCTCCTGGAGCAGGACACCAGGAATGGCACGCAAACGTTCCCGGTATTGCCTGCCGTGTGCCTGTCGCAACGCCTTGTAGTCATCGGCCTTTTCAGTCTGGGCCAGACCGATGGCCGCATGCAGGTTGCTCATGCGGTAGTTATAGCCGATGTCCGCATGCAGATAGGTGCGGGGGGCATCCAAGGGGAAGCACATGTTTTTGAAATAGCGACAGGCGGCAGCCAGCTCGTCATCGTCGGTAACGACCATGCCGCCCTCGCCCGTAGTGACGTTCTTGTTGGCGAAGAAGCTGAATGCCGCGATACGCGATAGCGCTCCGGCTTTTTTCCCATGATTGATGGCTCCATGCGCTTCCGCGGCATCTTCCATCAGCCAGAGGCCATGTCGGTCGGCGATTCGCTGCAATGCGGTCATGTCACAGGGATTCCCAAAGATATGGACGGCCATGATCCCTTTGGTGGCAGGGGTGATGTACTGTTCTACAGCCGAGACATCCATATTCCATGTGGCAGCATCGGCATCCACGAAGACGGGCTTCGCTCCGCAGTAGCAGACCGCCAGCGCCGAGGCTATCATGGTGAAGTCCGGGATGATGACTTCATCGCCCGGCTGCACTCCAAGGGCGCGTAAAGCTAGATGCAAAGCTACCGTGCCGTTACAGACGGCAATGCCATGCTTGATGCCACAGTATTCAGCAAAGGCTTTTTCAAATGCTGTGACATAGCTCCCGGCAGAGGAAATCCAGCCGGTACTGACGGCATCGGTAATATATTTCAGTTCATTACCGGCGAGCATGGGCTCGCAGACGGGGAGGACTATCATACCTGTATCCTATGAGAATTATTTTTTGAGCAAAAGTTTCGAAGAAAAAACAAAATCAACAGGGCTGTATTGCCAAGGTAATACAGAATATTTATTTGATAGTAGGCTTCTATTTTTTTTAACCAGCAAGGAGAAGAGGATTTATAAATAAAATATATTTCAGGTATATGTTCAATGTCAAATAGTTTTCTACGTAGCTTGATTGAAAACTGCCTAAATAAATTATTTTTTGATTTAGCTTAATTATTTTATAAAGTAAGTCATAAGGACTTTTTATATATCAAAATACGGTTGTTCGATTATATTTCATGAAACATTTTTATATTATCTACAAGAATTCTATATTAAAAATAAAGACTACCCGGGCTGCCGCCAAATCGAGAACAATGAGCTTTTCCCATGATCGTGGATCTGCATATCCTTTTGATTTTAAGAACGCTTCATCCCATGTTGAATATTTTTCCTCCCAATGAATTAATGAAGATTTATCAGAAGAAGCGTGGGACTATTTACTTAAAAAGTTTTCATGCTTTGCGTCTACCTATATGTTATTTTATTAAGCAGCAAATCTATGGCCGCAAGAAAGGATAAGTTTCACCTGACATGTTTCCTTTTGGAAAAGCATCAAGTAGTGAACCTAAAGATAGATTTATAATATTTATACACTTATATTTTGCATAGTCAGCAAGAAAGTAATATTGTCTAAATGCTATATATTCTGAACGATATGATTCCATCATATTCTGGCTATTTTTTATTGGGGAATCTTTATAAAAATGATTAGGATTAAAATAATTAATGCAATTCACATCGCATGAGACGTCCCTAAATGTCGTCATATCTAGCCCAGTAATATATATATTAGAATAGCGTAATTTGATAGCAAGAAAAATAGCCATAACAGGAACGTTCATGCATCCTGCACTTGCTAAGCCTTTATCGCAAAGATGAAAGGCAGTTTGTTGATCAGCAAGATCACTAGCAGCCCTGCTTGGCATCTGTTTTATTGAAATGTTTGAGTTTACATTATATTGTGTAAGAGCTTTTTCATAAAAAATGTCTGGAACTACAAGATTTATCTTCCAGTCTACTTTTTTTAACATTATCTGAGTTCGTTTTATGCTAAATTCATCAGTGAAAAATCCTGGATCAATCAATACATGATATAAAGGGAAAAAGGCACAAACTTCTTTTGCTTCTAATGAAAAATTAACAGTAATTATATCAAATTGCGTTGTATCGTACTTCTCTTTAAAATGCAGGTAAAACTCATTAAAAGATGGTCCATTTGCTATAATAATAGCCTTGTTATTTCTTTGTTCTGGAAATGTAGTTGAATGGGATAAATTTTTTAAATATAATAATTTTTTTAACTGATTTTTTATAAATTTAAATAAGTTCCATAAAATGGGCGGTGTAATTTGTTTTATAAATTGTTTTAACTTCATATTTACTAGCCTCTATTTTTGCTCCTCTATATTCTGATATAGAATAGAGGGTATTTTTATTGAGTTAAACTCATCGCTATCATCGATATCATTACAAGGAGGTGTCAAAAAAGCAAGACGCTTTGCGCCATAAAGATTTCCTGTCTCTATGATTTGTTTGCTCCGTAGAATATCAATATATCCATTCCCTTGATATGCTTTTGGACATTGCTGACGGGGAAAACTTATAAACTCTTCACCCATAAGTCCGGAGAATGTATCATCAGAATTAAGCCTAAAGTATTTGCAAGGGGGATGGGCTACCTCATGCGCCGAGCACAGAGAGCTTGCTTCGGGATAATTCAAAAACTTTTCGATAGCCTGGTCCATGATTTTAGGGTCTCGATTTGGGCTTGTTGGCCTCAGGTGAACGATTATGGAAGGAATCTTCCCCTCATTTTCTGCCAGCCACAGTAGCGTATGAAAAAGGAAGCCGATGTCCTGCGCCGTGTCCGTTGAAAGAACAGCAGGGCGCAGAAAAGGCACCTCGGCACCATACGTTTGCGCAACTGCCGCATATTCCGCGCTATCCGTACTTACTATGATCCGATCAATATAGTTGCATTGTTTTGCGGCAGCAATACTCCATGCCAAAAGGGGATGTCCCATCACCGGAGCGATATTTTTATTGAGTATACCTTTAGATCCACTTCTTGCAGGTATAATAGCCAAAATTTCATTTGAATACATAGGAGTGCTCTTTAGTTTTTTTGTTTCCGTTTAGAAATTAACAACATACTATCACTCAAATTATACTTATCCAGCACAAATTGTACATCGTTTATTGCATTGAAAAGCTCAATCGGCCACACACCTATTTCCTTGTGTGCCTGCTGTGTCAGCATAGACATTATTTCATAGAAATCCTGTCCAAATTTCCAGCAGTGTGTAATTTCGAAGCCACATTTATCAAGCAATATTTCGACTGATTTTTCTGTAAATATATGAATGTGATCAGGTATGATCAAATGCCGTACAACACTATCAGGAAATAGTTTAGCAGATAGAGCGCTCAGGGATGGATGGCGAGGCACTTCAACAACAATGTACTCACATGCTTGGGCATATTCAGAAATTATTTTTAATATCGCCAAGGGATCGGCCAAGTGCTCAAGTACATCCATAATAGAAATAAGGAAGGAATTACCAATTAAGTCTGAAGCATTATGAGGAGTTATGTACTGTTGATCAACCCGAAACCCTAATCTTTTTCCCTGTGCAACGCCAATATTGCTAGCTTCGATACCACGAACTTTCCAACCCAGTTTCTGGGCTGCCAGTAATAATTCTCCTGCCCCACAGCCTATATCGAGCCACTCAGAATGTTTGTCATTCTTGATGTGTGTCGAGATATATTCGACTTTTGGAGTAGCAAGCATGTTCACACGTTGCTGAAAATATTTATCATCTGCCATATAAGATAAGTATGTACTTTCCCCTTTATAGCGCGCTGTAATATTTTCCTCATGGAAAATCTGAAATTGATAAAGATGACCGCATTGTGAGCATTGTTTATATATAGTTTTGTGCAATTCAACATAGTCTATTGATTCTTTGCATTCACAAATGGGGCAGCTATATCGATAGCCTGAAATCATAAGTTGCTGTGCCCTGTTGGCCATTTCAGTCGCAGTTTTCTTACGCCATGCGATAGTTCTACCAAGAGATTGCATATCAACTTTTTTCCCCCAATTATATAAAATTCCCATGTGTCATCCTCATTAGATATTAGATTGTGATTAACTTTTGAAAGGCATTTTTCTTTACAAAAGTTTCCAAGTATCCCGAAATCAGTTAAATTATAATTAATTTACAGCATTGTAAAATGCGTCAATCCTTCTGAATATGAGCCCTCAGTTTTTCTGCAACTGGTTTTTCAGCTTCGATGATCCTCTTTACACCATCCCCAAGGGCCAACTCCATTTTGCGAACTGTTCCACACAGCATCCTTAATCCAGCTCCTTCCAATGAAGCAGCCTGGTCAGAGCCGTACATAGCTCGATCAAGGGTGATATGTCGTTCAAGTGAGCTGATTCCCATTCCAACAGCAGCGTAAGATACGGCAAGTCCAGACTCATGACCACTATAGCCAACAGGGCAATGGAAAGTATCGCGCAATGTTTGAATACAACGCAGATTGGCATCACGGGGATCCATAGGATATGTTCCCACACAGTGCATAAGTTCAAAGGGGCAGTTTTCTTCACGAAAAATTTTTACGGCACGCTCAACCATGGAAAGGTCACTCATGGCCGTGGAAATAAATGTATACTTACCTCTCTTGGCGACTTCCCTCAAAAAAATTTCATCAGCCAGCATGGCGGAGGCTACTTTGGCATAGTTGCAGTTGAATTGATCAAGAAAACGAAGGCTGTTCAAATCCCAAGCTGATGCAAACCAGGCAATATTTTTTTCTTTACAATACCTGTCGATATCTTCAAATTCCTGCTGGCCAAATTCGAGTCCTTCTTTTTGCGCCCGCTGTGTAGTACCCCAAGGGCTTTTACGCGGGGAATCAAGGAACTCCTTGGTATAAACAAGATCGATATCACGCTTTTGGAATTTCACTGCGTCACATCCACAGTCAGATGCCAAATCTATAAGTTGTTTTGCTAAATCAAGATTGCCATTATGATTGATGCCGATTTCAGCAATAATGAAGATTGCCATATTTACTCTCCATTGTTGATTTCCAGAAATATATCACACAACTCGCGGATAGCGCCATTACCACCATAAGATTGCAGTTTGATAGGCGCTAATTTTCTTATTGTAGGATGAGCATCAGCAGGGGCTGCGGATAAAGGAAGTATCGACATGACTTCAAAATCATTCATATCATTTCCAATGTAAAGTATATTTGAGACATCAAGATTTTTTTTCTGTAATAAATTAAGTAAAAATTCCTTTTTGTTTGTGCACCCTTGGAAGCAAGTAATTCCCAATTTTTTGGCTCGCGTCTGAACGACAGGATTCTCCTCAGTAGATAAAATACAGCATTCAGGTCCATTTTTCTTTTTTAGCATAGCTAAACCTAAGCTATCTGCGCGGCTACACTGAACACTTTCTAAGCCGTCTTGAGATATGATTACCTTATTATCTGTAAAAACTCCATCAAAATCAAAAACAATAAGTTGAATCGATTGTAACTGGGAAGCGAGCATTTTAAATGGGGTACTTGCGTTATCTGTATATTGCTGAGCAAAAATATTTTTTTCGAGAGTAGCACAAATGGCATGGTATACAGGAAGATGAAGCTCCTGAATTTCAGGTGTAGTATTTTCAGGCACGCGAATTTCTACATCACAATATCGTGCCATTATCCCGCCATCCCGGCCAGTAAGGCCAAGAGTATGTACCCCCATTGCTCGTGCCAGACGAAGGGCATGTATGATATTGGCAGAATTGCCAGATGTGCTGATGGCCCAGAGCACATCGCCTGCTTTTCCCAATCCAAATACCTGCTGTGCAAAAAAATACTCAAAGTTTGCATCATTTGCGAAGGCAGTAGGTAGGGCAGTTCCTCCAACAAGAGAAAAGGCAGGAATAGGCTGCTGAAGATTTTTTAAAAGATTTTCATCGACTGGATATGCTGATGAAAAGAGGAGTTTTTCGCGGCATGCTGGACTGACAGGTCGAGGGTGTAAAAATCCTTTCATTAATTCGCCGACAATATGTTCAGCGTCCGCAGCGCTTCCTCCATTACCACAAACGAGTATTTTATTACCGCATCGGATGCAGTGCTCTAGAAGGTCTACTGCATCATAAAATTTTGCTTGGAGTGGCAAAAGGACAGGAAATCTATAGAGTAATTTATCTATATATTTCATCATTCAAATGTCCGTTTTTATAAAAATCATCATCTATATGTTCGGATGATGATAGTTGGACAAGTCCACATGAAGTGCATTCTAATGGGATAAGCTGTGAGTTATCCCGCGCATGTCCTAGTCTTTGTATAAATTTTTTCCCCCCACAAAGATAGCAAGTGAAATTATTTGTCATTATAGTTTTCCTCTTTTAGTCCATTTGAAGTTTGCTGTAAATACGTATTGTACGTCGGCAAGACATCGTTAGGGGGGCCCTGCATCGTAATACTTCCCTTATCAATCCAGTACACTAGGTCGCACTTTTCTACTGTTGTCAAGCGATGGGCGATCACAACCATGGTCACCTGGCCGCTCAAGCTGTTGATGGTATGTTGGATGGCCTGTTCCGAGGCCCCATCAAGGGCACTGGTCGCCTCGTCAAAAAGTAGTATCTGTGGATCGCTGTATAGAGCGCGGGCAATGGCCACACGCTGTATTTGACCGCCGGATAGACGGACACCACGCTCACCAATGACCGTGTCGATGCCTGCAGGGAGCTCACCAAGAAAGTCCATGGCCGCCATGCGACAGCAGCGCAAGGCGCGTTCGCGGTCGATTTCTTGTCCCCATTGGCTAAAGGCAATATTCTCCAGGATGCTGGCATTAAGCAGGAAGGGCGACTGGGGAACATAGCCGATACCGCGCATCCAGGCGGAACGCTGTTTTTCCTGCAAGGGGACACCGTCCACCAGTATCTGCCCATCTGATGGGGAATACAGACCCGCCAGGAGACCAACGACCGTGCTTTTTCCCGCACCGGAAGGACCGATGAGACCTATCATGCCCCCTTTAGGGATATGCATGTTTATACCGCACAGAACCTCTTTTTCCTGTCCTTCAGCTGCAGGGTAGCGGAAGTGAACATTCTGCAGTTCTAGTGCTCGTTGCAGCTCGCAGGGGGCATCGTCTATACTTCTGTGTGCGGCCTGTTCCGATTCCTGCAGCATGTACAGCACGGGCTCCAGCATGGGTAATTGCTGCTGCATGCTGATCATGCTCTGTATCACCCGGTTCGTGACGGGCAGCAGGCGCCAGGCTACCGCAGCCAGCAGGGCCAGTGTGGCGCTCACATGGGCCAAGCTGGCGTCCTGCCAGTACAGGATGAGGACGGTGCCCAAGAGCAAGACCATACCGACCCACTCCATAACCCAGGAAGGCAAGGGAGGAAATAGAGGCAGCAGGCTCTGGCCGTGGGTATAACGAGTCTCTGCATCGGTATACCGCGCAATAAAGCGTTCTTGTTGTTGGTAGATTATGACCTCACGGATACCATTGAGGCCCGTATGTATCATGCGGGTGGACTCCTGCTGGGCCACAGCGCACTGCTGTGCAAATCTTTGGATACATGTACGGCTGAAGCGGAAGATCAGCCAGGCACTGATGCCGGTGATGATCAGGATAAGGACACTGGCCAGTGGTGCCATGAGGCAGATGGTGACTATGAGGATGCTGGTAACGATCAGTTGGGAGATAACCTGTAATCCGGCAAATAGGAACAAGCCTAGGCTGGTACGCCAGCCCAGCACGGTCATGAGATGGCTGATTTTTTGGCCTGTATGCCAGAGATAAGGAGCGTGCAGGAATGCCGCATACAGGCGTACACCGACATTCTTGCTGACCTCCTGGCTGAAAACGCTCTGCCGCCAGGTGAGCAACGCCAGCAGCAGGGTTTTTAGCAGGACAGCAGCGCACAACAGGCAGAGGAGCAGACTCAGCAGCAGACGGGGATCATCACAAAAGGTCTGCAGACCGGGTTGCCAATAGAGCAGCCGCTGCATGGTAGCAGAATGAATAATACTCTGGGGGGAAGCCAAAACCACGCCCAGTAGCGAGACCGCACCGGCTAGTATGAGCTCCATCAGGGCAGCAGTCACTGCCAGTAACGTGACCTTCCATAGGCTGCGCTGTAATGTGCTGGGGAGCTCTGCATAGATACGCTTGAAGACATCAACAAGCTGTGGTTTCAGCATGACGTTCTCTTGTTAGCGGTAGTTGGTACAAAAATCCGCATAGGCCGCCTTCAGCCCTTCTTCCAGACCGATCCGCGGCTGCCAGCCCATGCCGAACAGCCGGCTGGAATCCATGAGCTTGCGCGGCGTGCCGTCCGGTTTGGAAGGAGCGGTGAGGATCTGGCCGTCATAGCCCACCACGCGTGCCACCAGGCGGGCGATGTCCATGATGGTCATCTCCTGCTGGCTGCCCACGTTCACATGTTCGAAATCCGAATAATGTTCCAGCAGGAAGACACAGGCATCGGCCATGTCGTCCGCGTGCAAAAATTCCCGCAGAGGGGTGCCTGTTCCCCAGATGGTCGCCTGGGCAAGCCCCTGCATCTTGGCCTCATGGAAACGGCGGATCATGGCCGGGATCACATGACTGTCTTCCGGGTGATAGTTGTCTCCCTTTCCATATAAATTTGTTGGCATGGCGCTGATGGCGTCAAAGCCGTATTGCTTGCGGTAGGCCTGGCACATCTTGATGCCGGAGATCTTGGCCAGGGCATAGGCATCATTGGTGGGCTCCAGGGCGCCGGTGAGCAGGTATTCCTCTTTGATGGGCTGCGGGCAGAGCTTGGGATAGATGCAGGACGAGCCCAGAAAGAGGAATTTTTTTACGCCGTTCTGCCAGGCACTATGGATGACGTTGTTCTGGATCTGGAGGTTCTCATAGATGAACTGGGCAGGATAGGCGGCATTGGCGTGGATACCGCCCACCTTGGCCGCAGCCAGAATGACATAGTCCGGTTTTTCAGCGGCAAAAAAGTCGCGTACGGCCTGCTGTTCTGTCAGGTCCAGCTCCGCGTGGCTGC
>ULQG01003440.1_pt1 | contig 11987 bp, 10 predicted proteins | sample 1954251 | NCBI WGS metagenome assembly ULQG01 (sample SAMEA4835649, study PRJEB28245) | human gut metagenome | biome: gut microbiome; material: fecal sample | place: Denmark | collected 2008 | reverse complement strand
GGCAAATTTGCTTGCGGAACAAGGCCTCAAGCCTGCGGTGGTCCTATGCTGTGGTGAGCCTGACACTGACCTCTCCTCGGCAGCGTATGCTAGGCTCGATAAGAGCGTAGAGGTGCTGAAAGCTGAAAATGCGCTGGATTTTATCGAGGGTGCAGACGTGCTTGTGGACTGCATTTTCGGAACGGGTTTTCACGGAAGCCTGCGTGAAAATATCCTGCCAGTGTTCAGAGCTTGTGAAAAATGTGAAGGCATGAAGATAGCCTGCGACCTGCCGTCGGGAGTCAATGCACGGAATGGTCAGGCTGACAAGCTATCGTTCATGGCTGACGTGACAGTGACCTTTCATCGTGGCAAGCTGGGTCTTTATTTACAGCCTGCGGTGGACTTTTGCGGTGAAATTCTGGTAAAAGATATCGGTATTGACGAGCGTTGCGAGAATACCCTATACCCTGTCATAACGCCTTTTGACGTGGTAAAAGCAAGGGCTGCACTGCCTTTTAGACCTGCTGACGGACACAAGGGCACGTTCGGCAAGGTGGTGAGCGTGGCAGGCTCGGAGAGCTATATAGGTGCGGCAGGGCTTTCAGCAATGGCGGCAATGCGGACAGGCGTGGGGCTTTTTGAGCTTTGCACTGCAAAAAGCGTAGTCAACTCCCTGTCGGCTGGTATGTATGAATGTACATACTCGGCAATGAAAACCGACAAGGACGGCTTTATGGTGGCTGAAAATGCGGAGACGATACTGAAAAAGTGCGAAAAGGCAAGCTGTTTGCTGATAGGCTGTGGACTTGGTCACACGGCTCAGACTGAGAAGCTTGTGGCGGAACTTATTGAAAATGCGGAGATACCCATAGTTTTGGACGCTGACGGAATAAATTCACTTTGTCCGAATATAGATGTACTGTTGAAGAAGAAAAGTACAGTTATCCTCACCCCTCACCCTGCGGAGCTTGCAAGGCTTTGTGGCGTGACGGTGGGCGAGGTCATGTCGGACAGACTTGGGTTTGCATATAGGCTGTCAGAAAAATATGGTGTGACAGTGCTTGCGAAGTCGGCTGACACCTTTGCTGTGGACGGTGGAAAAGTTTATCTTTGCACCGAAGGCACAACTGCGCTTGCAAAGGGTGGCTCAGGGGATATGCTTGCAGGCATTGTTTCCTCCTATGTGGCTCAGGGGTGCGATGCTCTTGATGCGGCGGCACTTGGGTCGTTCACACTTGGCTCGACGGCTCTACTTGCAGGATACAAAAGATCTGAGCGTGGAATCATTGCAAGAGATGTTATTGACGCTTTGCCACGATTTTTGTATGACCTTGAAAACGCCGACTAGGCTGTACTAAAAACAAAGACCTTCTTCTTATGAAGAGGGTCTTTTTTAATGGAGGGCAAAATGAAAAGAACAAAGGCATTTTTTCTCACGATTTTGGCGGTAATGGGCTTATGCTCATGCGGTGAAAGCACCGAAGTCAAACCCGTAAAGTTGGCAGAGGATTACAAGACCCCGGCTGAGTTCACCATTGACGGCACGGAATACGTCGCAAGCTTCACCCGTGAGGGCGCAGATATGTGGGAGTGTGAGATAACTGCGCCAGAAACTGTCAGCGGTATGGTGATAACCTGCTCAGGAGAAAGCGCACGACTTGAATACAAGGGTTTGACCTACGAAACTGACCGAGGGAACATACCCGAAAGCTCCGCTGTCACAATGACTGCCGCTGTGCTTGACAAGCTTATTTCGCAGAAAGGCGTAACGTATCTCAAAAATGACAAGGGAGATATCACCGCCACAGGTCAAATAAAAGGGCAGGATTTTTCGGCTAAAATCAAAGGCGGAAAGGTAAAAAGCTTGGAGATATCAGGTGAGGTAAGCGTAAAATTCACATAAAAAAAGGTGCAGAAAAAATCTGCACCTTTCTTATGTATGGAAATGAATTATTTACCAAAGTTTGCGCAAGCGATAACGTTACCATCCTCGTCCTCAAATCTAAGGTCAGCAATGTAGAAATCAGCCTGGTTTGGAATGCCCCATCTCATAAGTGAAACATACTGTGGTTCAGTTGAGTTTACAAATGTAGCGCCGTCCTTGATACCAGGTCTCATTGTAAGCTCATAGGAACCCCACTCAGAAGTCCACTCAGCCTCGCCGAAGTCATAGAGGTCGTTCCAACTGTTTTCACCTTCACCTGTTGTAGGCTGTGTAACGAATGCACCCATGAAGTTACCAGGAACGAGTGATTTTGTGCCGTCGTCACCAGTGAACTCGCCAACTGCCTTTGTAACTACGTCAGCCTTGATAGTGAAGATCTTCTCAAGATCAGCTTCATGACCCTCGAAGAACTTCTCCATGTGGAACTTGATCTTAGGGATCTTGTAGTTGCCATTATCCTGATCGAGAGTCTCGACCTTGAGCATTGGAATACCTGCAAGCTCCTCAATAGAGAGATTTACATGAGACTCATCGTTCTCGTAATCCTTCTCAGCGAAAGGTTCAACGATAGAAGCAACGTCCATATCCTTCTTGAAATATACAGAAGCCTCCTCATAGTTCTTCAGAGTAGCTGGCATTTCGGAAATATCCTTTGCAGCCTCACCCTCAGACTCTGTGCCGGAAGCGGCTGTTGAATCAGCTGTTGACTCAGGAGCGGCTGTTGTTGTAGTAGCCTCTGTTGTTGTAGCAGCTGTAGTTGTTGTTGTAGTAGTTTTTGCCTCAGCCTTTGATGAAGAATCATCAGAGCTGCCGCAAGAAGCGAACATAGCACTTGTAAGTGTAAGTGCAAGAGCGCAAGCTAAAAACTTTTTCATTTTAATAACCTCCGTTTAATTGTCATGCTATACACATAGCCTGACCTATATTTACTTTTGTATTATAACATAATTGTCACATATTTTCAATATACTATTTGCACAATTTAAGCACATGATTTCATATGTTTTGCACAGAAATCGTTTACAAATTAGTGCAGGTTACACAAACGAAAAAAACAGAGCTTCCCGAATGACAGAAAGCTCTGTATAAATTCACTTATTCAAGTGTGTTATCTGAGAGAGATTACTTTCTCTTAGAAATAACGATAGCTGCACCAGCAAGTGCTACGCCAGCAAGTGCAAGACCAGCTGTTGCGCCTGTAGCTGCTGTGTTGTCAGAAGCTGCTGCGGAAGATGTAGCTGTTGTAGTTGTTGTGCCAGCCTTTGAAGATGTTGTGCCAGCTGCTGTTGAAGATGTAGCTGCTGCAGAAGACTTGTCGTCCTTCTTAGAATCGTCCTTCTTAGAATCTGTGCCTGAAGGTGTTGAATCAGCTCCAGAGCTTGACTCCTCAGCTACTGGCTTCTTCTGAACTTCCTTCTTGTCCTTGTTAGAACCAGCCTCGAAGAGAACGTTGCCGTCAGCGCCAAGAACCTTCATACCTACAACGTCGATACCCTTAAGGTCTGCTGCCCAGTTGTTGATACCAACTGTTGCGTAATTATCAGCATCGCCGTCTGTTGTTGCGAAAACAGGAGCGTCGCCGAGGTATTCAAGAACGTATGTGCCTTCCTCTTCTGTTGTGTAGCAGAGAGTATCCTTTGGCTTATCGTCCTCAACCCATGAGCCGCCAGCCCAGTCCTTAGCGTTCCAGCCACCAGACTTTGAGTTGAAGTTGATTGATCCGCCACCGCCGATCGTGTTCCAATCGTTGTTGTCAACCTTGATTGTGAATGAAGCACCGTAAACAGCTCCAAGGTCAGAGATAGCATCCTTGTTTACAGCACCCTCTGACTCATCGCCATTGAAGAATACAGCAAAAAGGTCATCCTGAGTCTGTCTGCCGATCTTAGCGAGGTCATCGCTTACGTTGAGCTTTGTGCCTGCTGCTGATGCTGGGATCATTGCCATAGAAGCTACGATAGCTGCTGCTGACATACCAGCGAGAATCTTAGAAATTTTCATCGTTAATCTCCTCCATATGAATATAGTTTTATGAATTGTCATTCAATTCTAGTCTTATTATAGCAGACTTTCTCCCTAAAATCAAGGGGTTTTCACTTTTTTTATTCCAAAAAGTGTTGAAATTTCTAACAATATTGTCACACTTCTTTTGTGCATTAATCACAGAAAACGTTATCATTTTTTGCTTTTTACAACAATTGTCAGTCCTATCTGTCATTGAATCTCTGCAAGAACTGCTTTGTTCTTTCGTTCTGGGTCTGACCGAAAACTTCCTCCGGAGTACCCTCCTCCACGATATAGCCGTCGTCCATAAAGATAACATGATTTGCCACATCACGGGCGAATGCCATTTCATGGGTGACGATGACCATGGTCATTTTCTCTTTTGCAAGCTCTTTTATTACCTTTAATATCTCCCCCGTCAGCTCAGGGTCAAGTGCGGAGGTCGGCTCATCAAAGAAAAGTATCTGCGGTTTCAAAGCCAATGCTCTTGCAATAGATACACGCTGCTGCTGACCGCCTGAAAGCTCGCAGGGATAAGACTTGCCTTTAGTTTCGAGTCCCATTTTCTTTAAAAGCTCCTCACAGTTGGCTTTTGCCTCGGCTTTTGGCTGTTTAAGGACATGGAGAGGGGCTTCCATTATATTCTGATTTACAGAAAAATGCGGAAAAAGGTTGAAATTCTGGAACACAAGACCTATTTTCAGGCGGATATCCCTGAGGGTCTTAGAGGGTGCATATACTGCCTTGCCATTTTCTGTATGGAACATATTCACGCCGTCAACGTTTATCTCTCCGCCGTCTGCTTTTTCAAGCTGGTTTATACAGCGCAGAAGCGTTGATTTACCGCTTCCTGACGGACCTATTATTGCGACTACCTCGCCCACCTCAACGTTAAAAGAAATATCTTTGAGTACCTTAAGGCTGCCAAAGCTTTTGGAAATATTTTTCACTTCAAGAATAGCCATATGAGTTCTCCTTATTTATAATAGTCGAATTTCTTTTCGATAACGGCAAATGCCACCGTCACGATAGCGTTGAGTACGAAATAGAATGCGCCTGCGATAAAAAGCGGTGTTATTGAGCTGTACAGATTCATCTGCTGTTTTGCCTTCATTGTTATCTCAGCGAATGCGATAACGTTTGCGAGAGAGGTATCCTTTACAAGGACGATGACCTCGTTCGATGTGGCAGGGATAACACGCTTTGTGACCTGGGGCAGGATTATTCTAAAAAATGTCTGCATTTTCGTCATGCCGAGCATTGAAGCCGCTTCATACTGTCCCTTTGGGATAGCCTCGATACCGCCTCTGAATATCTCTGCGAAATAAGCCGCATAGTTAAGGACAAATGCCGTAACAAGGGCGATAAACATATAGTTCTCGTTGTTTTTTATATTGGTAAGCACGTCATATACGCCGCCTGTTTTGCCCTGCTTTGCAGCACTTGCGATAATAAGCGGTACTGCATAGTAGATAGCGATTATCTGAAGCATGAGCGGCGTGCCACGCATGACAAGTATATAGAGATTTGTCAGCCACGAGATAGGCTTGAAGCGGCATTTTTTCAGCATTGTCACAAGCACTCCCACAGGTATTGAAAGCACGATTGTCCATGCGAAAAGCTTCAGTGTATTAGGCAGGAACTCCAGCAGGATCTCCGTGACCTTTTTTACTTCCTCAAAAGTCATAAATATTCATTCCTTAACAAAATATTACGATAACACGTCACCGTATCAGCGTATTAATACATTATACTACATATTTTGCGACTTGTCAAACGGAAAGAGTGAGGAATGAGGAGTGAGGAATGAAGGTATCGCCTGCGGCGATGATTTTTTTATTGCGAACTGCGTTCGTACAATTAACTCACCAACGTTCTTATTAACTTACCTCTTGAAGTATCTCAAACCACAGCTATGCTAATTCCTAATTCCTCATTTGTCATTCCTCACTCCTCACTTTAAATCAGTTCTCTTCGTTTTTCAAGGCAAGCACAGAATCACGGACTTTCGCCATAAGCTCTTCGGGGGTTTCGCCATTAGGATAAATAGGCTCACCGTAAACGACTTTTACTTTATATTTGCTAAGACGCTTCCAGTTGAAAAGCCTTGGGAGCTTTCTGTCTGGTGGGAATATCTCGTGTCCGCCTTTGATGTAGGCTGGTACTATAGGTACATTGGCTTCAATAGCAAGGACGGCTGCACCGCTTTTGAACTTGCCCATTTCACCAGTTTTGCTTCTTGTACCCTCCGGGTGAACTAGCACACCCCATTTCTGACCAAGCTTTTTACGCAGAGCCGCCATTGTTTCGTCTACTCTTCCGCCCCTGTCCACAGGCACCATACCGCCTATTCTTACTATAAGTCGGCTGGCTAAACTGCCGTTGAAAAGCTCTTTTTTCGCCATACAGCAGAATTTTGCAAAACGCTCGTATCTGAAATTCAGGGTGAGGAAGATAAAATCAAAATTTGAAACGTGATTTGCACAGATTATATAACCGTCCTTATCAGGTAGATTTTCCTCGTTAGTGACCTTGACTTCATAGAACGCTGTCACAAGATTTCTGTAAAAGCGGTAAATACGATAGTCTATCTTTTTCTTGTCCAGAGGATAGAGCATTGATTTCACTGTTTGCGGCTTTATGCGGTTTGGGTTTTGCACGAGGGCGATAAGCTTGCCCACGGTCATATCCTTATCCATACAGCCGTCAACACGCACACCACTGAACTCCTCTATCTCCAATGCAAGCTCGATAGCTGAGAGGGAGTCTATGGTGAACTCCTGCAAAAATTTTGTACTGAGCTTGACTTCATTCGGCTGAACGTGTGCTATTTTTGCCACGGCGTTTCTCACCATTGACGGGATATCCGACGGGTCGATACTATTTTTCGCCTGCTTTGTAAGGCTGTCGAGGTTATCCTCCATGACCATTTTCTTCAGCAGATAACGCTTTGGCTTGCCGATAGCTGTTCTTGGTATAGAATCCACAAAATGTATGCCGCTTAGTTTCATTGCCTGACCTGCGGAGGAGCTTATCTCTTTTAGCTTTTCTTCCGTCTGCTCACGCTTATCCTCAGCACAGACCACAAAGGCGTGCACCTCGTCATAGCTTCCCTCTTTCGCAGGCACTCCGCAGACCACAAGCTCGTCAACGCTCTCGATGCCCCTATAGACCTGTTCGATATCGTCAGGGGCGGCTTTTTTGCCTGTGGATAGGACGATATTTTCTTTACATCTGCCGAGAATGACGATATTTTTATGCTTATCGAACTTTGCAAGGTCGCCTGACTTGAACCAGCCGTCAGGATTGAAAGCTTCATCTGTGGACTTTTTGTCGCCATAGTAGCCTATCATCATATAAGGTGACTTTATGAGAAGCTCACCGCTGCGGTCAATCTTAACTTTTATATCAGGATATGGCTTGCCGCAGGTGTCAGCATAGACGTGCTTGCCATATGTGCCGATAGTTGGTATGCTCGTTTCGGTCGCACCGTAGTTGTTCACAATATTAAAGCCTGTGCCATAGAAGAAATCAAATGTATCCTTTGACATCGGTGAGCCTGCGGAGCAGAGAAATCTAAGTTCGCCGCCCAAGACTTTGTGTATCTTTGCGAAGATCTTTTTGCCGCTGTTTATGCCGTAGATCTTACGCTGATGAAGTGCAACAGGAAACATTTTCTTGAAAAGTACTGAAGATACTTTGCTTGCGTTGATCTGCTGCATTATCTGGGTTTTCAAAAGCTCATAGACCTTTGGCACGCCCGGGAAAACTGTCGGCTTGAAGTTTTGGAAGCCTGCGGAAAGACCCTTTGCGGAGAGAGACTCTATAAAGCACACTGTTCCGCCTGTGAGGAGTGGGGCTAAGACCTGTGCAAAAAGTCCGTAGATATGGCTGTTTGGCAGGATTCCGAGATAGCGTTCGTTATCGGTTATGCCGTTGCACCGGCAGACCATTTTGCAGGAATTTATCTGAGAATCGTGGGTGTGCATGATGCCTGAGGCTGTCCTTGTCGTACCGCTTGAAAAGATTATCACTGCGATATCAGGGTCGCCTACTTCACCTTGGCGGAGTATATTTTCCCCTGAACCGTCAAGTCTGTCAAGCTGGTTTTGGATATCGAGAACAGGTATATTTTTCACGCTTGTAAGCTTCTTTGCCGCCTTTTGAGAAGCGACAACGCACACAGGCTGTGACTTTTTCACCAGTGTGACAAGCTCTGCCGCAGGAAGCGAATAATCCAAAAGAACGGCTGTGGCGTTTAGCTTTGCACAGGCGAGGAATGCGATATTCCACTCAGGTCTGCCCTCAGAGGCGATACAGACCCTATCCCCTGCCACTACGCCCATGGCTTTCAGGCGGCTGCAAAAAATATCTACCTGCTGCAAAGTTTGTCCGAATGTATATTCCTTTGTTTCACCCTCGTCGTTCATCATCACGAGAGCGGTTTTGCTATAGCGGTTTATTGCCGTTTTTCTAAATTCGTTATAAATGTTCATGGCAGTTTCCTTTCCGCACCTCAGACTTTCTGAGAGTTGCTCTTCATTGTATGTTCAAGTGCCTCGACAGCTTTTTCGGAGCTGTCAAGGAGGTTTTTGAGATTTTCCTCGCCCAGTGCGTCAACAAACACGCTGAAATATTTTTCAAGACGCTGCTGCTTTTCTTCAATAGTTTTTTCTCCTTTTGGGAGGAGTTTCACCTGCACACGGCGTTTATCCTCAGGGTCACGCACAAGGCTAACAAAGCCTTTTTTCTCCATTGCACTGAGCACTGACGTTGCTCGCTGACGTGATATCATAAGGTCACGGCTTATGTCTGAGGGGTAGACTATGCCCTCGGCTGTGCTAAGATAGACTATCACTTTGCTTTCGCCCTGAAAAAGCTCTGCAAGGTCGTCCATATATCCTGTTTCAAAAAATCGTCTGAAAACTTCTCCAAAACGCTGGGCTGTTTTATCGTTCATTGTTATTCCTCCAAATGTCAAGGCGGTTGATTGTCAACACTGTTGATTATACACCCTGTTGATGAATTTGTCAAGTGCTATGGGCGTATGGTACAAATGCCCTTGACAAAATGTCTATATCATACTATAATAATATGGTATAAATCTTTCGGCAAACGCCGAAACACCGAAAGGAGGATATGCTTTTCAAAGGTCGAAAGGCATGATCTGGATATGATAAAGGACGTACAGGAAAAAATTCTTCAGTTAAAGAAAGAAAACGATATTTGTATACTTGCGCACAGCTATCAGGCTAAGGAGATAGTGGAGGTAGCAGATATTACGGGTGATTCATACAAGCTAAGCGTTGAGGCGCAGAAGGTCTCAAACAAAAACATACTTATGTGCGGAGTGCATTTTATGGCTGAGGCGGCAAAAATGCTCAACCCTGACAAGAACGTATATCTTGCAAATCCATCGGCAGGCTGTCCAATGGCAGAGCAAATGGAACCTGAGATGATAGAAATGATAAAGGCGCAGGAGCCTGACAGAAAGGTAGTATGCTACATAAACACCACAGCTGCACTCAAGAGGGTTTGCGACGTTTGCGTTACTTCCTCGTCTGCGGTGAAGATAGTAAAGAACATGGACGCTGACAAGATACTGTTCATTCCTGACTGCAATCTTGGTGCATTCGTAAAAAAAGCCTGTCCTGAAAAGGATATAATGCTTTTGCAGGGCGGATGTCCTGTTCATGCGTCGGTAACAAAGGCTGACATGATAGCGGCTAAGACGGCTCACCCTGATGCACTGGTGCTTTGTCACCCTGAGTGTATCCCTGCTGTAAGCGAAATGGCTGATTATGTTGGTTCGACTTCCGGCATAATGAATTTTGCGGCTGAGTCTGACGCAAAGGAGTTCATCATAGGCACTGAGATATCTATTGCGGAGCATTTGCAGTACAGATTCCCTGAGAAGGAGTTTTACATACTCTCGAAGAAGATACTTTGTCCTAACATGAAGCTCACCACTCTTATGGACGTTTACAAGACTTGCGAGGGCATCGGCAACGGCGGCGGTTTTGAGATAAAAATGACAGACGAGGAGATAACCTCTGCAAGAAAATGTATCGACGAAATGATACGTCTTGGGGGCTGATATAATGGATAATTACACCATAAAGATCGCAAAAGGGCTTGCAAACAACGCAGACGCCAGACTCATAAGACAGCAGGTATTCGTTGAGGAGCAGGGCTTTGTGAACGAATTTGACGATATCGACCATGAGGCTTATCATGCTGTTATTTACACGGGCGGATATCCCATTGCAACAGGCAGGCTGTTTGACGAAAATGGCGAAGCGCACATTGGACGCATCTGCGTGAGAAAGGCATATCGTGGCAGAGATCTTGGCAGAATGATAGTGGAAGCCCTTGAAAAGCAGGCTGAAAAAGCGGGCTACAAGGAAGTCAGCTTATCGGCGCAAACGAGAGTACAGCAATTTTACGAGAAGCTTGGCTACACGGCATATGGTGATGTTTACAAGGACGAATACTGTCCGCACATTGCAATGAAAAAGACCCTTTCAGGGGAATAGATATGAAAAAGGACGACTTGGGGTCGTCCTTTTTTTGTGGCGTTTAATGAACAAAACAGTTTGTGATTGAAACGAACGAGAGTGGTGGGACGTCGAGGGCGCCGTCCCCTACACAAAAAAATTGCGCCGCTCCCCTACATAAATGTATTGATAAAAAACGATAATAATATAAATTTTTGTAGGGGCGAACAGCGTTCGCCCGTTTACCGCAAGATTGCCCACCGCTCGCAAGATATCAATTCGCCCCACAAAAATTGCACATAATTTGCGCACACAAAAAAAGGACGGAATCGCTTCCGTCCTTGATTTTTTAGCTATTTACTGTTTCCATGATAGCGTCGATTATTTCAGGGAAATACCAGCCGCCCTCGGATCTGTTGAGAAGTCCGAAGTTCTCACCGTTTCCTATTCTTGTGCCGTTATCCCACCAACAGCATGGTACGCCGTACTGCTTTGCGGTGCTGAGATAATCCTTTACACACTGAACTCTCGCTTCTGTATTAACCTTATTTACAGAGCCGAACTCACCGATTATTACAGGTATTCCCTTGCTGAGGAACACTTCATTGATATCGGTAAAGAGTGTTGTGATAGAAGAGTCGATACTTGTATACTGGTCTGTGCCTGCGGTATCAAGTGCAAATGAATATGGCAGATAAGCGTGGATAGAAACTATTATCTTATCGTCGCCCTGCGGAACTTCCAAAGCTTCCATGTTCTGCTTTGTTGATGATGCGGCATATGGTGTCACCATTATACATCTGTTAGGATTGTTTCCGCCAGAAGCACGGACAGTTTCAACAAACGCCTTTGCATACTGATTTACGACCTCTCTTGACTCAGCGTCGCCTATCCACTCGTTGCCCTCGCCTCTAAGTCTAGGTTCATTCACGCCCTCGAAAATGAGGTGCTCGTCATAACCCTGAAATCTGTCGCATATCTGTTTCCAGAGGGCTTTGAGCTGCTCTATATCCTTATCGGCACGGTCTTTCTTAGGCATATACCACTCCTCGTGGTGGGTGTTGAGGATAACGAACATTCCGTTGTCGATACCGTAATCGACAATTTCCTGAACTCTGTTCATCCATGCCTCGTCAACTGTATAGTTCTCGTCCATGTGAGTACCCCATGAAACAGGAAGTCTGAACACGTTGAAGCCTGCGTCCTTGACCTGGTCTATCATCAATTTTGTGGTTTCCACATTTCCCCATGAGGTTTCAGCGTCAAGACCTGAGCCTGTGGCGTCCATGGTATTGCCAAGATTCCAGCCCACTTTCATCTGAGCCACAAGGTCTTTTGCAGTGGTCACTGTCATAGGGTCATTGGTATGCTTCTGAGTATTTTCTGTAGCTGAAGAATCATTTTCAGCCTTTGAGGAGCTGTCCGAACTGCCACAGGCTGTCATCATTGATACGCCCATTGCAAGGGAAAGCACTGCCGCAAGTAGTCTTTTGATTTTCATATTTTGGTTTTCCTTTCTCACCATATAAAATAATAACATTTATATTTTAGCTCATTAA
>ULQG01063567.1_pt1 | contig 12013 bp, 9 predicted proteins | sample 1954251 | NCBI WGS metagenome assembly ULQG01 (sample SAMEA4835649, study PRJEB28245) | human gut metagenome | biome: gut microbiome; material: fecal sample | place: Denmark | collected 2008 | reverse complement strand
TAGAGCGTTTTCTTTTTGCTTTTTTCGTCCAAAGCTCTTGCATCTGGTCGGCGGGTGCGGTATGCTTAACCAATAGGACGCTTGGGAGAGGGAGGGCAGAGACATGGACAGAGAAGAAATCCGCTATCTGCTGGGCAGCACGATTTATGCACGGGCCAAGGCATACGAGAACAGGGTGCAGGATCTGGAATGTGAGACGGCGGAGAACGGCGTGCGCCATCTGAGCGCCGATGTGCGGGGCAGCGGCCGGAACCTCTACCGGACCCAGGCGTGGCTGCGCAAGAACGGCAGTTTCGTCAGCGCCAGCTGTACCTGCCCTTTCAATGAAAACGGCGAAGGTCCCTGCTGCAAGCACATCGGTGCGCTGCTGCTGCATGAGGTGGATGAGCCGGAAGAAAAGATGGAACCAAAGCCAGAGAAGAAGGCACTGCTGGACATCCCGGGTGTGCAGCGCGGGACAGAATTTGCTAAAGAAGCTGCAGCCCGGAAGGATAGCTACGTCTCCGGTCTCGAGATGCTGTTCGGCAGGAAATGGCGAGGCGATGAACCCGTCTCGGATGTGCAGGCGCAGGAACTTCTTCGAGCTTATCAGGAGGACGCGCTGGCCGAGGTGGAGAGTCTGACGGCCTCGGACGGACAGCAGCGAGGCTTCGCGGAACTGGAACCGGAGCTCATTCTGGACTACTCCGGACAGCCGCCGCTGCTGCGCCTCCGCATTTCGGACGGCGGGCGGCAGTATGTCGTAAAAAGCATCCCGGAACTGCTGACGGCCATCGAGAAAGAGCGGAGCGTCAGCTACGGCAAAACGCTGGCCTTTGTCCACCGCTGGGACGCCTTTACCACCGAGGCACAGAAAATTCTGACGTTGCTCCGCCGCCAGCAGGACACGGTAAAGAGCGTGGAAGCCGCCACAGGCCGCCCGACCCGCAGCATCGCAAATGGCCCCGCTGGAAGTGTGCCGCTGTCGGGTGAGCTGCTGGATGAACTGGTGGTATTATATGAGCCGAGGGGCGAGGTGGGCGGTTACGCCTTGCGAAAGGGTCTGCCCGCGCTGACGCTGCGGGTCGAGAAGAAGAGGGGCGGCGTACACATCGTGGTAGAGCCCAGTCTGTACACATTGCAGGGCCTCGACTACAGCTACCTTTATAATGAAGACACCATCTGGAAGCTGGAACGAGCCGAAGCGGCCCGTCTGCTGCCCGCGTTGAACGCCCTCTGTGGCAGCGGACTCTTTTTCACCAGCAAGGATGCCGTATCGTTTTGCAGCTTCGTGCTGCCGGAGCTGGGCCGGAAGATCACCATCGACGACCCTGACCGGCTGCTTTTGAATCAGATACCGCTGGAGCCGGTGGTGCAGTTTTATCTGGATGCGCCCCACATGGGGGCCGTCCGCGCCCACCCGGAATTTTTGTATGGGGAAGACCGGGTGACGCCTTTTGCGGCCCCGACCGATTTATTGAGGGATGCCCGCGCAGAGCGTCGGGCCGGGCGGCTGCTCCAAACTTATCTGACCCAGCAGACCGACACCAGCCCTGCCGAATATGGCACAGACGACGAGGATGCCCTTGTTACTTTCCTTGAAGAGGGTGTGCCTGCCCTGCTGGCGGAGGGCGAAGTCTACCTCAGCGATGCATTCCGCGACTTGCAGGCTGCGCCGCCGAAAATCTCGGTGGGTGTGTCGGTACAGGGCAGCGTGCTTGATTTGGAGGTGGACACCGGCGAATTCCCGGTGAGCGAGCTGAAAGCTCTGCTCAAGTCGCTCCACCAGAAAAAGCGCTACCACCGTCTGCGGGATGGCCGATTGCTGCGGCTGGATGACTCGCTGGAAGTGCTGGATGAACTGAACGAAACGCTGGAACTCTCCGGCGCAAAGCTGGGCCAGAATCATGCGCAGCTTCCGCTTTACCGTGCGCCCAGCCTCGACTGGGCGCTGTCGGGCCAGACCGGTGTGCGCTTCAACCGGGATGACGCCTTCCGGCGTATCAGCCGGAGCTTCCACGCCGTCAAGGACAGCGAGTATGCCCCGCCTGTCTCCCTGCAAAAGACCCTGCGCAAATATCAGCGGGACGGCTACCGCTGGCTGCGGACGCTGGACGGTTACGGCATGGGCGGCATCCTCGCCGACGATATGGGCCTGGGCAAGACGGTGCAGGTGCTGAGCTACCTGCTGGCCATGAAGCAGAACGGCCAGACTCTGCCCAGCCTTATCGTCTGCCCGGCCTCGCTGGTGCTGAACTGGGCCGAGGAGTGTCAGAAATTCACGCCCGAACTCTCCTGCGTGGTGGTGGATGGCGACGCCGCCCACCGCGCCGAGCTGGCTGAGAGCTGGCCCGCCGCCGACCTCGTGGTGACCAGCTACGATTTGCTGCGGCGTGACGAGGCGCTTTACGAGGGGCAGGAGTTTTACGCCTGCATCCTCGACGAGGCGCAGGCCATCAAGAACCACACCACCCAGAAATACAAGGCCGTCTGCAAAGTGCGCAGCCGGGTGCGGTTCGCCCTCACCGGTACGCCGGTGGAGAACCGGCTGGGTGAGCTGTGGAGCATCTTCTCCTTCCTGATGCCGGGCTATCTGCCGCCCTACAAGAGCTTTTGCAGCCGGTTCGAGAAGCCCATCGTGCAGGAGGAAGACCAGACCGCCGTGCGGCGTCTCAATCAGCTGACCGGCCCCTTCATCCTCCGCCGCATGAAGTCGGATGTGCTCAAGGAGCTGCCGCCCAAGACCGAGAATGTTTACCGCATCGAGCTGGAAGAGGAGCAGCGCAAGCTCTATCTGGCCGCTGTGGTGGACGCCCGGGAGAAGCTGCAGGCCGCAAAGCCCGAGGACAAGATGGCGGTGTTCGCCGTCCTCATGCGGCTGCGGGAGATCTGCTGCGACCCGCGCCTTATCGCAGACAACTGGGAGGGCGGTAGCGCCAAGCTGGACGCCTGCGTGGAGCTGGTCTCCAGCGCCGTGGAGGGCGGCCACCGCATCCTGCTGTTCAGCCAGTTCACCTCGATGCTCGAGCTGCTGGCAAAGCGTCTGGACGCCGAGGGCATCAGCCACTTTACGCTGCAGGGCTCGACGCCGAAGCCCGTCCGGGCGGAGCTGGTCCGGCGGTTCAACGGGGGAGAGGTGAGCGTTTTCCTCATCTCGTTGCGGGCCGGCGGCACCGGCCTTAACCTGACGGCGGCGGACATCGTCATCCACTACGACCCGTGGTGGAACGTCGCCGCCCAGAATCAGGCCACCGACCGCGCCTACCGCATCGGCCAACAGAACCCGGTGCAGGTGTATAAGCTCATTGCACAGGATACCATTGAAGAAAAAATCGTGGAATTGCAGCAGGCCAAGCAGTCGCTGGCCGACACCGTGACCGGCACCGCCGATGGTGCCATCCTCTCGATGCGGCCGGATGAGTTGCTGCAGCTGCTGGAAGGGAGCGAACCATGAAATACGCATTATTTTCGGTGCCGGTAGGCACCATTTACGACCTGCCCCAGACCATCAAAGAGGGCGAGGAGGGTCTTGTCTCCACCATCGGAGATGAGGGCCTGTATGGGCAGGCCTGTCAGGTGCGGACTGCGCCCGGCGGCGTGACCGCTGCGGGCGTCCGGCTTCCACCCGATGTGGCCGAAGTGGTCAGCTTTTACGGCTACCATGGCTATGTGAATCAGCGGGAATTGCAGTTTGTCCGCGAGGAGGAGCTGTGGGAGTATCTGGGGGCAGACCTCGTTCTCGTGGGCCGCGCTACGGATGTCCTCAGCCTGCCCAAGGTGCAGGGCGTCCGGATGATGGAATTGGAGCGGGGAGACGTTCTCCGCCGCCAGCCTGAGACCGCCGAAGAGGCCGAGGCCCACAAGGGCTGGGCGAAAGTTCTGCTGACGGATGGCCGGACGGGCTATGTCCGGGATGTGGCGCTGGAGCCGGTGAAATATGAGATGACGGCGGTCTTCTCCCAGAGAGAGGGCCTTGCCTTCAATGACGCGCTGGCCGAGACGCTGGACACGACGGCAGACAAGCTCGTGCCAGAAGCTGTGGCACGCTGGTACGGCGGCAGCGAAGATGCCTTCCGCGCCGCTGTCTGTGAGCAGGCGAAGAGGTATATGGGTACCGAGTACCGCTGGGGCGGCAAGTCGGGCCGGGGCATCGACTGCTCGGGCCTCGTCAGCAGCGCCTATATGCAGTGCGGTGTGCTCATCTACCGCGATGCAAAGATCATCGAGGGCTGGCCGATGCATGAGGTGGCTTTCGAGAACAAAAAGCCCGGCGATGCGCTCTTCTTCCCCGGCCATGTGGCGCTTTATCTGGGCGAAGGGCGGTATATCCACTCCACCGGTGCCGCCGCCAGCGGCGGTGTGGTCATCAACAGCCTTGAGCCGAGCGACCCGCTGTATCGGGAGGATCTCGTGAAGTGTTTGTATGCGGTGGGGAGTATTTTCTAAAAGGAGATAACCATGAAAGTCTTTGATCTACATTGTGACACCCTGAGTGAGCTGCGCTACGCCGAAAAGGCGGGTACGCCCAAGAGCTTTGCGCAGAATGATCTGCACATCGACTTGCAGAAACTGAAAAAGGGCGACTATATGCTGCAGTGCTTCGCCGCCTTTGTCAATCTGGGCGACAAGACCCCCGGTGCCGACCCGCTGGTGACGGCGCTGGAAGAAATCGACGTCTTCAAACGCATCATGGAAAAATACCCGGAGGATATTGCACCGGTATATCAACCCTCTGACATCCGAAAAAACGCCGCCGAGGGCAAGATCAGCGGAATGCTCACCATTGAGGAGGGCGGCTGCTGCAAGGGCAGCATCGGCGTGCTGCGCCGGATGTACGAGCTGGGCGTCCGCATGATGACCCTGACCTGGAACCACGAGAACGAGCTTGCCAGCCCCAACGTCGTCCCCGGCGGGGGCCACAACATCTGGCCCTGCGCCCCCAACACCGAGACGGGCTTGAAAGAAAAGGGCTTCGAGTTCCTGGCTGAGATGGAGCGTCTGCACATCATCGCAGATGTGAGCCACCTGTCCGACAAGGGCTTCTGGGACATTGTGGAGCACTCCACCCGCCCCTTTGCGGCCACCCACTCCAACTGCCGCGCCCTGGCACCCCACTGCCGCAACCTCACCGACGAGATGATCCGCGCCCTCGCCAACAAGGGCGGTCTCGTGGGTCTGAACTACTGCAGCGGCTTCCTCGACAACCAGCCCGAAGAAAAGCTCTGCCGCAGCACCACGGCCCTGATGGCAAAGCACGCGGCCCACTTCAAGCAGGTGGGCGGTATTGAGATCATCGGTCTGGGCAGTGACTTCGACGGCATCGGCGGCAAGCTGGAAATGGACGACTGTTCCAAGCTCCCGCTGCTGGCCGACGCACTCTGCCGCGAGGGCTTCACCGAGGACGAGGTAGAGGCCATCTTCTACCGCAACGCCCGGCGGTTCTTCGAAGAAAACCTCTAAATAGTGTATAAAACGACAGGGAGATTCCAAAATGGATAAAAACATGACGCTGGAAAAGCGTATTGCCGCCGAGCTGTATTCCTATCAGGGCAAGATGAGCGTCTTTGTGGACGATTTGCACGGCCACACGGTCGAAATCGGCGCTGACGAGGAATTTGAGACGGCTTCCACCATCAAGGCATATATCCTCGCAGCCCTGTATCTGCAGGCCAGCCGGGGCAAAGCCAGCATCGAGGAAAAAATCACTTACAAGCCCGAGCACTTTGTGGACGGTTCCGGTATGCTCCGGGCGCTGGGCGTGGGCGCAAGTCTGAAAGTTAAAGACGCCGCCACCATGATGATCATCTGCTCCGACAACATCGCCACCAACATGGTCATCGACTATCTGGGGCTGGACACCATCAACGCCTGTATCCGGGAGATGGGCTTTGCCCACACCGTCCTGCACAACCCGCTCCACTTTGATATTTACAACAACCTCGGCACCACGACGCCCCGGGACTACGCCTCGCTGTTTGCGCAGGTGGCAAAGGGAACGCTCGTCAGCGCTGAGGCCAGCGCTGAGATGCTGGCCATCTTCCGTCAGCAGCACTACAATACCATGCTGACCCACGACTTTCCGCAGTTCTATCTCGACTGTGAGGAGACCGGCGAGCCGGAACTCATCTGGGTGGCCAGCAAGAGCGGCAGCATGAACGCCCGCCGCAACGACGGCGGCATCGTCCACACCCCCTACGGCGAGTATGTCATCGTCCTGATGAACAAGGACTTCCACGACATCATCGAGTACAATGACCATCCCTCCATGGTCTACGGCGCCCGGGTGTCCCGGATGATACTCGACCAGATTTTGGCCTGCGAGGGTGAGCTGTACAAGTAAAATCGTGGAAAAAATAGGAATATTAAGGGGAATCATAACAATGGGTATTCAAATCAGCCTGCCGATGATGGCATTTCTGGTGTTCATGACCGGATTTGCGGGCTTTATCGATTCGGCAGCGGGCGGCGGCGGGCTCATCAGCCTGCCGGCCTATCTCTTCGCGGGCCTGCCGCCTCACTATACTTACGCCACCAACAAATTCAGCGCCGCCTGCGGCACGACGTTCGCCACGGCCAGCTTCTTCAAGAACGGCGCGATGAACATCAAGGTGGGCATCCTCGCCGCCATCGGAAGCTTTGCGGGCAGTGCCTTAGGCGCACACATCGTCCTGATGCTCAGCGATGAGGTGCTGCAGATGATGATGTTCATCATCCTGCCCATCGCGGCAGTCGTCATCCTGTGGCGTCGCAATCTCCCGGACGAGAACCGGGACGACGGCACCCTGAATTTGAAAAAGGCCCTGCTGGCCCTGGGTATCGGCCTTGGCATCGGTCTGTACGACGGCATGGTGGGGCCTGGCACCGGGACCTTTGCCATCATCGCTTTCACCAGCCTGATGGGCTTTGACCTGCGCACCGCCAACGGCAACGCCAAGGTGCTCAACCTCGCCAGCAACTACGCCAGCCTCTTCACCTATCTGAGCAGCGGGCTGGTGGTCTTTCCGGTGGGCATCCCCTGCGCCATCAGCAACATCGTCGGCAACATCATCGGCTCCCACTTCGCCCTGAGAAAGGGCGCAAAGTTCATCCGCCCCATGATGCTCGTGGTGCTGGTGCTTTTGCTGGGCAAGCTCATCACGGATATGCTGTAAGGAAAAACGAAAAGAGGCTGCCGTGCAGATGCACAGCAGCCTCTTCCTATATACTTTTAGTCGATGACCAGCCCGTTATCAAAGAAGGCCAGACCAAACGCACCGGGACCGGCGTGGGTGCCGATGACGCAGCCAATCTGGCGCACCAGCGGCTCGGGAAGGCCGAGATTGTCCACCAGATAGGTCTGGATGGGGTTCACCTCGCGGGGGCTGATGGTGTAACCGGCCAGAGAGGGGAAACGGGGATTGACGCCGCCCAGCTCCTCTATCTTCTTGAAGAGGGCGACGTATGCGCCGGGCAGACCCCGGGCCTTACCGGCCATGGCGACTTTGCCCTCCTTGATGGTGATGAGGGGCTTGATGCCCAGCATCCCGCCGGCCACGGCGACGGCGGCGGGCAGACGGCCGCCCTTGCGCAGATACTTCAGGTCGTCGATGGCGGCGACGAGGTGCAGGTGCTCCTTGGCGTGCTCGAGGGTGGCGGCGATCTGGACGGCAGACTTGCCTTCATCCCGCAGGTGTGCGGCCAGACGCACCAGCAGACCCTCGCCGAGGCAGACATTGGTGCTGTCCACGAAGAGGACGTTGTCCACGTTGGCCAGGTCTGCGGCCAGCTTCGCACACTGATAGGTGCCGGACAGCTCATGGGACAGGAAGATGCCCACGACCTCGTCTCCGGCGGCAGCAGCCTCGGCGTAGAACTTTTCGAACAGCTCAGGGCTGGGCTGGCTGGTGGTGGGCAGCTTTTTGCAGCCGGCCATGTGCTCGTAGTACTCGCTGGGAGTCAGGTCCACGCCGTCCCGGATGACGGTGCCGTCCTCGAGGGTGACGTTGAGGGGGATAATGTCCACACCCAGCTGCGCGGCCTCGGCGGGCAGGATGTCGGATGCGGAATCGGTAAGAATGCGTATCATATAGTTCGTACCTCCATGGGTGCGTTCATCGTGTGTCTTTGGTAAAACGACAAATCTATAAAAAAGTCGTACAAAGTATACCAGAACGCCGGGCGGAATGTCAATCTTTTGAGTGAAATTTCTTCGAATGAACGAAAAACTGCTTGCAAAACGGGGCGGCAGTATGGTACAATGTCCGCCGACAGGAGGGTGCGCCGTGAAAAGACTGATAAGGGAAACGGAAAAGCCGTCTTTTCCGGCTCAGTGCCGGGTCCTGGCCGAGGCGGCAGTGCTCTGGGCGCTGCTGGCGGCGGGAGCACAGCTGCTGCTCCCGGCGGAAAAGACGGCTCTGCCCGAGGGCGCGGCCCTCGCGTGGGCTGCGCTGCGCATCTGCCTTGTGACCCCTCTGGCAGAAGAGCTTGCCTTTCGGGGCGGGGCGCTCTATCTTTTGCAGCCGCTGGGCGGCGCGGGGGCTGTGGTAGTGCAGGCGGTGATTTTTGCGGCTCTGCACGGCAGCTGGACGGCCCGGGCCTATGCGCTGGGCATGGGGCTCATCTTCGGCTGGGCGGCCCAGAAAGCGAAGAGCGTATGGCCCGGCAGCGCGTTACATATTATAAATAACTGCCTCGTGTTTGCCGCACGGCTGGCAGAAAGGGGAATGGGATGACCGATTTTGAGCTGATGGGCGCGGCGCTGGAAGAGGCCCGAAAGGCCGCTGCGCTGGGCGAAGTGCCGGTGGGCGCGGTAGTGGCGAAGGACGGAGAGATCATCTCTGCCGCCCACAACACCCGCGAGACGGAGAAAAACGCTCTCCACCACGCTGAGCTGCTGGCCATCGACGCGGCCTGCAAAAAGCTGGGCGGCTGGCGGCTGTGGCAGTGTGAGCTGTTCGTGACGCTGGAACCCTGCCCCATGTGCAGCGGCGCCATCATCAACAGCCGCATCAAGCGGGTGGTGTACGGTGCCGCCGACGTCAAGGCGGGCTGCTGCGGCTCGGTGACAGACCTCTTCGCCCAGCCCTTCAACCATCACCCCGTCATCGAGAAGGGACTGCGGGCCGATGAGGCACAGCAGCTTTTGCAGGAATTTTTCGTTTCACTGCGGGCCAGGCGGGCCGCAAAGCCCCGCTGGAAGCCGCCCGTGAACCCCTGAATCTGTGAAAAAAGTGGGAACTGCGTGAAAAAATCACCGGTGACCACTTTATTTTTTCGCCCGATTGTGCTATATTATTCAATGGAAACTTGTCGAAACCACACAAATGCCGCCGGGCGCGCCGCAGAGCCGGCCTAGACCGGAAAAAGTGAGCAGAGCGCAGCTCCGGCGGGGTGGGGGAAGCTGTTTCCTTTCCCGCCGCAGAGGCTTTGACACGAAGAGGCGCTGCGGCCGAAAATAGTGGACAGGAGGGTTTGACTCTTGTACAACGACGAATTTGAGCTGACATTTGACCTTGCAGACGCAGGGCCGAAGAAAGAACAGCGCAGACCGACCCTGCCCGAGCCGGAAGAAGCGACTGTGGCCGTACCGCCGGTGCAGGAAACGAGGGAAATGCTGGTCAGCGCTGCGCCGGAGAACACGCCGGCATCGGAGGCGGAACGCGAGCCGGAGCCTGCGGCAGAGCCCCAGAGCACTGCTCCGGCGGCGAAGGACCGCACCGTCCTCATCTCGGGCGGTGACCGGGGCATCGGCGCAGCAGCAGCCCGCGCATTCTATGCGGCGGGCTACCGGGTGGCAGTGTTCTACCACACCAACGCCGAGGCCGCCGCAGCCCTGCAAAAAGAGCTGCCGGGCGTACTGGCCGTCCAGTGTGACGTGGCCAGCCGGGCCAGCTGTGAGCTGGCCTTCCGCGCCGCCGAGCAGGCGCTGGGCCGGGTGGATGTGCTGGTGAGCAACGCGGGTATCGCCCAGCAGAAGCTGTTCACCGACATCACGCCGGAAGAGTGGCAGCGGATGCTGGACGTCAACCTGACCGGTGCGTTCAACCTCTGCCAGCTGGCCCTGCCCGGGATGATACGCCGAAAAGCGGGCCGTATCCTCACCGTGAGCAGCATGTGGGGCCAGACCGGCGGCAGCTGCGAGGTACACTATTCCGCCGCCAAAGCGGGCCTCATCGGCCTGACCAAGGCACTGGCAAAAGAAGAAGGTCCCAGCGGCATCACCGTGAACTGCGTGGCCCCCGGCGTCATCGACACCGATATGATGGCTTCGTTCACTGCTGAGGACAAAGCGGCATTGGCCGAAGAGACCCCTGTGGGCCGTCTCGGCACCGCCGAAGAGGTGGCAAAGCTTCTGCTGTACCTCGCCGGAGAAGACGCCGGCTACATCACCGGCCAGGTGTTCGGCGTCAACGGAGGTCTTGTGATTTAAGAAGCAAGACCGAAACTATGAGACAAGTTCACTTGCGGGGCGCTTCCCCCGCAGTGAGAAGGAGAGAGCGAAATGGGCATGACTTTGAAGGAACTGTTGACGAAAGGCGAAGGCACCCTGTCGGCACAGGAGGCCAAAACTTTGGCCGCACAGTGCAGGATGGATGTGGAAACGCTCTATACGCTCCTTGAAGAGCGCGGCATCAAGATCATCGAGGATGAGGCCGACGCCGATGTGAATCTGGACGTGGACAGCATCATCGCCGAGGTGGAGAACGCCGAGAACAACAGCGACGAGCTGGGTCTGGGCGGCGACGACGAGGAAGAGGCCGCCGAGGAGAACCCTGCCGACCTGAAGGCTGCGATGGATGAGCTGCTGGACGACCCCGTCAAGAACTACCTCAAGCAGATCGGCCAGATCCCTCTGCTGAGCGCGGAACAGGAAGTTGATCTGAGCAAGCGCATCCACGCCGGTGCCGAGGCTGCCCACATCCTGCAGGCCGACCGCCAGAAGTACGGTGCGCCTGAGTACATCAAGAAGAACAGCGCCCGCTTCTCGTTCGAGGAGGATGAGAACAGCCGCAGCTACACCGAGGACATCGACGAAGAGGGCAGTGAGAAGCCCAGCGAGGACGCCGAGGAAAAGGCTGCTGAGGAAGAGGCCATGGAGGCTGTGGAGAACGGCCCCCTGACCGAGGAGCGCCGTCAGGAGCTGCTGAAGATCCGCCGCGACGGCCTGAACGCCCGCCGCAGCCTGAGCGAAGCGAACCTCCGTCTGGTGGTCTCCATCGCCAAGAAGCATGTGGGCCACAATCTGGCCTTCCTCGACCTCATCCAGGAGGGCAACATCGGCCTCATCAAGGCGGCTGAGAAGTTCGACTGCGACCGCGGCTTCCGCTTCTCCACCTATGCGACCTGGTGGATCCGTCAGGCCATCACCCGCGCCATCGCCGACCAGGCCCGTACCATCCGTATCCCGGTGCATATGGTCGAGACCATCAACCGGATGCGTCAGGCCACCAACCAGCTGGTCTACCAGAACGGCCACGAGCCCACCCCGGAAGAGCTGGCAAAGGCCATGGACATGAGCGTCGAGCGTGTGCGTGAGATCCAGCGCATGGCACAGGAGCCCGCCAGCCTTGAGAGCCCCGTGGGCGAGGAAGAGGATTCCTCTCTGGGCGATTTCGTTGCCGACGAGAATGCCGAGGCTCCCGGCAAGGCTGCTGACCGCGCTATGGTGGCCCAGCAGATCAATCAGGCTCTCAAGAGCCTGACCCCCCGTGAAGAGAAGGTCATCCGTCTCCGCTTTGGTCTGGACGATGGCCGTCCCCGCACGCTGGAAGAGGTGGGCCGCGACTTCGGAGTTACCCGTGAGCGCGTCCGCCAGATCGAGGCAAAGGCCATCCGCAAGCTGCACAGCCGCAAGTGCCTGGCTCTGCTGAACGGCCTTATCGAGTGATATTTTCAACAATGCAGACGGCTGCCGTGGAAAACGGCAGCCGTTTTTCTGTATCTGGGCAGAAAAAACGCAAAATGTCAGATTTTTTTGCAAAAAACTCTTGCAATGCGGCAGAGTTTATGGTATTATAATTGAGCTGTGATTGTGCTGCTATAGCTCAGTTGGTAG
>ULQG01065543.1_pt1 | contig 12148 bp, 9 predicted proteins | sample 1954251 | NCBI WGS metagenome assembly ULQG01 (sample SAMEA4835649, study PRJEB28245) | human gut metagenome | biome: gut microbiome; material: fecal sample | place: Denmark | collected 2008 | reverse complement strand
CTTCATAAATCCTAATACTTTTGACATCTCACGATTGTTTTTTGATTAATTCGACAATAAAGATACGAGTATTCCCTGAAAAAGAATACCTCATACGAACAAAACGGAATGCAAAGATGTTTTAGAAACAGCTATTACGACGAAAAGCCCGGACTTTCGCAAGCACGGGCTTTTTGTATTCTCAAGACATCCCCCTTTCATAGGGGAAATCATGACCGGCTAATTGTGACCGGTATAATAAGGGAGATGCATTAAGAGTTAGCAAAAGGGATGTCAGTGGGAAATTATTAGGAAGACATCCCTTTTCTTAAGAAGCACAGCATAGAAGGATTGACTTTCACAAGCGAATGGCTTCGTACTGGTGCTTCTCGGCGTTTTCTTCACCACAAGGGCGAAGAAGGGTTTATCTTGTTGATTTCAAAGATATCTCCCGGTCTTTCAGAAAATGAATCCGGGAATCACGAGAGATATCGTCTGATACATCAAAGGCTTATTACCATGCAGGAACTGTAACTGTTACAGTTTTAGCCTCCATAGCACCCCAAGGAGATTTAGGAGTAACTGTTACTTTTACTTCCATTGGTTTTGAACTTACAGACCATTCGGCTGCCGTTGTTGTCAATTTGAGCACGCCGTCAGTAATAGTAGATTCAAAGGAGCCATTATTAGCACCTTCTTCCATTGTATATTCTACACTGAAACCATATATGGTCATAGGAGTATTGTTGTTATAAATATTCTCAGCAGCTTCCGGCCATATTTCGTTTTCAGCAGCAGTAGCATCCTTCCAAACAAGAGCAGTTTTCAAATCAAGACCTTCTTTTCTCTTTTCTATTGAAGTTACATCATAAGTAAGTTTACCTTGATCTTCCGGTTTTTCTGCACTATATGCAAATGTTCCGTTCAGCTTATCAGCAGGAATTGTCACTGCAATTTCTTTAGAGAATACTTCATGTTCACCGCACTTTCCTGTCAGTGTTACTTTAATAGGATCGCCTTCATAGGATTTAGTTACAGTTACATCACCACTTTCACTTACAGTGACACCTGTAATAGTACTTTCACCTTCAGCAAGAACAGGAGCAAACTTTAAAGTAGCACCGGAACCTAAGCCAGCAAAACTGTTCTCAACAGCTGCATAGTTAGAATAAAGCTCTTTCAGGTTTCTAGTTGCTGTTACAGCTGTATAATTACTTGCCTGAGTACCTTCACCTGTAAATGTACGACCCAGTACTGCTTTACTTCCGTCCCAAGTCTGAGTATTATCTATTAGTTTGAAAGCTGCATCATTTGCATCAGGATAGCTTACCGTTACACCTTTCACTGTTACATTAATGCTCTTGTTACCGTCTTGACTAGTAATTCTAGTAGTAATATCAGTAGCTTCGCATACTGTGCTTGCAGGAACTTTCAAGACAAGAGCACCGCTAGAATTGCCCAACTTAATTGTCTGAGTTTCCGGAACTGCCGCAAATGTACAATTGTTGAAATTATCAACGCCCAATGCTTCCTTTATCTTAGCTACGGCAGCTACGGTAGCACTTTCTGCAGTTACGTCGAGTGTATATGATTTTTCTGCGCCATTCCACAGAAGAGGTAATTGCGCAGCAGCAAGTACAACTTCTTGTGCTTCACCTTCAGTGATCAATTTAACATCTCCATAATCACCAGTATATTCTACTGTTTTTTCAGAAGAAGCACCCAGACCAGACACTGTTATTGTATACGATACTTTCGCCACGTTACTTACTACTGCTGCTTCTTTTGCAGACAACACGCCTGCTTCAGACAATTCAAAATTAGCGGCATTAGTACCTCCCAGAGTTAACTCCATAGGGAACTTATCTGCAGAAATTCCATATTGACTTAGCTTCTTTCTTGTGTCGGCTTCGCCCTCAACATCTCCACTAGCATCTACTGATGAATGAACTGTCAAAGTATAATCACCACCCGTTTTATAGTCGATAGTGTTTCCTTTAACTAATGTTGTCGGCTTTTCTTTCGGAGTCCACTCTACCTTGTCAATATACAGAACATTCTTCACAGCAACGAAATAGTTTGAAGAAATATCATTCAAAGTCTTCGCCTCACCTTCAACCTTATCCGTCAGTGTCAAAGCGATTGCATAGCTAGCTGCTGCCTTACTAGCATCTAAAGTCACCTCAATCAGATTGGCTTCGTCCTTTACAGCTTCAATCTTTGTAATATTGAACAATTCACCTGTAGCACGTGTTTTCACCGTCTGATAATCTACTGCAACATTATATTTAGCAGTTTCCTTTCCAAAATTATCAATCAGTTCTTTCGCTGCACTACTCGGAGATACACGGAATCTCACTTTCACATCGCCACCGCTAATCATCGGTTCCCAATCGGCTGCATTACCGTCAGAACCAAACTTAGCATAGAACGTACTAAGCTGAACCAGTCCGTCTGCATATTCCGGTACGTATACGATACTTTGGATCATGCCTTTCAGTGCTGTAATTTCTGTTTTCAATTCCGATTGCAATTTGGCTAATGTAGCCTCTGCATCTCCCAATTCTTCAGCTATAATACTTTGTACAGCTCCTTTCAAAGTCTGTCCTTCAGGAAGTTTGAGTGCTGTCACTGCATTTTTTGCAGCCACAATCTCATTGATAAGTGCTGCATAGTCTTTAGACTGACCTTCCTCAGTGCCCACATAAGCATCGATAGCTAGCAACAGTTCATCCAAACTATCCAATTTAGTTTTGATAGCACCACCGTCTTTAAAGATTTCATTGTAGATTTTATCTACAAAATCTGTCAGATTTGCTACACCGGTCATTCCGAATTTCGCAATGCGGTCATTCAGTTCTTTACCATTTGATGCGACAGCACCCTGTACGGCAGTAATCACATATTCGGCAATCGCACCTTTGGAATCACTCTCATCTTCCAGTGCATTTATAATGCTCTGATTGATGAATTTGTCGAAGCTGGTGTCATAGAAGCCGCTCAAATCACCATTATTATTTTTATAGTTCTTTTCAGCTGCTACCAACTTATCTAATATGCCAGACATATCGTTCAGTTCCTTAACAGAAGCATTCAGATCTTTTATAGTCTGATCGTTAGCCTTAATCAGCGTAACCAATTCATTTTCAGACTCAGCCAACTTCTTAGCCAACGCAACAACGTCAACACCTTCTCCTTTGGCCAAATCTTCCTTCAGCTTTACAATATTCTCCTCCAAAGTTTTAATTGCAGTTTCCTTATCTTTCAACTGACTCTCCAGATTAGTAACTTTAGTCTGCAATTCTGTTTTTGCCGCATCTACGGCAGCTTTCATGTCTTCTGTGCTTACAGGACTGGTAGACGTGATTTTATCAATCTGCTCTTGCAGATTTTTAATGTCACCGTCGTTGTCCTTACAACTTGTGACTGTTGTAGTGACTGCAAGCGTCAATGCCCCGAAAAGCATTACCCTAACAAAATTTTTCTTCATAACTACTTAAAAATTACATTAATAATATATTATTAAACACTAAGTTTCAATAATAGACGGCCCGTTACTTCGTAGGTAACGGAGAAACCTTTGTTCCTGCTCTCTGAGAGTAGTCGATACTGAAAAATGATACGATAAGTGATGAAAGTTCTTTACCCCTGCTTCTGACGAGCGGCAGAGGGGAGGGAAACCTTTTGCAATATTTAGAAGTTAACAAAGCCCTAATACAAAGAATCCACGTGTTTTATCTGTCCTAGTTCCGCTTTTGAGTAGTTTATTGGAAAAAATGTTTGATTTCGTTTGGTTGTTTTAAGAAATATGCTCATATTTGCACCGATATTCAAACCCGTTACCTACGAAGTAACAGACTTACAATCAAGCGCTTACACCTATCACAGAGCGTTTTACAAAATCGAGAACCTGTTTATTTGCTTCATCAATTTTCTTACTCCGGAAAGGTTTGAGATACGTCTCGGTCACTGTAATGGACGAATGTCCCATAGCTTCGGAGATAATGCCCGGGTGAATTTCGCAATAATAAGCCGTTGTAGCCCAGGTATGGCGCGCGGTATAGGAGCTCAATCTATCCTTCAATCCCAAAAACCTTCCCAATAGTTCCAACTGATAATTGAAATGGCGCAATGCCAACTGATATTCCCGATAAGCTTCCGGCGAACCTTCGGCGCTGCGGAGAATAGGGAACAAATAAGGCGAACGCTTATCACGGTTCATATACTTCTGCAAGAGGAACATGGCTTCCGGCGTCAACGTCACCGACAACGGACGACCCGTTTTGTGGCGACGGTAAGTAATGACATCCCCCCGAAGATCGCTCTTCCGCAGGTAAGCCAGATCGACAAAAGGCAATCCCCGAAGCAGGAACATGAGAATAAACAATTCCTGCGCACCCCTCATGCCGGGAGGTATGGCGGCCGACTGCAACAGACGGGCAAACACCTTCTTCATGTCTTCCATATCCAACGCCCGCCGGCGGTCCGCCCGCGTACCTGTATATACGGAACGGAACAGATGCGGCACGTACGGCGCACGATGAAGATCGACGGCCCGATTGTAAACGGCACGCATCGTGCGAAGGTACGTAGACACCGTATTCCAACTACACCCGCGGGCACGAAGGCTACCCTCAAAATGTTTCAACCACTCCGGAGTTATTTCCCGAAACTCCACGCTTTCCGATTCCTGAAAAACAAGAATCGCATTCAAACTACTTCTATACACATGAGCAGTCCCTAAATTTCCACTCTGCTGCAAATCGGCAGCCACTTGTTTCATAAACGAAGTAAAACTTTCCTTCTTCATCAACAAATAATTTAATTAATAATATTTACTATTCCCACACTTTACTTTAGTAAAACAAAAAAAATCAATATATAAAAATTTACATACATAAATTTACAAAAATAAAAACTAAAACTTTCATGTTATTTATCAAATATATTTTCATATATTTGTGCGGTTTTTAAGACAAAAGCCATAATTAAGAAACAATTAAATTGTAAATTTATGAAAAGTAATGAAGTAGCTGACGAAAGCTACAGCATTAACGGTTTCAAGCATTTTTCCGATTTGGCAGTGGCATACTTCCCTCAAATGGCAAGTACATCGTCCGCCAGCAAAAAAATGCGTAATTGTATCAAAGCAAGTAATGCTTTGAGTGAACAACTTGCCGACGCGCACTACACCGACACGACGATCGAGATCAGCCCCGAAATGCAGCTAATCATCTACCGCCATTGGGGACCGCCCCACATTATACTGTCGGTCAAAGTACAGCGCGTAGCAGAAAACAAAAACACGGATAAGAAATAAAAGAAAAATCGAACTATATATTTTTAAATATATCATTTATCTTTTATCGTTTATTATGTATTCCACTTTGCGTTCGGCATTTTTTCCCACAGAAAGATAACTCTCAAAAATACAGCTATTTGCAGTAGGAAAAAAGTGTTCCACAAAGTGTTCGTAAAAACGACCGTATTTTTCAACTAAAACAGAGCCTCCGATTCAACCGAACGAAGGCTCTGTTTGTCTGTATCAAAGGCTCTGCCGGACAGAAACGGAGTATCTGTTTCATCATCCCCTCCGGAGAACATCCGCAGAGAGAAAAAACAGTTAGCGGAAGTACATTCGAAGTCCGCAACCGTCCACAGTCATCCACACACCACAACGCCTCTTGCAAGCCATACGCAAAGGGATTACCTTTACCGAAAATTTTAAATAAGCCAAAATGAACAAATTTAATTTCCAAGCCATGACAAAGCATGGTTTTCTCATTATCCCGAAAACCTTATTGCAACAACAGATAGAAAATCCGCACCTGCAAGAGGGAGAGATAGAGGCACTCCTGAAAATCCTGATGAAAGTCAACTATTCGGAAACGCTATACAACGACCGCTGCAACAAGAACTGCCCGTGCAAAAGAGGTGAAAGCCTGTTCAGTTACCGCGACTGGAGCCGCGTTCTCCACTGGTCCACCGGGAAGACTTTCCGCTTCATGCACGGACTTGCCACCCGGGGAATCATCGAAATCATCCCCCACCCCAACAATACATCCCTGCACATACGCGTCGTCGAATATGACAAATGGGTGGGACTGCCCGATGCCGGGAAACAGAAAAAGAAAGCTGTCAACGAGAAGTTCCAACTGTTCTGGAACGAATACCACAGCATCACGCAGCTTCCCAAGGAGAACATCGCCAAGGCGCAACGCGAGTGGAAGAAGCTGAGTGACAAGGAACAACAACTGGCAATCGACAACATCGAAGTATATTATTTCCACCAGACGAACGTCAATTTTCTCCTCCATGCCGGCAGTTATTTATCGAACAAAGCTTTCCTGAACGAATACACCTATTAATGATGAATACCGAAAACAGAGTTTCGCCCCAAGCACCCGAAATAGAGGAAGCGATCCTCGGCGCCTGCCTGATAGAACAGGAAGCCATGCCGCTGGTAGCCGACAAGCTACGCCCCGAAATGTTTTACGTGCTACGCCACCAGATAATCTACGCCGCCATGCTGGCGATGTATCAGGCGGGTACCAAAATCGACATCCTCACCGTGAAAGAGGAACTTTCACACCGCGGAAAGCTCGAAGAAGCGGGCGGTCCGTATGGTATCACCCAACTGAGCAGTAAAGTGGCAAGTTCCGCACACATCGAATACCACATCCGGATTGTGCACGAAAAATACCTGCGGCGCGAAATGATCCTGGGCTTCAACAAACTTCTCGCCTGTTCGCTGGACGAAACCATGGATATCGACGACTCGCTGATAGATGCACACAACCTGCTCGACCGCCTGGAAGGTGAGTTCAACCACAACACCCACCTGCGCGACATGGACGCACTGATGAGCGCCGCCATGAGCGAAGCCGAGGGACGTATCGCCAAGAGTACGAACGGAGTGACCGGCATTCCCACCGGACTGACGGATCTGGACCGCATGACGTCCGGACTCCAGAACAGTGATCTAATAGTACTTGCCGCCCGTCCCGGTGTAGGGAAAACCGGCATGGCATTGCATCTGGCACGGAACGCGGCAATGGCAGGATATGCCGTAGCCGTCTACAGTCTTGAGATGCAAGGGGAAAGGCTGGCCGACCGCTGGCTGACGGCAGCCAGTGAGATCAGCGCCCGCCGGTGGCGGTCGGGAACAGTCAGCACGCAGGAACTGGCAGAAGCACACGCCACAGCCGCCGACCTCGCACGTCTCCCGATACACGTAGATGACAGTACATCGGTCAACATGGAACACATCCGTTGCAGCGCCCGGCTGCTGCAAAGCCGGAATGAGTGCAACATGATTATCATCGATTACCTGCAACTATGCGACATGACGACGGGACAAAACAACCGTAACCGAGAGCAGGAAGTGGCGCAAGCCACCCGCAAGGCCAAGCTGCTTGCCAAAGAACTGAATGTGCCTGTGGTGTTGCTCAGCCAGTTGAACCGCGTGTCGGAGGGCCGTCCCGCCGGTCGCCCCGAACTGTCACAACTCCGCGAGAGCGGAGCGATCGAGCAGGATGCGGACGTCGTGTTACTACTCTACCGCCCTGCCCTCGCACGCATACCGACCGACCGCGAAAGCGGTTATCCCACCGAAGGGCTCGGCATTATAATCGTAGCCAAACAACGCAACGGGGAAACCGGAAACGCTTATTTCGGGCATAATCCGGAAATGACGAAAATTACGGACTATGTACCGCCATTGGAGTTTCTGCTGAAACATGCAAAGTAAAAGTGATTCCAGTGTGAGATAGATTCAATTTTATACAACAATAATTTTCAATCATCCGTGCCTTGTTTTATTTCAAAAATCAGTATAAAATAAATGGCAAAATACTTGACTTCTCCTTTCAGATTTTGTATATTTGTAATGTCAATAATGACAGAAAATATTATTACTTAAACCTTAACTTTTTTCAATTATGAACGTATTAGTGGAGCGCTATCAGCGCAGAAAGTATGTGAATCAGGAAGATTCGCAGGTGTTGTATTATGTACGCCAGAAATCGGGTACTGTGAGAGTTATGGACGTCAATAAGCTGGCGGATGCGATCGAGGCGAATTCTTCGCTCACAGCGGGAGATGTGAAGCACGCTATCGAGGCTTTTGTAGAGCAGTTGCGTCTGTCGCTCACGCAGGGCGATAAAGTGAAGATCGACGGATTGGGCACGTTCCACATCACGTTGAGCAGCGAGGGCACGGAGAAGGAGAAAGATTGCACGGTGCGCAGTATCCGCCGGGTGAATGTCCGTTTCGTGGCGGACAAGGCGCTGCACCTGGTGAATACCAGCCACACTGCCACCCGAAGTGAGAATAATGTAGATTTCGTCCTTGCGGGGAAGGGCGAAGGCGAAACCGACGGCTCCGATGACGGAAACGGCGGAAATGATAAACCGGGCGGCGGTGGTGTCACTCCCGACCCGTCTGTTTAAAGGTATTCTTCATTAATAAATCACATTCATGTTAGATAAGATTATAGAAATCATTATGACGGTGCTGCCCTTTCTGGGCAGCAGCCGCAAGAAGCGCAAAGTCATGGCGCAGGAGGTAAAAGAGTTCAGCGAACTGGTGAAAGACCAATATACTTTTCTGATGCAGCAATTGGAGAAGGTGTTGAAGGATTATTTTGACCTTAGTTCGAGGGTGAAGGAAATGCATACGGAGATCTTTTCACTGCGGGGACAACTTGCACAGGCGGCAGCCCTGCAATGCAGCAATAAAGATTGTACGCAACGGGCGCTGTGAAAGAGAACGTATGCGACCTATAAAGTTGATAGTAATCCACTGTTCCGCTACACGTGAGGACAGGGAGTTTACGGAATATGACTTGGATATCTGCCACCGCAGGCGGGGATTCAACGGGACGGGATACCATTTTTATATCCGCAAAAATGGGGATATCAAATCGACCCGACCTCTCGAACGCATCGGCGCACACACCCGTGGCTTCAACAAAGAAAGTATCGGTATCTGCTACGAAGGCGGACTCGACTGCAAGGGACATCCCAAAGATACCCGTACCGAATGGCAGAAACATTCGATGCGTGTGCTGATTCTCACTTTATTGAAGGATTACCCGGGCTGCCGCATCTGCGGACATCGCGACCTCAGTCCCGACCTGAACGGAAACGGTGAGATAGAACCGGAAGAATGGATCAAGGCTTGTCCCTGCTTTAATGCTGAAAAGGATTGGGGGAAGGTGTAAACTGAGAAAAGCGCTCTCCTTTCTCTAAAAAGATGAAACAGGAAACTCCAGCTAACCGATTGATAAAGTCGGATTAGTTGGAGTTTCCTGTTTATTCAAAAAGAAATTCTTTCTTTTATTGATTCTTCTTCAAATTTGGTGGTAATTTAACTAGTCGGTGGATACACAATGTTGATAATAACTGACTTACGCATTCACCTACCACCTCCCCCTACGGGGACTCCTCCTTCCCGAAGGAGGAGAATGGAGAATACTATCGACTATCAACTTTCAAATTATTATTTTCCTAATTAAGTTTACCACCAAATTTGAAGAAGCAACCTTTTATTTTGCTTCGAATGCAGTATCAATCAATGCTTTCAGGTTCAGGTAATGGCTTCTGTATATGCCACCGGAAGCGCTTGCTGCATTGGCAAGGTCTCTCCGGAGATCTGTCAGTTGCCCACGGGCAATGGCGGATGCTTCCGACAGAGAATCGGGCATATACTGATTGGCGTTCGTCTTCGGCTTCTCGAGCATTGCAGTCAATGAGTTGACATAGACTTTCTGCAAGGCACGTTGATTGAGGTCGGGTCTTTTCCCTCCTCTCAGATCATTCCAGATACTCTTTCTCAAATCCTGAAACATCTCAGCGGAAGTGTAGGCTTTCGTACCGTTCATCAACTCGTTAGTTGTCATTTTATCCAATGTGCGGCTGCTAAGCAAGCCTTTCAGTATGCCACTCTGCACACTGAAAATAAAACTGGAGGTGTTGACCTGGGCTTTCTCCAACAGTTGGCTATCCATTAGCCAGGTAGGCATGGTGAACAGTTCTTTGTTCAGGAAGGCCATTGCTTTCTTCTGTATCTCTTTCGGCACAAATTCCACTGCTTTCACATCGGTCTGCTCTACCGAAATCGGGGTGCTGTAAATACCGGCAACATTGGTCGCCACGTGTCCCATATACAGAGAGAATTGTCCGGCGACATTACTATATAAAGTTCTTGCTTTCTCGTAACCTTCGTTCGGCTCGTACGTCCACTTCATAATTTCGGGCATGATACGTTTCAGGTTCTTGATACCATATGTACCAGCCAGCATAGCATCGTCTCCCAAGTCTTCGTTCTGGTTGCGGGGATCGTCGCGGTCGCTTTCCGTACCGAAGGTGTAACGCTTGTCTTCTTTCAGCTTACTGATAATCCACTTGTTCATGTGAGGAATTTCATCTTCCGCCGTCTTGAATTCGGGCATCCAGCGATACCCCCACTCGATAGACCAATCGTCATAGATACCGATGCGCGGGAAGATTCCGGCACGTGAGATGCTGTCTTCCGGCTGGGCGATGTAGTTGAAACGTGCGTAGTCCATGATAGATGGGGTGTGGCCGTTGGCTTCCACCCATGCTTTGTCTCTCAGTTTCTCTACCGGAACGGTAGCGGAAGAACCGAAGTTATGACGCAAGCCGAGTGTGTGGCCTACTTCATGAGAAGACACAAAGCGTATCAATTCGCCCATGAGTTCATCGTCAAACTGAGGTTTGCGTGCCCCCGGGTCTATGGCTCCGGCCTGTACGATATACCAGTTGTAGAGCAACAACATTACATTGTGATACCAGTTGATATGTGTTTCCAGAATTTCACCGCTGCGGGGATCGTGTACGTGAGGACCGCTTGCGTTCGGAATGTCGGAAGGCTTATAGACGATAGCCGAGTGGCGGGCGTCTTCCAAACTCCAGGTAGGATCGTCCGTGGGGGCTTCCTTACCGATAATGGCATTCTTGAATCCGGCTTTCTCGAAGGCTTTCTGCCAGTCGTTGACACCTTGAATCAGGTAGGGAACCCATTTCTTAGGAGTAGCAGGGTCGATGTAAATAACGATCGGTTTCTTGGGTTCTACAAGTTCTCCTCTCAGATATCTTTCTTTGTCCTCGTCTTTCGGTTCGAGACGCCAACGGGTGATGTTCGCTTTGTATTTCATGCCGTGCGGGTTACCGTCAAAGTCTTTATAGCCGACAGCAAAATAGCCTACGCGGGGGTCATAGAGTCGCGGTTTCATCGGCTCTTTGGGCAGGAGCAGCATAGAGCTGTTCAGTTCGTAAGTCATCGGACCGGTGGAGTTGTAGTATTGAGCAATCATTTTCTCAAGAGCGCTGCCCATAGGCGGTTTCCGTTGGAAGGTGCGCACGGTGCGGATTTCGATATTCTGCGGGAAGGCTTTCAAGGTGTCGATATAGCTGGCGTCGGAGATCATTGAAGTCGCCCCGATATTATCTTTCGCATAGTTGGAGAAAGAGAACATATCATTATCCCTGCGGATAAAGTCGGTCATTTCGATCACATAGTTTTTCGTCAGGCTGTCCTTGCGCATCGTCTTCAGCGGGAAGGTGGCAACGATAGGTTGCACGTTGGAGTTCAGCACTGCCTGATACATTCCCAGTGTATCGGTGGAATGTTCCAGATAAGAGATCTGACGGATAAACAGTTTGTTGTCCCGTCCCAGTTCGAAACGTATCACTTCGTCGCTGATATGGTCGCCCGGATAGCCGGCTTTACGTTTTTGTTTGTCCACCGGGGCCTTTACAATACGGTTGACAATCAGAATATCCCGTCCAAACAGGGAATCGGGGATTTCGAAGAAGTATTTTCCTTCTATACAGTGCACCTTGAAGAAACCGTTCATAGTCTTGGCTTTACCGGTGATCACGCTTGCATAAGGTTGGAAAGGAGATTTCTTGGCTTTCGCTATGGAGTCGGCTTTCGCTTTGTCGACAGCTTCCGTCTTACTGTTTTTCTTTTTCTTCTTTTTAAAGATGTCGGTTGACTGCGCTCCGGCCGTTGGAATCAACATTGCCAGAAGCAACAAAAAGGTAGTTAGTTTTCTCATGTTCTTATTTTTAAGATGTTAGTAACTGCAAAGTTAACTATTCACACGAGCTATCCAAACGATACTTCCTTATTTTTCAGGTTT
>ULQG01011260.1_pt1 | contig 12246 bp, 9 predicted proteins | sample 1954251 | NCBI WGS metagenome assembly ULQG01 (sample SAMEA4835649, study PRJEB28245) | human gut metagenome | biome: gut microbiome; material: fecal sample | place: Denmark | collected 2008 | reverse complement strand
AAAGACACATCAGTGGATGCTGTTTTTTCTTTTTCTGTTTTTTGTGTCTGAAATCTTGGCATGCACAAAAAAAGAAGAAAAGCTTGTCTTTTATCAGACAACACAGATACAAAAGATGGACGATTCCAAAGAGGATACGCAATTTTTTCAGGAAGAAGCACAGACAAGTCAGGTGTCCGAATCCAGTTTGCATGAAACAACACAAGCAGCAGTCGAGACTATTGCTGTTTATCTGTGCGGTGAAGTTTGTAAGCCTGGTGTCTATGTACTGCAGGCAGGATCACGTCTTTATCAGGCAGTAGAAGAAGCAGGTGGTCTGACTGCAAATGCTCAGGCAGAGGCAGTAAATCTCGCTCGGATTCTTGCAGATTCGGAACAGATTTATATTCCAAATATTTCAGAATCAATCGACCAGATTGAAAACGAGACACAAAATGTCATATCATCTGCAGCAGCAGTTCCCTCTGCATCATCGGATGGCTTACTTAATATAAATCAGGCATCTGAATCTGAGCTGATGCAGCTTCCTGGGATTGGTCAGGTTAAAGCCGCGGCAATTGTGACATATCGAAACAGCAATGGTCCGTTTTCTTCTATCGAGGAAATTAAAAATGTACCGGGGATAAAAGAAGCAGCCTTTGAGAAAATCAAAGGCATGATTACAGTTTTTTAGGTAAGACAGAACAGGAGTGGCTCGAAGGTGGCAAAGATATTAGTGGTAGACGATGAAAAGATTATAGTAAAGGGCATCCGGTTCAGTCTGCTTCAGGATCAAATGGAAGTAGACTGCGCCTATGACGGAGAGCAGGCAGTCGAGATGGCAAGAAACACAGAATACGATGTGGTTCTTCTTGACGTAATGCTGCCAAAGCTTGATGGTTTTCAGGTGTGTCAGGCAATCCGTGAGTTTTCCAATATGCCTATTATTATGCTGACAGCAAAGGGAGACGATATGGATAAGATCCTTGGTCTTGAATATGGTGCAGATGATTATGTTACAAAGCCATTTAATATTCTTGAAGTTAAAGCACGCATCAAAGCCATTATGCGAAGAAGCAGCAATACTATGATTCATCCGCCGCAGCCACCGGAAAACAGTACAGATATTGTCACTGGTGATCTGCGTCTTGATGTTCAGGGCCGCCGCCTGTTTATTTTAGGCAGTGAGATCAATGTAACTTCAAGAGAATTTGATCTTCTTAAAATTCTAGTGCTTAATCCAAATAAGGTCTACAGCCGTGAAGAACTGTTAAACCTTGTTTGGGGGTATGAATATCCTGGTGATGTGCGTACTGTTGATGTACATATCAGAAGGCTGCGTGAGAAGATTGAGCGTAATCCAAGTGAACCGAAATATGTATTTACAAAATGGGGAGTGGGATATTACTATAAGGCATGATAGCAAAACGGGATCATAATTTTTTCTGGGGAAGCTTTCGCTTTCGTATATTTTTTCTTCTCATGATTATGGGATTGCTTCCGCTTCTTGCAGGCTCAGAGATGATTAAGCGTTCCTATCGAAGTTCCATTATTGATCAGAAGCTTTCGGAGCTGCGTTATACATGTCAGACTGTAGCAGGACAAATGAGCGGAAATTCTCTGGCGGAAGCAGTAGATGATGAGATGACACGGGAATTAAATTTCCTTGCGGAATACTGCGGTGGACGTCTTCTTCTTGTAGACAGCTCTTATCGTATTTTATTTGATACATACGGTGTAACGCAAAATAAATACTGCATTTCTGAGCAGATTATTGATACATTCAGCAGTCGTCCGTATGAACATTATTCACAAAAGACAGAGTATCTGGAGCTGGCTGTGCCGCTTCGGACAAGGACGATGCTCACAGATGGTGATGATAGTATTACAGGAGTGCTGCTTCTTAGCTCGTCTGGTGCTTGGATTGCCAAAATGATAAATTCCATGAATCGACAGGTCCTTTTGATTGAAATCACAGGCTCTATGATTTTGTTCGCACTTAGCTTTATTTTTGCTTGGACCAGTTCAACACCGTGGAAAAATCTTGTAACGACACTCAATCAGGTGCTTGATGGAAACCTCGATGTTACATTTTCGACAGAAGGCGGCTATAATGAAACAAAAGAGATCATTAATACATTTAATCAGGTATTGGGGCGTCTGCGTGCAATTGACCAGTCGCGACAGGAATTTGTTTCTAATGTCTCTCATGAATTAAAAACACCTATCACATCAATGCGTGTGTTAGCTGATTCGTTGATCTCAGGTGACAATGTGCCTGTTGATATTTATCGCGAGTTTATGCAGGATATTTCAGACGAGATTGACAGAGAAACAAAAATTATCAATGATTTGCTTACACTTGTTCGTATGGATAAAAATGCAACTGAGCTTAATATCAGCCAAGTTAATATTAATAATCTTGTCGAACAGATTTTAAAGCGCGTGCGTCCAATCGCAAAGACGCGTTTAATTGAAATCATTTTCGAAAGCTTTCGTCCTGTAACGGCAGATGTTGATGAGACGAAGCTTAGTCTTGCTGTTACAAATCTTGTGGAAAATGGTGTAAAGTACAACAATGACGGCGGATGGGTACGAGTATCTGTGAATGCTGATCATAAATATTTTTATATTAAGGTATCTGATTCAGGTGTGGGTATTCCAAAGGATGCGCAAACAAGAATTTATGAGCGTTTTTATCGCGTAGACAAGGCTCGTTCACGTGAGACTGGCGGAACAGGTCTTGGTCTTGCTATCACACAAAATGTAGTGAAGCTGCACCATGGTGGTATTAAGCTAAACAGTACACCAGGAGAGGGAACAACCTTTCTTGTTAGAATACCGCTCAAATATATTGAGTAAATTAAGTAAATGGAAAGGAAACAGAATATGAAGAAAAAATTAAATCTGGTGCTTTTTCTTTTGCTTTTATGTATGGCAGCTGGATGCGATAAAAAAAATGTATCAACAGATGGAATCCGTATTTACTATAGGGCTCTGTCAGAAAATGGCATTAGCTCATATTATTATAAGCCGACAGGTACCGATCAGGAAACAGTTATAAAAGAACTGTGGGCAAAGCTGATTAAAAGTGATACTGAAAAAGCACGTATAAGTCTTATTCCGTCTGATTTAAAGCTTGTGCGTTTTTCAGTGGAAAACAGCAGCCTTGGGCTTTATTTTGACAGTTCCTATCAAAATATGGACACTGTGTCAGAGCTTTTATTTAGGGCAGGTATAGTACGAACCTTCTGTCAGGTTGAAGGTGTGGAGTCGGTAACATTTTTTGTAGACGAAAAGCCACTTACAAATAGTTCCTTTGCACCTCTTGGTGCTCAGACAGCTTCTGATTATGTGGATATTATAGAAAACGGACTTAGCAGTCAAAAAAAGACCACACTTACTTTATACTATGCAAATGAGAAAGGGGATGCTCTTGTAAAAAAGATTCAAAATGTTGTATATGAGAGTTCCTATTCCATTGAAAAAGATGTAATCAATCGCCTGATTCAGGGACCTTTTGAAGATGAATATTTTCGAACACTGCCTGCTAATCTGCAGGTGATCAGTATAAGCGTTAAAGACAAAATTTGTTATGTCAATTTTGATTCGTCATTTCTGACTGATGCGCTTTCTATTGATGGCAATTTGATTGTATATTCGATTGTAAATTCATTGACGGAGCTGCCAGATGTCCAGCGTGTTCAGATCATGGTGGACGGCGACAGCAATATCGTATTTCGCGATATATCACTGAGTAGTCCACTAGAAAGGAATTTAAACTATTGAAACGACCACTCCTTGTTCTTGTAGTTTTTTTTCTTGCAGGAGAACTTCTTTGTATAAAGAGCCTTATAATATCAATTATTTTAAGCGCCGGCATTTTGATGCTGGCGCTTATTTTTATGCTGATACAAATTGTATGCAAAAATGTCTTTTTCAAAAAAATGCCTTTCTTTTTGTGTATCTGCGCTTTTTCTTTTTTTACAGGGGCAGTCTGCTGTTTTAGCGCAAATGCACATAGTCATATTTATGATACACTTTTATCAATGCAGTACTCAAAAGAAAATACATTGGATGACGTGCTTGTCGAAGGCAACGTGACAAAGGTAGAGGAAAAATCGAAGCTTTGGATTTACTTAAAAAATGCCTCTATTAATAAAAAGGCAGCAGGGGAGGGTGTTATTGTGCAGATTCCTGTCTCGGCACATTCCAACCAAAAGCGTCCTCTTGCCGGAAGTAAAATTTCTGTTTATGGGAAATTATCATTATTTTCACAGGCTTCAAATCCAGGCGAATTTGATTCAAGAAGTTATTATCATAACTTAGGGTATGATTTTTGCCTTAGTGGTAAGACGTGGACACAAAAAGGTAGCCGATATGATCCCATTGCTGAGTGTCTGTGGCAGCTAAAAGATGCCATAAAGATGAGACTCTCACGGCTTTTAGAAGGAAATATTACTGATTATGGCATTTACTGTGCCGTGCTTTTGGGCGACAAAAGCGAATTAGACAAAGAACAGAAAGAACTTTTTAAAGATCAGGGAATAGCTCATATCCTTTCGGTATCAGGACTTCACATATCAGTAGTTGGACTAGCTGCATGCGGTTTGCTTATGAAATTAACAGGATCATTTGCCATTTCCGGTATAGTTGGAAGCATTATTGTCATTTTTTATTCTGCCTTTACTGGAAATGCAGTCTCGACGATTCGTGCTTGTGTTATGTATCTTATTTTAATGATCGGGCGACAAAAAGGCCGTATTTATGATATGCCGACGGCAGTGGCAGCAGCAGCCCTTTGCCTTCTTATTTTTCAGCCGCTTGCCATTTTTCAGGCCTCTATGCAGCTTTCATTTGGCGCAGTGCTTGGAATAAGCCTTGTTGGAGATATTTTTAAAAAAATTTTAATGCCTTCTTCTGATAAAACAACTGTAAGGATTAACCGCTTCTGCAGTGTTATGGGACTTTCTATTGCAATGCTTCCTGTGCTGTTATATCATTATTACCAATATCCTCTTTATGCAATTTTACTTAATCAGCTTGTCATACCTTTTGCTGGTATTTTACTTGTATCACCGGCCGTGGCACTTGTACTTTCTTTATTTGCACCTGCTTTTGGTGCAGTATGCTTAAAAGCAGGCCATCTTGTCATTTATTTTTACACTGTGCTTTGCAAACTTTCAAAAAGCCTTCCAGAATCAGCACAGTATACTGGAAGACCAGCTTTATGGCGAATTGTATTATATGTTACACTGTTATTTACAATAGACATGGGAACTAGGCTTATATATGAGAAGCAAAAAAGAAAACAGACAGATGATGATAAGGAAAAAAGGAAAAAAAACAGACGCCGTTGTCAGATTGCTGCTGTTTTTCTTGCCATAGGTTGCTATATATTCGGCTGCGTTTTTTTACATGCAGATCACACAAACAAATTGGAAATTACTGTGCTTGATGTAGGTCAGGGAGATGGTATTTTTTTAATGCTTCCTGATCATACGACAATTCTTTCAGATGGCGGAAGCACAAGCAAATCTATGCTTGATACGTATGTATTAGAACCTTTTTTAAACTCACAAGGCATTCGCCGGATTGACTATGTTTTTGTATCGCATGCCGACAGTGATCATATTAATGGGATCATAGGATTGATTGAAAATGACGCAGATAGGATAGGAACGCTTATGCTGCCGCAGAGCCAGTCATCAAAAAAGCAGTTTGAACAACTATTAACAGTAGCAAAAAAGGAGCAGATTCCTATTAAGTGGATTTCAAAAGGAGATGTTTTTTCATTAAAAACGCTGCCAGATTTGTCTTTTGAAGTGCTGTGGCCGTCAAAAAACGAAAAATCAGATGACACAAATGAATCATCACTAGTGTGGCGCCTTAATTATCATGACTTTTCTATGCTTTTTACGGGAGATCTTCCAGGTGACTGCGAGGATGAGCTTGTTAGCTTAAAGCCAGTAACTGTCTTAAAAGTTGCACATCACGGCTCTGATTATTCAACAACTAAAACATTTCTGCAGCAAATAACACCGCAGCTTGCCGTGATTTCCTGCAGTGAAAATAATAGGTATGGTCATCCTGGGAAACAGCTTTTAAAACGCTTAGAAGAGGCAAAAATACCGTCAGTTTTGATTACAAAAGACTGCGGTGCAATCATAATACAAACTGACGGTTATCGTGTAGAAGTGGGAACTTATCTGGCAAAGCAGTCTTGATATTCGCTGTCTGTCAGTCCAGCACCATTTTTAGCAACAACATGGGCAGAAACCTTATTCGCCTGTGAGAGTGCCTCTGCCCAAGAGCAGCCATTTGCGCGGCTGGCCATGATCTGACCAATATGACTGTCTCCGGCACCAATTGTATCTGCAACAGTTGTCTTTATGCCATCAACCTCTGTTAAATTATCTTTTCCTGCCTCCAGACAGCAGGAGCCATCCTTACCTTTTGTGATAATTACAGTATTAGATGTTGCATTTTGAAGAATCTTTGCCGCCTCTAAAAGAGATACAGCGCTAAATTCATCTACTCCACATTTAAAATCAGAGACCGTTAAGCTGCTTAGCTCAAATGCCTCCTCATCGTTTATATGAAGAATAGGATTTAGATTATATAGGCGCTTCATTTTCTTTTCACCAATCTGTCGAATACGAGGACCTGGTGCAAAGAAGATCTGCGGGCCGCGGTGCTGTTCAAGCCATGAAATTAGATCGTCACCTGTTGGCTCCTCGATTTCAAGGCCGCATACATAGATCATAGAAATCTGAGAAATGTCAATATTTTCCATCCACTCATGATTAAAGGTATATTCTGCACCATGCACCGATAAAAATGTACGTTCTCCGTTTTCGTCGACAAGACAGTAGCAGCAGCCATTTTCTGCATCTACATTCACATGAATAGGAAGTTTACGTGCCTGAAACGACTTTCTTATATAATCGCCATATACACCAGTTCCAATAGGTGTCACAAACATATACGGGACACCTGACTGACGTACAATATTAGCTGCGTTATAGGCACAGCCGCCAAGTGCGAGTGTCTGGCGCTTTGGCTGAATATCCTCTGCTGTTTTGGGTAGATGATCAATTTCAATGATTACATCGACACATGTACTGCCGATCAATAAAATTTTAGGCATTGATGATTGCATTAGGTAAATCTCCTTATATTTTTCTTTACTATCACAAAGAGATTATAATTCCTTGACGATGTAAAGTAAACACCATTTGCTTGATTGACGGCAAAAAGAATGATACAATAATACAAAAAACATTAATAGGAGTCTTTATGGAAAAACTCAGACAAGATATTCGTGCCAATCAGTTTGAGCGCGTATATCTTTTATATGGTGAGGAACGATATCTGGTTCAGATGTATAAGAATCAGTTAAAAAAAGCAATCATCGGCGATGATACGATGAATTTGAATCAATATACCGGGAAAGGTCTGCCTGTACAAGAGGTGGAAAATGCGGTAATGACAATGCCGTTTTTTGCAGACAGACGTTTGGTTCTGCTAGAGGATACAGGATTATTTAAAAGCAGTGATGAGCAGTGGAGTAATCTTGTTAAAACAATTCCGGATAGCTGCCATGTCCTTTTTGTTGAGCAGGAGGTAGATAAGCGAAGCAGAATGTATAAGGCTGTAAAGGAATGTGGCTATTGCGCAGAGATGACGCATCCTTCAATGCAGCAGCGTACACAGTGGATTTTAAAGGGATTTGGGCGTTATGGGTTAAAAATCACACAGTCTGCACTTGATTTGTTTCTTGAAAAAACAGGTGATGACATGGAAAACATCAGAAATGAGATGGAAAAATTGGCTTCTTTTTGTATGGGAAAAGAAGGCATCACAAAAGAAGATGTTGATTTTGTCTGTACGGAACAGATTGAAAATAGAATCTTTGATATGACACAGGCCGTAGCAGAGGGAAAGACACAGTATGCTCTTGAGTTATATGCTGATCTATTAGCATTGAAAGAGCCGGGAATGCGTATTTTATTTCTGATTGCACGTCAGATGAACCAACTTTTATGTGTAAAGGAGATGGAAGTCGGACGTCAGAATAAGGATCAAATTGCAGCTGCTTTAAAGGTTCGTTCGTTTGTAGTTAACAAATTGCTTGGACAGGCAAGACAATTCACCATTGATCAGCTGATACGCTGTGTTGAGCGCTGTGTTGAGCTTGAAGAAGCTGTAAAAAGAGGAAATATGAATGAAAGGATTGCAGTAGAGATGGTTTTATTATCAATTGCAAATCGTGAATATCATGCCTGACTAAAAAAAGCTGCCTGCATGAAGCAGACAGCTTTTTATGTGTACAAGACACAAATTAGTTCATAGCGTTAACAGCCTTGTTCATACGGCTGATCTTTCTGGATACAGTGTTATCATGATAAACACCCTTGGATGCAGCCTTTCTCATTACGGACTCAGCCTCAACAACTGCAGCCTGAGCAGCAGCCTTATCACCTGCAGCAACAGCGCTCTCTACCTTCTTGATGTAGGTCTTTACCTTAGAACGAGCAGACTTGTTTCTATCTGCCTTTGCCTGACTAACTAAAACTCTCTTCTTTGCGGACTTAATATTTGCCATGGGGCACCTCCAAAATTTCTTGTTTTTTAATCTTTTTATAGTTTGAAAACGATACTGTGTATCACTCGAAAACACCGTTTCAACACAAGTGGTATCATAGCCTAAAAACATTGATCTGTCAATACATATTTTCAAAAAAAATGCAAAAAATACAAAAAAGTTTTACATGTAAAACAAGTAGGAACTTCCAATAAAGTTTTACATATAAAACTTTGAACAACTTCATGAACCATTTTAACTAAGAAAGGTGAAAATATAATGCTCAATGTAAAAGACAACAAAACAATGATGTATACTGATCTCGCTGTTGAAATTCAGGAAGAATGCAGTGGCAGGCAAGGGGAGATTCCGGGCGGTGTACTGGAACAATACAAAGAAGATGGCAAAGGTATCCGTGTCACAAAAATACAAATCCAAACGGCAGATGGAGCAAAACGCATGGGGCGGCCCATAGGAAATTACATGACACTTGAGTCTGCAGATAAAGAACATTCTGATGAACATTCCGATAAAAATCTTTCTGGAACGAAGCTTCTTGATACAAATCTTCTTGCATCCTATATAAATGAGCTGCTTCCATCATCGGCTCATTCTTTTTTGATTGTTGGTCTTGGAAATGCCAATATGACAGCAGATGCACTCGGACCATTAACAATTGAGAAAATGGCTCAGTCAGGAATGGCTTCATATACTTCAATGATCGTTCCCGGTGTATTTGCGCAGACTGGAATGGAAAGCTGTGAAATCATACAGGGCATTGTACAACAAACTTCTCCAGACTGCATCATAACTATTGATGCGCTTGCAGCAAGAAGTGCATTTCGGTTAGGTACAACAGTTCAGCTTACCGATACAGGTATTCGTCCAGGATCTGGTGTCGGAAATGCAAGAAAGGGCATAACTAAGGAAAATATGAAGATTCCTGTGATTGCCATTGGGATTCCAACAGTTGTAAGTGCCGCAGCAATTGTATCTGATGCAATGGATTCTTTAAAGCAGATAGGCTATAATGAAACGATTCTTGGAAGTATTGCGATGCTTGATAAAGAGGAATATTATCAGCTTATATCAGAAGTGTTTGCGCCAGAGCTTGGGAGCCTCTTTGTGATGCCTAAAAACCTTGATGAAGAATTAGATACGATGAGCAGCTTACTTGCAGCGTCATTGTCACAAGTAATATGTAAACGATAAAATGCTGTAATAAAGAAAACTGGCTGATGCATAGAATAGGCCAGAAAATAAGAAATGATTTTAGAAATGTATAGAAACTTTCATCCAAGGAGAAAAGAGAAAATAGTCACAACGATACTTTGGTTTTTGGCACTTGCCTGCTCTACCTATATTTTATGGAAAATTAATCCCTATCCAATTCAGCGCGGCATTGGCTGGACAAAACAAAAGACAGAACAGTTTTTAAATCGCTGCATAGACAATACAGTTTCTAATACACTTCCATCGCTTTCTATTTTTTTTGACTGTGAAGGATTATCTAAAGAAAATATAACTCAGACAAATACGTTTTTTTCAAGCGATCCCTTTTATCAGCAGTTCCAAAATAATATTGGTTGCTCTCCAGACAAAAAACAGGTATAATACTGAAAGATAATATTAAATAGTGGAGGTAACAAAATGTCTGAAACAACAAATGTTATGAATTCTGAAGCAGTAAAGCGTTTGCTTTGCTATGTTTCCTACGATACACAGTCAAAGGATGAAAGCAGTGAAGTGCCGAGCACACAAAAGCAGTTTGACTTGGCAAAGGTATTAAAAAAAGAGCTTGAGGAGATTGGAGCTTCTGATGTACGTCTTAGCGATCACTGCTATGTGTATGCAAAGATTCCGTCTAACTTAGATAAGAAGGTTCCGGCAATCGGTTTTATTGCCCATATGGATACTTCACCTGCATTAAGCGGAAAAGATATTAAGCCGCAGATAATACAAAATTATGACGGCGGTGTAATCAAACTTGGTGAAAGTGGCTTTTCTATGGGACCAAATGAGTTCCCGGCACTTGCCGAATTAAAAGGAAAGAGTCTTATTACTACAGATGGAACAACACTTCTTGGCGCAGATGACAAGGCCGGTGTTGCTGAGATCATGACAATGGCAGCATTCTTTTTGGCACATCCGGAAGTAAAGCACGGTGATATCTGCATCGCATTTACACCAGATGAGGAAGTGGGAAATGGTGTTGAATATTTTGATGTGCCGGGCTTTGGTGCTGACTTTGCTTATACAGTAGATGGCGGTTCTGTCGGTGAAATTGAATATGAAAACTTCAATGCTGCAAATCTGCGTGTTGAAGTGCAGGGATATGGCATCCATCCAGGCAGCGCAAAGGGCAAAATGAAAAATGCCATCCGCATGGCAATGGAATTTGAGCAGATGCTGACAGTATTTGATAATCCGGAATATACAGATGGCTATGAGGGTTTTCATCATCTTGGCGGTATCGAAGGCGATTCAGATCATACAACAATGCATTACATTGTACGTGATCATGACGCTGGAAAGCTTAACCAGAAGTTAGCTGAGATTGATAAGGCTTCGGAGTATCTGAATTTTAAATATGGAGAGGGATCTTTTAAGGTGGTGCGTACCGGTTCTTATCAAAACATGAAGGAAATGATTCTTCCTCATATGCATTTGGTTGAGTATGCAAAGGAAGCTATGAGAGAGCTTGGATTAAATGCTAAGAGTGTTCCGATCCGTGGTGGTACAGATGGTGCAAGATTATCCTTTATGGGACTTCCATGTCCGAACCTCTGCACAGGAGGCGCAAATTATCATGGCCGCTTTGAATATGCATGTATTGAGCAGATGGAGCTGTGTGTTGAGATTTTAAAGAAAATTGTTGAAAAGTATGCAGTTAAAGAAATCTGATATTCAGAAATCTATATTCAGAAACAAGAACTACTGAAAAGCAAAAAGATTAAAGTGAGGAATTTTGAATGATAACAAAGCAATTTAGCAGGCCATCAGTGAAGATGGCTCTGTCCGATGAGCTTTTAATGAAGGTAGAGCAGCCAGCTCGTTATCTTGGAAATGAGGTAAATGCGGCAAATAAGGATAAATCAAAGGCAGAGGTATCCTTCTGTATGTGTTTTCCAGATGTTTACGAGATTGGTATGTCTCATCTTGGAATCCAGATTCTATATGATATGTTTAACCGTTTTGAGGATACATATTGTGACCGCGTGTATTCTCCATGGATTGATCTTGATAAAATGATGAGAGAACAAGACATAAAGCTGTTTGCAGTAGAATCGCAGGAACCGGTAAAGAGTTTTGATTTTCTTGGAATCACACTTCAATATGAGATGTGCTACACAAATATCCTGCAGATTTTGGATTTAAGTGGCATTGCGCTTAGAAGCGCTGACCGTGATATTAATGATCCGTTTGTAATTGGAGGAGGACCATGTACTTATAATCCAGAACCAATTGCTCCATTCTTTGACCTTTTCTATATGGGAGAGGGTGAGACTCAGTATCGTGCACTTCTTGATCTTTATAAAAAGTGGCGCGCAGAAGGCGGCTCAAGGGAAGACTTTTTACATGAGGCAGCTAAAATTCCTGGCATATATGTACCTTCTTTATACGATGTCACCTACAATGAAGATGGAACTATTGATGCAATGACACCGATCTACGATGAT
>ULQG01056779.1_pt1 | contig 12660 bp, 9 predicted proteins | sample 1954251 | NCBI WGS metagenome assembly ULQG01 (sample SAMEA4835649, study PRJEB28245) | human gut metagenome | biome: gut microbiome; material: fecal sample | place: Denmark | collected 2008 | reverse complement strand
GCACATACAAAATGGAATTGCAAATATCATGTAGTGTTTGCTACACTCATCTGAATCACACAAAGGCAATTTGGATGTGATAGCACCTGTTTCTCTCGTACCAGATATGTAACCGGTTGCCCGGAAGAACTCATCATAGTCCTCTTTGGTGCAACCTTTAATAAAGATATGACAGTAACGCTCATCGTTTTTATCAACGATATAGATACGCTCCACAAAGGATTGTATCAGCGTTACTAACACATCCGGCTGTGCGTCCTTTGCGTATTTCTCAAAGTATAACAGCCTTTCTTTGATTTCTTCAATATCTCTCACAGCATACATCTGACTTTGCCTGCTATCCTCTAATTTTTGTAACAGTTTTTCCGTTTCAGAAAGCTCGTCTGTCAGTCCCTTTACATCCTCCTGAATAAATCGTTTTAGATTATCGTCTGCTTCCCGCAGATTTTTCACCTGATTCGAAACAGCAGCTTCAAGCTGTACTTTCTTTTTCTTCAGTTCGATTAGTTCTTGCTCATTCTGAGTATTCTTAAAAATATCCGAAGCCTTTTGATTGAGTAATTTGACAAAGTATTCGCTGCCTTCATCGGAGAGATTGGATAACTGTTTGACTACAAATTCATCAAGCAGTACACCGTCAACAGCACGGAAAGTACATTCTCCTGCACGATAGCCGGGACAGACATATTTGAATCTCGGCTTGCCGTTTGTCCATCGGTTTGATTCGGAGATAACTCGCAGGCGTTTTCCACAATGCGGACAGTATACCAGCCCTGCCAGCAGAGCATTAGTCTTTCGGTGCGGGCGGTTGTACTTTTCTGCAATGGAATCAAGCATATTTTGTGTATCAATCCATTGTTGACTCGGAATAAAACCTTCGTGCCTGCCAACCGAGATAATCCATTCAGAAACAGGCTTTGCAGACATTAACTGCACAAATTTCGGAGAAATGAAGGTACTGTCAGCGTCCTCAAACTTTTCTTGGTCGGTCTTGTTATAGGCGGATAAGCCGTGCTGACCGTCAAACTCTGATAGATCAGCGCATACTCCACCGCCGTTTTCGTAGAAATAGTTGTAGGCAATTTCATCAGCAACGCAGTAAACAGGATTTTTTAATAATAATCTTGTAGTGGAAGTGTTGAATTTGCTGCCGATCTTTGTGCGATAGCCAAGCTCATTCATCCTGTCTGCTGTTTTCTTAATAGAACGGGTTTCCGAAAATACAGCGTAGAGTTTTTGTATCATTGCTTTTTCTTCGGGAATGCTCTCCAAATAACTGTAAGCTGATTTGTTTTTGCCGCTGCCGGTCTTTACACGCTTTACTGTGAAACCTGTGGGTGTATTTCCGCCAAGCCAGCGCCCGTCCTTAGCAAGCTCCATCATATTATCTGTAATACGCTCGGTCAGAGTATCACGCTCAAATTCCGCAACCACAGCAAAGATTTGAATGAATATTTTGGATACGCCGGAAGGCTCATTCGTTTGATACTCATAACGCACCGCCGTTTTTAATCAATTTCATTTCTAGCATTCGTTCATAACCTTTAGCAGTAGCACAAATATCATCGTTTACAGTAATACGGCTTTCGTCATATTCAGCAAAGTTACGGATCATACAACCGCCTCCTCCGACAATATACAGCTTCATCAGTTTTGAATCGTAGCCGTGTTCACGCAGTCTGCGGAAAATATCTGCCACATACTCTTTTGCGGTATTGGTTACTGTTTTCAAATAATCGCCGTCAATATCTGCTGCGCCGAAACGAAGCACACGGGTAATCATTTCTTCGGGCGGCTCTGCGTGATGAATTCTCATTAGATTCTCACGGATATGGAGCATACACTGGTGTGTTCCGAATTTCTCGGTAAAACAGCGGTGGGGGTTAGGTTTTTTATCATTGACGAACATAATATTCATCGTGCCATTGCCAATATCGCAGAGCATATTTACACCTGAAAAATCGGATAAATGATTGACAATAGTGGCAAATCCCTGTGGGTAAACATCTGCACCGACAATGCGGATATGATAATCCTTGCCTTTGAAATTAAAGTCAACTGTTTCGTTCTTCAGTAAATATCTTTTAAATTCTTCTCGCTGTTCGCTTACCCAAGTCAGCGGAAGCCCGGCGGCAATACATCAGCAGAATAGATTTTTGCAATATTCAGCTCTCGTGCGATTGCTGCAAGCGTCAGAACATAATAATCTTCATCCAGCATTTTATCTGCCGAAAACTCCTTATGTTCTGCGCCGATAAGATAATACTTGTTATTCCAAACAAGCAGATTGTCTTTGAAAATTGGTTCTTTATCATATACGGTCACACCTGTCTGGAAACAGCAATTAGCCGTTTTCATATTTCCATAGCCGTGGTCAATACCGATGATATAGGTTTCTTTATATTTTTTCATTGTGATTGTCCTCCTTGATATTAATGATTTCTTGTTTGCTTCCTGAAAAAACAGGACAGACACCACTACTTATCATCAAACAGCTTTGGTGTCCACATTGCATACATAGGGTGTCCTTAATTTTGATTTGTTGTGATTTTATCAGATTGTACTGCACCCAAAAGACCTCCTTTCTGCTTTTGCGGATAAAAAGAACACCTACCGATTTATACATCAATAGGTGTTGTTAGATAATTTTCTTATTGCTGAATCCTAAATCTTCACCACTGAACTTTTCGTAAGCCAAGCCAATCTTTCGGATTCTTTTGTGAATAGCACTGTGAGTTTTGAAACCTAATTCTTCTGCGATTTTTTCGAGTGTAACATCATCCATTCGCATTGTGAGTATTTTCCTGTCTGTTTCAGAAAGCGTGTCTAAAAATTTGCTGACTGCAATCGGTTCTAAAACCATACTCTCAACATTAACATTGTCATCAGGAATATCCCACTCCATTCCGTCTGTATTCTCTGCACATTTTTCTTTTATTTCATCAAGAGATTCAACGGATATTTTTGCACGAGTATGATACCACTTGCGGTAAAAATCAATTTTTTGTCGGCTCTTTCGATAATCAAAATCTTCAAAGCAGCGATATTCTGCCGCCACAGCAATGATCTCATTCATATTGTGTTTTGCCATTATTTTAGGAACGAGCCAAGTGAATGTTTCTGAGATTTCTTCTTCGGATATATATCCGAGGTCTTCGTATACATTGCTGCTTTTTAATATCTCTTGTGACTTAGGGATAACCCCTTCGTCTTCCATTCCTTTAATCCAAATAGAAGCTGCGTGCGCATATCTCCAAGACGGCTCATATCCTGAATAAATCTCCCTTTTTGCTCCAAGCCCCATAAAAGGCCACACCATAAAGGCGTAAGCGTCGATGATTACCAGCTTAAATAAATCACTTTCTATTATTTCTATGGCACGACGATCTTGAAGCAATTTTCTTGGATTTCTTGGAATACTGTTTATTTCTTCTCCGCACTTATCCAAAATGCTTTTGGGGATGAAATAGAACGCAGAAATATATTCTGCATTGCGAAACGGCGTGATTTCGCCGTTTTTTCTTTTTAATAATATTGGCATATTTTTTTGCCTCCTTTCCAGAGAGTATGCTCTCTATTAATTAAACGACATAGAAAACTTGTTTTGTTCCTAAATTATATATGAAAACATAAAAAATTTCAAACGGTTATAAGATGTTTACAATTCGCTATAGCTTATGATATAATATACTATGTATAAGTTTAAACGAATAGGGAGAACTGTACTATGGAAATTTCTGAAGTTATAAAAAATATTCGTTCCCAACTGAGTTTATCTCAAGAAGGATTAGCAAGAGAATTACATATGGGATTCACTTCAGTTAATAGATGGGAAAACAATAAATCAAAACCCAATCAGATTGCAAGACACGCTTTGGCAGAACTTTGCAGGAAAAATAATTTAGATCAGGAATTGATAGATTTATTAGAGAAAACAACTAAGTGAAAGGTGTCGCAATATGAAGAACGAAAAACAAATTGAACTGAGTTTTATTGAAAAACTTAAAGAGTTAAAGTATATATATCGAGAAGATATTAAAGATAAAGCCTCTTTAGAAGAAAATTTTAGAAAGCATTTTCAAGAACTTAATAGGGTTAGATTAAGTGATTCTGAATTTGCAAGATTGAAAGAAAGCATCATTACACCAGATGTGTTTTCAGCGGCAAAAATCTTGAGAGAAACGAACACATTTAAAAGGGATGATGATACACCCCTACAGTACACCCTTGTAAATACGAATGATTGGTGCAAAAACGAGTATGAGGTAATTAATCAGCTTCGTATTAATACAGAAAATAGTCATCATAGATACGATGTTATTATTCTTATCAATGGCATTCCTGTTGTACAGGTTGAATTAAAGTCGCTCCAAATTACTCCTAAAAGAGCAATGGAGCAGATTGTTGATTATAAAAATGATCCGGGAAATGGATATACAAATTCTTTGCTCTGTTTCATGCAGCTTTTTATTGTCAGCAATGAAAGTAATACCTACTATTTTGCCAACAACAACAAAGAGCATTTTGCTTTTGATGCTGATGAACGCTTTTTGCCTGTATATCAATTTGCCGATAAGGATAATAAAAAAATTACCCATTTGCACGATTTTTCTGAGGCTGTGTTGCGTAAATGTGCTTTGGGTGAGCTGATTAGCAAATATATGGTCTTAGTAGCAAGTGAGCAGAAAATGATGATTATGAGACCATATCAAATTTATGCGGTTAAAGCCATTATGGATTGCATTGAGCAAAACAGAGGAAATGGCTATATTTGGCATACAACAGGAAGCGGTAAAACCCTCACCTCTTTTAAGGCATCTACCTTGTTAAAAGATAATCGCAACATAGCAAAATGTCTTTTTGTGGTAGACAGAAAGGATCTTGACCGACAGACCAGAGAGGAATTCAATAAGTTTCAAGAGGGATGTGTGGAAGAAAACACCAATACGGAAACTTTGGTAAAAAGACTTGTTTCGGAGGACTATCGAGATAAAGTCATTGTAACGACCATTCAAAAGTTAGGTTTGGCGCTTGACGACGATAATAAACGGAGTAAAGAGAAAAAGAAAAAAGGTGAGCTCACATACAAAGAAAGATTGGCGCCTTTAAAAGATAGCAGAATTGCAATTATCTTTGATGAATGCCATCGTTCACAGTTTGGAGAAAACCATAAAGCAATCAAAAACTTTTTCCCAAAGGCTCAGCTGTTTGGATTTACTGGTACACCTATTTTTGAAGAAAACGCAACTTACAAGCAAATTGACGGAACAATCGGTTCTTATACAACTACGAAGGATATTTTTGAAAAAGAACTGCATGCTTATACGATTACTCATGCCATCGATGACAGAAATGTATTGCGATTCCATATTGACTACTTCAAGCCGGAAAATGACAGAGATGCTTCAAGAATCAATGAGGAACAACAAAAAAGGGCAGTGGTACAAACTATTCTTTCAAAACATGATGCTATAACAAATAACAGAAGATACAACGCTATTTTAGCTACATCATCAATCAATGATGCTATTGAATATTACAACTTGTTCAAAGAAGCACAACAAAATTGTATTGATGCCGACGACAGTGAATTTGCGCCATTGAATATCGCCTGCGTATTCTCGCCGCCGGCAGAAGGTAATAAGGATGTTCAGCAAATTCAAGAGGATCTTCCACAGGAAAAAGAAGATAACAAAAAAGAACCTGATAAAAAGAAACAAGCGTTGACCAGTATTATCAAAGACTATAATGAACAGTATGCAACCAGCCATGACATCAACAATTTTGATGTGTATTATCAGGATGTACAGCAAAGAATTAAAGACCAGAAATATACTAACGCAGATTATCCTCATAAAAACAAAATTGATATTACCATTGTTGTGGATATGCTGCTGACCGGTTTTGATTCTAAGTATCTGAATACTTTGTATGTAGATAAGAACTTAAAATATCATGGCTTGATTCAGGCATTTTCCAGAACAAATCGAGTTTTAAATGATACAAAACCTTATGGTAATATTCTTGATTTCAGAAGTCAGTCTGATGAAGTAGATAAAGCTATAGCTCTGTTTTCCGGTGAAAATAACAGTAACCGAGCAAAAGAAATATGGCTTGTTGATCCAGCACCAAAGGTTGTTGAGAAACTGGATAAGGCAGTAAGTGAATTAGAAAAGTTTATGGAATCTCAGGGATTGGAGTGCAAACCGGAAGAGGTAAACAACTTGAAAGGTGATGCCGCAAGATGTGAATTTATCAATAAATTCAAGGAAGTACAGCGTTTGAAAACGCAGTTGGAGCAGTACACGGAAATTGAAGAAAAAGACGCAGAAAAAATCGAGGAGCTGTTGCCAGAGGATACCCTGCGTGCGTTCCGTGGTGCTTATATTGATGTGGCACAAAGGCTGAAATCTGAGCAAGGAAAAGAGAACGAGGATAAAAATCCTGAAGTTGAACAGCTCGATTTTGAGTTTGTTCTGTTTTCGTCTGCAATTATCGACTATGACTATATCATGGCATTGATTGCGAAATACACCCAGACCGAGCCGAAAAAGCAAAAAATGAGTAAAGAACAACTCATCGGCATGCTTTCGGCTACTTCCAATTTGCTTGATGAAAGAGAAGATATTATCGAATATATCGATTCGCTTCAAGTTGGCGTGGCTTTGGATGAAAAGGAAATCAAAGCAGGGTATCAGAAATTCAGAGAGCAGAAAAACAATCAGGAAATCAATATCATTGCGAAAAAACACGGCATTGAAATCCAAAGTTTGCAAGCGTTTATTCAGGAAATCATTGACCGAATGATTTTTGACGGAGAAAAACTCGGTGATCTTCTGGCACCGCTTGACCTAAGCTGGAGAGAAAGAACTCAAAAAGAACTGGATTTGATGGATGACCTGATCCCGCTGTTAAAAAAACTGGCAGATGGTCGTGAAATTGTGGGGTTGAATGCGTATGAATAAGAAGAAAGAAATAGTGCCTAAGTTAAGATTCCCTGAGTTTTCTAAATCATATTGGGGTATTACTCGACTTAATGTACTTGCAGACAAAATAACAGAACGAAATAAAGATGATAGAATTAAAAGAGTTTTTACAAACTCTGCTACCGAAGGCGTTATAGATCAGGAAGAATACTTTGATAGAAATATTGCAAACAAAAATAACCTAACAAATTATTTTGTTGTGGAAAAAGGTGATTATGTCTATAACCCCAGAATATCAACCACTGCACCGGTAGGACCTATTTCTAAAAATAAACTCGGCATTGGGGTGATGTCTCCTCTGTACACTGTCTTTAGATTTAGAAATAAAGAAAATGATTTTTATGAGCATTTTTTTCTTACAAATTTATGGCATGTTTATATAAAAAATCTTTCAAACACAGGGGCGAGGCATGATCGTATAACAATATCAGTGGATAATTTTATGAAAATGCCACTTCCGTATACTTCTCCTGAAGAACAACAAAAGATTGCTGATTGTTTATCCTCCATTGATGAACTGATTGACGCAGAAAGCAGAAAACTGAAAGCATTAGAAAAATACAAAAAAGGCTTGATGCAAAAGCTATTTCCTGCTGAGGGGAAAACTCTGCCTGAGTGGAGATTCCCTGAGTTTCAAGGATGTGGAGAGTGGAAATCTAGATCTGTAGGAAAGGCCTGCAAAATGTTTAGTGGAGGAACGCCAGATACTTCAAAAAAGGAGTTCTATGGAGGTGCAATTCCTTTTATTAGATCGGCAGAGATAAATAAATCTTCTACAGAACTTTTTATTACGGAAGAAGGATTCAAAAATTCTTCTGCAAAAATGGTAAAAAAAGGTGACATATTAATAGCTTTATATGGAGCAAATAGTGGGGAAGTTGCTTTATCTAAAATTGACGGTGCAATAAATCAAGCAATTTTGTGTTTAAGACATGAAACAAACAATGTATTTGTATACCACTATTTTACTCATATGAAAAACCGGATCATTTCAAAATATATTCAAGGGGGTCAAGGTAATCTTTCGGCGCAAATTATAAAATCTGTAAATTTATATTTTCCAAAAACAGAAGAACAACAAAAAATTGCAGATTGCTTGTCAGAAATAGATACCATAATTATCGAGCAATCAAATAAAGTGGAACAGTTAAAAGCACATAAAAAAGGATTGATGCAGGGATTGTTTCCTTATCTTGAGGAGGCAGATGTATGAGTGGGACAAAACAATTTACAAATTTAAAAAGATTTGCACGCAATATTCGTGATACGCTTGGTACTTCGGATGCGACAGATACGAAAAATTACTACCTTTTATTTGCTTATAATGGAACTGGAAAAACAAGGCTTTCCGGTGAATTTAAGAATTTAGGAAAAAGAAGAATTCGAGGCAGTGAGGAAACAACAAGAGATACACTGTATTATAATGCCTTTACCGAGGATCTATTCTATTGGGACAATGATTTAGATGGGGATACGGATAGACGCCTGTTTTTTAATACAAATTCTCGTTTTTTTGATGGCTTGAGAGACCTTGAAATGGACACTCGTATACGGGGATTTTTGCAGATTCATGCAGATTTTGACTTTACAATTTATTATGATGATGGATATGTCAGCTTTTCACGAACAGTACAAACCAGAACCGGAGAGGAAACTGTTACCGGAATAAAAATTTCTCGTGGTGAGGAAAATTTATTTGTTTGGTGTTTCTTTCTTGCTATTGTTCAACTGGTAAAAGACGAAGCGTTATCTTATGATTGGGTGAAATATATCTATATTGATGATCCGATTTCGTCCCTTGATGACAATAATGTTGTAGCGTTAGCATGTCAACTTTCAGAATTGTTAAAAGATTGTAAGATTAAAACTGTTATTTCCACTCATCACACGCTGTTTTTTAATGTGATGTACAATGAGTTGAGAAAAGAAAGCACAGCCAGTCGTTTTTTGAGTTTTGATAAAGAGACAAACAAATACATAGTAAAAAACACCGGAGATACCCCGTTCTTTCATCATGTTGCACTATTGAAAGAATTAAAAAAAGTGGCTGACAGCGGGAAAATCTATACTTATCATTTTAATATTTTAAGAAATATCCTTGAGAAAACAGCAGCATTTCATGGATTTGATGATTTTTCAGCCTGCATAAAACGGGAAGATGATGATTTAGATGATGTGATTTTTGCACGAATGACGAATCTACTAAGTCATGGCAATCACTCGATATTTAATCCTCTCGAAATGGTTGAGGATAATAAGGAAATATTCAAAAATATACTGAATAGATTTCTGGAAAATTACAAATTTAACGACAAGCTGTTTGCAGAAAGATAGAGGTAGTAAATTATGAATGATACACAACAAAAACAGTTAGGCTCAACACTATGGGCGATTGCTGATAAACTGCGTGGTGCAATGAACGCCGATGATTTTAGAGATTATATGCTGTCTTTTCTCTTTTTGCGCTACCTGTCCGATAATTATGAAGAGGCAGTAAAAAAGGAATTAGGCAGTGATTATCAGAAAAGTGATCTTGAAATTCAAAAGAATGGAAAGGATCTTGATACCTATATTGGCGAGCTTAAATCCGTTATTACCCGATACAGTAGATCGCTTTCTCCTGAAAAATTAGGGTTACATGAAGACGAAGAAGATCATCAAAAAATTGAAAAAGCAAGACAAGATTTTGTGGATGACAATAATAAGATGCTCTATAGCCACAATGTAATTCCGCTTGCAGTCTGGTATATTCGCAATTTGGATCAAGTTGATATGCTTGAAAAACAAATGCGCCGTAAAATTCATTATGTGATAAAACCGGCATATTTGTGGAGTAATATATATGAATTGGCAAGAACACAAAATAGTCAATTGCTGAAAACTTTGCAGAGTGGCTTTAAATATATTGAGAATGAGTCGTTTGAAAGCAGATTTCGTGGATTGTTTTCAGAAGTTAATCTGGATTCCGATAAGCTCGGGAAAAATTATGGTGAACGCAATAGCTTACTATGTTCGATTATTACAGAAATCGCAAAAGGACTTGCTGAATTTCCAAATGAAACAGATATTCTGGGTGACGCCTACGAATATTTGATTGGCCAGTTTGCTGCTGGTTCTGGTAAAAAAGCGGGTGAATTCTATACCCCGCAGCAGGTTTCAACTATCCTTTCTCGAATTGTATCTCTTGATAGTCAAGATCCAAGCACCGGAAAAAAGAGCAAACTAAAAAATGTGCTTGACTTTGCCTGTGGTTCGGGATCTCTGTTAATTAATGTACGAAAGCAATTTGGTGCAAATGGTATCGGTCAGATCTATGGGCAGGAAAAAAATATTACTACATACAACCTTGCTCGTATGAATATGCTGCTTCATGGTGTAAAGGATTCTGAATTTCAGATTCATCATGGCGATTCTTTGCTAAATGACTGGAATATTTTGAATGAAATGAATCCAGCAAAAAAGATGCAGTTTGAAGCAGTGGTAGCCAATCCGCCTTTCAGTTATAGATGGCAACCCAAAGAAGAAATGGCAGAAGATTTCCGATTCAAAAATTATGGACTTGCTCCAAAGTCAGCAGCAGATTTTGCTTTTTTACTGCATGGGTTCCATTTTTTAAGCGATGATGGAACAATGGCGATTATTCTACCGCATGGAGTATTGTTCCGTGGTGGCGCTGAGGAAAAAATCAGAACAAAACTTCTCAAAGATGGAAATATTGATGCTATCATTGGTTTGCCGGCAAATCTGTTTTTCTCTACGGGTATTCCAGTGTGTATTCTGGTTCTTAAAAAATGCAAGAAATATGATGATGTGCTGATTATCAATGCAAGTGAGTATTTTGAAAAAGGGAAGCGTCAAAATACGCTTTTACCGGAGCATATTGATAAGATCATTGAAACATACCAATACCGAAAAGAAGATGACAAAAAATATTCCCGCCGAGTTTCTATGGAGGAAATCGAGAAAAATGGATATAACCTAAATATTTCTCGTTATGTCAGCACTGCGCCCGAAGAAGAAATTGTTGATATTGAAGAAGTACGGAAGGAGCTTGAAAAAATTGAGAATGACATTAATGTGGCAAAGGCTCGGCATAATGAGTTTTTGAAGGAATTGGGATTGAATTTATTACCATAATAAGAAAGAATCAGTTGTGATGTTTTGCAACTGATTCTTTCTTATTTATATTTATACATAGATTATTTCAGCATTAACTATTTCGGTAGCTCTTTCTCGAATATTATTGAGTTGTGAACACCAAAGCATTGGATTTCTTTCCTTAAGTTCTTCTGTTATATTTTCACTTTCTGTTAGTTGCTTTACGATTTGAAGAAACATATTTTCAGCCTGATTTTCAATATCGACAAGATAGTCGTTTAGTTTCCCGCTTGTCAACAGGTTCATATAAATAATTTTATGGTGCTGTTTTAAATATCTTGCGTGTCGCTGTCCCCATACTCCGATCGTCTGACCTTGTTGTTCGGGTAAGATGAGATTTGGTATCAGGTAATCTCCAACTTGCGTATAAGTACCGCCCATTTGTTCAAATAATGACTTTTCCATAGTATTTTCCTCCTGTATTTTAGTGTACTTTTATTTTAAATAAAGACAGGTAATAACACCAATGTGCCGATAAAAAATACAGCGTACCTGCTATATCACAGATACGCTGTATTTTCATATATTTATTTCTGGATATGTATTTACTAATTGCCGAAACATTTTTCTTGACGGCTGTCGTGAACCGCCCTCCCACTTAGAATAGATACTCAAACTAATACCTGCTTTTTCAGCAAAAGTTGCTTGATTTAATCTGTGAGCTTTTCTGATTTCACGAAGTCTATCACTGTATGGATAATCCATAAATTGAGCAAATTCATCGAAGAGCATATTTCTATCAATTTCAAGGATTTCAGCCATAGCAACGGCTGTTTGATATGGTATCGGGAATCGTTCACGCTCATACATTAACACTGTTGCGGGTGCAATTCCTACACTCTCGGCTAACTGTCGTGTGGTTAAACACTTTCGCTGTCGGTAGTATTTTAGCATTGCCGCAGGAGTTTGTTCTGTAGGAACACCTTCAAAGCAAAAGTGTAAATGCATTAACATTTTCCCGTGCTTATATTCATATAAGTCTGTGTGATTGAGAATAGTGTCGTATTTGCACCTAAATATCGAAGGAAAGTATTTTATAACGAAAAGAAAGAAGCAATTCGTGAAATAATCCGAACACTGTGCCAATGGAAAGGTGTTGAAATCATCGAAGGAGAAGTATGTCCGGATCATATTCATTTACTTCTGAGTATCCCGCCCAAAATGAGCGTTTCGGGATTCATGGGATACTTAAAAGGAAAGAGTAGCCTAATGATATTTCAGAGATTCGGAAATATGAAATTTGCATACCGAAACCGCGAGTTTTGGTGTAAGGGATACTATGTTGATACAGTAGGGAAGAACACGGCAGCAATAAAAAGTTACATAGCCAACCAGCTAAAACAAGATAAGGAAATGGATCAGATTAGTCTATTCGATCCGCGAGACCCGTTTACGGGTAGCAAGTAATCCTGCGCGTGGCTGGCAGGCCAATAAAAGACGCACTTGTGCGTGGCTAGTAATATTAGGGCTATGCCCGAAAATGAAAAACCACCCGCTAGGCGGGTGGATGTTTATT
>ULQG01048056.1_pt1 | contig 12955 bp, 8 predicted proteins | sample 1954251 | NCBI WGS metagenome assembly ULQG01 (sample SAMEA4835649, study PRJEB28245) | human gut metagenome | biome: gut microbiome; material: fecal sample | place: Denmark | collected 2008 | reverse complement strand
AAAGAAGGTGATAAAATGGCTCCTCAGGCAATGGAGAATCTTGCATCGTTGGCCGATAAGGTTACGCTCGACGGCAGCTACGTGGCTGATATGGGTACATTTGTCAATAACTACCTGGATGTGTTTAACCGTGGTTTCCAATATGCTTTCATGGCTGCCATTGTTGCCATGTTGATTTCATTGGTAATCTATTTGGCCAATAAGAACCGTTTCCCCGATCCTGCAAAGAAAGTGGTAGCTGCCAAAGAGCAGAACGCTACTGTAAGCAAGGAAGAAATCAAGATGAGTGCGGCCGAAATCAAACAGCGTATTTACGCTTTGTTCGCTGTATTCGGTGTAGTGATTTTCTTTTGGTTGTCGTTCCACCAAAATGGTTATTCGCTGACTTACTTTGCGCGCGACTATGTAGACTTGAGCGTAATCGATATCGACCTCGGCTTTACCCGTATCAAGGGTGCTGAAATATTCCAGTGTGTAAATCCGTTCTTTGTGGTATTCCTTACTCCGTTTATCATGTGGTTCTTCGGCGCGCTGAAGAAGAAGGAGAAAGAACCTTCCACACCGATGAAGATTGCCATCGGTATGGGTATCGCGGCATTGGCTTATATTTTCCTTATGGTATTCTCGTTCACGCTGCCCGCCAAAGATGCGCTGAGTACAATGAGTGCGGCTGAAATTAATGCCATCCGTGTAACTCCGTGGATTATGATCGGTTTGTACTTCATCCTTACGGTTGCCGAATTGTTTATCTCGCCGCTGGGATTGTCTTTCGTCTCGAAGGTGGCTCCTCCTCATTTGCAAGGTTTGATGCAGGGCTGTTGGTTGGCTGCGACCGCAGTAGGTAACTCGTTGCTTTTCATTGGCGGTATTCTTTATACTACCGTTCCAATCTGGGCTTGTTGGTTAGTCTTTGTAGGTGCGACGGGCGCTTCTATGATTGTAATGCTCTCAATGGTTAAGTGGCTGGAGAGAGTGGCAAAATAAATGAAAACCCAGTTAAATGAAGAATGAAGAATGAAGAATGAAGAATTTCTCATTTTTTATTCTTCATTCTTCATTCTTCATTTAAATTTAAATTTCCTTTCCCATTATATAATCATTCATATAATACCCGTTTCCTATCGGGAAATCTCCTTCTCTTAATTTCTTCATTCCCATACGCTCATAAAAGTGTATTGCCTTATTATTACGGTTTACGTTTAATTCCAGCATACATGGTTCCGGATGCACTTCCTTGATGTATTTTATGGCTTCACGAAACAGGAAACTTCCACAGTGCGCCCCTTGATAATAGGGGAGTACATAAATCTTTTGCAGATGAAACAGGTTGTCGCCTTCCGGTTGTACGGATACATATCCTGCTGCTTCACACTCTTCGTAGGCTATGAGGTACACATGTCCTTCTTCTTCCATTTGCTTACGGATATTCTCCAAAGAGTACATCCACTCCATCATATATTCGGTTTGTTCCTTTGAAAGTATTTCCTTGTAGGTTTCGGGAAATATCTGCCAGGCAAGTTTGTGAATCAATTCACAATCGGCGCTTGTCGCTTTTCTGATAGTAAACATATTTGTGGCGTTTATATTGTTAATCGGATACAAATATAGCATGCTTTATGAAACGGTGTATCTTAATCGGCCGAAATTATAATCCGGTGCATCAGAGCTTAGCGTCAAGGTATATGTGTTGCAAACCTTAGGAATAAAAGGCATAAACTTTAGGTATTGGCGGTGTAAAATCCGGGATTATTGTTAATTAATATAAATATAAAGTACTTTGCAATACATAGTACTAATATAATACATATATTTGTGCCATACAAAGAATGCCGGTAGGGCATCTTTGTTGTAATTAATAAAGCAAATTAATAATGAATAGATTATGGATGTTAATAATGTAAAGTCGCAAATGCGTAAAGGCATGCTTGAATATTGCATCATGCTATTGCTCCATAAAGAACCGGCTTACGCTTCGGATATTATACAAAAACTGAAAGAAGCCCGGTTGATTGTGGTGGAAGGAACGCTGTATCCGTTACTTACCCGTTTGAAGAATGATGATTTATTGAGTTACGAATGGATAGAGTCCACGCAAGGGCCGCCACGCAAATACTATAAGCTGACAGAGAAAGGGGAGCTGTTTTTAGGTGAGCTGGAAGTATCTTGGCGGGAATTAAGTGATACGGTCAATCATATAGCGAATAATTAGCGGTTGGCAATTATACATATTAGATAATAAAATAATAAATAAAAAACATATAACAATGAAAAAGACATTAACGGTAAACTTAGGCGGAACTGTTTTTCATATTGATGAAGACGCCTACCGTCTTTTGGATAATTATTTAAGTAATCTGAAGATACATTTCCGTAAGGAAGCCGGTGCAGACGAGATTATTGATGATATTGAGCGCCGTATTTCCGAGCTCTTTGCGGAGAAACTTACTGCGGGTTCGCAAGTGATTACCATTACTGATGTGGAAGAGGTTATTGCCCGTATGGGAAAACCGGAAGATATGGAAGCGGAAAACGATAGTGAGCCGTCGGTTGGCAATGCAACCCGTACTACGATACACCGCCGTCTTTACCGTAATCCGGATGATAAGTTACTGGGAGGTGTTATCAGCGGTATGGCTGCGTATTTGGGATGGGATGTGACTCTGCTCCGTCTGTTGTTGCTGGTTGTATTGATTTGTGGAGTAGGAACATTGATTCCGGTTTATATCGTTTGTTGGTTGGTTATTCCCGAAGCGCGTACAGCCGCCGAGAAACTGAGTATGCGCGGTGAAGCCGTTACGGTAGAAAATATAGGGAAGACCGTGACCGATGGTTTTGAAAAGGTTGCCAACGGTGTGAATGATTACATGAAATCCGATAAACCCCGTACTTTCTTGCAGAAGCTGGGTGATGCTTTGGTGATGGTGGCCGGTTGGTTTTTCAAAATCTGTCTGGTGATATTTGCCATTATTTGCAGCCCGCTATTGTTTGTGTTCGGAGTAGTATTTGTCGCGTTGCTTTTTGCGGCCGTAATGGTGGCTATTGGTGGCGGAGCTGCGCTTATCTCGATGTTCCCCACTTTTGATGTGATATTGCCTACTTCTCCGTTATCGGCTATTGTAATGTACATTGCGGGTATTTTGTTGGTGGGCATTCCATTGGTAAGTCTTGTTTGGGCAATATTCAGCCAGATATTTAAGTGGCAGCCGATGGCTTCCGGCTTGAAATGGACTTTGGTTATTCTTTGGATTGTGAGTGCAGCCGTCTTTGGTATCTGCTTCGCTATGCAGGGAGCAACCTTCCCGATATTGGGCATTCTGGTGTGATTAATAGAATAATATCCTATTGATGCATTGGTAAATAAGAAGTTAATAGAATATTTATAGCAAGTTAATATCATAAAGAAAGGAAGTTAACATCATCGTACCAACGATGTTAACTTCCTTTTTTCATATCCTTTTTTATCTGCTTTCTTTATTGTTTAGCCGGTTTCAGCCATTTATCCAGCCATTCAAAGAATGTACGCTGCCACAGAATACCGTTTTGCGGTTTCAGTACCCAATGGTTTTCATCGGGATAGATGAGCAATTCGGCAGGCACGCCGCGCATGACGGCTGCATCAAAAGCGGCCATAGCTTGGTTGGCGAGAATACGGAAATCCTTTTCACCGTGGATACAGAGAATAGGAGTGTCCCATTTGTCTACAAAGAGGTGAGGGGAGTTGGCAAACGTACGTTGGGCTGTGGCATTGTTCTTTTCCCAGTATGCGCCGCCCATATCCCAGTTGGCAAACCATTTTTCTTCGGTTTCCAGGTATTGCATTTCCATATTGAAGATGCCGTCATGGGCGATAAATGCTTTGAAACGTTTGTCGTGATGTCCTGCAAGCCAGTAAACGGAGAAACCGCCGAAGCTGGCGCCTACACAACCCAAACGGTCTTTATCGACAAACGGCTCTTTCGCTATTTCATCAATGGCGGTGAAATAATCCTTCATGCACTGACCGCCGTAATCGCCGCTGATAGCCTCATTCCATTCTACGCCGAATCCCGGAAGACCGCGACGGTTGGGAGCTACGATGATATAATCGTTGGCCGCCATAATCTGGAAATTCCAACGATAACTCCAGAACTGGCTGACAGGACTTTGAGGACCGCCTTCGCAGAAGAGCAGGGTAGGATACTTCTTGTTCGGGTCGAAGTGCGGCGGATAGATAACCCAGGTCAACATCTGCTTGCCGTCAGTGGTTTTCATCCAGCGTCCCTCTACCTTACCCATTTTCAGTTGGTCGTAGATTTGTTTGTTCTCGAAGGTGAGTTGCGTTACGGGATAAATCTCCTCTACCGGAGTATTGCTATCGGCATTGTTGTACGTATCGGTACCGAACATGCAGACAGGGAAAGGTTTGCTGTCCAACTGACCGATGGAGAAAATTTCGTCGCCCATGGACATGGAGTGGCGTTTGGCAATCATACTGTTACCGCATAAGGCCATCGAAGCATAGTCGTACATGCCGTTGGTCAGTTGGTATATATGTTTGTCATCTTCCAAACCGGTGTTGTAGATTTGGGTTCTGCCCTGCCATACACCCAGGAAGAAGATGCTTCGCGAGTCTTTATTCCACAAGAAAGCGTCTACATTGGATTGGAATCCTTGGCTGACGAAACGTTTCTCTCCGGTAGCACGGTCCATTACACACAGGCGGTTGAGGTCTGCCTCATAGCCGTCGCGCTCCATACTCTGCCATGCGATGTATTTGCCGTCCGGAGAATATTGCGGATTGGTGTCGTAGCCCGCCATTTCGGTTTGACCGTCGGAAGCTTTCGCATCCTGTTTGCAAAGGTTGACGAAGCCGCCTTTCTGTACATCGTATTCATAGATATCCGAGTCGGTAGAAATAGCATATGCCAGTCCCGTTTTCATACGGCAGGTGAAAGCCACTTTATCCGATGCGGGGCTCCACGCCAGTTGCTCGATGCCGCCGAAAGGCTTCATCGGACTTTCATAGGGAAGTCCTTCAAGGATGTCTTTCACATTACTGATGCCATTGCCGTCGAATTCGGCAACGAAAGGATGCGGAGCGGTCGTTACCCATTCATCCCAATGTTTGTACATCAAATCGGTAACGATGATGCCGGTTGCCTTGGGCAAATCGGGATGCTTGTCGGCGGTGCTCTGCACGGTCTTTACTTGAGCGATGAAAAGTAATTTCTTACCATCGGGCGAGAAAGCAAATCCTTCGATATCTCCGTCATACTGAGTGAGTTGTTTGCGTTCCGTACCGTCCGGATTCATTTCCCATACTTGGCTACTACCGCTTTCATTGCACAGGAAAGCGATTTTCTTGCCGTCCTTAATCCAGGCAGGCTGGCTTTCCTGCCAATTGTCACGAGTAATTTGCTTGTTATTGCTGCCGTCGGCATTCATAACAAACAGTTCATTATTGCTCTTATTCTCGGGCACGCTGTAATAAGCTACCGAATAAGCAATCTGTTTCTCGTCGGGCGATACGGCTACGCTGCCGATACGTCCCATTGCCCAAAGCGCTTCAGGCGTCATACGCTGACCTTCGATTTTTATATCCGATCTCTCGATAAGCGCTCCGTTTTGTCCTGCTTCTTTGGTTCCGCCGCAGGATGCCAACATCATTGCTGCCGACATAAATAATAGGTTTGATTGTTTCATATATGTTTGAAGATTTATTTTGGTAGCGAAGATAGGGAATTAATTTAAATTTTCTTCAGACTCCATTTTCCTTTCTTCATATAGAAGTAACAAAGCACTAAAATACCTACGGAATAAACTATTTCCGATGTCCATGCAAATGCCACGTCTAACTTCAGATAGGCCACAATGTATGTGATATAGCAGGTGTAAATTACCAGCGTTATCAGCTCCAAGGCCAAGGCGGTACGTGTGTTACCCGTTCCCGATACGGACTGAAAATATACATTGGCCGGTACGAGAAACAAGTAAGCGGAGCAAAGCACCCACAGCGAGGGGATAGCCGCCTCTTGCAATGGCATATCCGTATACACGCCCAATATCAATTTGGGGAACAGGGCGAAGAATACGGCAAACGGCAATACGAAAGCGTACGCGATACGTATATGTTGCCGTATTGTTCCGGGTACGCAGCTGATGTTTCCCGCTCCGATAAGGTTGCTGACCAATGAGCCACAGGTCGACGCGAATGCCATCATCACCATAAACATGATTCCCGATACGTTACGGATGATATTTGTGATGGCCAGCGAACGTTCTCCCAAATGTTCTACGTAGAGGAACAGCAGGAACCAAGTAGAGAGTGACAGGAAATTCTGTACCATTGTCCAAAAAGAAACGTTGAGCATACGCTTGAGTATGTTCCAACGGATGCCCGGTATCTTGTCCAGCCCATATTTGCGGATATCAATGCGGTTGCGGGTATAGATGATGAAGAATATCAATGAAACCAATTCCGCCAATGACGAGCCGATGGCCGCTCCGGCAATGCCGAGGACAGGGAAGCCGAACTTGCCGAATATCAGGATATAGTTGAAGACGACGTTGCTCAATACCATGACGATTGAGTTCAATGTCAGTGTTTTGGTTTGTGTCGTTCCCAGGAAAAACGCACGGAACATTACCGCCGTAAAGGAGAAGAAGAAACCGAAGACACGCCAGTTGAGATAACTCATTGCCGCATCGTAAATATGCTCGGAAGAGACAAGCCGCTTCAATATCACCGGAGCAAAGCTATAACAGACGACAAACATAACCGCTGCCATTCCTAATTGAAAATAGATGCCTTGATAGAACAAGTTGCCTATTTCTTTATATTGCTGCTCACCGTTACGCCGTGCAATCAGAATTTGCGCTCCGATACTGAAACCGAAGGCCACCATGAACATTACTATATAGAAGATACCCGCAATGGCAGATGCTCCTAATTCTATTTCGCCTACACGTCCCAGAAAGGCGGTGTCTGTCATACCGATCATCTGCTCCATGAGCAAACTGATTAGGATAGGGTAGGCTATAAGCCAAATTTCTTTGTAGGTGTACTTAGTTTGCATATTCGATAGATAGTTTTTTTGATATACTTGAAAAAATCATTTGATATACTTGATAACCCTTTTTGATGTACTTGAAAAAGGAAAAGAAAGCCGGGCAATGCGAATTGTCCGGCTCCCTTCTGAAAAAATATCTTGAACGGAAGTTTTATTTCCTGTTCTGTTTTTCTTTCATAATCTGTTCTTGCTGCTTTTGCATGGCTTCAAGACGGGCGGCAAAGCCGGTTTTCTTCATTTTCTTCGGGTCTTTCTTCTTCGCTTCCAGTTGTGCAAGAAGAGCTTCCTCATTAGTCATCTTACGCATGATGAGCGTAGTCACTACGCTGATAAGCGTGGAAATGAAGTAGTAATAGTTCAGTCCCGAAGGATAATCGTTCAATATGAACAGGAACATAACAGGCATCAGGTATGACATCCATTTCATAGCCGCCATTTGCGGATTGGCGCCGGTATCCTGCTGCTGCATCATAAACCTGGTGTTCAGAATATTTGTTACGGTCATCAACAAACAGAATAAACTGAGGTGACTGCCCAGGAACGGAATATGGAACGGGAAGTTGATGAATGCGTCGTATGTAGACAAGTCATCGGCCCACAAGAAACTTTGCTGGCGAAGCTCGATAGCACTCGGTACGAACATAAACAAGGCCATTAAGATGGGGAACTGAATCAGCATAGGCAAACATCCGCCCATCGGGCTGACACCGTACTGGCTATACAATCCCATTACTTCCTGCTGTTTCTTCATGGCATCTTCCTGCTTGGGATATTTCTTGCCGATTTCGTCGATTTTAGGTTTCAGGACGCGCATTTTAGCAGAAGAAATATACGTTTTCCAGGTTGCGGGGAATACCACTGCTTTTACAATCAGTGTCATCAGCAACAAAACGATACCCATGCTCAATCCCCAGCTGGATAACCAGTCGAAGATGTTGATGGTGAACCATTTGTTTATCCAGCGGATTAACGGCCAGCCCAAGTATACCAAGCGGTTGAGTTCCCACTTATCCTCACGTCCCTTATCGAGCGCAGTCAGTGTTTTGTAGTGGTTCGGACCGAAGTAGAAGAACAGTTGAGTAGGAGTTTTACCCGTCGGATCGAAAGCCGTACTCATTTCAGCGGAATAATCCTTGATATATCCGCTGCCCTGCGCTTCCATTTTTGAGTTTAACTTGGTCTTTTCAAAGTCTGCATCGGCCAGGAATACAGAAGAGAAGAACTGATTCTTGAAAGCAATCCAGTCCAAACGTTCTGCGACTTCTTTTTCATCATTCTTACCGGCGGATAGATAGTCGGTTCCGTCTCCGGTAATTTTATAAGTCAGTTCCGACAAACGGTTTTCGTACGTATATCCCTTTTCTATCTGGCGTGCACGTTGCGACCACTCGATATCCACATAGTCGGTACTTGCCAGTTTGTTTGCCATGCCTGTTGCGTCAATCGTAAAGTCTACCAGATAGGTGTCATTATGCATGGCATAATTAAAGTCGATATAGCTGGCGCTATCTGCCGACAAACGCATGGTTACGGTACTGTCCGTACGGTTTACCACTGTAAAGTAGTAATCTTCCGTCTGTATCGTTTCCTTTTTGTTGTAGAAAAGGAAGTTCATGGAAGCGTCGTCGCCGCTGAATAAAGTAACAGGAGTCTTCTTGTCCTGTCCCATATACTCTTTCAACGTAGCTGATGAAATACGTCCGCCTTTAGTGGCTACCGTCAGTTCCGCCAGGTTGTTTTGTATTGTAACCTGTGAGTCGGTTCCTTGAAGCGCATTAAAGAATAGGGCGGTGGAATCTGCCGTTTGAGCTTCTTTGTCATTAGCCAGGGCGGCTTCCGCCTTTGCTTTCAGGTCAGCTTCGCGTTGTTGTACTTGGGCTATGGAGTCATAATAACGTTGCTGTGCGGCCAGCTGCTCCTTGCTCGGACGGCTTAGGAAACTGAATCCGACTAACAAAACGGCTATTAGGACAAGGCCTGTGATGGTATTTTTATCCATTTAGTCAAATATGAATTATCTATTATTAATTAGTAATGATTACTTCTTTTCATTTTCAATCGCAGCTTTCACAAAGGCTACGAACAACGGGTGCGGGTGTAATACTGTACTGCTGTATTCCGGGTGGAACTGGGTTCCTACAAACCATTTCAATGCAGGAATTTCCACGATTTCCACTAAATCGGATTCCGGATTGATACCTACGCATTTCATGCCTGCTGCCTCATATTCCGTTTTATAGGCGGAATTAAACTCGTAACGGTGGCGATGACGCTCCTGTATGTGCTCTGTTCCGTAGGCTTCGTATGCTTTGCTGCCTTCTTGCAATACGCACTCATAGGCGCCCAAGCGCATGGTACCACCCATATTGGTAATGGATTTTTGTTCCTCCATGATGTCGATAACGTTGTGAGGAGTCTTTTCATCCATTTCGCGTGAATTGGCGTCTGCGTATCCCAAGACATTGCGGGCGAATTCGATGGCGATGCACTGCATGCCCAAGCAAATACCGAATGTCGGAATATCGTGCGTACGCGCATATTTGATAGCTACAAATTTACCTGCGATGCCGCGTTCGCCGAAGCCCGGTCCGATGAGAACACCCGACATACCTTTTAATGCTTCCGCTACATTTTCGTCTGTCAGCTTTTCGCTGTTTACAAAATCTACGGATACCTTGCGGTCATTATATGTTCCGGCTTGTGAAAGGGCTTCGCGGATGGATTTGTAAGCATCCTGCAAGTCGTATTTACCCACCAGCGCAATGTGTACCGGTTCTGTTGTTTCTGCCTTATGACGACGTTCGAGGAAAGCGCGCCAGGGGCCCAGTCCCGGAGTGTCGCCCACAGGAAGTCCCATTTTTTTCAAAATGGTTTCATCCAATCCCTGAGCTTGCATCAAGATAGGCACTTCATAGATAGTCGGCGCATCAATGCTCTGTACAACGGCATTTTCATCCACGTTACAGAAAAGGGCTACCTTCTTGCGTAAATTGGTGCTCAATTCGTGTTCCGTACGGAGCACAAGCACGTCGGGCTGAATTCCGGCGCTTTGCAATTCTTTTACGGAATGCTGGGTGGGTTTTGTTTTCAATTCACCGGCAGCGGCGAGGTAGGGCACATAAGTAAGGTGTACGCATAACGCGTCTTTACCCAGTTCCCATTTCAGCTGGCGGATACTCTCCAAATACGGAAGAGACTCGATGTCACCTACCGTACCGCCGATTTCAGTAATAACAAAATCGAACTTGTATTTGTTGCCCAACAGCTTTACGTTACGCTTGATTTCATCTGTGATATGAGGAATCACCTGAATGGTCTTTCCCAGATAATCGCCGCGACGCTCTTTGTCGATAACGCTCTTATAGATACGTCCGGTTGTAATGTTGTTAGCTTTGGTAGTCTGGATGCCCAGGAAGCGTTCATAGTGTCCCAAGTCAAGGTCAGCTTCGTGACCGTCTACCGTTACGTAGCATTCTCCGTGTTCATAAGGGTTCAGTGTGCCCGGGTCGATATTGATATACGGGTCGAACTTTTGAATCGTTACTTTATAACCTCTTGCTTGCAATAATTTACCGATGGATGACGAAATAATACCTTTACCTAATGAAGAGGCAACGCCACCGGTGACGAAAATATACTTTGTTTCTCCCACAGCTATACTGTTTTTAAATGTTTTCTCTAAAAATTAAAGCGCAAAATTATGAAAAAAAAGAGGAAGTACATAACAGTTTAGTGAAAACAATTATAAAAAGTGGAATATGTGCGCATAATAAGGTTCTGATAAACTTTCACTTCCTACCTTTTGTTATCTGAACATTTTGATTTAATTTTGCGTTCAAATATAGATTTTAAGAAAAAAGTATGAGGAATAGACGCGTTTTAATAGGATTGGTTGCCGCACTACTTTCATTTCCGGTGATAGCTCAGAATTCTGCAAAGAATATAAAGAAACAGGCTGTAACGGAGAATGCGGATACATTGTCGGGTATTTGGAGTCAAAACTGGATATTGAAGCTGAAACCTTACAATGATGGATATCGGTTGGATACGGTCTCTGTGTTGTATGAGAAGTATTTCGGGGTACTGAATTATTTGAATGATCCGGCTACTCCCGAACGCTACATCGCGTACAATCCGAATTACTACCGCATGTTCGTTCCCACTACTTATTATTATGCTCCGATGGAACGTATGTCGCAGGTCAACTGGACTTTTCAGAAACCTGATACGGTACCTGCCCTGACAAAAGAGCTTTTGCCTTTCGATACATTGAGCTTCTTGTCGAAAGAGAATGCCAATAAGGTTGTGGATCGTGTGATGATGAGTACGTATATCAATCGCCCGGATTTAGTGGTAATGACTGAAAAGGAGATTAAAAAGAAGAAATTGTTCAAAGATAATATAGAAAAGGAAGTTTCTTCCAAACCTTCCGTAGCAAAGCTTTTTGCCCAAGAGAAAATGGTGGGAGTGAAGGAAGAAGCTGAAGTTGTGATACAGAAGCCTAACTGGTGGGTGACCGGCGGAAACGGTTCGTTGCAGATTACGCAAAACTATATTTCCGATAACTGGTACAAAGGTGGTGAAAGTACCAACGCTTTGCTTGCCAACTTGCAGTTGTTTGCCAATTACAATGATAAAGAGAAGGTTCAATGGGAGAATATGCTGGACGCTAAATTAGGTTTCAGCTCCGCGCCTTCCGATGAATTTCACGATTATTTGGTAAGTACCGACCAACTTCGTATTTATAGTAAATTGGGTATTCAGGCTGCATCCAAATGGTACTATACCGTTTCTACGGAATTTAAAACGCAGTTCTGCCATGGTTATAAAGCAAACAGTGAGGAACTGGTTTCTGCATTCTTCGCTCCGGCGGATTGGTCATCCAGTATCGGTATGGATTATAAATTGAAAAAGAAAAAGTTCAACTTATCTGTTTTCATAGCTCCGTTGACTTATATGCTGCGCTATGTAGGCAATAAAGATGTGGATGAAGTGAAGTTTGGTTTGGATGAGGGCACATGCGTCAAGCACAATTTCGGTTCTCAAATACAGCCGACTTTGTCATGGACTATCATTCCTTCCATTGTTTTGGACTCACGGCTGGATTTCCAGACCAGTTATGAATGGACGCGTATCGAGTGGGAAAATACGGTTAATTTTGTGTTGAACCGTTATCTTTCCACCAAGCTCTATGTTCATGCCCGTTTTGATGATAGCGCCAAGCCGACCGAAGGAGACAGCTATTTCCAAGTAAAGGAATTGTTGAGTTTTGGTATCAATTACAAATGGTAACCATATATATTGTTAACGGCTGAAAAGAGCGCTCCGTTGGATGACAACGGAGCGCTCTTTTTCTTTTTCCGGTAGAAAAAATCAAGAAAAATCACTAAAATCAGGAAAAAGAACGTTTACGCACACAGAAAAAGTTATCTAATCCCTTGCAGTTCGCAAATAATGCGTAAATTTGCCGCGATTTGTAATGCACACTTTGCAAAATGGCGAATACTATAAAACATCAGGGTATTGTGGAAAACATAAACGGTTCTCATCTTCAAGTGAGAATTATTCAAACTTCGGCATGCGCTTCATGCAGTATCAAAGGACATTGCAGTTCCGCCGATACGAAAGAGAAGCTCATCGATGTTACAGACGATAACGTATCTTCCTATCAGCCGGGTGACCGTGTATGGGTTATCGGCGAATTATCGATGGGAGTGATGGCGGTTCTGTTAGCCTTTATACTACCTTTTTTTGTTTTAATCTTTTCCCTTTTTATCTTTATGGCTATATGGAATGACGAGTTGGGTTCGGCGCTTTGCTCGTTGGCTCTCCTTATACCTTATTACTATATATTGTGGCTGAACAAGTCGCGGTTGGGAAAGAAGTTCTCTTTCTCAATAAGCCCC
>ULQG01056360.1_pt1 | contig 13336 bp, 19 predicted proteins | sample 1954251 | NCBI WGS metagenome assembly ULQG01 (sample SAMEA4835649, study PRJEB28245) | human gut metagenome | biome: gut microbiome; material: fecal sample | place: Denmark | collected 2008 | reverse complement strand
TATAGGGCACAGAACGAAGCGTTAAAATGAGGTTGGGTGAAAAGTGACTGCAACAAGTTATGGATTAGCACGTTACAGGAGATTGACATCGGACGGCCTTTCAAAACGAAGTTTACTTTTGGCTTACTCCGGGTTTACACGTAGAAGGCTAAATGAGGCCGTTTTCTTTGCCTCTGTTGCCTTTTGGCTTTACTCCCGTTATCTTTATTGGAATAGCTTTATAAAGCCGTTAGAACGCGCCATAATGACGTCTGTTCTGGCGGCTCTTATTTTGAGTGCAAATTTAGGGCATGATTGAAAATAATTTGGTGTAAATTCTTCCATATAAGCGTTATTTGGTATATTTGCAGTAGAAAAAGTGCGATATGGGACAGATTAAGGTAGTACATGTTCATTTGATTTTTGAGAAGAAAGACTTCTATTTCGGTAGCCTTTCTGCCGTGTTTGATACGTTGGATGAAGACCGTATCGGCATCAAGAAAAGCACCCTTTTGCACGCCAAAATGGAGGACGGAAGCATCCGGATGACCAAGCGCGCTCGGATTGTTGTCTCCCATCTTATTCGTAGTACTATATAAATTGCTGTTATATAGCTGTTTAGCCGCTGTTTCGCTTACTTCCCGGAGCGTTTCAGCGGCTTTTTTTGTGCGTAATGGGTTACAAAAAGGGTTACGTATAAGGGTTACATTATAAATGTTAAAAGGGTTACAAAAGGGTTACAAAAACCATGCTTTCAGACCTCGTACAAATATACAAAATGTAAAATAAATGCCCCTTTTGGCAGAAAAAGCCGTTTAAACGGGTAGAAAAAGCCACTTACAAACGATATATAATCATACCTAAATATTACATATACATCTATCAATCAACGTATTATGTAGCATAATAGCCTTTTAAGGTGTAAAATACGCGTGCGTGGGGCGTTTGAGTGCTATTCGAGTCGTATTACGCCGATAACGAGTGCGACCGCGTGGATGGCAGCGAGTGGCAATTCGAATGGGTCGTATTTCTCATTGTCTGATACTATCAATACATGCTCTTTGTCGCTTCCCGGTTTGATGCGTTTGATTAGTGCCCCCTGATTGGTGTCGATTACATATACCTTATTCCACTGGAAGAACAGGTCGCTCATCGATACGCGCTGGCAGGCTACAATGTCACCGGAACTGTACTTCGGGTACATGGATGATCCCTTCACCGGAATAAGGAAGTCTGCCCCTTTGAACATAGGTACAACATAGCGCTCGCATTCGTATTCCAATACCGTTTGTTCACATGTAAGTGCGCCGGCCATCGCTTCGATAGGAATTAGGGGGATACCCTCATTCTGAGAGGTTGCTAAGTGGGCAATAGGTTTACTGTCATCTATTGGTGTCCCTTCCTGCTCCTTTTCATAGCGACTGGGATCACAGTGAAAAGCCATAGGAACTTTCCTGAACTCAAACATGTCCGTCATCATATCGCCATTACCCATTAAAAGCCATTCGGCGGAAATATTCGCATTTGAGCATACTTTTTCGAGAAAGTCAAAAGAAGGCTTACCTTTTCTTGTTCCTACAACATTCTCTACTACAGTTGGATTAACCCCTACATGCAAGGCGAATGCACGCTTATTTCCACCAAATAAGACTTTTATAATAGTCTCAAAACGCTCGTTTACTGTCATATCTTAGTTTTAATATACGCAATATAGAATATTTTATACGCATTTACTTTGTTTATTCGCAAAAGCGTATTATATTTGCACCGTGTTCAGTGATGAACAGCGGCCAAATATAATAAAAAGGGCCGAGATTCACGAATATTAGAAGTAAAACTTAAAAGAACTAAGGCAAGGAGATTGCCGGATAACTGGCAGCCCGGAAAGACGGGCGGGCGATTAGTTCAGTCGGTAGAACAGGCGAAACTTACCCATAGAAGCCATTGTCCCCGGTTCGAGTCCGGGATTGCCCACGAGACATTAAAAAGATAAAACGTATGAAAGCAATTAGAGTTTCAGTGAGTTTTCACGACTGGTCGAAGGTCGAGGGATTTTTGGATCAGTTCAAGTATGAATCAGCCATCTTCGCTTACATGGTGGACAACGTAACGTTTATAGCCGTATTCAGCAACGAGTGTACGATGGCCTATTTCAAAGCGGAGTTGGTCAGAATGTTTGATGACGAAGTGATTATCGTTGAACTTAGATAATGAATACAATGGAAAAGGCAATAAAAAATCAATCCGAATTAAAATCCGGACATATAGTAAATTGTACAAGTACAAGTTCAGCCTTCTCTAATTCAAAGACGGATCAGAATCCTCGATTAATAAGTTTTCGAGACCTTCCGCAGTCACACAAAGAGTTATTTCTTTCCCGTTATGGACTTCCACATACGGATACGATAAAGGGCGATAAAACTTTTCAGGGAAAGGATACTCTTTCAGACATTTCTGTAGCAGGCAATGAACATCAAAGCAATCCGCAAACCAAAAGACATCATAACCGCGAAACAAGTTGCCGATTATTGAGCGAAATTCCGTTATCGAGGACGTCGAATCCGGTGAAGAGCGGAAATAGAACATGTCAGCAACAACGCCTTGCAGGTCTTTACGACTACTATGGCGCATTTCGTCAGCTATTGAAGACCCGACCTCTATCGCGTAGTCAATTTTGCGAAGTGTTGCTACAGAGATTAAAATGTCATGAACAAAATGTCGGAACCCATCTGCTTTGTCGGAATCCAGATATGTAATGACATAGTTTAATCTCCACCTTCTTGGGGACTTCTTATTAGTTTTCATAAACGATACAATTTTTTGGTTTGACATGCTACAAAGGTAGCAAAACTTCCGTGGTTCGGGAGAATAGCGGAAGTATTTAAAAACAGATTATTAACAGCAAAACAGAAATAAAGATGAACAAGAGAATAACAGTAACTAAAGAGAACCGCGCGTTTATTGCAAAGGCTTTCGGCGTAACCGAACGGATGGTGTTTAAGGCTTTGGCATTCCAGAGCGACACAGACCTCGCCAAACGTATCCGTACCCTCGCTACAAAGCGTGGCGGTTATATCATTTCCGCAGAAAATGACTTTGAAACATTTCATGACCATGACGACTATATGCGCCAGTATTTTCCTAACGGTGCCATGCTCGAAGTCAACAAGAAAAACGGCAACTGCGATGCCTTTGTTGATGGCGAATGCGTAAGACGCTGGGAGAACATAATGGTCAGCGACATCAAAGGTATTCAGGACTGGATATCCGCACTGTAAAGGAGGTCTGTATGGAATACTACGGGAAGATATTATGTATTTCAATGGCCGACTTGACGCGCGACGATCGCCCGGTTGTTCGCCCGAATGGGATAGCGGATTACAGCAAATCCCGACAGTTGAATGGAATGCATCCATCGATGCTGTCACGTGAAGAGCTTGCCCCGATCATGAGTGAAAGCTGTTACAAACAGCTTATACACCGGAAAAAGGTAAAGGTTGTGCGCAAAGGTATCGGACGTGGCGTGTCTGCCTTGGTATCCGTGGAAAGCCTGCCGGAGAAATATAAAGAATTGGTGACTCAAAAATATGGTAATATGGAAACAGAAATGCTTAGAAACTGGTTTGGCTCTCACTGGGAAGTTGATCCCGAGGCACAAAGCTGGTATTCTCTTTACCGCCTGCCCTCAGGGAAGCCGCTGGAGCCGGAACAGCAAAAGGAATATACGTTGAACGCATCGGCAATCAAAGCGGTTATCCGCTTGCTGAACGATGTACGGATGAAGCGGGCCGTGATGCAGGGAAGCCGCGTAATGTGGGAAGAAATGAGCGGTGCAATCAGTTTCTATCAGAAAGAGTTTGGCCACACCCTGCCGACATCGGTAAGCCGTTTCAAGAAAAAAGTGATGGACTTCCAGGCGAAAGGCTACGCATCCCTCATCAGCGGCAAGTTCGGCAACCAGAATACCAGAAAGGTGAATGTGAATATTGAGCGGCTTGTTCTTTCCTTGGCAATCATGCCCAACAAACCCTGGAACAGTGATGTCTGGTGTATGTATTCGGACTTTGTCAACGGGAAGCTGGAGGTGATAGATCCGCAGACGGGCGAAATATATAACCCTACGGATTTCCTTGATAAGAACGGAAAGCCTTTGGAGCTGAGCAAATCGACCATCAATAACATATTGAACCAACCCAAGAATCAGGCTTTGATAAACAAATCACAAATGAGCTGGAGCACCTTCATGCATAGCCAGCGCCCTCATGTGCATCGCCATGCACCGGAGTTTTCGTTCAGTAAGATTTCGTTTGACGACCGGGACCTTCCGCGTAAGTTGAAGGATACAAAGGCACGCCCCAAAGCGTATTACGCCTATGACGTGGCAAGTCAGTGCGTTGTCGGATTTGCCTACAACCGGAATAAAAATGTTGACCTGGTAGTGGATATGTTCCGGAGCATGTTCCGGCTGATCGAGCGGAACGGCTGGGGCATTCCGGCGCAGGTGGAGGTGGAAAACCACTTGATGAGCCAATGGAAGGAAGGTTTTCTGAAGGCTGGAGTCGTATTTCCATTTGTGCGTTTTTGCGCTCCTCTGAACTCGCAGGAAAAGCGTGCGGAACATTTTAACGGTGCAAAGAAAAAGAGCGTTGAGCACCGGAACCACCTCGGCATCGGTAGATTTTATGCTCGGAATGAAAAGTATCGGACCGAAAGCAAGAAAATAAGCGACGAACTGAACGATACTTATGAGGATCAAGAGTACTACACCTGGGAGCAGCTCATAACGGAAGATATGATGGACGTGAGGGAATTCAATAATTCGCCGCATCCCAACCAGAAAAAATACCCGGGAATGACACGCTGGCAAGTGCTGGTAGGCAATATGAATCCGAACCTGCAACCACTCGACAAAGCCATGCTTTACCGATTTATCGGGGAACAGGTTAGCACCAGTATCCGGCGTAACAGTTATTGTCGGATCCAGTATAAAGACTATTGGCTGAGCAGTCCGGAGGTGCTCGACCGGTTGGAACCTAACAACCTGAAGGTGGATGCCTACTTCCTGCCAGACGATAACGGCGAAATAGGCGATATCTACATTTATCAGAACGGCAACCTGATAGACCGGTTGAAGGATGTAGGTACATACAACGAGGCATTGGCCGAGCGTACCGATGAGGACGAAAGAATCATGACAGAGCAAAATAAGTTAATCAGCAAGTTTGACGCCATGATGAAACGCGAGGCTATCAAGCCGGTTGTGACAATGAAGAAAAAGGCAGCAGAACAGATAAGGGAGGCGGTGGCCAAGCCGGTAGAACAAAACGAAAGCGAGGAAATCGATTATCTGAACTATGATGTAAGCCAGTTCAAGGGGAGCGGCAGAAAGTCCCTTTAATAGTATTCTAATGATATTAAAACAGCAATTATATGGAAATCACAAGAGACATCAAACAGCGTATTATCGAGGCTATCAAAGCCAATCGTGAGAATTATCCAAGCGACAACAAGCACGCAGCAGCGCTGGGCATATCAGGAAGCGTGTACAACTCAATCAAGAAGGGCAACATTGACCGTCAGGTGAGCGATACCAATTGGATATGCATCGCCCGCCGACTGAACGTTTCGCTGGCCGAGGAGATGGTGTGGAAGGCCGCGGAAACCCCGACCTATATCTTTATCACAGAGCAGCTGGCCATGTGCCAGGAAAGCGGTGTCAGCGCCATCCTTTGCGACATGGCCAATATCGGGAAGACCTTCACCGCTCGCGTGTATGTCAAAACGCACCGGAATGCCATCTACGTGGATTGTTCACAGGTCAAGAGCAAACAGCGGCTGATACGCCATATTGCCCGCGAGTTTGGTATCAGCACCAACGGGCGGTACGTGGACGTGTACGATGACCTGGTATTCTATCTGAAAACGTTGGATACCCCTTTGATTATTCTTGACGAAGCGGGAGACCTGCAATATGAAGCCTTCCTGGAGTTGAAGGCGCTTTGGAACGCTACGGAACGCTGCTGTGCTTGGTATATGATGGGTGCAGACGGGCTGAAGGAAAAGATAAACCGCTCTATCGAATGCAAGAAGGTGGGATATACCGAAATGCTCTCCCGATATGGCGACAAATACAGCAAGGTTACCCCGGACGATGCCAAGGAACGCGAAATCTTTCTGAAGGCGCAGGCGGCTATGGTGGCCAAGCTGAACGCTCCGGAGAGTACCGATATCGTGAAGGTAGTGAACCGCACCGGGGGAAGTTTGAGACGTGTCTATACAGAGATTGAAAAACTGAGAAAGGAGGCTTGATATGGCAGTAAAGAAAGTATATCAGTTGGGCATGGAATACCAATACGCGGCTCATGTGCTTCTCTTATGGGAAGAAGGTGAATACCCTTGCGACCTTAGGGTAAGAAGGGCACGTACGAAAGGGCTTATCGTGATTGAACTGGAAGAATTGGAGCTGGCCGCAAAAATACGGGCAGCTACCAATTGCAAGGTAGCAGTAAAGGAGGTACCGGTATGAGAAGAGCTTATTCGCCTACAGAGGTGCAAAAAATGAGCATACCGAGCTTCCCGTTCGAAGGGGAATGGAAAGCGGCATTCGGGCAACCGGCGCAAACCGGAACTTGGATTATCTGGGGACAAAGCGGGAACGGGAAAAGTGCCTTTGTTATGAAGTTGGCCAAATATCTGTGCCGGTGGTGCAGGGTTGCCTATGACAGCTTGGAAGAAAGTACAGGACTTTCCCTGCAAAATTCACTCAACCGTGAACGGATGGAAGAGGTAAACCGGCGGTTTATCATCCTTGACCGTGAACAGATGGACGAATTGAGCGAGCGGCTTTTGAAGCGAAGGAGCCCGGAGGTGGTGATCATTGACAGTTTCCAATACAGCGGGCTCACATACGCCTCCTATAAAAGTCTGAAGGAACGCCACCCGAACAAACTGCTGATATTCATTAGTCACGCGGAAGGCGAAAACCCGGAAGGCCGTGCAGCCAAGAAGGTGGCGTACGACGCGGATATGAAGATACGCGTGGAAGGTTTTCGTGCGGTATGCAAAGGCCGCTTCATCACAGAACCCGGCAATCATTTTACGATATGGGCAGAAGGCGCCACCCAATATTGGAACGGAAAAAAAGAAAAATAACAGTAAATCATAATGTCATGGACGAAATTATAGAAGCGATCTTGAATGACGCGATGGAAAAGTCGGAAGGCTTTTCATTTACAGACCAGTCTTTCATCTTTAGCGAACTGTCCGAACGATTCTCCGGACTATCGCACGATGCACTGATGGCAGAGTATGGACTTAAAGAGGAGGACTTTGAATGAAAGCACGCAATTATGCACGGTTCTATGTCCTTTTGAACCGTTTGCCCACAACAGACCGCGAAGAACTAAAGGCGGAACTGGTAAACCAATACACCGGTGGTAGAACAGATTCGCTCCGCGAAATGACCACCCAGGAATATAACGACATGTGTGAGGCCATGCAGCAGATGGACCAGAACCGGAAGGTACGGGAAATCTACCGCGAACAGTTGCGGCAGAAGCGTTCAGTGGCACTGAAACTGATGCAAAAGCATGGCATTGACACCACCGACTGGGAACGGGTGGATGCCTTCTGCATGAATCCCCGGATCAGCGGGAAGAAGTTCGCCAGGCTTACCGTCGAAGAACTCGATATGGTGGCTATCAAGCTACGTATCATCAATAAGAAAAACATAGAAAAGAACGATAGTAATCAACTTTTAAATTAACGAATCATGGAAGAAGTAAAACAGACAGTCGAAATGACAGCCGAAGAAAGAGATCAGTTTGAAGCATTCAAGGCAGAGAAAGCGGCAAAGACCGCTAAGGAACAGGCCAAACGCGACCGCGAAGCCTACCGGGATTTGGTGGATGAGACGATTGAACGGGTAATCCCCTCCTTGCAATGCTTGAGTCAAGGAATCAAGGACACCAAGCAGGCAGTTTTGGACGATTTCCGCAATGTCATCGATATGAAATCAGAGGTCTTGAAATTGAAAAAAGACGGCCAGCGTTCCGATACATTCACCAACTCAGCCGGTGATAAGCGTATCACCGTGGGTGTTTACACCACCGACGGGTACCGTGACACGGTGGAAGACGGCATCGCTATCGTGAAGGAATATATCGAGGGTTTGGCCAGCGATGAAAAGACAAAGGCACTCGTAAAAATGGTGCTCCGCCTGTTGGCCCGTGATGCCAAGGGCACGCTAAAGGCAAGCCGTGTGGTTCAGCTTCGTAAAATTGCGGAGGAAACCGGTTCGGAACGTTTCATGGAAGGTGTGCAGATCATCGAGGAAGCCTACCAGCCTGCCATCAGTAAACAGTTCATTCGCGCAGAAGTCAAGAATGAGAACGGCGCATGGGTATGTATTCCTTTAGGTATGACAGAGGCATGAGTAAGCAGCAGCCGGTTCTGTTAATCCAGCCGCCGCTCTTCCTGAAAGAGCAACCGGTCGAACGGGTGGAGTTCGGCGGCTTCAAATGCAGTCATTGCCACGGCAACGGCTGGTTCTGGGGAATGGATGAATATGGGGAACGCATCAAACGGGAGTGCCCCGTGTGCAAAGGGAGCAAACGCCTGAAGGCTGTTGTAACAGTCAGCTGGAAGGCAGACAACGAAAACAATAACCAATTATAATCGATATGAACAACATTTTTCAAAGATTCAGCAGAAAGCAGGTTAAAAGACAGTCGGAGCAGCAACCGACCGGAATGGAATCACCTGCGCCAAAACGCGAAAAGACAATCCCGCCTCATATCGTAGCCTGTAAGGTCTGCGAGGGCAAGGGAGTAAAAGACGGTGCTGTCTGCCCCCAGTGCAAGGGCTCGGGTCGCGTCATTGTATCGTGTGAAGTAACAACCTATATCTCGGCTTACGTGCCGGAAAATAATCAAGAATAATCAATTATGGAGGAAAAAGTAAAGATTTTGATAGAACTGGATAAAAAGACAGTGCAAGCGGCAGCTTATTTGGCTAATATAAACATGTCGGATGAAGTCTGGCAGAAAATGGTTGAAGAACCGATTCTTTTCCCTACGGAACTTATGGAAGAACAAAAAAAGGAAATGGAATTGGGAATGGCTATGGCCGCTTTAGGTTTAACATTACAAAAACAGGAGGAAACAAGATGAAAAGAGTACAAGGAACTAAAGGCGTATCACTGTTTGAGTGTATCAACGCTGATCAGAACAAATGGAATGTCCGCTGGGATGTACAGGACAATCCCGCCGACAAAGAAGGCAAAGTGAAAGGCGTAAACTACATGGAAGAAACATTCTTGTTCAAGCCCGATTTATCGGACGTGAAATCGGTCATGTCGATATGGTGCAGCGGTGAAGAAGCCGTAGGCAGCTTCGTTCTGGACGGAAAGAATATCACACTGGAGCGAAGCGGCATACTTCTGTTGCGCAGCCAGGCGGAACAGGCGGTGAAGGACAACGATGCAACTGTTCCCCTTATTACAGAATCCGGGGTGGTCGAGGTCTCACCCGATGAAGCTTTGTTCATTTCCGGTCGTGTATTGGCTAATTATGGCGACTGCGATAAGAACATCAAAAAGCAACTTGACTCTATTGCCAATGCCGGTACAATCGAAACGCTGACAGCAATCAATTTTCAGGAAGGTTACCCGGAACCGTCCTCCATGACGCTGGAGGAAGTACGTGTAGCTATCGCCTCGGCCAAGAAAACACCGGAACAGCAAGCGGTCCTCTTTGCGCAAATGACCATCAACAATACCGACATGACGAACAATGAAGCTCTCCAGTTGAAGGAAATCCACCCTGAATGGAAAGACTTCATCGGCAAGACTTTGAAAGCGAAATTCCGTGTCCGGTATGAAGATCGCCTCTACCGGGTAAGACAGGAGATTTCCACTGTCCTGGCAAACCAGCCCCCCAGCATTGATACAGCCGCCCTCTATGAGGAAATCAACGAAGAACACGCGGGAACGCAGGATGATCCAATACCGTACAATAATAATATGGAATTGTTCTCCGGCAAATACTATTCTCAGGGCGGTGTTACTTACAGATGTACCCGGAACACCGGGCAACCGGTTTATCAGGATTTGTCAGCGTTGGTTGGGATTTATGTAGAAAAAGCTTGATGGAAAGGAGAGCTAAAGTTTATCAAACGGCAGGATGTGTAAAAATGTCCTGCCGTTTGTTTCTTTTGGAAATGACTTTTTTGTACTTTTGTAATTGAAGTAATTGTAAGAGTATGAAGCCAAAAGGATGTTCCTATGCAAAACGTGTCATCGAGGTGAACGCCATCTATGACGAATACGCCAAATCCGGACTATCTAACCGCGAGATCTGGCGACGCTACATCCATCCTATTTATGGCATCTCAGAAAACACCTTCTATAATTACATCAATGCCGCAGCCAATCCCAAGATAATGGAGCGTAAGGAGGATTTGCAACTGTCGCTTTTTGGCTGATCAGAGTTTTCTCACCTGCGCATTGATATCGGCCGGTACAGGCCGTTTTACCAGTTTCTTGACCGCTGAATCATCATATAAAAGAGTTTGATAAACCTCCGTGTCATCCAGTATCTCTTCGTGGTCGTGGCAGGGAATGGACGCAGAGCGCTTGAACGCACCCCAATAGTTGCCGGTGAACCCGTGCAGGCATCGGTTTATTTTGTCGAGCAAATCCAAATGAAACTCCTCACCGTCGTACCCTTCCGGCAGGGCTTCGGTCAGGATATGCAGCCCTATGGTCAGGTCGGCATCCTGCAAGCCTCCCTGCTGATGCCTCCACGACAGTTTTCCGAACTCCACAAACACGGCGGGCATCGGGAAATGCGACTCCTGTTCGATGAACTCCACCTGTCGGTTCCAAAGTCCGATATGCCTGATTGCGTAATCGGGCGTTTCTCCGGCTTCCTGTATTTCCTTGATACGTTCTTCCGATACGAAGACAATATCGCCACCGTCGGCCAGTAAAAGGCGCGACAGGCGTTTCTTTAGTTCCTGGTATAATATCTTTCTCATTTGTCTATGATTGGATGTCGTTTTAAATAGTCTTCAAAATTCTGTTCTGTTATCTCGCGGATAATCCGGTCGGTTGCCCGCCCCGCTCCGATGAAGCGGCGTTCGGGAATTTGGATGGTCGAACCTACCTTTTTCAAGGCCATTGCCCGGTAAAACTCCTCTTTGTCGGAGAGCTGCCGGTTCCGCTTGTTGTTCCGTTTTTCACCATCCTTTCTGTACTGGTACTTGTCTTGCGTCTCTTTCAGCTTATGCCAAAAGTACCCTTTCATCTTCTTTGTCACCTTGATTTCCCCGCCTTCGTTATGAATGCGTGCGTAGGGTTTGGAAGAAGAATAAACCAGCTCGTCACGCCGTTTCCGGCTCCGGATGCTCCCGCGTAGTCCACCGGTACGCTGCATGAGCGACCCGACGCCGTCATCAAATTTGCGCTCCGGCCACTGCTTTTCGTCAAAAAACGCTGTACGTTCGAAGTTCCGGTCGAACTCTTCGTCAAATTCGACCTTGATATCTTCCAGCGACCGGTCGATGACCTCTTTTTTAAAATCTTCGTCCATAAGATTGGATTTTAGATTATTAGTTGTATATTTGCGATGTAAACGTATGTGTTGAGTGGGCAGACCTGGTCCTGTAAACCTAAGATGCCGCCAACATATACGTTTATTTTATTTTATCTGTGATAGAATACAGGTAGCAATCATGTACCACATTTCCTTTCTTTGTGACAAAATCAGTTTCACCCACATTTAGATATACAGTTTTCCCGTCAATCTCTCCTTTAAAATAATAGAAACGTTTTATATCCTTTTTGGGGTGGGAAGGATCTATTCCTACACATTTGACATATACAGATTCTGCAAGAACCTTATCCAGTCCGGATAAATGTTCTTTCTTCAAAACAGAAGATCTCCCGAATGTATCACTATATAGGTGTTCATTCCCATTCTTGCGGAACCCGATACTTTTTTTCACCCCGTCAATCTCCAGCGTGATCTTTTTCTTCAACAGCGGTTGCATTTCCCTGAGGTAGTGCTTCCGTTCGATGGCCGCCTGCGATTTGGCAATATCCCCTGCGCATTCATGAATAATCGGGCATGCCGCACAAAGTTCGTTGCTCGGCACTTTCGCCAGTTCCTGCCGTTTCTTGCAGGTCTTGCACTTGCTAATGGTGTACGAGTTGTAAGCAGGATAGGCCGCACGCTGCTTACCGGGGTTGAACCGGAACATTTCCGCGTATTTGCCTTCTGTCGCCTTATCTCCTGCTTTCATGGCCTCACTACTGTCCGTTGCCGGATATTTGGATACACGGACCTTAACGGCCTGGCATCTGCAATTCCATGAATTCGGCGGGTAATACTTATCCCAAAAAGGATCTGATGCAGGCAGGGTGATGCCCTCCATTTCCCGGTGTGACGGACGTACCTTTTTGTCCCCGGCAGTGCGGTACTGGAGCAGATATCGACCCTCGCCATCGTCTTGCTGCTCTTCCCACTTTGCGGCCATCTGTGCGCTCTGTACTGCGAAATTGTATTCCGTCTTCAAATAATGCTTGTTGTAAGCATCATTAATCTTTTGAACATCGTTTGAAAACTGTTCAAACGGTTTTAGACCGCCGTTCTCATCCAGCAACAAACCTGCCGCTTCCTTCATTTCGTGAAACGTCTTGAAGCCGGAGAAGACACCGGCGCTTTCACGGAGGCTGGAGACCATCGCCTCTGACGGCTGTTCCTCCATGATTCCCCGTTCAATGCCCTTCGACAGGTAAGAGGCCGTTTCCTCTATCAGATGGCGCACCGGCTTTTCGCTGAGCATGCCTGCCCCGAAGATGCGTTTTTTATGCAGCCATTTCATAGCCTTTTCAAAGGCCGACTCCACACCGGAAGTATCCGGGTAATCTTCGGCAGAGAGTTGCAGGGAGCCTGTGTGGTACAGTTCCCCGATACGGTTGTGCAGCCCGGCATAATCATCCGGGCTCAGTCGAAAAAAGGGCGTGCCAAGGCTGCCTGTTCCGGCTGTTTCTTCTCGCCGATAATGGGAACACCGTATTTGTCGATGAAATATTTCGGGTCCACCTCGTAGCGGTCTGCAATCATTTTCTCATATTCAAACTGCTGTTCCGGGGTGTAGTCCACGCTGTCGTCCCACTCGAAGTGCAGCCCTTTTACCGGAAAGCCGTGCTTTATCATACGCGGCAGAAGCTGGTCGTTTACAATATCCCTTACGAGGTCGGCATCCTTTTCCACCACATTCTCGAATACTTCCAGATGGACTTCCGACTGGGACAGACTGCTGCCGTTGTCGATGGTCATTGTCTGGTTCAGGA
>ULQG01023077.1_pt1 | contig 13621 bp, 5 predicted proteins | sample 1954251 | NCBI WGS metagenome assembly ULQG01 (sample SAMEA4835649, study PRJEB28245) | human gut metagenome | biome: gut microbiome; material: fecal sample | place: Denmark | collected 2008 | reverse complement strand
CGTCCGTCTGCTCCAAAATCTGACGTGCATATGAAAGCAATGTTTCTCCGTCCCTTGTAAGCTCTACGCCCTTATTGGAACGAATGAATGCCGTTATTCCCATTTCTTCTTCAATATTGTGAATTGCAGAGGTAAGGCTCGGCTGTGCTATAAATAACTTTTCAGCCGCCTCCGTTATATTACCGCACTCTGCTACCGTTACTATGTATTTTAATTGTTGCAGTGTCATTGTATATCCCTCATTCTATACTGAATATGCTTATTATATCATATTCACGTAAAAATACAATAAGAGTCTATCATAAAGATAAACTCTTATTAAAACCATTATTTATATAATCTCATAAATACCGATGCGGCTTGTGCTCTTGTTGTACCGGCTTTAGGATTAAAGTTTCCGTTTTCGTCACCTGTCATTATTCCTGCACAATATGCCCATTTAACAGAATCAATCGCATACTCAGCAATATCTTTTACATCAGAATATGTAATTTCATCACTGTCTGAATTATATCCCTTAGTTTTTGCATAGCGATATAATATAACTGCCATTTGTTCACGAGTTATATCACTGTTAGGATCAAATTCCGTTTCTGTTTTACCGCTTATAATATCATTGTTATAAGCCCATAAAACAGCTTTAGCATACCAAGAATCATCAGCTACATCACTGAAATTCAATTCACCGTCTGCTGTCGGTTCATTTTCTATACGATACAATGCCGAAACTAACATTGCACGGGTTAATGTAATGTCAGGAGCAAATTCACTGTCGCTTACACCTGTCATAAAACCTTTGTCATACGCATACTTGACAACTTGATAGAACCACATATTTTCCGTTACATCAGTAAACCACACTGTTTGAGTAGTATCCTTTTCAGGTGCATTCGTAGGTATAACGGTAGGTGCTGTTGTCGGTTTTGCTGTTGATGTACTGCCACCCGAACCGGAACCACCGCTTTGAGGCTGTTTTGTGGCAGTCGGAGTGACTGTCGGAGTGACTGTCGGAGTCGGTTTAGGTGTTGAATCTGTATCTTTTGCATCTAACCACCTATTATAAAGTGAACCGTCACCTGTTTTATCCGATTCACTCCAATCGGCAACTTCTTGACGATAATCGTCAACGTAATGCCATACGATTTCTTCATCACCAATCAATTTATACTCATTCAATCCCAATGAAGGGTGACTGCCGTTTACAGTATACATCCAACCGGAATATTTACCGTTTGTAAATTCACCGAGCCAATATCCTTCCGGTGATTGAATTGTACTGATATATCCGTTTTCCCAACCACGATATTTTAAGCCGTTATCGTCAAGTGCTTGTTTGAATACATCTCCCACTGTACTTCCTAATTTTACTTCATACTCTTTTTCAGGAATCCATGTTTGATATGTATTCTTCGTATCTTTTGTCAAGACAAAGTCACTTCCGAGATTTTCTTCGCCGATAAGTCTGAAACTTACATTTATCTTTTCAACATTATCAGGATTTTCTTCTACATTCATCAATACAGCCACATATGTATAAGGACTTGATTTTGCATACAAATATGCCTGACCTATTCCATGTCCGACTGCAACGCCGTTTTCTATTGAAACAATGTTTTCGTCACTGCTCTTTACTTCTGAATTTGACGAAACATTTGCAGTACCGTTTACAATTATATCGCTGTTATCTACTTGCAAATTAACTGTTTCGGCAGAATATTTGTCTAATTCTGCTTTTGTGATTGCATTGATACCGTCAATATCACCTTTACAGCTGTCGTTTGCATTATTTTTATCGTCACTCAACCAATAATTCTCGCAAACAACGCTGTTTATATCATAATTTGAATTAACATCACCTAAAACACCGTATTCGCTCTTTCCGCCATTGTAATTATATCTTGTATAACACTTACCGCTTTCGTCCTGATAATAACCGCAGATGCCTGCTGACGTTTTAGCTGTTACAGTTCCGTAGTTATTTGAGAAATCAACAGCTGATTCCCCTAAAACTGTCGAACTGTAATTACGTCCGACAATACCGCCGGCATAGTTTTCACCGTTTACATCACCTGTATTTTCGCAGAAATATACCAAGCCGTTTATAAGTTCACCGACTATACCACCGCCGTATGAACCTTGTGCTGTAATATTACCGCTGTTTTGACAATCTTTGATACCGCTTTTTTTATAACACCCTGACGCACGACCTGCAATACCGCCCGTCATACTTCCCGACACCTCTGCCGTATTAGCACAATTTTCTATTTTACCGCAGCTATAATTTTCAGCTACAATTCCTCCGACGTCATATTTACCGCTTATTGCACCGTTATTGACACATTCGGAAATTTCTCCGTTTACGGATAAGTCTGCATAATCATCAATAAACAATAGCGCCTGACCTTTGCCGTTTCTGTTTTCTATCGTAATACCGCCGACATTACCGCTGTTCGATAAGTCACCGTTATTTTCAGATTTTCTTACAGTACCGTAATTTTCGCCGACTATTCCCGACTTACTGTTACCGGCAGATGTCATATTGCTGTTATTCACACAACCTGTTACAATTCCGTAATTTTCGCCGACTATTCCTGCAAGATATGTTACGTTTGAGGCGGTAAATCCGAAATCAGCACTGTTTGTACAATTTTCTATTGTACCAAGATTTATTCCGGCTAAAGCGGCAATTTTTCTTACGTCATTATGAGCAGTCAATCTGTTAGTAGAATCTATATTAAGATTTTTAACAACACCATTCTTTCCTATATATGAGAACAATCCAAAATAATTGTTTTCGGCATACAGAATCGCGTTCTTTACAGAAAAACCGTTTCCGTCAAACACACCTTCAAACGCACGATTCTTCTCGGACTCCCACCATTCTCCGTTATCGTTTGACTTTAATCCATCCCAATAACCGATTGAACTAAATTCTTTGCTATCGCTTAAATCAATATCGCTTGAAAGTTTAAAGTATACACCATTATATGAATTTCCGTCTGCAACGCTTTCCGAAAGAATGTTCATATCTTCCAACGATTTTATAATATACGGTTCTTCTTCCGTACCTTTACCGCTCCATTTAGGTTCTGAAACTTTTACGGAAACAGCACTTGATATTCCGCCAATTTCACATTTAACAGTTATATCCTTTGCATTGCCAAGCTTAGCGGAATCTATAATAATACTTGCATTTAGTGTCCCTACACCGTTTGTAATTGTAATATCGCCGCTTTGTTCAACTGTAACGGCACTGTTGTCACTGCTCCATTTTGCAGTTATATTTTTGTTTAAATTCTTACCGTATATCTTTGCTGTAAATGTATGGGAAGTATCTGTTTCAAGACTTTCGCCCGATGATACAAGATTTATCGAAATAATTTTGCTTTCCTTGTATTCGTTATTAAGTACCGGATATTTACTTCCAACATAAAATATCGGTGCTACTTCTACTGTTTTGCCATCAACTTCTTGTTCTTTAACACACCATAAATCATATACAAATGCGTCGCTTTGCATATATTCGTCTGTTCTGCCTGTGGCAATATTCGTGTTTGTTGATGCATTTTCGCCATACGGCATTTTATCGCCGATAATTCTGTAATATAAATTTTCTGCCGATACACCGTTTGTAAATGCTCCGAATAATGTACCTGCTTTTTTTGCTTTTACTGTCCCCGTTGCGTAACAATTTGTCACTTTACTGCCGCTTAAAAGCTGTCCTACCAGTCCGCCGACATATTCATCTGCCAAAACAGCAGTATTTGAATAGCAATTTTCTATTTTAGTGTCCCTTGCTATACCGACAATACCGCCTCCTATATCTTCACCGCTTACAAGTCCATCTACTCCAAGCAATGTAATTTCTGCATTTGCGGTATATCCGAATAATCCGCTTACTTTTTGATTTTCGGTATTTAGTTTTACTTCATATCCGTTACCGTTAAAATGACCCGAAAATGCTTTATCTTCCGCATTGCCTATTGAAATCCAATACTTTTCTGTTAAATCAATATTATTATTTAATTTAAAGTATGCGTCTTTATATGATTCACCTTTATTTACATTTTTCGCAAGTAATGCAAGTTCGGACGCTGTTTTTATAACATACGGATTTTCTTTACTTCCGTTTCCACTGTCAAATGTTTCAGCCACACTGTCTGACCATTTTCCTTGTGATGAATATGACGGTATTTTCTCTTCAATTTTAGGTGTTGAAGCAGGTGTTACTGACGGTGTAGGTTTTGTTGATGTGTCTATATCATCGGAACCGTTTACCTCCCATGCCAAAACAGGGAATTTATCCGATTTCACAAACGCACTGCCTAAAATTTCAGTCATATCTGCAAGCTGATTTTCTGTTTTCACTTCAAGTCCCGTACCCGAATTTTCCGCATACGGCATAGGTGCGGTATCTTTAAGGAAATAGCAGTTTTTAACCGAATATCCGCTCACTGTATATCCCAGTATTCCGCCGTTGGTATTGTTTTGCGATGAAATTTTACCACTGTTATATGAATTTGAAATATCACAGTTGTATGATTTACCAGAAATACCACCCGAATATGCTGACGCACTTACTTCACCGCTGTTATAACAACTGTCAAGAAGTATACTGCCCTCGTAATGGTAACCGACAATACCGCCGGCATATCCGCCGGTTGCAGTTACAGTGGCTTTATTAGTACATTCTTTTACAGTTCCCGAACTGTAAGCGGCAATACCGCCAACTTCGTCCTTACCTGTAATAGTTCCCTTATTCTCACACTGAGTTATAACACAGCTTGTTACCGTTTTGTTAACCGCACCGTTATAACCTACTATACCGCCGACTCTGTTTTCGCCTTTTATTTCGGCATAGTTGATACAATGAGATATTAAACCATAGTTCACGGCACATATACCTGCCGCAATTCCATATGTATCATTCGTGTTTTCTATATTTCCGTATACATAAAGATTTTTTATTACCGCATTTTCTTCCGTAACTCCGAAAAGTGCCGAAAGATAGCTGCCCGAAGATATATTTATTCCCCTTATACTGTAATCTTGACCATTAAAATTACCGTTAAAAGCATTGCCTTGATATTTATTTGATATGTATTTATCGGATACACCTATCGGCGTCCATTCCTTGCCTGATAGATCTATATCATTTTTCAAGACAAAATATTTGTCTGACATATCATTGCCCTTTTCTACTTCATACGAAAGCAAAGCAAGTTCTTCTGCATTTGCAATGATATACGGATTATCTTTATCACCGTTACCGCCGTTAAATTCTTCTGTGCGATAGTCTATCCAATAATTTGACGTATCCGTTACAATCTGCTTTTCAATTCCGTTTACCGAAATTTTAAGCGTCTTTTCGGCATTTACTTTGTCAAATGTGATGTCTATGGCTGTTTTTTCGTCTGATATGTATTGAGATAACTGAACATTTTTAAGTTCAACCGCTTTATCGTCAACAAATGATTTTATTTCAAAATCATTTAACGTAAGATTTGTTCCTATAAGTTTTTTGTTTAACAATACAGTTATCTTACCGTTTTCGATATTAATACTTTCAATATCAAATGTTTCGTCTTCCCCTGTCGGCGCATTGCTCCAATCAATAACAGGAAGATTATCACTGTCTGTAAATGCGTCTGACAAATCACTTGCTGAAACAGTGTCAACGGCATATACCGTACTTATATCACCGCCGTTTTCAAGTGCCACAAGTTTAGTGCTGTCACCTATGTTATACAAGTTATTTACTGTCGTATTTTTCATTGAACCGATTAGTTGATATTCCGTATGAGTATTCACTTCACCGCTGTTGTACGAATTTTCTATCGTACCGCCAAGCTTGTAGCCTACTAATCCGCTACTGTAATTGTAACCGATTACCTTACCGGTATTATATACGTTAGTTATGTCACACGCATAGTTGCAACCGATAATACCGCCGAAATAATTACCGTCTTCAGTACCTATTTGACCGTCATTATATGCTCTGTCAATCTTTCCGCATTCGCTTACACTTATATCCTTGCCAACAATTCCACCTACCGCAACTCCTCTTAAATAACTGTACATATCGTCATCTTTAAAAGGTGCAGATACATTTCCGTGGTTTGCGGCATATGTAATGTCGCCGTATGCAAGCTGACCGACAATTCCGCCTGCCTCTGCAAAGCTCTTGGAAATAGCTGTAACCGTTCCGTTATTTGTAACATTTATAAGATTTCCGCTTACTCTGTTACTTCCCTTAAATTGAGCTCCAAGCTGACCTGTTATACCGCCCACATAAGCAAGACCTGTTATATCGGCGTTGTTTGTACAATTTATAATCAATCCGGCATTTATACCGGCGATTCCGCCGATATATTTTGCCGCATTAATGTATTCATTACCCTCAGCCTGTGCGTTTATTTGTCCGTTTACCGTAACATTTCTGACAGTTCCTTTTTTTCCTATAATTCCGAAAAGACCTTGACAATAAGTTTCGTAATGATTGTCGCCTTGCTTATTGTACTTTTTGGTTTCTATGAAAAGTCTGGAAATGCTGTGACCTTTTCCGTCAAATATACCGTTATATGCGGTGTCGTCATCTATACCGTAACCGTTATTATTGATATAATTATATCCGTTACCGATTGGTGTCCAATTTTGGTTTTCCAAGTCAATATCACTGTTTAATACTGCATTTGCTGTTCTGTCACCACCGTTTACTTTTTCGGCAAACCAAACCAAATCTTCCGCACTTTCAATCTGATAAGCACCGTTTATAAGTTCCGGTTCATCGCTTGCAAATGCAGTGAAATTTACAGGTACAAAACTCGCAAGCATACATAAAGACAACAATATACTTGTAAATTTATTTTTTACGCTCATTTTTTTCTCCAATCTTTATACTATTTTATACTTAAATCAAGAGTATTTGAAATAGGTGCCAATGATGATATATTTCCGTTCCATGTTAAAATCTTGATTGTATATTCATCAGCTGAATCGGCAGATATTTCTTTAAATTCAACTTGATTTTCATTACCGGACTTTAAAGAAATTTCTTTAGGTTGTATTCCTATCAATTTGCCGTTTGAATCATATACGGCAGCCATAACACTTACTTTCTTTTCTTCTGTAAGATTACTGTTAAGTTTTACCGTTAATGTACCTGTTAGTTTTCCGTTTTCAACTTTTAATGTGTTTTGTTCTGTTGCAGATTGTACAGGTAAAGGTGTTGAAGTTACTGTTGGTGTCACTGTTGGTGTTGCTGTTGGTGTTGCCGTCGGTGTCGCTGTTGCTGTTGGTGTTGCCGTCGGTGTCGCTGTTGGTGTCGCTGTTGGCGTTGCTGTTGGTGTCACTGTTGGTGTTGCTGTTGGTGTTGCCGTCGGTGCCGCTGTTGGTGTTGCCGTCGGTGTCGCTGTTGGTGTTGCTGTTGGTGTTGCTGTTGCTGTTGGCGCTTCTGTTGGTGTCGCTGTTGATGTTGCTATTGGTGTTGCCGTTGGTGTCGCTGTTGGTGTTGCCGTTGGTGTCGCTGTTGGTGTCGCTGTTGGTGTTACCGTCGGTGTCGCTGTTGGTGTTGCCGTCGGTGTCACTGTCGGTGTCGCTGTTGGTGTTGCTGTTGGTGTTGTTTTCGGTTCTTCGCTCGGTACCAATGCGTTAATCAGATTATCTTCAAGTTCTGTTTGCATATTTTCATCAAAGAAATTCTCTAAAGCCGCTTGATATGCCGATTCTGCTTTTTTAGCGGTCTTTGGATCAGTTGCCAATGTTTCATAATAATCTGCTACCGCACCTACAAGCACGTCCTCAGCCGGTGATGTTAGATCTGAATTCCATCCGCCTTCATTAAAAACTAATCTTAAAACATCTCCTCTTACGAGGCTAGCCGACTCATAGGTGTATGAACTCAATCCGTTACCCATAGCATCATTATATAATGCTGACGGATAATCAAACGAAACTTCTTTGACGGAATTATCTATTTTAAAATCACTGAAAAATCCACTGCTGTTTGTATACTTCAATAGTGTAGTTGTAGGAGTCCAATCACTCATACACTCACCGTTATTCATATAATAATCAAGTACATATCCTATTGCGTCTGCTGCACTCTTAAATTCACTTTCAAAAGTTTTAAATTCTCCGCTGTAATCATAAAATCCGTTTGTATAAATCTTAATCGGGGTCATATATATCTCTTTTGTAGTGTCTTCAGCAAAGTGTTCAATATCAAAATAGAAATAATCTCCCGCTCCGTCTGTATCAGCCTGTACAACAAACGTTACAACACTGAATAACATCGCTACTGCTACAATTAAACTTAAAAATTTTTTCTTCATTAGTCTTTCACCTCATGTTTTATTTTTGACTTATTCTATAAGTCCGTATTTTATTTTAATTCTCTCAAGCTTTTCGAGCATAGGCTCTGCGGTCAAAAAGAGAAAAAACACTGTTGATACTGCGTGAATAAAATCAAACGGCATTCCCATTACGTATGATGACAGCACCATATTTATATTTATATTCGACTGCCACATTATAACAGACGCAGGATTCATTATTCCTCCGTATATAACAAATGTCGCCAAAAATCCAAACACGCACATATCTGTTTTTGTCTTGCGTAAAATGCCTTTTTGAAACATTATTCCCGCTAAAAAACCTATAATTCCGAATGAAAACATTTGCCACGGTGTCCAAGGTCCTTGTCCGAAAAAGAAATTCGATACAAATGCCGTAATTGCTCCGACAAGAAATCCTGTTTCACCGCCGAATGCCACACCCGAAATTATCACTATTGCCGCAACAGGCTTGAACTGCGGCAGCATAAAAAACGCAGTACGTCCCGCTACGCCTATTGCACACAATGCACTTATTATAACCAATTCCCTTGCTTTAGGTTTACGGTTTTCAAACGCAAATCCAAAAGGAATCATCGTTTCCAATATAATAAGCAAGCTTATAAAATAATATTTTTTATCGCCGAGATAATATATCCCGATAAAAATTGTAAGCGGAATAAGAAATAATATTAACAATGTTGCTATTTTTGTTCTTTTTAATATTTTTCTTTTGCTCTTTTCGTTCTGTATTAATTCTTTTCCGAGTTTTTTTCGCGGTATTAAATTAAACATTGCTACGGCAATAAATAATATACTTATCGTTTGTGCAACATAGTTCTTCCAATTATCGTAACGTCCGCAAAACAGGCATTGTGTCATCACAAATAAAATTACAAATACTATCCCTAATACAACATTGTGTACATTAAGTTTTTTATACTCTTTTTTGCCCTGCTTTATAACCGTTTTCTTTGGCAGTATATAATTCAGTTCATCATTCGTTTCAGTTAAATTTTCTGCTTCCCCCCCCAATGCTCTTATCATGTCTTTGTCTAATACAGCATTTTCGATTATACCGTCAGCCATACGTTTTGCCGAAGTGGTATAAAAATTATTTTCCGCAAAGAACTTTCTCGGAGGAGCTTCACTGACAATCTTACCGTCAAAAAACATCGCACATATATCAGCATATTCAGCACAAAATTCTATGTCATGTGTTACCATTAACACAGTCATACCGTTCTTTTGCAAACTTTTGAGTATCGTTGCAAGTTTTCGTTTAAAGCAAGCGTCAAGTCCCTTTGTCGGTTCATCAAGCACCAACAAATCAGGTTTTCTCAAAAGCATTTTTGCAAGTGCCACTCTCTGCTGTTCACCACCTGACAAATCGTAAGGGTGATTTTCAAGCAAATTATCAAGTTCACAAAGTTTTATTACATACTCAATCTCATTTTTCCTTTTTTCTTTTTCCACATCAAATACCGCGTCATACAATTCCTCAAGTACACTCTTTTTCAAAAATAAGCTCTGTGGATTTTGTGGCATCACCGCCACTTTGGTATCATCGTTTATAAACACCTTACCTCTATACGGCTTATTAATCTTTGAAATAACAGACAACGCAGTACTCTTTCCGACACCGTTACCGCCTACTATCGCATAAAATTCATTTTCGTGAACTTTAAATGACAAGCCTTTTAAAATATCATCCGAATTTTTCTCATATCTAAACCATACATCTTTTAATTCTAAAATCGGTTCGGTATTAATTCTGTTTTTTTCCGACTTGAATTCAAAATGCTCGTTAATCTGTTGTTTTTCCAACCATTTATGACCGTCACGAATTGTTATAGGGCAATTACCCGAATTATTTCCCAAGGAATAATATATTTTTGTCGGTGTGGGTAATGCTGCAAACATACTGTTTTGCTTTAATTCCTCACCTATTTTATACGGTGTGTTTTCGGCTGTAATCTTGCCGTCTTCCATAACCACTACCTTATCGGATAAAGGAAATACTTCGCTCAAATTGTGTTCACTCAATATTATCGTCACACCAAGTTCTGTATTAATCCTCTCAAGCATTGTAAAAAAGTCATGTGCCGATATTGGGTCTAATTGACTTGACGGCTCGTCAAGCAACAACAATGTCGGATTCATTACCATAACCGACGCTAAATTGAGAATTTGTTTTTGTCCGCCCGACAGATTGGCTACATTTTCGTAAAACCAATTTTGTATTCCGAAAAATGACGCCATCTCCGCGGCTTTCGATCGAATTTCAGCCGAATTAATACCCAAACTTTCCAATCCGAATACAAGTTCGTGCCAAACCTTATCCGTAACAATTTGATTATCAGGATTTTGCATTACAAATCCGATATTTTCGGCTTGCTCTCTGTCCGACAAATCATATATACTTTTTCCGTCAAAGTATATTTCCCCACTTGTTTTACCGTGCGGTGTTAAAATCGGTTTTAAATGTCGTAGAAGTGTCGATTTTCCACATCCGGATTTACCGCAAATCGTCACAAATTCACCTTGATTTATCGTTAAATTTACATCGTTCAATGCCGTTTTTTCGCTATTGGGATATGAAAATATTAAATTTTTGATTTTAATTTTCTCCACTTTAATTCCTCCCATATCTCAATAATTATCGGCATTATACAAATCATAATATATGATATAAAAATGCTTGTGCTGTAAAACGACATATCCGTACCACGCATAGACGGAAAATATCTGTAATTAATTTTCCCAAGCAAAGCACCTATCAAAAAATATGTAATCATAACCGCCAAATAAATTAAAGCAGTTACATCTCTTTTGTCAAATACATAATTTGAGTAAGCCGTTCTGCCTGTCAAACCGTAACCGCGACTTTTCATACTGTCGGAAGTATCTATTGCATTTTCCAAACTCCATGTTATAACCGCCGACAAAATTCTTATACTGTTTTTAACTCTTGCAAATACAGACCCCTCTGATGAATCTCTCCCCATACTTTTCTGTGCATTTGAAACTTCTTGTACCTGTTCTTTAAATTTCGGAACAAATCTGAATGTCATAGACAATATCAGCGAAAGTGACGGAATTATTCGTCCAAAAAGATAGATAAACTTATCACTTGTCATAATTTTATTAAAACAAGAAAACCAACAAATGACCGTTGCAACCATACTTGCCGCGACAATTCCGTATAGTATGGATTCCAACGTCAACGGATTTCCGCTCGGTAAATATGCAATTACAGTTACACCCTCGTGATTGAACGCAGGATTTATCAGTGCTGAAATCAACATAAGCGGTAATAACATCGCAATAAATTTCAACGCTTTTTTACCGTTTAAAATTATCGAATACATCACACTGCACAAAAGCGATGTCACAAGGCATATAGGATGTACGAATATCATTGAAAACACAATTACAGCTGTAAAATATATAAAATTAATCAACGGATGATATTTTGCAAATTCATTCATTATCTGTCTTATCTCCTATTCTCCGCCTGTTGCGGAATATCCGCCGACATCTATTCCTAGGTTGCAAGTATATACCCATTCGACTTTATCGCCTTGTTTCAGCTGGTAACGCGAACAGCCGTAATTTGGGAACCAGTCATTTACTTTATACATCCACCCCGATAATTCACCGCAGTCAAACTCATACAAATTGCCTATTCCCTCGATATATGCACTGTTATACATAGGAGTATTTTCAAATTCCATATGTATTTTGCTGTTTTTCATTTCGCGTTGCAATAGGTCAAATACACTTTCGCCGTCATAAAATTCAACTGTCTGTTCTTTAAATATAACTCCGTCCGACGGCACTAATTCCCACTTTTCTTTATCGAGCCACGACATATTGTCGAGTATTGTGTCGCACCGCACCGACAAAGTACACGTCAAATCTTTGTTTTCTATAACAGCGTCTTGCGGTTCGACAGGTACAGGTTTTCCCTCAGGTACAGGTTCTGTTTTATATTCGTCTGTCCCTGTTGTTTCGTCAATATTCATTCCGTTGTTTTCGGAATATTCCAAATCGGGAGTATATATTTCTTCGTATGGTTCCCCTGCAATTTCTTCGGCTAATTCTATTTTTTCCTCTGCCGTCATTGGTTTGTCGGCTGTAGGCTTGTTTTGAAATTTTTCTGAGTTTTCGGCTTTCGGAGATGATGTGGGTGAAATTGTTGGCTCTACAGTCGGTGTAGGACTTTCATCATTGTCATATACTTCATCAATTATAACCCTTTCCGTTACTTTCGGCGTCGGCTCAACATTCCAACCGCGCAGTGACGGTGCGTCTCCGCCCCACCAAAACGCAAATACCAATACAGCAATAATTATACTTCCTATAATTATGTGCTTTTTATATTTTTTCATTCAATATCTCCTGAAAATTATTACTTTCTAAGCAAAATCAAATTCATCATTACAAACTGTAAACTGTTTTTTATCACATTAATTTCATTTTGTGATATATTTCTGACATCGCTCATATCATAAAGCGAATTATCGCCGTTCATAAATCGTTTTAGCGACACCAAACTGTAAAAACATTGTTCTGTTGCCATTTGATTCGAACCGTCACCGTCGTATGTATGTTTAAAACCGTCGCCTATTGTATAGTACGACATTAAATTATCCGCTAAATTCTTGCCGTTCTTTTCAAAGCGTTCATCAAAAGGCGATATTCCGAGTTCACAAAGTGCAACAATGACTTGTGCGCAGCTTTCGGAATTTTCCGTGCCCCAACTTGAATATCCTCCGTTTTCATTTTGACTTGCCGATAAAAAAGAAATTGCCTTGTTCACACAATTTGACACTTCGGAATTATCCGTATAATTTGAAAGTGCTTGCAGAGCCATTGCCGTAACATCAACATCACTCTCTCCACTGCCCAAAAGTGACCATCCACCGTCATCAAGCTGACTGTTTATAATCTTTTCAACATACATTTCTCTTGTTGCATGAATTTGTGCATCGGTATTGTACGGCATATCATACTGTCCGCAGTCAAGTGCAATCAATGCCCATATTGCACCGTTTATACCTTGCCAAGTAGTTTTTTCAAAATCTCCTAAAGGAAGTAATAAATTATATCCACCGACATTTTGAGGGTCTTTTCCGATTGATGTGAGTGCAGTTATAACTCTTGAATATTCGGTATATTTTTTGTTATGCAATACACCGCCACATTCTTTTACATAATTGACAACATTGTTGTAATAATTCTCATAATAGCCGACAGGTATATCACCGCCATTTCTGCTCAGT
>ULQG01027472.1_pt1 | contig 13808 bp, 11 predicted proteins | sample 1954251 | NCBI WGS metagenome assembly ULQG01 (sample SAMEA4835649, study PRJEB28245) | human gut metagenome | biome: gut microbiome; material: fecal sample | place: Denmark | collected 2008 | reverse complement strand
CACCCGATTCGATAATGCGATTCCGCATGCGCTCGATTACCCTCGGCAACTTGTCGGTCCCGATGTGAGGGTGAGCATCAGAAAGGATTGAAACCGATGCTCCGTGCTGACAAAAAATTTGAAGAATACGCTCGACACTTCCCCGCTTCTTGCTGCGAGTATAGAGTTTACCGTCGGAAAACGCTCCGGCTCCCCCCTCTCCAAAACTATAATTCGACTCCGGGTCGACTCTCTGTTCCCGACTGATAAGAGCTATATCCTTGCGACGGTCATGCACGTTTTTCCCTCGTTCGACAACGACCGGACAAATACCTAACTCAATCAGACGCAATGCCGCGAAAAGCCCCGCCGGCCCAGCCCCCACGACAATCGCCCGAGGCTTACCCGAAACATCGCCATACTCGATACGGGGGAACTCGTCGTCTTGCGGGAATTCGTCGATGTATACCCGCACTTTCAAATTCACCATGACCGTGCGCTGACGGGCATCTATCGAACGTTTCAATACCCTCACAGACTTTATCGACCGTATATCCATACTCTGCTCCCGAGCCACATATGCTGCTATGCTTTGTTCCGAAGCTGCTTGTTCGGGCAGAATTCTTAACTGCAATTCTCGAATCATATTCTCTATATTCTATTTATCCGAACAGTTGCCGGAAGGCCTCCTCGACCTTACGGACAGCAACTAATTCTATCGCCAATCGGGAAGTATCAAAGCCTTTCAGATTATTTTGCGGTATGAGCATACGTTTAAAACCTAATTTTTCGGCTTCAAGAATGCGTTGTTCTATCCGATTGACCGGGCGTATCTCTCCCGAAAGCCCAACCTCGCCGGTCATACAAGTTCCTGCCTCAATCGCCATATCCATATTGGAAGAAAGTATCGCGCTGATTACGGCCAAATCCATCGCGGGGTCATTAACTTTTATGCCTCCGGCAATATTGAGAAAAACGTCTTTTTGTGCCAATTTGAACCCGACCCTCTTTTCCAAAACGGCAAGTAACATATTCATTCGCCGCAGGTCGAATCCTGTCGCCGACCGTTGCGGCGTACCGTAAGCTGCCGTACTGGCTAACGCCTGTGTCTCGATAAGGAAAGGGCGTATACCCTCTATCGTGACAGCAATGGCAACACCGCTCAAACCTTCGTGATTTTGAGTCAATAACATTTCCGACGGGTTGCTCACCTCACGTAACCCGTTTTGCCTCATCTCGTAAATACCCAATTCGGAAGTGCTTCCGAACCGATTTTTTATCGAGCGGAGAATACGGTATAAATAGTGTCGATCTCCCTCGAACTGCAATACTGTATCGACAATGTGCTCCAACACTTTCGGCCCGGCAATGCTGCCTTCTTTGTTAATGTGGCCTACGAGAAGAACCGGCGTATTGGTCTGTTTCGCAAATTTGAGTAACGAGGCAGCACACTCCCTCACCTGTCCCACACTACCCGGTGAAGACTCCATCGCACTGGTAGCAATCGTCTGTATGGAATCGATAACGACAATATCGGGGTCGACATTACGAATATGCACAAATATATCTTCGAGCGATGTCTCGCACACGATATAACAGTCGGGAGCATTCCCGCCGATACGCTCGGCTCTCAATTTCAATTGCCTTGCACTTTCCTCTCCCGATACATATAATATCTTCTGTCCTTTTAGAGCAAGTACAGTTTGTAGGATCACCGTCGATTTACCGATACCGGGCTCACCGCCTATCAGCACCAATGATCCCCTCACAAGACCACCACCCAATACTCGGTTCAATTCACCATTTCCCAAATCGATTCGCGACTCTTCCGTAATCTGAATATCGTCTATCCGTTGCGGACGTACTTTACTCTGTTCCATCGTGCCGAACTCGCCCCGACCACCAGCCGCGGATTTCGTGCTCACGACCTCTTCCACATAGGTATTCCACTCGCCGCAAACGGGACAACGTCCTATCCACTTGGGCGACTCTGCCCCACAGTTATTGCAAAAGTAAACCGATTTTGTCTTTGCCATACTATTTATACTATTTGCCTCCTACGAAACTCAGCACATGTAATCGCTGCTGCAACCGCCACATTGAGTGACTCGGAAGTAGGCTGCCCGACCGGATAATTAGGAATATACAGCCGTTTCCCAATATAAGGTTCCAATTTGGCCGATATACCATTTCCCTCGTTCCCCATCACAATTACCCCCGATTTCGTCAAAGAGGTATGATAAATATCCTCCCCATCGAGAAATGTACCATACACGACCGACGAATCCACCTGAGAGAGAAAATCGGGCAACGACGTATAATAAACTTTTACCCGAGCCAATGCCCCCATAGTGGCTTGCACAACCTTAGGGTTATAAAGATCGGCGGTATCGGGAGAACAAACGATATGGCGAATACCGAACCAATCGGCCAAGCGAACGATAGTACCCAAATTGCCGGGATCTTGCACCGTATCCAAAGCCAACACCAACTCCTTTTTCAGAGTCTCGATATTTAAATGATATTCGGGTATGCGATATACAGCCAAAACATCGGGCGGCGTAACAAGCTGAGAGACTTTCGACATCTCTTGTTCATCGACTTCCTGTATCTTAGGCAACGATTCGTGAGCGTGCGAAACAATCCAAGACGGAGTAGCCAATATCAAATCACACTCGAAAACCGACAGTGTGTCTTCCACGAGTTTATTACCTTCGGCAATAAAACAGCCCTCCTCTCTCCGTCCTTTCTTTCGAGCTAACGATTGTATGCGTTTAATTTGATTTTTACTAAGCATTCTTATCCGGTAATTCGAAACTAAAACAAGATTTTTCTCCCGAGGTAACCCAAAGGCTCTCTTAGTTTCCCGCCCTCATAATCCATGCATTCGCAAAAAGAGGCTGCTCCTGTACCAAACGAGAATGGTATCGACGAGCTTCATCAAAATCATCGAACGATGCTACATAGAGTCGTGATTTACGTGCCGTCTCATAAATCTGTAAATCGGCAGAAACGCCCTGTCGGTGAAAACACTCGATTTGCTTCTCAGCCATCTGTTTTGACGGAAGCGAAGCCACTATAATATAGTAGGTATTTCTCGCTGTTTCGATATCGTGTATAGCGGTTTCCAAAACATTTTCTTCCCCCGCGGCAATCGTATCGGGCATTTCATCGATTCCCAAAACGGATTCAAAATCATTAACGACAGCTTCGTCGGTCGTAGTATCCGCCTGACCGAATAACTCGGCAGACAATAATCCGGCATAATTGGCAGTGGTATCGGGTGTATTGATTGGCTTAGAAAGCATTAATAAAAACACAATTATTGCCGCTGCTACTGCTGCCGCACGCACCGTACGACGATGAAACGATATATATACACGGTCACGAACTTTTTCGGCTTCAACCGTCGGTATCTCCCTCTCTTCCGCATCTTCCTCACGAGGAGTTATTTCCAATAGGGAGAAACCGAAGCGGGGATTCTCGATAGAATTATTTTCCTGTGGCTGAAAACACACGTTACCATCGACTAAGACCAATCGTCCCAACCGCCCGAAACCATAATCGCCACCTTGCTCCAAGTGTTTATAAACAGATTCGACCTCTTCGGCAATAGCCTCAACCGCCTCGTTCCAAGAAATAAAACCGGCACGCATAACCGAACGAACCAATAACCCGGAATCTCCCGTCGCAACGGATTCAAATGCGACTTTTCTCACAGGTGGGAGAAACGATGTACCGCCCGATTGTATCTTCGCTTCGTCACAGAGAACTGTAAAACGGCCCAAACCGGGTATAAAAACATCATCGTTATGCAACAATAAATACTCAATATGGCGTACCAATCCAATCATACAACAAAGGTATATATTTTCTTTTGCCGGTACAACAAAACGAATAAAAATCTCTCTTTATTCTTGTCCCTGAAAAATATAAAAAGGATTCTATTCCTCTTCCAATAAACGCTCGGCCTCTTTGGAATCATAACCAAGTTCCACGGCTCGTTTCAAATCGGCCTTCGCCGATTCTCTTTCATACCTCGCCAATTTGCCCAACGCCCTCAATACATATACTACCGGGTCATCGGGAGCCAACTCGATAGCCTTTTCTATGTCTTTATCGGCTTTGGCATATTGTCCGGCGAACAAATAGGCTTCCGCCCGCCCTACATAGAGTATCTCCTTTTCGGGATTTACCCGAATTACCTGCGAATAGACCTCTATGGCTTCGGGATAATAACCCATCACTTTCAACAACGAAGCAAAACCTATGCGACCGTTGGCACTCGCCGGATTCAATTTCAAGATTCGTTCAAAATCGGCACGGCTCGAAATCGTATCTCCCCGCTCCAATGCAATCAGTCCCCTGTGATACAGCGCATCTTCGTCGGTATCGTCGATTAACAGTATCTGGCTATAATCCTGATAGGCACGATCTATACTGTCTATTTCGGAAAAAAGAGCCGCCCGATTCCGCAACAAAGTGACCGAATGAGGTGTCATCAACAATCCATTCGTATAACTCCGAAGTGCAGCTTCATAATTACCTGCATAACGTTGTACCGTACCCAAATTGGACATAAGCAACGAATTTTGCCCATTCGCGGGCTCGGTTCGCAACGCACTTACCAATGCCGACTCTGCTCCCGCCCAATCTTTCGCCTTGATGCAACTATCGGCCCTCTCTACCCATTGATAATAGGACTGTGACAATACATAAAAGGGTAACCCTACCACACAAACGAGAACCAAAAAATTTTTCATATCCCATATTTTATATAACAAAGGTACGGGTTTAGACGTTACATTCACATATTAGATATGCAAAAACGAATCAAAAGCAACAGACATTCTAAATTTTTCTGTTAATTTTGCAAATGATGAGTAATCATAAATTTATATATAGTATTTTATTCAGCCATCGGATTATCCTCTTCTTAGGAATTGTCATTCTGTTTTCGGGATGCGCCAACGAAGATGAACCGGAACAAGGACCTGTAAACCGTACGGTACTGATTTATATGTTGTCGAACAACAACTTAGGATCGACATACCGTTTCGATACGCAAAATATCAACGACATGTTACAAGTCGCTGCATCGGGAGGTCTAAATGGAGGAAATCTCATTATTTACCGCGACGGATACGATACAAATCCCCAGCTTATACAGATTAAGAAAAACGAATCTGGTTCGGCTGAAAAAGCGATTATAAAGGAATACCCGGACCGTAACTCGGCTACCACGGAAGTCATGCGTTCGGTAATCGACGAAACGAAAGAACTATTTCCAGCGAAAGAATACGGATTGATACTTTGGTCTCACAGCACCGGCTGGGCTCCGGGAAACTCCTCGTTAGCTCTTTCACCGGCTCGACGGTACGAATTGCCCACACGCTCTTTCGGGCAAGACGGAAAAAATTATATGGAAATAGACGAACTAGCAGAAGCTATACCCGATAAACAATTCCACTTCATTCTCACGGACGTTTGTTTCATGGGTGGAATAGAATGTGCCTATCAATTACGAAACAAGACCGATTATTATATAGGATCGGCAGCCGAAGTTCTAGGAGCCGGAATGCCCTACTCGTTGACCATTCCAAAACTATTCGATTATCATCTCGATCTCAAAGATGTTTGCAATACAATCTATACTTATTACAATGCTCAAAGCGGAGCATATCGCACATCTACCGTGGGATTGGTGGACTGCCATAGATTGGAAGCATTAGCCGATAGTATCCATGAAATTTTCGAGGCTCATCGAAACGATGCCATGCCCGATATTTCCAATATCCAACATTTCGATCGTCAACCGCCATATATTTGTTTTGACTTACAAGATTTTCTATCGCAAATCGCTACTCCCGATGAAAATACAGGGTTGGAGCAAGCCCTCTCCCAAGCCATACTCTACCATGCGGCAACCCCTTCGGTCATGGGAGATGTCTCCATTTACAAACATTGCGGCCTGAGCTGCTACATTTTAGGAACAGGAAACACGACCCTCGACCGATATTATACGACCCTTGATTGGTACAAACGAGTCTATCCCGACAATAATTAAACTCTTAATTCTATTCATAATGTCAATTTTCAATTCTTTACAATCCTTACTGGCTCAAACGCCAGAAGTTCCGGCTCCGGAAGAGATCGCCCAAACGTGGCAACAAAAATTATCGGCACTTTCGTCTCTATCGTTCCAGCAATTCATGGAACAAGCCATCAGTGCCATATTACACGGAGCAGTAAAAATAGCTATCGCACTGGCTGTATTTTTTATCGGAAAGTGGATCATCAACCGTATCTATCATTTTATCTCCAAAGCATTCATACGCCGTAACGTCGAACTGTCCCTGCGGACCTTTCTACTCAGCTTGATACGCATCATCTTGATGCTTATTCTCATCGTTATCGTGATAGGAATACTCGGTATCAACACCAGTTCGTTTTTAGCCATATTCGCCTCTGCCGGACTTGCCATCGGTATGGCTTTGAGCGGTACGCTTCAAAACTTCGCAGGAGGGGTCATGATACTTCTGTTCAAACCCTATAAAGTCGGAGATTTTATCGAAGCGCAAGGTTATTCGGGAACCGTAAAGGAAATACAGATATTCAATACCATACTCAATACACCGGATAACAAAACGATTATCATACCCAACGGCGGATTATCGACAGGCAGCCTGAACAACTATTCCAAAGAGGGACGCCGACGTGTCGACTGGAAAATAGGCATCGCATACGGCGACGATTTCGATACGGCTCGCAAAGCCATTCTCGAACTGCTTGCAGCAGACAAACGAGTATTCGATGACCCGGCTCCGTTTGTAGTCCTAAGCAGTCTAGCCGATAGTGCGATCGAAATAACCGTACGAGTATGGACAGCTTCCGAGAATTACTGGGGAGTATTCTTCGACTTTAACGAACAAGTCTACAAACAGTTTGACAAATACGGGCTGCACTTCCCTTATCCGCAAGTAGATGTACACATGATACAAGACAATCAATAATCATCGTATCGAACGAGAAAGGGGCGAATAAATTTTTGCCCCTTTCTCGTTTTCTTATAAAACACGAACCCACGTATATAACAGTTTACCGATTCTTTATATATCCGTATCGTAAAACAGAGAAACAATGATAAGAGACGTAAAGCCACAAGATGCCACAGCAATCACGAAAATTTATAACGAATATATCACAAACAGCATAATTTCATTCGAAACCGAACCTTTAACCGAAGAAGATATGCTGTCACGTATCGTGCAAATATCGTCGAAATATCCCTATCTTGTCTATGAAACAGACGGCATAGTGGTCGGATACTGTTATGCCCATACATGGAAAGAAAGAGCTGCTTACCGATATACAGCAGAAACAACCGTTTATTTATCTCCCGCATACACAGGCAGAGGCATAGGAACTCTGCTCATGCAAAAATTAATCGAAGAGTGCCGTAACAAAAATTATCGCGCATTGATAGCTTGCATAACAGACGACAATATAGCCAGCAAGTCACTCCACATCAGACTCGGATTCAAACAAGTATCCCATTTCAAAAAAGTGGGACTAAAATTCGACCGATGGTTAGATGTCGTGGACTATGAATTATTACTAACGCCATAACACTATTTACACTCATTGTTTGAAGGAGGTTAAAAATTTGAAGATTTATAATTTTAATTCCTAAAAACGGCTCAACATTGAATGTCTTTTTATAACTTTACGGCAATAATAAGGTGTAAAAGGATTGTCTGTAAAAAATACATCTCCTTCTCACCGCGATAGCCTCATGAGGGTAAGGAATTTAAGGTAATCCTACCTCGTACACTTTCCCGGTTATATCGTCGAAAATATCTTTCTCGATTATATAATGAGGCATTAAGACAGATAAAAAATAAAAAACATATAAATGATAAGTAAATGGAATTACTTACCCCTTACATCAAACGAACAACAAATAGCCCGGACATTAGGGGACCGATATCCAAAGGTCCCTGCACTCTGTAAGCTACTCGCTCAACGAGGGGTTACTTCTGCCGCCGAAGCGGAGAAGTTTTTCAAGCCCCAGCTGTCCGATCTCCATGACCCGTTCTTAATGAGAGATATGGAAAAAGCTGTAGTTAGGCTTAATCGTGCATTAGGGAGTAAAGAAAAAATTATGATTTACGGAGACTACGACGTAGACGGGACGACTGCCGTATCTCTGGTATATAAGTTTTTACAAAACTATTATTCGGGACTCGACTACTATATCCCCGACCGTTATGAAGAGGGATACGGTATTTCCGACAAAAGTATCGACTATGCCGCCGAAAACGGTATCACGCTGTTCATCGCTCTCGACTGCGGCATCAAAGCCGTAGAAAAAATAGCTTACGCCAAAAGCAAAGGGATCGATTTTATCATCTGCGACCATCACATGCCCGATGACCAATTGCCTGATGCCGTAGCTATACTCAATCCCAAATTAGAAGGAGAAACCTATCCCTATAAACACTTGTCGGGGTGTGGCGTCGGCTACAAATTCATGCAAGGGTTTGCCATCAATAACGGTATCGACATAACTTCCGACCTGGAACCGCTGCTCGATCTCGTCGCCGTGAGCATAGCGTCAGACATCGTACCCATAACCGGAGAAAACCGAATCCTCGCCTATCACGGTCTTAAACGACTCAACTCCAATCCCAGCATGGGTTTAAGAGGTATATTGAAAGTATGCGGATTGAATAACAAAAATATTACAATCAGCGACATCGTATTCAAAATAGGGCCTCGCATCAATGCTTCGGGACGTATGCAATCGGGAAAAGAAGCGGTAGACCTGCTGGTCGCCAAAGACATGGCAGGAGCTTTGGAAAAAAGTCAAAATATCGACCAGTACAATGAGGATCGTAAAGAGCTCGATAAACGTATCACCGAAGAGGCGAGCAGAATATTGGAAGAACATATCGACATAAATCGAAGGAAATCGATTGTCATTTACAATAAAGACTGGCACAAAGGAATTATAGGTATCGTGGCCTCACGCCTGACGGAACTATATTATCGCCCGGCCGTCGTTCTTACCCTATCCGACGGACTGGCCACAGGGTCGGCTCGGTCGGTACAAGGATTCGATATTTATAAAGTCGTAGAATCTTGTCGAGACTTACTCGAAAATTTCGGAGGACATACCTATGCCGTGGGATTATCGATGAAAGAAGAACACATCAAGGAATTTACGGCTCGATTCGAGGAGCACGTTGCCCGGCACATCTTACCAGACCAGATGGAACCGCAAATCGACATAGATACAGAAATCAATTTCAATGAAATCACGCCCGATTTCTTTACTATGCTGAAACAATTTAATCCGTTCGGCCCGGGAAACCAAAAACCTATTTTCTGCACCCGGCGTGTAACCGATTACGGAACAAGCCGCCTTGTTGGAAAAAAGAACGAACACGTGAAATTGGAACTGGTGGATAGCAAATCGAAAAATATCATGAATGGAATCGCATTTAATATGAGCCAGCATTTCGAACATATCAAAGCCGGCAAACCATTCGATATTTGTTACACCATAGAGGAGAACACCCACAACAATGGTTCGATACAGTTATTTATCAAAGATATGCGCCCCTCGGAATAATACTATTTGACACAATATAACAGTAGGGAGAGATTTCTTGTAAATCTCTCCCTACTGTTTACCATTTACATTTTCAAAAACAAAATTACAAGACAGGATTGAATATAATCATATCTTTACCTTAACCGTTCTACCTGCATATTTAACAAGATAAATACCTCTCTCTTGTAACCGAATCTCCATACGCTCGCCAGTTGCCGGCAAAGTTTTTACCAATACTCCGTTTATATCATAAATCCAAACATACCCTTCGGTTATACCATCTATTATTATTCGGTCTTCTTTTCCCGATATTCTCACAGAATTTTGAATTTCTACAATCCCTGAAAAATCAGATTCTACAATCATAGGAAAATCTTTCCAAACATGCGCATTCCTATAAGCAGCCAATCGTCCTTTCGGAACATATAGTACACAATCCTTCTTATTTACATTATCAAAGCTACTAGAATCACAAACAGGTGGAACCTGTCCCAAACAATAGATTTGCTATGTAAACAAACAATTTTGGAAAGCACATTTATTAACTGAAACGATACTTTCAGGTAAAGTCACAGTTTCCACCCCCAAACAGCCTCCGAAAGCATTTTCTTCAATCGATGTCACTCTATACGTCTTTGAATAATCAACCACAGGTGGCCCAACAATCTCTCCACCCGGCCCAACAATAAAAATTCCATCTCCACCTTGAACCTCTTCGGGGATAACAATTTTCCCAATATACTCAGTCGCTCCCCTATCTACACCAACAGTCGCCTTAGACTCAGATGTAATTTTATAATAAATCTTCTCATGCTCAAAGTCATAAGCCTTTATGTTAAAAATAGTAGAGAAAAAGCAGCCGAATAATAAAATTCTCCGTATTTGATTCATCTTTCTAACTAAAAACACATATCATAATAACGGTCAAACTTTATTTTTATTATATATTGCTTTTTTTAGATATTGCAACCCTCTTTACTTTATACTAATCAAGAACTAAAAAAATTCAAAAAACGCCCCTCTGACCTTGAACGAATCGATAACAATCAGATTTATTTCGCTATTTCTACATCATAAAAGATAAAATTGTAATTTTGCGCCGAATCTGCAAAAGGAATGAACGAAATTATCCACGAAGTATTGCATAAATATTGGGGCTATTCCCAATTCCGTCCTATGCAGGAAGAGATTATCACCTCACTGCTCGACGGGCATGACACGTTGGGATTAATGCCGACAGGGGGAGGAAAATCCCTTACATTCCAAGTTCCCACCCTTAGCCGGGAAGGCATCTGTTTAGTAATTACCCCATTGGTCGCTTTGATGAAAGACCAAGTAGATAACCTACGCAGCCGAGGGATACGGGCAGCTTATCTGCACGCCGGTATGACGCGCCGTGAGATGATCGTCACTCTCGACAATTGCCTGTACGGACGCTATAAATTTCTGTACATTTCACCGGAACGTCTGGATACGGAATTATTCATCGCTCGTATTAAAGGATTGCCGGTTTCCTTTATCGTCGTGGACGAAGCTCACTGCATTTCTCAATGGGGATACGATTTCCGTCCGGCCTATTTGAAAATAGCAGACATACGTTATATTCTGCCCGAAGTCCCTATACTGGCACTCACAGCTACTGCTACCCCCAAAGTAGCCGAAGATATACAACGTAAACTATCCTTCCGCAACGGGCAAGTTTTCCGCACCGGTTTCTCACGTCCCAATCTTTCATACGTGGTAAGACAAGGAGAAGACAAGCTCCAACAACTGCTACGCATACTCAACCGTGTGCCGGGCAGCGCTATCGTGTATGTGAGGAATCGAAAACGGACGAAAGAAGTCGCCGAAGAATTGCGCAAAGCTGGTATATCGGCAGATTTTTTTCACGCTGGATTGAACTCGGAAGAAAAAGCCGATAAACAACAAAAATGGAAAGCAGACGAAATCCGGGTTATGGTTTCGACAAATGCCTTCGGCATGGGTATAGACAAACCAAACGTAAGGGTTGTCGTCCATATCGAAATGCCGAACGCCCCCGAAGAGTACTTTCAAGAAGCGGGACGAGCGGGGCGTGATGGAACCCGTTCCTATGCGGTATTGCTTTATGCCCGAAGAGATAAAGCCACGTTGCACAAAAGGTTGACCGAGGAATTTCCCGATAAGGAATTTATATTGAAAGTTTACGAACGCGTAGGCAATTTTCTCGAAATAGCATTAGGCTGTGGCATGGATTCGATTTACGAGTTTAACTTGAAACGCTTTTGCACCACATTCAAGTATGCTGCCACACCTGTACTCAACGCGCTGAAAATACTTACCATTTCGGGATATATCGAATTTATCGAGGAAACCGACTCTCTATCCCGGATCATGATTCTGGTACACAAGGACGAACTATACGAATTACGAGAAAGTGATCCCCAAACCGACCGTGTGCTGCAATGCCTATTGCGATCTTATACCGGACTGTTCGCCGACTACACATATATTCATGAAGATTTGTTGTGCCAACGGCTCGGCATGAACCAGCAGGAAGTGTATGAATCGCTGCTAAAACTGAACCGCATGCATGTACTGCATTATATTCCCCGGCGTCGCACCCCATACATCGTCTATACCCGGGAACGCATGGAGCCCCGCTATGTACAAATTACCCGCGAAGCCTATGAAGAGCGTCGAGAGCGTATGACAGATCGCATAAAAAGTATGATTACATACGCTATCTCTTCTCGCTGTCGCCAACAAATGCTCCTGGAATATTTCGGAGAAAAAGCAGATTATGAATGTGGCTATTGCGACAACTGTATCGAACGAAAAAAACGAGAGACCGTCTCAAAAAATACTCCGATACAAATTGCGAAAGAGATACAGCGACTGCTCGGAAATGGGGCAATCAGCCGAAACAAAATCGTGGAAAGCCTCCCCTATCCAGAGAACGAGGTTATCGAGAGCTTGCGCTTTTTACAGGACGAAGGATTCATTACCGCCTGCGAAGACGGTATTCACTATAAAAATAAATAACAGAAGGTATTCAGGTATTATCAAGATTAAGTAAAAATGATTAAAGGTTTTTGTTACATCATGCTTTTCTATGTATTAGGAGAGATGATGAGTCTGCTAATCGGGAAACTCATTCCCGGCAGCGTATGCGGCATGATATTGCTATTCATCGCGCTCACTTTAAAATGGATCCGTCCGCACGATGTAGATAAAGCAGCCTCGGCACTCACCCGCAATATGGCTCTGTTTTTCGTTCCCGCCAGCATAGGGCTAATGCACGAATATAAAATACTCATGAGCAATTGGGTAGTATTACTCACCGTATCGGTTGTGACAACATTGCTGGTAATCGTTGTCGTCGGAGTAACCGAAGAACAGCTCGACCGCAAATTATCCCATAAGAAAGGAGGTGAAAAAATATGAGTGAAATATTTTCTTCTACTCCCTTTATACTCCTATTGGTATTGGGAAGCTATTTAGCCGGCTGCAAATTGTACCGAAAAAAACACATAGCTCTGTTTCACCCTCTTCTAGTCGCTATGGTGCTTATCATAGCTCTCCTTTCATTACTGGACATTGACTATGACACGTTTTGCGCAGGTAGCAGTTTCATCAGCTTTCTTTTAGGACCCTCGGTCGTTGCACTGGGATATGCCCTTTACGAACAAATCGAGCAAATCAGAGGAAAAGAGATACCTGTACTTACTGCTGTCTTTGCCGGCGGTATCGTAGGTATAGTAAGTGTCATAGCTATTTGCAGAATCATGGGAGTAGACGAGGCTATCACCTCGTCACTGCAACCCAAATCGGTAACCATACCCATCGCTATCTCCTTGTCGGAACACTCGAATGGCATACCGTCGCTCACCGCAGTTATCGTATTTGGCTGCGGGCTTTTGGGTGGTATCGTCGGTCCTGCCATTCTCGACCGCTGCCACGTCAACAGCCGAGTAGCCAGAGGGCTTGCCTTAGGTTCGGCGGCACATGGGCTAGGAACGGCACGAGCCATCGAATTGGGAGCCGTCGAAGGGGCTATCAGTGGCTTGGCCATCGGGCTGATGGGAGTTATCACCTCTTTACTTATACCTCTCTTTGAAAGTATTATGCGCTAATAATCAAAGCATAAAATAAAAATATGACTTTATACCGATAAAATTAAGTATAATAATTTACAGATACCGCTTGCATATTCCAATAAAAGCCGTAT
>ULQG01058604.1_pt1 | contig 13810 bp, 6 predicted proteins | sample 1954251 | NCBI WGS metagenome assembly ULQG01 (sample SAMEA4835649, study PRJEB28245) | human gut metagenome | biome: gut microbiome; material: fecal sample | place: Denmark | collected 2008 | reverse complement strand
CCGCCGCCGCGAGCAGCAGGGGTTTGACATAGCGCGTGAGGTAACCCGATACGGCCGACAGCACTCCTTGTATGAGCCCCACGGGCAGGAATACGCTCCCGGCCATCAGCGCCGTGTAGCCCAGCCCGCGCTGCATGTAGAGCGGCAGCAGGTAGGTGCCGCCCAGCATACCGATCGAGAAGAGCGTCAGCACGGCCATCGAAACCCCGAAGTTGCGCTCCCCGAGCAGGCGCAGCTGCAGCAGCGGCGCCGGGCTGCGCAGCTCCGTGCGGACGAAGTAGGCGAGCGCCACGGCCGCCACGGCGAAACAGCCGATCACCGTGGGCGAGGCCCAGCCGTCGTGGTTGGTCGGCGAGTTGCCCCGCGCCAGCGCATAGATCGCCAGCGGCATGAAGAGCGCGATGGCCACGAATCCCCGCCAGTCGAACGGGTGCCGCGCCGGGCTTTTCCATTCTTTCTGGATAAAGGCCGAGAGCAGGATGGCGAACACTCCCACGGGGACGTTCACGTCGAAGATTCTGTGCCAGCTGTATGCGTCGACCAGGTAGCCGCCCAGCAGGGGGCCGAACGAGATCGACGCGGCGGCGGCCATTGCCCACAGGCCGAGCGCCAGGCCGAGCTGCTCGGGGCGGAATTCGCGGGTCACGATCGCCAGTCCCAGTGACTGGATGATGCCGCTGCCGACGCCTTGCAGGGCGCGTGCCCCGATCAGAAACAGGTCGCCCGGGGCTTTGCCGCAGAGCCACGACCCGAGCGTGAAGAGCGCCAGCCCCAGAATATAGATGCGTTTGTTCCCGAAGCGGTCGGCGAACCAACCCGCCGAGGGGAGCATGACGGTCATGGTGATCATGTAGGCGGTGATGACCCATTCGGCCGTCGAGATGCCGATGCCGAAAGCCGACATGATGGCCGGCAGCCCGACGTTGACTACCGTCACGTCCAGCACGGCCATGAACGTCCCGAGCATGATCATGCCCAGGATCCACCATTTGTAAGCGTTGCTTTGCCGGATATGTTCGCCGAGGGTCGCCATCGGCGGGCGATACGTCAAAAAAAATGCCATGCTGCCGATGCCTGCCGCATGGAATGCCCGTCCTTCTGCGTTTTTCTTTCCCGGGCTTCTCTGCTTCCCCGGGTACTGCTCCCGCTCCCGCCGTCCGTCCCGTTGCGGTAGCGGCCCGAAAAAGGGGATGCCGCTTTTTGGCGGCATCCCCGTACGTGCAGGCCCTGTAAGCCGGGTTCTGTTCCCGGGGCGAACCCCGGGCCCCTGTCATTTATCTAGGGCGGCAGTCTCCTGCCGTCTCAAGCAACCTACCCCCCGGCATCGGGCGAGCAACCCTTAATTGCCGGTATACACGGTCTTGCAACCCGCGAGACGTACTGCCGGGCGGCATCGCTGCCCCCGCGGTGGGCTCTTACCCCGCCTTTTCACCCTTACCCGCCGGGATTACGAAAATCCCCTGCGGGCGGTCGTTCTCTGTTACGCTCCTATACCCTCACGGATATCAAGTCGTTAGCTTGCGCGGTGCTCTGTGTTGCCCGGACTTTCCTCTCCCGGCCTCGGCCGGCAGCGACAGGGCGGGCCTGCCCCGCAAAGGTAATAAAATTCGGCGGATTCCCGCTCCGCGGTTGCGATTTCCGGACATAAGCCGGGAATATCCCGGCTTGCCGCCATGGTATTCGCGTCCATGCCGTGCCCGGGCTCCCGGCCTGTGCCGTGACGCATTCCCGCCGGGCGGCAGGGTGCTCCCCGAGGCGGCGGCAATACGCCGCCGTCCCCGGCTTCCGCCTTTTCCCTGTCGCCGGATACGGCGCTGCCTGCGCCGTATCCCCCGTTCCCTTTCGGCATACTCCGTCCGGACACACCGTATGCCCCGTACGGAATCTTTTTTGCAAATATTGGATAAAGTTGTATTTTTGCTTTGTCCCTCCGCCGTTCTTCGGGGCGGCGGGCCCGAAGAATATACCGGCCGATGGCAGATAACGCGCATACGATCGACATACACGACAACCGCACGGTTGTCGGATTGCTCCGTGCGGGGGATGAAAAATGTTTCGATGCGCTTTTCCGCCGCTATTACAAACCGCTCTGCACCTATGCCACGCGCTTCGTGCCGCCGGTACGCGCCGAGGAACTCGTCCAGGACACCCTGATGTGGGTGTGGGAAAACCGCACCTCGCTGATCCCCGAGATGCCGCTCAAATCGCTGCTGTTCACCATCGTAAAGAACAAGTCGCTAAACAGCGCCTTGCGCGACACGCTCAAGAACCGCATCATCCGCCAGCTGGCCGAACGCTACGAAGAGACGTTCGACGACCCCGATTTCTACCTCGAGGGCGAACTGGTGCAGCGGCTGACCGAAGCTCTGCGCAAAATGCCTCCTGAATTCCGGCAGACCTTCCGTATGCACCGCCTGGAAGGTATGACCCACAAAGAAATAGCCGTCCGCCTCAACGTCTCCCCGCAGACGGTCAATTACCGTATCGGGCAGACGGTTCGCCTGCTGCGCGAAGAGCTCAGCGATTACTGGCCGCTGCTCGTGCTGTTGCTGTGGCCTGACCTCTCCTGATAAGGAAATCTGAATTTTTTTTCGCCGTTCCGTTAGCATCCTTTGCTGACGGATTGTATTACTTTATAGACAAGCAAACAGCATGGCAAATTTCGAAATCGACGAAGAGGTATTGGTAGCCTTCCTCAAGGGCGAGCTGGACGCAGCGCAGGCGGCGGCCGTAGAGGCGTGGTACGACCGCTCGGCCGCAAACCGCAGGATGCTCGGCCAGGTCTATTATATATTATATGTCAGCGACCGTATCAACGACGCGGCCGGTATCGACGTCGAGCGTTCGCTCCGGCAGTTCAAGCGCCGCATGCACGCCGGACGCCGTATCTCCCTGCGCCGGAGCGCGGTGCGTATAGCCGCTGCGGCCGTGATCGCCGCGGTGCTCCTGGCCGGCGGGCTCACGACCGTGTTGCTTTCCAAGCGCCTGGCGCAGCCCGTGACCGTCGTCACCCAGCTGGGCGAGCGGTCGCAGGTGGTGCTGCCCGACGGGACGAAGGTGTGGCTCAATTCGTCGAGCAGCGTGGAGTACGTCGCCCCCTTCTTTTCGCGCCAGCGCCGCGTGAAGATGGAGGGTGAAGCCTATTTCGAGGTCGAGCACGACCGCCGGGCGCCGTTCGTCGTGTCGACCAACGGCCTGGACATCGAAGTCCTCGGCACGCGTTTCAACATCCGCAACGACGACAACGAGCATCGTGTCACCACCGTCCTGCTCGAAGGCGCCGTCAAGGCCTATGCTTCGGGACGCGAGCAGGCCTCGGTGCGCCTGCACCCCGCGCAGCAGCTGGTTTTCGACACCCGGACGCACGCCATGCGCCTGACCGACTGCCCCTCGGCCGAACGCTCGATCAACTGGATCGACGGCCGCTTCTGCTTCGAGCACGATACCTTCGGGGAGATCGTCGCCGAGCTCAAGCGCTACTACAACGTCGACATCCGCTTCATGGACAACCGGCTCCGCGACATGCGCTTCTCGGGCAATTTCCGCGTCGAGGACGGCATCTACCACATCATGTCCGTATTGCAACTGACCTATAAATTCAATTACAGGATCGCCGGCAACGACATCGAACTCTACGCAAACCCTGAACGATAACCGAATACGAACTTAAAAACCTTCGATCCGCCTATGGAAAATTAACGTCTCTTTTTTCCCGGATGCCGCACTTTTCGGCGGCCTGTTTCGACACCTAACCATTACACTAACCTAAAATCTGATCCATGAAAAAAACTAACCTTGCGACAGGCAGGGGAGGACGTGTTGTCGCTACATGTTTCCGTTGTCTGTTCGTTATCCCGATGCTGCTCCTGGGATGCTTCGGCGCCACCTCTGCCGCAGCACAGACGCAGCAAGCCCTCTCGCGTGTGAGCCTCGATGCCCCGGACGCGACGGTCATCACGGTTTTCCAGGCTATCCAGCAGCAGACGGGCTGTTCGTTCGTCTACAATACGTCGGACATCGACACCGACCGCAAAGTGAGCCTTTCGGTGCACGACGAACCGCTGCAGGCCGTGTTGGACAAGCTCTTCGCGGGCTCCGACATCGCTTATACCCTTCGGGACAAACACATCGTGCTCTCGAAGAAAGCTAAAAATTCCCCCCCCCACAGCGCTCAGGGCGGCGTTACCGGAGTCATAAAGGACGATAAGGGCATGCCCCTGGTCGGCGCCACCGTGCTTATCAAAGGTACGACAACCGGTGCTGCCGCCGACATCGACGGCAATTTCTCGCTTCCGCAGGCCAAACCGGGGGACACGCTCGAAATTTCGCTCATCGGCTATACCAAACAGGAGCTTCCCGTCTCGGGATCCGCCCCGTTGTCGGTGGTCATGCACGAGGACAACGAAGTGCTCGACGCCGTGGTGGTTACCGCCCTCGGCATCAAAAGGTCGGAGAAAGCGCTGACCTACAACGTGCAGGAGGTCGCGGGCGACATCGTCAACACGGTCAAGGACGCCAACTTCATGAACTCGCTTTCGGGCAAGGTCGCCGGCCTTCAGATCAACGCCAGCGCCTCGGGCGTGGGCGGTTCCACGCGCGTGGTGATGCGCGGCGTGAAGTCCATCAGCGGCAACAACAACGCCCTCTATGTGATCGACGGTATCCCGATGCCCGACCTGCGTTCGTCGCAGACCGAGGGCACCTACGAAACGCCCGACGGCGGCGATTTCGAGGGTATCTCGAACCTCAACCCCGAGGACATCGAATCCATGACGGTGCTTTCGGGCGCCACGGCGGCCGCGCTCTACGGTTCGCAGGGTGCCAACGGCGTGATCGTCATCACGACCAAAAAGGGCGAGGAGGGGCGTGTGCGCGTGAACTACGCCAACACCACCACCTTTTCGTCGCCGTTCGTCATGCCGCAGTTCCAGAACACCTACGGCACCGAAGCTACGGCACCGTCCATGAGCTGGGGTACGAAGCTCTCGACCCCGACCTCGTACGACCCCTCGGATTTCTTCCAGACCGGCTTCGAGGAGACCAATGCGATCTCGGTTTCGGGTGGTACGCGCGTGAACCAGTCCTATTTCTCGGCCGCTTCGCTCAATTCGCGCGGCATCATCCCCAACAACGTCTACAACCGGTACAACTTTACCTTCCGCAATACCACGCAGCTCATCAAGGACAAGCTGACGCTCGACCTGGGCGCTTCCTACATGCGCCAGTACAAGCGTAACCCGCTCGTGCAGGGCCTCTACCACAACCCGCTGATTCCCATTTACCTTTTCCCGCGCGGCGACGACATCTCCAAGTACGAGGTTTACGAGCGTTACGACGCCACGGCGGGCTATATGAAGCAGTTCTGGCCCCTGGAGTTCATCACCGGCGTCGAGAACCCCTGGTGGATTACCAACCGCGAGCTGTTCGAGAATACGGCGCACCGCTATACGTTCAACGCCACGCTCAAGTGGGACATTGCCGACTGGATCACCCTCACGGGGCGCGTGCGCACCGATAACATGGTGATGAACTATACGCGCAAGATCTATGCCTCGTCCGACAAGCTGTTCGCTTCCGAATACGGCAACTACCAGAACAACAAGATCCACCACAACAACCTCTACGCCGACGCCCTGCTGTCGATCAACAAGAGTTTCTTCGACGACAAGTTCTCCCTGTCGTTCAACCTGGGTGCGAGCATCCTCGATGACAAGAACGACGGCGAAGGCTTCGAGGGCCACCTGGCCACCCTCGCCAACAAGTTCTCGGTCTACAACGTGGATATGAGCCATTCGCAGACCAAACCCTACGCCGACCGCTACCACGACCAGACGCAGGCCGTCTACGCCACCGCCCAGCTGGGATATAACGGCATGGTCTACCTCGACGTGACGGCGCGCAACGAGTGGGCGTCGCAGCTGGCCTTCACGCCCCATATGAACATATTCTACCCGTCGGTGGGCCTTTCGGCCGTCATCTCGTCGATGGCCGACCTTTCCAAAGCCGGCATTTCGTTCCTCAAGGTGCGTGCCTCCTATGCCGAGGTGGGTAACGCCCCGCAGCGGTTTATTACCGGTGTCAATACGCCCTTGCAGACGGGCGGTATCGTTTCGTCGGACTCCTATGCCCCGGCTGTCAACCTTACGCCCGAGCGCACCAAGTCGTTCGAAGTGGGCCTGAACGCCAAGTTCCTCGGCAACAAGATCTGGACGGACGTGACCTATTACAATACCAACACCTACAACCAGCTTTTTAGCTACGATGCACCGCCCAGCACCGGCTACAAACGGGCATATATCAATGCCGGCAAGGTCAACAACTGGGGTATCGAAGCGGTCGTGGGTTACAAGAACAAGTGGCGCGACTTCTCGTGGTCGACCAATGTCAACTTCTCGATGAACCGCAACGAGGTGAAGGAGCTGGTTCCCGAAGGCACGCGCGACGTGGCCGGTAACCTGGTGACTGTCGACGAGGTGAACATGGACTACGGCGGCTACCGCATGAAGGTCAAAAAAGGCGGTTCGATCGGCGACTTCTACGTGACGGGGCTCAAGACCGACGACCAGGGACGCATCTATGTCGACCCCAATACCAATACCGTCACCACCGATCCCAATACGTGGCTTTACGGCGGCAATACCGAAGCCCGCTTCCGCCTGGGGTGGAACAACCGGTTCTCCTACAAGGGCGTGAACCTCGGCGTGCTGTTCGATGCCCGCATCGGCGGCCAGGGCGTTTCGGCGACGCAGGCCCTGATGGATCGCTGGGGTGCCTCGCAGGATTCGGCCGATGCCCGGGAAAACGGCGGTGTCTGGATCTCCGAGGATCAGAAAGTCCCCGATGCCAGGGTCTTCTACGCCAACAACGGCAACGGGCTTTCGATGCTTTCACACTACGTTTACAGCATGACCAACGTCCGCCTGCGTGAACTTACTCTGGGCTACGACCTTCCTTCCAGGTGGTTCAACGACAAGATCGGCATGACCGTGTCGCTCGTCGGCCGCAACCTGTGGATGATCTACAACAAGGCGCCGTTCGATCCCGAGATCACCGCTTCCACGGGTACCTATTACCAGGGGCTCGACTATTTCATGCAGCCCAGCGCCCGTACCATCGGCTTCAGCGTAAGACTCCAATTCTAAAACTTCAGACCAATGAAACGATTCAATCATACAATAGGATTTTTCGCCGCTGCGGCGCTTGCCGCCTGTACCGGTGACTTCGAATCCTTCAACACCAATCCCGATGCGGTGCAGTCGGTCGACAAGAAGACCTACATCACCACCATGCAAATGGATGCCGTGATCCCGTGCAGCGACGTGGGGGCCAACGAGTTCCAGCGCGCCTGCAACCTGATGGGCGACGCCTTCGGCGGCTATCTCTCCCCGATCCAGGCCTTCAACGGCGGCAGCTATACCTGTACTTACGACCTCGACGGTACGGACTACAACAACGTGCCTTTCTCGGTGGCTTTCACCAATGTGATGCCTGCATGGCTCAACCTCAAGTACGCCTACCAGAACGGACAGGTTACCGACGATGTCTTTGCCGTTGCCGAGGTCATCAAGGTGATGGCCCTCCAGCGTACCACCGACATCTACGGCCCGATCCCCGTTTCGAATTTCGGCCAGACCGAAAACCCCTACGAATCGCAGGAGACCGTCTACAAAAACCTTCTCACGGATCTGAATGCCGCCATCGTGGTGCTCAAGGAGTATGCGGCCAATGCCGCCGACGCCAGGCCGTTGCAGAAGGTCGACGCCGTTTACCAGGGCGACTATACGAAATGGCTCAAGCTGGCCAACTCGGTCAAGCTCCGCATGGCCATGCGCATCCGTTTTGTCGAACCCGGGCTTGCCCGGATCTATGCCGAGGAAGCCGTCAGGGACGGGGTGATGACCGCTTCGGACGACGGTGCGTGGCTCAAGAGTTCCGGTTCGGTACAGGTATACAATCCGCTCGAAGAGGTGTGGAACGCCTATAACGATACCCGCATGGGTGCGACCATCGACGCTTATATGAACGGTTACGCCGATCCGCGCCTGCCGGCCTATTTCAAAACCTGCGAGGATGGCAAGTACCACGGTGTCCGCAGCGGTCTCAGCTCGATGCTGAAGGCGGACTATACCGGACTTTCGGTGCCCAACGTCGCCAAGGATACGCCCGTCGTGTGGTTCCTCGCTTCCGAGGCCGCTTTCCTGAGGGCCGAAGGCGCCATGCTCGGCTGGGAGATGGGCGGTGACGACGAATCGTTCTACAAGGCGGGTATCGAGCTGTCGTTCCTCGAACACGGACTCACGGCCGCGGCCGCTGCCGCCTATGCCCAGAGCACGGCCGAGCCCCAGGCGTTCGAAGACGCTTCGGCCGCCTCGACGAAATACAACGCCTCGAAACCTTCGTCCGTCACCCCGAAGTGGAATGCCGGCGCCGGGGACGAGGAGAAACTCGAACGGATCATCACGCAGAAGTGGATCGCCATGTTCCCCAACGGGCAGGAAGCCTGGTCGGAATTCCGCCGCACGGGCTACCCCAAGGTGATCCCGATCGTCAACAACCTCAGCGGCGGCAAGGTCGATACCAACGTCCAGGTGCGCCGTATGACCTTCCCGCGTTCGGAGTACTCGAACAATGCCGCCGGCGTGGCGGCTGCCACCGCACTGCTCGGCGGAGCCGATACCGGCGGTACGAAACTCTGGTGGGATAAGAAATAATGAACCTAAAAACAACACGGAAGATGAAAAATTTCTTGAAATACGTCGCGGCCCTTGCGATCGTGGGTGCCTTTTTCGTCGCTTGTTCGGATTGGACGGATCCCGAGCGTGAAATTACGCAGCATCCCGACCAGCAGTCGCCCATCCTGCGCGATAATGCCTACTACCAGGCCCTGCGCGAATACAAAAAGACCAAGCACAAGATCGCTTTCGGCTGGTACGGTTCGTGGACGGCCGTGGGCGCATCCTACCAGACCCGCCTGCAGAGCGCTCCCGACTCGATGGATATCATCTCCATCTGGAGCCAGTGGCATTCGCTGACCCCCGAGCAGATCGCCGACAAGGAGTTCGTGCAGAAGATCAAGGGCACGAAGGTGACCTTCACGATCTTCTCGGACAAGATGCCCGAGCCGTTCCTCACCGAGATCGGCGGCGGCGAATATACCGACGAGGCCATCGAGGCCTACGCCAAAGCCTACTGCAAGGACTCGATGGACAAGTACAGCTACGACGGCATCGACGTCGACTACGAACCCGGCTACGGCGCTTCGGGGCCGTTCGTGGGACATGACAACGAGCTGTTCAGGAAGCTGATCCTGGCCATGAGCAAATACGTCGGCCCCAAGTCGGGGACGGGACGCCTGCTTATGATCGACGGCGTGCCCTATGCCGTGCATGCCGATGTGGCCGACTGCTTCGACTACGGCATCGTGCAGGCTTATAATTCTTACGGCTATACCGATTTGCAGGATCGCTTTGACGAAGCCGATAAGAAAGGCTGGAAGCCCGAGCAGTATATCTTCGCCGAGAACTTCGAGTCCCTCTGGAAAACCGGCGGCGTGTCGCATGAATGCCGCGACGGCCAGAGGGTCAACTCGCTGCTGGGCATGGCGCGCTTCAACCCCACGCAGGGTTTCGGTGCCGGTTTCGGTGCCTACCACATGGAGTATGAGTACGCCAATTCGTCGATGCCTTACAAGTATATGCGCGAGGCGATCCAGGATGTGAACCCCGCCGGCGGCGACCTGATCGTCGGTCTGACCTCGACCGGCTTGTCCAAATACCTGTTCCTGGTCGGGGACGACGGTACCATCACGGGCGAGGTGGACGAAAAAATCCGGGTCGAGCTGGCTCGTCCTGCCCCGGCCGACGTTTCGTTCCCGCTGGCTATCGACAATTCGCTGGTCGATGCCTACAACGAAAAGCACGGCACCTCCTACGAGCCGATCGACCCCGCGCGTGTTTCACTCGGCACGCTCGGCGTGGCAGCCGGTGCGTTCTTGTCCGACGAGGTGTCCGTTACCGTAAGTTCTGCCGGGATCGAGAAGGGTTACTACCTGATCCCCATCGTCGTGGAACTTCCCGCGGAAGATATTTATACCTCGAAGGAGCCATTGGTACGCTACCTGCTGTTGACGGTGTCGGCGATGGAGATCGACGTCGATGCGACGGCGCTTACGGGCGTGAAGATCGAACCTGCCTCCGGGTGGACGATCGTCTGCTACCAGGGCACCGCTTCGAGCGGCGCCAACGGCGTCTGGAACCTCGATTCCGATGCGCAGAAGGCCTGCATGTTCGACGGCAAGCTCGACTCCAACTGCTGGTATGCCGCGAATGCGTCCTATTCGTGGGGGAACGGCGGCAACTTCATCATCACGCTGGACAAGGCCTACGACATCAACGGCTTCCGCTGGCATATCTACTACGAGGACTCCAACCCCGAATGTACCGATTTCCAGTACAGCGAGGACGGCACCAACTGGTATAGCCTCACCAATGAAATTTCGTTCGTGCCCAAACTCTCGGCCGACAACTGGAAGATATTCCAGTTCAAGAAGACCGTCAAAGCCCGCTATCTCCGGGTATACGTCGGCCGGGTAACCGATTTCACCAGTATGAACGAGGCCGAGATTTTCGCCCCTGCAAACTAAACCTAAAACAAGAGAACTATGAAACTGAAATATTTGGTCGCTCCGCTGTTGTTCGCCGCCGCTGCGGCGACGGGCTGTCAGGAGTCCGCGGAGACCTATCCTGCGATCTACATGACCGATGCGCAGAACAATCCCGACAAATCAATGACCATCGACGAACCCCCTGCCGAGACCTCGATCACCGTATCCTCCTCGGTGGTTATGGAGCACGACGTGCGGATCCAGTTGGAAGTGCGGCCCGAACTGCTGGCTGCCTATAACGACAAGTACGGCAAAAACTACCAGATTCCGCCCGAGGAAAGCTACGCCCTGAGTTCGACCGAAACGACCATCCTGGCCGGCTACAACACCTCTTCGGCGATCGACTTCACGGTGTCGTCCGTCTCGGAGTTCGCCGAGGGCGTGACCTATTGCGTCCCCGTGGGCATCAAGACCGTATCCGGCGGAATAAGCGTGCTCGAACCGAGCCGCACGCTCTTCATCGTGCTGAAGACCCCGGTGATCAGCAAGGCGATCTACCTGGGATCGAGCAACATCTACAAGGTGACTTCGTTCCAGGAGAATTCCGACCTGGCAGCCCTTCCGCAGCTCACGCTCGAAGCCCGCGTATACATGCTCGGCTTCCAGACCCGCGATCCTTATATCAGTTCCATCATGGGTATCGAGGGCATCTGCGGCGTACGTTTCGGCGACGTGAAGGTCGATCCCGACTGCATCCAGATCTGTCACGACTCCTACCAGCCCGCAGCTACCGACAAGCCGTTCGACAAGGAGAAGTGGTACCACGTCGCCGCAGTCTGGACGGGCTCTTCGTGGGACATCTATATCAACGGGCAGTATGCCACGGGCGTGGAAACGCAGGGCGAGACCATCGACCTGACGAGCGACAATTCGGGCGGTTTCTACCTGGGAGCCTCCTATGGCGGCGGCCGTACGCTGAACGGCTATGTCGCCGAGTGCCGCGTATGGACACGCGCCCTCTCGCAATCCGAGATCGCCAACAACATGAACTATGTCGACCCCACGTCCGACGGGCTGCTCGCTTACTGGCGCATGAACGCCTGGGAGCCCAACGACAGCGGTTCCGGCAATATCGTGCGCGACCTCACGGGCCATGGTTACGATGCCGTCGGCGGCAGCTCCAACCCGACGATGATGGACACCAAGTGGAATTAGTCCGCTTATAGACCGACAGGGGCCGTGCGACCCCGGCATAAGCCGGGTTGCACGGCCTTTTTTCATACTCCTGCTTCGGGCTGTCCCTGCTTCGGGCTGCAAACCCGCCCCGGATGGCGGCCTGTCGTGGCCTGTCGGCAGTCTGTCGGCGGTTTCGGTTTCCGGCTGTCCCCGTTCCCCGACGGTTTTCGGCTGCGGTTTGCCTTTGGCTGGCTGTTCTCCGGCGGCGCCCTTCCGGCTGCGGCCACGGCTCGCTCCGCCCTCCTCCGGCTTTGCCGGTTCATCCCGATTTGTTGTTGTACCCGACCTAAAGACCTTATGAAAAAAATCACGCTTATCTCTTTTTGCCTTGCCGCTTTCGCCTTTGCTTCGTGCGCCGGCGGCGGGTGCCCGGCCACGGGCATCATCCCGGCCCCGCAGCAGGTGACGTGGGGCGAAGGTGCCTTCCGTATGCCTGCCAAGCTGCTCTACACGACCGACCTCGACGGGCAGGACAAGGCCGACCTCGCGGCGTGGATGCAGCGTGCCGCGGACGGATTCTTCCCCGCCTCCTTTGCCGAGGCCTCCGACGGCGACATGCCCGCACTCGAACTGCTTCGTACGGGCGACGGCGCCCCCGAAAGCTACCGTCTCGACGTCTCCCGCACAAAGATCACGCTCACGGCCCCCGATGCCGCAGGGTTGTTCTACGGACTCCAGTCGCTCGCACAACTGGCCGGGCACCACGGCCGCCGCATTCCGGCCGTCACGATCGTGGACGCCCCGCGCTTCGGTTACCGGGGCTTCATGCTCGACGTCTCGCGCCATTTCCGCGACAAGGAGTTCGTCGAACGTCAGCTCGACCTCATGGCGCGCTACAAGCTCAACCGCTTCCACTGGCACCTGACCGACGGAGCCGGATGGCGCATCGAAATCAAAAAATACCCCGCCCTGACCGACATCGCCGCCTGGCGTCCCTATCCCGACTGGGAGGGATGGAACTTCGGCGGCAAACGCTACTGCCACCGCGACGACCCGGCGGCCGCCGGGGGCTATTACACGCAGGACGACATCCGCGAAGTGGTCGAATACGCCCGTGCCCTGCATATCGAGGTGATTCCCGAGATCGAGATGCCGGGGCACAGCGAGGAGGTGCTGGCCGTTTACCCCGAACTCTCGTGCAGCGGCAAACCCTACACGGACTCCGATTTCTGCATCGGCAACGAGCAGACGTTCGAATTCCTTGAGAGCGTGCTCTCCGAAGTGATCGGGCTCTTCCCTTCGGAATATATCCATATCGGCGGCGACGAGGCTTCGAAACAGGGGTGGCGCACCTGCCCCGAATGTGCCGCCCGGATGCGTCGGGAGGGACTGCAGGACGTCGATGAACTGCAAAGCTACCTGGTGCACCGCATCGGGACGTTCCTCGCCGCCAAGGGCCGCCGCCTGCTGGGCTGGGACGAGATTCTCCAGGGCGGGCTCGCGCCCGGCGCCACGGTCATGTCGTGGCGCGGCACCGAGGGCGGGATCGCCGCGGCCAGGGCCGGACACCGCGCCGTGATGGCTCCCTCGAACTACTGCTACCTCGATTTCTGCCAGGACGACCCCACCCGCGAGCCGGTCGCCGCCGCGGCGTTCCTCACCCTCGCGCAAGCCTACTCCTACGACCCTGCGCCCGATTCGCTGGGTGCGGATGTCGTGCCGATGATCCTCGGCGTGCAGGGCAACCTGTGGTGCGAGCACGTGCCCACAGCCGAACATGCCGAACACATGATCTGGCCGCGCCTGCTGGCGATTGCCGAAGTGGGGTGGAGCGCCCCCGAACGGAAGGACTACGACGACTTCCACGCCCGCGTGCTCGACGCCGTGGCGTGGATGCAGCAGCGCGGATACCACCCCTTCGACCAGAAAAATGCCGTCGGCCCCCGCCCCGAATCGCTCGATACCCTGCATTGCCTTTCGACCGGCAGGCAGGTGGTTTACCGTACGCCTTACAGCCCGAAATACCCGGCT
>ULQG01007309.1_pt1 | contig 13950 bp, 6 predicted proteins | sample 1954251 | NCBI WGS metagenome assembly ULQG01 (sample SAMEA4835649, study PRJEB28245) | human gut metagenome | biome: gut microbiome; material: fecal sample | place: Denmark | collected 2008 | reverse complement strand
ACAGTGACGGACGGTGAAAAGTCGATTGACGTTATGTATATAAACAAGTGGTGTCAGGCGGGATTTGATCCTGTTTATCTTTTGACGGACAAATTCGGAGAAACGACAAAAACTCAATCGGAATGTATTTTTGTTATTTGCACACCTAAAGAGGGCAGACTGCACGTGGACGAAACAATGTCGCTTACGGTTGATGATGTGTTCATATATAACGGCGAGATAGAAATTCCTGAGGGTAAGGTTGTTTTGCTTATGGATACAAGCGGTGTAAGTGAATATTATGACTTTTTGAGCAGACTTCACGCAGGTCAGACGTTGACGGTCGCAAATCAAGCGGTCGGAGATGACGGTACTTGGAAAACGGCTGAAAACGCGGTCAGCAGTGTCGGAGGCAGACTTGTAACAAACGGAGCTGCAAATTCCGATTTTGAGGCGGGTGCGGCACCGAGAACTGCTGTCGGAATAAAAGCAGACGGCAATATTATTTTCTATACGCTTGATGGCAGACAGTCAGGTTACAGCTATGGCGCTCAACTTAAAACGCTTGCGAAACGTATGGTTGAGCTTGGGTGTGTTGACGCGTTAAATCTTGACGGCGGCGGTTCGACAACCATTTCTGCGTGGTTTCCGGGAAAAGACAATACGATGGTCGTAAATTCACCGTCGGACGGTTATTTGAGAAGTGTTGCAAATTATATTTTCTTAAAGGACAATCGCGAGAGAACGAATATTCCGTGGATAATCAATATTACAGGCGGAACTAATAATAACTATCTTTCGGGAATGACCGCGAATATTAATATAGAAAGCGTATATGATACCTCAAATTATAAAATGGAAGAGCCGTATAATATAAAATATCGTGCGGAAACCGATACGGACAGCACGGTAGACGAAAACGGAACAGTATCACTTAACGGTACAGGCGATGTTAAAGTTGTTATGTACGGCGATAACGGTGACGTGGCAGACGTGACATACGGCGTTTATGAAACACCTGAAGAAATCAAGGTATATAATCAAGCAGACTGGAAAGAAATCAGCGAAATCTATACAGAGGCAAACGAAGAATTACAGCTTAATCTTTCGGCGGCGTCATACAAAAACGGAACTGAATTGCTTTCAACAAACAGATTGTATAAATGGGAAGTTGAGGGTGATATAGGTACGATAACAGAGGACGGCATTTTCACTCTTGCCGATACGGTCAACAAAGACGGTAAAATAAAGGTGACGGCAGGGGATTTAACGAAAGAAATACCGGTGCATATTTCGGATTATCCGAGTACACCTAATCCGTTTTACGATACAGAAAACCACTGGGCAAAGGACATAATTGCCGATATGGCGGCAACAGGGATTATCAGCGGTTTTGAAGAAGACGGAAAAATGATTTTTAAACCTGACAACAATATGACAAGAGCGGAATTTGCGTCGATGATAGCAAATTACAAAAAACTTGATTTTTCAAAATATGATGATGTAAAGCTTGATTTTACGGACAATGATATAATACCGCAGTGGGCAGTTCCGGCTGTAAAAGCTGTGTATAAAGAGGGTATAATTTTAGGCCGCGTCAATGACGACGGAACAAGCACATTTGCACCGTATGACAATATAACGCGTGCAGAGGCAATGACGATTTTGGGAAGAATACTTCCGAATAATGATGATTTGCCGAATCTTCCGTTTGCGGATAAAAACGATATACCGCAGTGGGCGGAAGAAGGCGTGAGCAAGTTGTATTCGACAGGTATTGTGAGCGGTTATGAGGATAACACGATACTTCCGAATAATAATATGAAACGTGCCGAAGCGGCAACGATGTTGTATAAAATTGAAAATAAATAAAACAATAGGCTGTCGTTTTTTTGCCGACAGCCTATTGTTTTGCCCAAACGAGGTTAAAGTATTCCTCTACGGTCATATTCGCATACTTTTTAAATTCACTGTAAAATTCTTCGGGAGATTTAAAACCGCATTGATTATAATACTTTTCGTAATGAGTATTTCCTACCTTGAAAACCGCGTACTTCGCAAATTCCATACGGTAAAAGTAAATCAGCTCATTCATATTTTTGCCGTAACGATTTATAAAAATATCGTTAAGCTCCGTTATTGAAATTTTGTGTAATTTCAGATATGGCGAAAAGTCTATATTTATTGAAGATATGTTTTGTTTTATAAAATCAAAACCACTCTCGGCAATAAAATCTTCGGTTGTCAAAAGAGCGGGTTTTGATGAAACATAACTTTCACCGCATACACCGATAAGATTGTACATATTAACAGAATTTTGTATATCGTCTTTATCGTGCATATAGTCGTCATACGCAATATTAAATGCGTTAAAAACGTCGTTGCTTTTCGGAACAAAAACAACGGCTGGGTTAAAATCAAAGTATTGGAGATAATTTGTAACGAAATTACCGTTAAACGCAATACGCTTTATAGAAAAATTTTCTTGCTGTCTGAGCGAAAACAGAATTGAAGAATTTATAAATACGATATCGCCTTTGCTTACGGTTTGTTCAATGTTGTTTTCGGTGCATATTTTACCTGTTCCGCTTGTACACAAAATAAATTGATGGTGCGGAAAGTTGCTCATAAACATAACCTTTGAAAGATTGTTTATTTCCTGTATATCGCATATGTATGTCGGTAAAAATTTTTCGTAATTCTTTTTCATAGCTTATATTTCTCCGAATGTGTTAATACTTCTGTATTCCGTAGGCGTAATGCCTATATATTTCTTGAATGTGTTGCAAAAATAACTTTCACTGTTAAACCCGGAATTGATTGCAACATCCGAAAGTGACATATTTTTGTTGCTGACTAAAAGTTGTTTGGACTTTTCTATGCGTATATTGGTAAGAAATTTTTGCGGTGTTATATTGTAAACTTTCTTAAAAATAATTCCGAGATAAGTAGGAGTTACTTTAATCATTTCAGCCAAAGCGGATATTGAAATATCGTGCATATAGTTAGATTTTATATAATCAATACACGGCTTGATTAAATTCGCTTTGCTATTGTTGGGATTGCCCTCAATGCAAGATGCAATATCGAACAATACAGTATACAAAAGTCTGCTGCAAATCGAATGAGCAATTTCGGTATTGGAGTTGTTTAGTTCAATAATTGTTTTAAAATTTTGATATACTTTTTCTTTAATATTTTCGGTAAGGTGAATTACACCGCTTTTTGAATATCCCAAAAACATCATAAGCTCAATAAGAGCATATCCGCCCATAACGATGTAGTCTGTTTTCCATGGAACAGAGGTGGGTTTATATGAATTTGATGTTGCGGAAGTAAAGTACATAATATCTCCGCTTTGAACTTTGTGCGAAACATTGTTGTGGTCTGTAAAAACACCTTCTCCGCTGTAACAAACGGAAATTTGAGAATGTAGCATAAAACCTTTGCCGCGACTTATTTGTGCTTGATGTTCAAGAGATTCCGAGCCGTAGACATATACCGGTAAAAGTCGTTCTTCTTTTGCTGATACAGGTTTGAACATATTATCCGCCTCCGATATATCTGTTGAGTCTGTCGGCAAAGTGTTGACAGACGAGTCTTTAATCTAATATCTATTATAAAATATCTAAGTACAAAAGTAAAGCAAAACAGTTAGAAAATTTACAACTGTTTTAGAAATCTTATAATTGTAATGCACTATGTGGGAGTGCTATAATATAATTAACGGATAATGTAATCTTAAGGAGGAGAAAAAACCAATGAATAAGAAAAAGATTATAAGCACAATCTTGGCATGTGCTATGCTTCCTTTTGGCGGCTTAATCAGTGCATCTGCTCAAGATACAAAACCGACATATGTACAGCTTAATCCGGCTGACGCGTCACCTTTTAACAACGGTGAGTTCCAAGGCTGGGGTACTGCACTTTGCTGGTGGGCGAACAGATTAGGTTACAGTGAAAAACTTACCAATGCGGCGGCAGAGGCATTTTTTTCAGACGAGGGATTGGGACTTGACATCGCACGTTACAACTTAGGCGGCGGTGACGATCCGACCCATAATCACATCAACCGTTCTGACTCAAAAGTACCCGGCGTGTACAGTGATTACAAATTGTCAAGTGACAGCAAAGATGTAAAGAGCATTACATATGACATCACGAAAGACAAAAACCAATTAAATATCGCAAAAGCGGCACTAAAAGCAAATCCTGATTTGTATTTTGAAGGATTTTCAAATTCCGCACCGTATTTTATGACTAAAACAGGCTGTACAAGCGGCGGCGGTACTGTAAACAGTGACGGAACGGTTACGTCAAACGGAAAATTGAATAACTTAAATGACGATATGTATGATGATTTTGCCAAGTTTATTGCAGACGCAACAAAGCTTTTCAAAGATAACGGCATAGAGTTTAAGAGCTATTCGCCTATGAATGAGCCTGATACGGATTATTGGGGTTACGGCTCACCAAAACAAGAGGGCTGTCACTTTGATCCGGGTACAAGTCAGTCAAAGATGATTACGGAAACAAGAAAAGCACTTGACAATGCAGGATTTATAGACGTGCTTGTAGCAGGTATGGACGAAACAAGTTTGAAGAAAACAGCAAACAATCTCGGAAGTCTTACAGATGAGGCAAAGACTGCACTTGGCAGAGTTGATACTCACACATATTCAGACCGTGGCTATCACGCACAGGTTAAGGCAAAGGCACTTGAACTCGGCAAAAACCTATGGCAGAGTGAAGTTGACAAGGGCGGTAACGGTGCAACTCTTGCAAGTATGATTATCGAAGATATGAACGGTATGCAACCGTCCGCATGGGTAATGTGGGATATAGTGGACTTCCATAAGGACTCAAAATTCATAGATCCGACGAGCGGAAACAAGACGGAGGCTAACAATTCTTTGGCATACACAGGCAGTGTATGGGGCGTAGGTATGGCAGACCATGATAACGAAGAATTGGTACTTACAAATAAGTATTACACATACGGTCAATTTACAAAGTACATAAATCCGGGTGATACAATTATCGCTTCATCGGCAAACACACTTGCCGCATACAACAAAAATACAGGCGATATTAAAATCGTAGCAAACAACGGTGCAAATTCGTCTGATGTTAATTATGTATTTGACCTTTCGGGATTTAATACGGTAGGTACAAACGTAAGAGAAATCAGAACAGATATGGCAGGCAAGGAAAAGTGGGCAGAAATCAAAGACGGTGCCGTACTTGACGGAAAAACTCTTACTACAACTTTAAAAGCAAATACAGTAACAACATATTTGATTGAAACAGGTGCAAGGGTTACAAGTTTTGAACCTACAAGCACAGGTTTAAAATACAGCTATACACCGAGTGAAACATTGAACGGTTATAACCAATATTTTGCAGTGTACGATAAAAACGGTTTACTAAAAGCTGTTACGGTAAATCAACCGACAGGAGAACTAACAGGTGACTTTACAGACTGCACATTCAAGTTTATGGCGTGGGACGGAGTTACTCCGAAAGCCACAGTAACAAACACAACTTCACAACTTGGAACAGATTATGCGGTTATTTCGGGCAGTGACGGCGAGATTAAACGTGGTGACGAGGTACAACTTACACTTGGTACGAACTTGACAGGAGATGTTACTTGGTCTATTGACAGTGACGCAACTGAAAACGGTATTGCCGAAATTTCTCAGACAGGTCTTTTGAAGGCTAAGAAACCGGGCAAGGTAACTGTTACGGTTAAGGTAGGAGACTATACAACTTCAAAAACTTATGACATCACTGTTTATGCGACAATTTCAGGTGCGGCAACCGTGAGCGTCGGCAAAACATCACAATATACTCTTGACACAAATGCAGAGGGTACACCTGTTTGGAGCGTAAGTGATGAAAAAGTTGCAACTGTTTCACAAGAAGGTACAGTAACAGGCGTGTCAGCAGGAACAGTTACAATAACGGCGACAATCGGTGACGTTAAGGCTACAAAAGATATTAAGGTAACAATGTATACTCTAAGCGGAACGGCTTCATGGGGAAATGCCACAACAGCACCGAGTGACGCTAACGATTATCGTAAAGCGGCAGACGGCGACCTTAATACATATTTTGACGGCGTACAAAACGGCTATGTAATGTACGACTTCGGCAAGACTGTTAAAGTAAACAACGTAAAACTTGCCGCAAGAAGCGGAAACGGTATGCCTGAAAGAACAAAGGACGGTAAAGTTCAGGCTTCAAACGACGGCATAACATGGACTGATTTGTATACAATCGGTACGGCAATTCCGTCAGGTCAGTACACAACAATAAGCAGTACAGATTTGGATGATCAAAACGCATATCGTTACTTCAGATATACTAACGATACTGATATGACAAATATCGCAGAATTTTTGATTGACGCAACTCCGTCTTCAGAAACGGCTGACGGAGCACCGAGCATTACGGATATTGATGAAATGAGCGATGATTTTGAAGATTCAGCAAATATCTTTAATGCAAGTGCAGGAGATTTGTCGGCAGACGGAAATCAAGTATATGCAACAGGTCTTGAAAGATTCGGTAATGTATTTGTTCCTGTAAAGGCAACCGCAACGGCAGAACTTACAGAGGCACAAACTCTTACAAGCAAGGATAAATTCAGACTTACATTCGATATGTTCTCAGGTTGGGAGCAGAACGGTAAGGAAAATACATTCTCCGTTAAAGACGCAGACGGCAACGAGGTTGTAGGATTTACAATCACAGGCGGCGGATATAATCTTAATCAAATGCGTATCGGAGGTACAGACGTACTTGCCAATTCGGAAAAACCGGTAATTCAGTGTACATCAACTGATGTCAAAAACGGTAAATTGCGTGGTGCAAACGGTTGGCAGACCTCATCGCAGAAGTACGCAAACAATATGGGACTTAATAAAAAGGTAGAAATCATAATAGACGGAACAGGTTCGGCAAGCGTAAGCTTTACAGGCGGTGAGACTGATGTAAGCTACACAGGAACAATAAGCACACCTATAAGCGTTAAATCGCTTGAATTAACAGGTTCATACAACGGTGCAAGAGGAAGAGTTGTTTCATATGATAACTTTAACGCAGATGTAATATCATACAGCAGTGAGTTGGCGGCACCAACGCCGACTCCTGAACCAACCGCAGCACCGACGGTTCCTGAAAGCGGCGAGCTTATCAATATGAATTTTGATAACGGCGACTTAACAAGTACATCATCATACGGCAAGGCAACAGGTACACCGAAATTTGTTACGGTTGACAATAAGAAGTGTATTCAGTTTGACGGAACAAGCGGAACGGTTGTTACGCTTACAGACGCAAACGGCAATTCGCTTTTGACAGGTCAGAAAAATATCACAATTTCATTTAAGGTTAAGCCGACAACCACAACAACATCATGGTGGTTCTTTGCCTCACCAAACAGCAGTGCACAGACATATCAAAAAGAACAGTATCTTGGTGCAATGACAAACAACGGCACACTTACATCTGAAAGATATAATAATTCCGGTACAAGAAGCGAGGCGGCAAAAGGTGCGTATAACACAAATGAATGGAACGATGTAATCATTTCGATTGCTGACGGCGTAACGGACGTTTATGTAAACGGAACAAGAACAAGCAGTGTTGATTCAACAGTTAATATTTCGGATATGCTCGGCAAAAATTCAGTTGCATATATCGGTAAGGCTAACTGGGGTTCGGGTGAGTATGCAACAGGTTATATAGATGATTTTGTAATCTATAACTATGCTTACGAAAATCCTTTAAATTCACTTGATTTGGGTGATTTGACAGCTGTTACATCTGACATTACAATCCCTACGCAAGAGGGTGTTACTTGGTCAACTTCAGACGCTGCTGTGGTTACAACGGCAGGTAAGATTACAAGAAGTGACGAAACAAAAACAGCTACTTTGACTGCAAAAATGACAAAAGACGGTGTTGAATTTACAAGAAACTTCGACGTAACTGTATTGGGATATACAGCGGTTATTGACAGTTTCAAAGCATATGCCGACGGAAATAAAATCGTTTATGCAAGTGACTGTGATTCGACGAAAGATAAGTATGCCGTAAAGGTTTCATTGGCTGATTCAGACGGTACGGCAGTCGGAACAGAGCAGACAAATGCGGCAGGCAGTTTTGATAATCTTGAAGTAGGTAAGTATAAAATAACAGCAACATTATCAGACGGAACAACAGAAAAGAAAAAGGTGGAAAAGACAATTAATATTAAGAACCTTGATGATATGAGTGCGTACTTGTTTGTTCACTTCGTTGATACACAAGAGGACGCAACTCGTGAACAAATCTATTTCTCAGTATCAAAAGACGGTAAGACATGGACAACGCTTAATAATAAACAACCGTATTTGACAAGTAATGTCGGTACACAGGGCGTTCGTGACCCGTATATTCTTCGCGGTGAGGACGGTAAGTTCTTTATTATCGCAACAGACCTAAGCGTCTATAACTTAAAGAATAACTGGACAGCCGCCGCACAGCAAGGCTCGAAGAGCATTGTTGTATGGGAAAGCAGTGACCTTGTTAATTGGAGCGAGGCAAGCCTTGTAAAGATTAATAATGACAATGCCGGTTGTACATGGGCGCCGGAGGCTTGCTATGACCCTGAAAAGGATGAATATATGGTATTCTGGGCATCGGTTGTAAGCGATGACAGCTATCAAAAGTACAGAATTTACAGAAGTTATACAAAGGACTTCAAGACATTCTCTGCTCCTGAATTGTATATAGAAGAGCCTAACGCGGTTATTGATACAACTATTATCGACCATGAGGGTACATATTACAGATTTACAAAGAATGAGGCAAAATCAAGTATCACAATGCAGGAGTGTACATCTCTAAGCGGTGATTGGAAAGATGTTGCAAACTATAATTTGGGTAGTATGACAGGCTATGAAGGTCCTACAATTTATAAATTAAACGGTAAAAATGAATGGTGCTTACTTCTTGACTACTTCTCAAAGAGTAAGGGCTATAAGCCTTTTGTAACAACCGATATTACAAAGGGTGAATTTACGGCAGATTCAGACTTCTCGTTTGACGGTACATATCGTCACGGTACTGTAATGCCGATTACACAGGCTGAATATGAAAGTTTGACAGCTGAATAATGTGAAAAACTGCGGGTATTGTTGCTCGCAGTTTTTTTATTTGACAAGTGTGATATAATTAGAATAAAAACGTAAGGTGATTAATATGAACAAAAGAGAAGAACTTGCCAGACAGGCATTTAAAGAGGGATACAACTGCTCACAGGCAATGGTGGCGGCGTTCAGTGACTTGATGGGTATGGATAAAAAGACTGCGCTAAGACTTGCGTCATCATTCGGCGGCGGAATGGGCAGAATGAGAGAAGTTTGCGGTGCCGTAACGGGAATGTTTATGGTTGTCGGAATTTTGTACGGATATGACGACGCGAAAGATTATGAGGGTAAAAAAGATACCTACGCACTTGTGCAGGAACTCGCAAATCAATTTAAAGCGGAAACAGGCTCTATTATATGCCGAGAACTTTTAGGACTTGACGGAAAAGATAACAGTCCCGTTCCGTCAAAGAGAACAGAAGAATATTATAAGAAACGCACTTGCGAAGATAAAGTCGGTCTTGCGGCAAAAATACTTGACGAATATATCCAATCGCATTGCCCTAACGGAACTTGCAATTTTTAACTGACAAAGTCTTTACAGTTTGAAAAATATATGTTATAATGTAAATATATTAATAACAACTGATAAAATAGACAGTAAAATTAATCAGTTAAAGGCTGAATTAAACAAAACAGCATAGGACATAAGGATTTATTAAAGGGTGCAAAGTCTTTGACAACAAATAAGACTTTGCACCCTTTTTGTATTTTGGAGGCGATAGTGTGAATAAATTACTTAAAATAATAGTCGTGCTTGTTATCATGGCAACTTTCGGTGAAGTGTCGCATGGTGCAGAGTATCTGAAAAGTGTTGAATTTACTGAAAAAAATATAGCAAAAAATATAACATGGAGCGGTAAAGAATGGATTACAGATACATATCCACCGAAAATATCACAAAATTCTGTTGATTTTGTTAAAACAGAAGAAAATGAAAATGTCAAAACAGAACTAAAGAATTATCGTTATATTTATGTATGGACAGGAAATGACTATTTGGTATATCAGAGTATTCCCGATTACAGAAAATATGACCGTCAAAAATATATGTATAGGCTTTCAGCCGATTTTCAGCAAATATTAAATATATATGAAATTCCTAATTGGATAACTAAAATGGCTTTTACGGATGATAAAATTTTTATAGAAACAAAAAATGTATATCCTCAAAAAGACGGAGAACGAGTTCTCGGAATAAGTTATGGTGATTATGGTATTTATTATAGTACAGACTGTTTTGAATGGAGAAAATTTGATTTTGAAGGGTATGATCTAATTGGACTGAACAATCAACTGTTTATCGGTAATAGTTTGTATTTTGATGGTGACATCACCAAAATTTTATATGAAACATATTCAGGTTATCCTAAATATAAAGTAGGACAATATCTTTGTGGAATTGACTATAAAAATGAGTACAAAACCGATAATAATACAGTGTTAGCATTTTCAAAAGACGGTATATATTGGGTGTATATGATTGTAGATAGGGCGAACGGACAGGGAGTATCAGAAGTAGGCGATGAAATATTGATACAAAAAGATTATGGGACTTATTATGTTGGTGATAAGGAAAAAGTATTTTCACAGTTGCGTGAAAAATTGCCGAATAACCCTGTTTATGTGAAGTTTGACGGTAATATTCTCGGCTTTGACGTACCGCCGATTATCGAGGACGGCAGCACGCTTGTGCCTATGAGATTTTTGTTCGAGCAAATGGGAGCCGATGTTGAATGGGATAGTGAAACTCAGACAGCAACAGCAATGCTTGATAATAAGACTGTGACATTCTCAATCGATAACGTCAACGCGAGAATAAATAATAAATCCGCTAAAATGGATGTGCCCGCAAGACTCGTAAACGGCAAAACAATGGTACCGCTGCGCTTCCTCTCGGAAAATATGGGATATGACGTAGATTGGGACGCCGATAGCAGAACGGCGATAATAAAAGATATATAAATGTTTGATGATAATATGGCAGTAGAAACTAATAGCAAAAAATATTTTTGCTATTAGTTTCTATAGAAAATGATGGACTTTAATAAAACATGCTGATTTCAGTTTTTTTGAGAATGGAAGCATTAGAGAAAGTTAGTTGATATTACGGGAAAGCTATATCCTATAACTGAGGGAGATATACTTGTAAGTTTACCAAGCGGCGGAGATGAAAAAGATGATATTACAGAAATTCAGATATTAGTTCCGGCGCATACTACTAAGATATTTTATATAGAAGAAGTCTTGGTAACGTGTGCAAACGGCTCTATACCGACGCAAATGATAATCAGATAAGGAGGGAAAAGAATGAAAAAGTTTATGATAGGATTATTATTTATTATTTTATTATCAACAACATTAAGTGCGAATGCAGAAACAGTAGTTTTAAAAGCAAATAGTTATGATAAGTTGGAAAATGCTTATTTTGACTACCATAATGTAGATGTTTTGTCGAATCAAGAAGGGAACTTCTTTTGGTGGACGGGTACTGAGTTTATAAAATGCTCTCTTTTAGATACTAAATTTACAAAATCCGATGATTTGGTAGAGTGGAGTGATATGGATATTAGCTATGATGTGCGTATGAAAATTAGCAGCCAGTATAGGGCAAACATTAAGCATTATGGGGATAAATATATTGTATATGATGAAGTATATTTCAACCCTTCTTTCATAATAGATAAAATGATAAGAACACATGGTCCGAGAATTAAACCAATATATATATTGGATGAAAATTTTAATTTGGTAAGTGAATTTCAGTTGGATAAACCGTTAACCGATTTTGAATATGTAGACGGTGTTTATTATGCTGAAACACAAGAATACACACAAATAGGAACAACAGACTATGAACTTAAAAATAATACTATTTACTATTCTTATGATGCGATTGATTGGCAAATTGATAATGAAAGGAGTAGTATGCCGCAAAGCAATGGCAGAAATTCTCTTGTATTTCAAGGAGAATTGACAAAATACATAAACTTAAGTAATTATAGGTTTGAAGTAAAAGATATGTTCATCAAAAAAAATAATTCGGATTTAACTAAAGTGGTACAAGAAAGACCTATAACATGTTACTATAAAGCAAAGGGCGATATCTATGTTGAAATGCAATCTGATAATAGTAATACATTCAGAATATCTCGGGACGGTGTATATTCTGTTGATATAGCAATCCCTGAATACAGTGGTAATATATCCGGAAGTGAATACGTTAATTCGTGCAATTTATGGAAAGATAAGCTTGTTTTATGGACCAGAAAAAGATTGGTAGAATATGATATGGCAGATATTGAAGATGTATTAAATGAAAAATGCCCGTCGGATACACCGTATATTGAGTTTGACGGTAATATTCTCGGCTTTGACGTACCGCCGATTATCGAGGACAGCAGCACGCTTGTGCCTATGAGGTTTTTGTTCGAGCAAATGGGAGCAGATGTTGAATGGGATAGTGAAACTCAGACAGCAACAGCAACGGTTGATAATAAGGCAGTGACATTTTCAATAGATAACGTCAACGCGAGAATAAATAATAAACCCGCTAAAATGGATGTGCCCGCAAGACTCGTAAACGGCAAAACAATGGTACCGCTGCGCTTCCTTTCGGAAAATATGGGATATGACGTAGATTGGGATGCCGATAGCAGAACGGCGATAATAAAGTAAAAGTGGGGTTATTATGAAAAAGGTATTTGCGATTATAATGGCATTGATTTGTTGTGGCAATTTAGTGACAGAAGTCGGCGCTATGAATTTGAATATTATTGAAAAAGAAAATATAAGTCAGGATTATTATGAATATAATGGATTTAAATTAACTTATCATTCAAGTACAATAAATAATTTTTGGTACACGGGAAAAGAATATATTTATAGAGATATATATGATGGATATTCACGATATAGAAAATCAGATGATATGATTAATTGGGAGGATATTTCGGAAACGAGCGGTATAAAGGAAATTAATAGACTTTCTAATTATACATATTCTATAAATTATTGGGGAGATAAGTATATTGTTTTTAATCGATTGCATGAGTTGAGCGGTGAATCAATTAGTGAAGTTCAACATAATACCACACTTAATTGTTCATTGCTTATTCTTGATAAGGATTTTGAATTAATTTCAAAACAAGAGTTTGAAGCACCGATTACTGCCGTAAGCTATATTGACGGCAAGTATTATGCGGAAACAAAAGATTACAGCCAATATAAAAATCCTTATAATTTTGAACCGATTAAGAAAGTTTATGTGTCTGAAGATGGAATTGTGTGGAATGAGGACAAAACTCTGTCGGAAGTGCCTATTGGAAACGGAAAGAATAAAACTTTGATACTTGGCGGAGAACTGCCTGACGGTAATACGAGATATACTAAAAAGATTGTCAGCATTGCAGAGTTTGGGAATGCTACTGATATTGTATTTGAAAGAGAAAATTTAAAATCCTATAAAGTAGTGGATGATTTATATGTTTGTTGGGATACATTTGATAAAGTATGTCAAATCTCACTTGATGGGATATATTGGCTTGATGTTGATTTTCCAAAACTTTTAACTGAAAATGAAATTCATCACGAATCGGAGAGTAACAGTGTCATTGAGTCGGTGTATGATTGTATAGGTCTAAAAGATAAGATACTGTTTCAAACAAAGTATCGTTTGTTCGAATATGACTTAGAGGATTTGCGTACAGTGTGGAGAAATGCTTACGGTAAATCTCAAATATATGTTAAATTTGAGGGGAGATATTTGGGT
>ULQG01012239.1_pt1 | contig 14189 bp, 14 predicted proteins | sample 1954251 | NCBI WGS metagenome assembly ULQG01 (sample SAMEA4835649, study PRJEB28245) | human gut metagenome | biome: gut microbiome; material: fecal sample | place: Denmark | collected 2008 | reverse complement strand
GGAAGCCGGTGGGGATCATGAAGCGGTGTCCCGGTATATGTATGACAAAAGTGCCTTGCGGCAGATCGGAGAATATGAAGTAAAGCTGTCTCTGGCCACCGGAGTGGTGCCCAGAGATCCCACCAGAGACAAGCGGCTGATCGCACTGGTGCTAAGTCTCCCGGCGGAACAGTTCACCCATGCCGGGCAGGAGAGACGCCTGGTTCGGCAGTATTTACAGGGGAAGATCCCGGAAGAGATCCTGGCGGATGAATTCCACAAGGGAAGACAGGGCGTGGGAAGTGAGGAACTGCTCGCCTTGCAGTGGGAACGGATCTGTGAGGAACTGTCGGGGATTCCGGGTGAGACGATGTCCGGGGAAAACGGGCACTCAAAAGCAGACATGGTGCGTGGCTTTTATGTGGGCCTGGCACAGGAATATCGGAGAAGGTTTGAGGTATGATGGAATATTTTTACAGAATCTACGGACTGCGGGTGCAGTCGCAGATCCCCTTTTCGGAGGCAGTACCGGAGACGGCGGGAGAGGCAGAGGTAAAAATTGTATTCGGAAGGATGCCGGATTTCCTGCTGGAAGCGGGACAGAAGGGCTACGGGACCTGGACAAACGGCTTTGTATCGGCCTGGTTCCGCATCCGGGACGGAACACAGGTCTATGTGGAAGGGGGCAGCAGGATCACCGTTGAGCTTTCGGAGGAACCGCAACTGCTTGTGATCACTTCCCTGTTGCTCAGTGCCGGGATGGCACTGGTCTGTCTGCAGAGGGGGGAACCCTTTTTTCACGGAAGTGCATTGTATACCGGGGAACAGGCCATTTTACTCTGTGGGGAGAGCGGGGCCGGGAAGTCTACGGTGGCCATGGAATTGTTGCAAAGAAAGCTTGGATTTCTGGCGGATGACACAGTGAGGGTGCATCCGGGAACTATGGGGATGCTGGCGGAGCCTTCCTACCCGCAGCAGAAGCTTTGTCGTGATATGGCACTGAAATGCGGGAAGCCGCTGGAAGAACTGATCTATATTGACGAAGAGAGGGACAAATATGCCTGGCGCAGACAGGATTGCTATCGGAAAGAGGCGGCGCTCCTCGGGAAGATTTTTTTGCTGCGAAAGGATGCTGTGGCCGGGTGGCAGGATGCGGTGCAGAATACCGGGGAAGAGGCAGTGAGTATCCAAAAGCTCACCGGGCAGAAAGCACTGGAGACTTTGAGCAGCCAGTTGTATCTGGCGGATACCTACCGGTACAGTACCGGGATTCCGTATCCTTTGATGAAACAGTTGGTCCGGATCGCAGGGCAGGCCGGAATCTATGAAGTGATCAGGCAGTCGGACAAGGATACACTCCACGAGGTCGTAACGAAAATCTTACAGTTTTGTTAGAAAGAGGGTATTTTTACAGGGAAATTATTATAATCAGAAATGTAAGAAATCATAAAAATGTAATAAGGAGGAATGGAAAATGAAAGCATGGAGTCAGCCCGAAATGGAGGAACTGAACGTAAGAGCAACGGCTTACAGCCCTAAGGGAGGTCTGATCGAGGACGGCGTTTACCAGTCCGATGACGGTAAGTATACTATCCCCACTTACGGTCCTTCTTCCGGCAATTCCGGAGAACCTACCGTAGACGTACAGTAGTTTTTGGACTGTATGAGAGGAAAAAGCCAGAATGGATCAGGGAAGCTCATGGTTACATGGGCTTTTTTGGTGTATATGATGAGTCCGCCTGCTCGATTAACAGGCGGAGACAGAGCGTGTAAAAGAAGGGAGAACAGAAAATGGACAAAACGGCAAAAATCCGAATGAAAGCGAAAAGGAATGTGACGGACCTGGCGGGAGAAAAGGTCATGGTGGATTTCGAACAGGGGAAATATTTCTGCATCAAAGGTGTGGGAAACGACATCTGGGATATGCTGGACGGGCAGGAAGGCGAAGACGGCATAACGGTGGAGGCTATCTTACATAAACTGATGGAAGAATATGAAGTGATGGAAGAGGTGTGTGAAAAAGAGGTGCTGGCATTTCTGGAAAAACTGGAACAGGCAGGGATCCTGGAAGAGGTGTAGACACATATGGGAAAAATAAGAGGAAGAGATTATATTTCCTGGTTGTGGCAATATACCGCTCCCTATGCGGGCAGGATTGGTCTGTTGTTATTGTTTGGGCTGTTGGAGACTTTTGCCTCGCTGGCCATGGTGCAGATCACCAAGGAGATCATTGATCATGCCACAGTGGGAAGCGGTTTCGGACGGCTGCTTACGGGTTATGTGCTGCTGTTATTGGGAATGCAGGGAATCTCGGTGTTGTCGACACTGCTTACTGCACTGGTAACGGAGCGGTTTTCCTTCGGGATCCGACGGCAGATCTATGAGAAGATCCTGCATTCTGGCTGGCGGGAAGTGACGGCCTATCATACCGGTGATCTCATGACAAGACTGACCAGCGATGCGGGAAATGTGGCGGACGGTATTGTGGGGACGATCCCCAATATCTTACAGCTGGGGATCGAGTTGGTACTGGTGTTTTGTATGTTGTTTTATTATTCCCCGCTCCTTGCGGTGTTTGCCCTGCTGGTGGCACCGGTGGCAGCCCTGTGCTCCTGGTGGCTGGGAAAACGCCTGAAACGGTTACAGCGGAAAGTGCAGGAGAGTGAGTCGGAATACCGTTCCTTTTTGCAGGAAAGTCTGGCCAACCTTCTGATCGTAAAGGCTTTTACCGGAGAGGACCGGGCGGTGGAGCGCCTGACAAAGCTACGGGAGGAACGGTTCTACTGGGTATACCGCAAGACCGGACTGGGAACCGCCAGTTCCACGGTGATGTCACTGGCTTTTCAGGGAGGATATCTGACAGCATTTTCCTATGGGGCATGGCAGCTGTCGAGACAACAGATCACCTACGGTACTATGTCGGTATTTCTGACACTGGTGAACCGGGTACAGGCGCCGATCCTGGGACTGGCCCAGCAGATTCCCCGGATCATTGCCCTGTTGACTTCCGCCGGGAGGATCATGGAGTTACAGAGAATTCCCGGGGAGCAAAGGGCAGCCGGAGAGATCCGTGGAGGGGAGATCGGAGTGGAGCTTCGAAATGTATACTTCGGATATACCAGGGAACCGGTGCTGAAACGGGTGAATCTGAAAATCTGTCCGGGAGAATTTGTCGCCATTGTAGGAGAGTCCGGTATCGGCAAGACAACACTGATCCGCATTCTGATGGCCTTTCTGGAAACGGGAGCGGGAACGGTGGATTTCTACAATGGCAGCGGACAGAGGCAGGAGACCGGAGCTTTCGTCCGGAAGTTTATTGCCTATGTCCCCCAGGGGAATACTCTGTTCAGCGGAACCGTGAGAGAAAATCTGCAGATGGGCAGAGAAGATGCTTCGGAGGAAGAATTGTGGGCGGCCCTGAAACTGGCTTCCGGAGAAAATTTTGTCCGGTCACTGCCGGAGGGGCTGGATACCGTCATCGGGGAAAGAGGGCATGGCCTGTCGGAAGGACAGGCACAGCGGATCGCCATTGCCAGAGCCTTTTTGCGGAGAGCACCGTTTCTGATCCTGGATGAGGCCACCTCGGCGCTGGATGAAGCTACGGAGGTCGCTGTATTGCAGGGGCTCCGGGCATTAGAACCGAGACCCACCTGCCTGCTGATCACCCACAGGAAGGGTGTTTTAAAATATTGTGACAGAGAACTTTGCATCCGGGAAGGGAGTGTGACGGAAGAATGCAGTACCACTACTATCTGTACGGCATGAGGGTAACAGCGGATCTGGACTTTGTACAGCTGGATCCGGTGCGTTTACCGGAGGATGACAGGGACTTCGGACGGGAAAAGGTCCGGATCCGGGCGATGGACGAAGAGGAGGAAGCACAGTTTAGGAAAGAACACGGAGACTGCGTCTGCGGAAGTTTTTTGGGTAAAGAAAAAGGCTGGTTGTGTAATCGTACGCTGGCCATGAGTGTGGAGCGGGGACAGGTGATCCGGTATCACATCCGGAAGGGAGGAGATCCCGGAGCGGTACGAACCTATCTGCTGGGCTTTGGAATAGCAATGCTCAGCCTTCAGCAGGGAAAACTTCCCATACATTGCAGTGCGCTGGCAACTCCGGAAGGTGGTGCGATCCTGATCGCTGGAGAGAGTGGCGCGGGCAAGTCCACACTGACGGCAGAACTGCTGAAACGGGGGTATCGTTTTCTGGCAGACGATATGGCAGTGGTGGACATTTCCGGAAAAGAAGGGGTGTGGGTGTATCCGGCTTTTCCTTATATGAAGCTGTGCAGGGATGTGGTGCTGAGGCAGGGATATCCCCCGGAAGAACTTTTGTATATTGATGAAAAAAAGGACAAATTTCTGGTGCCCTGTACCGGGGTATTTCAAAGGGAAAAGGCCAGACTGGAACGATTTGTTTTTCTGGGAATCCGATGGAAAAAAGAGGCGGAAGATAAGTCCGGGAAGATAAAAGCAGAAAAAATCACAGGCCCCGACAGCATGATCGTGTATAAAGACAATCTGTTCTTAAGACATCTGTGGAAAAAACAGGATCCGGGAATGGAAATCTGGCAGAACTGCCTGAAAATAGCGGAGCAGATACCGGTCTTTTGGATAAGGAGACCGGCAGCAGGTGATTCCACTGCCGAGGTGGCAGCGGAAGTACACGCACTGCGAAACGTCGTGTCAGCTTAAGAACTCTTCCGGTTCCTCAGAAGGCTGCGGGGGCTGACAGTCGCCGCCACCGGGATGATGTCCTCCTCCGCCGGGATGTCCGGGGTACCAGGGAAACCATCCACAGGCGGTCTCGGATACCTTCAGTTCCATCAGTTCAGGTTGTGTCCAATGCTTCATAAGAATTCTCCTTTCCGTCTGCCTTATGCAGAGATGTACACGGGGAAAGTCCCTGTGTGACTACAGCATAGGGAACACAGGGACGGAAGTAAAGAAATGTATCATGATTGTAAGAATTTTGCAGGAAGTGTCACAGAAAAGATACTGCCTGCACCGGGGGCATTTTCGCAGGACACGGTTCCGCCGTGACGTTCTGTGATCGTCTTTACAATGGCCAGTCCCAGACCACTGCCGGTGGCAGAACCGGGAGTTCTGGCGGAGGAGACGGTGTAGGTGCGGTTAAAGATCCGCTCGAGGTCCTCCGGCGGAATGCCGGGCCCCTCATCGGTCACGGAGATCCGGAGAGAAGTAAGGTCAGCGGAAGGCGCGGCAGACAGAGTGATTTTCGTTCCGGCGGGAGCATATTTTGCGGCATTGCCGAGCAGATTGTCCAGAATCCGTATCAGTTTTCCGGGATCTGCAAAAAGGGTGGCATGGAGATCCTGCGATACAGATAAACAGAGAAGATGACCGGCATAGTGGCTGTCCGGAAGTGCGGTATAGAAATATTCTTCCAGAAAGGCCGGGGCATCCAGTTCCTGAAAGGAAAAGGCGTGGGAAGGATCCTCCAGAGTGAACAACTCGTACATATCCCGGATCAGATGTTCCAGTGTCCCAGTCCGGTGATCGATCAGGGTGAGGGCACCTTCGATATCCTGTGCAGACAGAGACTGTCCGGAAGTAAGATAATCCACGGCACTGCGGATGGCAGTGAGGGGAGCCCGCAGATCATGGGAGAGATTGGCCAGCATTTCCGTACGTTCCTGTTGCAGGTGCTGCAGGGAGCGATTGCTGACATTTAACTGCGCAGTGATTTCCAGCAGCCTGCGGGACAGTTCTTCCACGGTCTCCTGTTCGAGAGAGGGAGAACGGAAAACGGGGCGGAAATTTTGTGCCATGGTCAGATACCTCCTTTCACAAAACGATACCCTTTGGACCAGACGGTCTCGATGCGGTTCTCCAATTCGTAATTGCCCTCGAAACGTTTGCGGAGACGGCTGACATTGACCATAACGCTGCGTCTGTCACTTTCCCGGTAGACACCAAAGAGAGCCGTTCCCAGTTCCTCGAAGGTGATGTCCCGGTCCGGGTGTTCTGCCAGATACAGCAGGACTTCATATTCCCGGTTGGCGAGACACAGATCCTGTTCCCGGTAGAAGGCCTTGTGGGCTACCCTGTCGATGGAAAGATTTCCGATCGTCAGTACCAGATCGGAAGAAGCCTGCGCCAGTTGTCTGCGCCTGCGGATCAGGAGGTCCACCCGGGCTTTCAGCTCCCGGAGACTGTAGGGTTTGACCAGATAATCGTCCCCGCCGCAGGTAAGCCCCCGGATCACATCTTCCTCGGAACTTCTGGCAGTGAGAAACAGGATCGGCACAGAGGAAAAAGAGCGGATGTAACGGCACACCCGGTAACCGTCGGCTTCGGGCAGCATAACATCCAGTAAGATACAATCCGGAAGATTCTTTCGAATGGATAAGACGCCTTCCCGGGGGGAGATGGCAGTATACACGGTGAATCCCGCACCGGTGAGATATTTCTGATTGATCGCCAGCACTTCGGCATCATCATCGATCAGCACAAGCTTGAACATAGTATTATCTTACCTCCTTTGCTGGTGCTATTTTAGCATGGGGGAAAAACGATTGTCACTAAAGGAAGGTCGACAGAGAGAGACAAAGGACAGCGGAAAACGACAGACCGGATGAAAAAGTGACACGAGAAGGGGGAGAAAAATGAATCGGTCAAATACGAGTGCAAATAAGGATATCGGACACATAGTAAAGGATATGCTGCGGCTTCTGGTGGCTTACGGAGTGGCTGTGTTATTTATGGGAAGAGCATGGAGCCTTCGGACACTTGGGGGTATGACAGGGCTGGCAGCGATATTCGTGCTGCTTTATGTATTGGGAAAGGAAGAGCAATATCTGTATAATGTGACCCTGTTCGGTTATCCGGACAGGATACAGCGGCGCAGAACAGGATCGTTTCTGGTGGCAACAGCGGCAACCGTGGTCCTGCTGCCATACATTACAGAGGATCAGAGGGGATATTTTCTGTTTCTGATCCTGGCGTACAGTCTGGAAAGCGTACCGTTGCTGCGACACGGCAGATGCTGCAGAGACATGGAAAGAAATCGCGGGGAAGTGCCGCGTACCGCATTTGTGGGAAGAAGGGCGCAGTACAACAAGTTTCGGTATTTTTTGAAGAAGACCAGCATCCCCATGGAGCTTGTGGGGTATATTGCGGCATCGGCACAGGAACTGGCACAGATTTCAGAAGGAGATGCAGGAGAATATCTGGGAAGTCTGGAAGATCTGGAAATGCTGATCCGCCGGTACCATCTGGATCAGATCTATATTCTGCAAAAGCGCGAGGAACAGCTTTTTTCCATGCAGAAATATGTGGATCTGTGCATTGATATGGGGGTGACGGTACGGATGGTGGTGGATTTCTATAAGAGGCGCAGAGCCGACAGCTATGTAAGCTGTGTGGGAACCTATCCGGTCATCACCTACCATACGGTGACGTTGAATACCGGAGAACAGGTGATAAAACGGATCATGGATGTGGCAGGAGGCCTGGCAGGGATCGTTTTGTTTTCTCCGGTGATGTTATTGGCGGCGCTGGCCATTAAGCTGGATTCCCCCGGTCCTGTGATCTTCCGGCAGACCCGGGTCGGGAAAAACGGCAGGACATTTCAGATCTATAAATTCCGCAGCATGTATGTGGATGCGGAAGAGAGAAAGTCAGAGCTGCTGTCGCAAAATGAGATCGCCGGGGGCGTAATGTTCAAGATCCGGGAGGATCCCCGGATCACCCGGGTGGGCAGGATCCTGCGGAATTTAAGCATTGATGAGCTGCCACAGTTTTTTAATGTGTTGGGAGGTTCCATGAGTCTGGTGGGAACGAGACCGCCGACCCCGGACGAGGTGGAGAAATACGGCACAAGGCAGTGGCGGCGGATCAGGATCAAGCCGGGCTTGACGGGCATGTGGCAGGTGAACGGCAGGAGTCTGGTGACGGATTTCGAAAAGATCGTGGAGCTGGATGTGGAATATATTGATAACTGGTCACTGATGGAGGATATCCGGATTTTGTGCAAGACGGTGACAGTGTTGTTAAAGCATGCGGATGCGTATTAGAAAGAGAGGCAGAAGAGGTGGAATGAAGATGCATGGAACCCGGGTGAACTGGGTAGGAATGACCGGTGCCGTGGTATTGTTTGGATATGGATGGTGGAGAGAACCGTTGGCGGCGGTGCTGGGAGGGATGATCCTGCTTGCGGATCTGCTGGCCATGGAGGTGAGTGTAAGGAAAAGGGATGGAAAAAATGCTAAGAATACAATGTTTTGAAAAAAATGTAAAAAAATAGAAAAATATTTCTGTTTTTCTGAACCTTTTTTCTGAGACGGGAAGTCTTAATAGATAAGACAGAATAAAAGGGGCGTTTTAACAGGCATCTCTGGAAGAAAGGAGCAAAAGGGGACATGGAAGAACGAAGACGGATCGACCGTGTTGGCTATCAGGCTAAGAGCGTTATCGTAGTATGTGATTCGGGAGAGAGCATTTTTGTCGAAACATGCAATGTCAGCCCACTGGGCATAGCTTTTACGATGCCGGCCGGATCTCCTGATCTTAAGGGGAAAGACATCATAATCGTAGCGGATACGATGATCATGTATGCGGATGTCACCAGACAGGAGGAGCAAGAAGACGGAGAATTTAAAGTAGCTATTTCGGCAAAGAAGTTCACGCCGGAGGTGCTGCAGTATTTATTTGAACATATTGTTGAAAAATAGAATGGAGAGGAAAAATCATATGAGAAAAAACAGTAAGAACGAAAAAGTGATTCGTGCTATGGCGATCGGCATTTCTGCAATGCTGATGGCATCTTCCCCGCTGACTGCACTGGCAGCAGAGGGAGAGGGGAATTCTTCCGAAGGAAACGAGGATAAGAACATTACAGTGACACCGGAAGCCGGTGTATGCGATCAGGCGGAAGCAGCCGCAAAAGATGCCGATAAGGCTGTAGAGGGCGCCGAAAAGAGTGCCGCTGATGTGAAGTCTGAAGTGGCTGGCCAGGTAGTGGCAGGGGAAGCTAAGGATACGCAGGGCAAGGATCTGTCTCAGGCTGTTCTGGATGCCAATGCCAAAGTAGAGGATAAGACCGTGGAGGGCGGTTCTTCTCTGAAGGACGCAGAGTCTGCCGTAGAGAATGCAGATACTGCGCTGGGGGTTGCGGAAGCCAAAGACAAGCTGTCCGATGCAGAACTGGATAAGGCAGCCGAGGAAGCAGACAAAGCAGGTCAGACTGCCGAAGAAGCAAAAGATGCCATGCAGGCTGCCCAGGATAAGGTAAATGGACAGATCGAGAATATCAAGGATGCTGCTTCTATCACCGATGCCAATGCGGCATATGAGGAAGCAAAGAAGACCGCAGACCAGGCACAGGCTGATTTCGATGCAAAGCTTGGGGAGTATAATACCGCCAAGACAGCATATGAAGAGGCAGCACAGAAGGTGGCAGCTTATGAAAAGGCTTATGAGGAGGCTGTAAACAGTGCAGATGCTAACGCTGAGGCGGCAGCAGCTGAATTGGAAGCAGCGAAGACAAATGCAGAAGCACTGGCAAAGGCTCTGGAGGCTGCAAAGGGTGCAGTGGATAAGTCTGCAGCAGGTGCTATGGATATTGCCAAGCAGGAAAACACGACACAGACGGATAATGGACTAAACTGGAAAAATGAGGATCAGCTTTTCATCTCCATTATGCAGAACTACTATCTGCCCGAGGTACAGAAGATCACTGCCGATGATATTAAGGTTGTCCGCAGACAGGGTGAAGACAATAATACCAAGAATTATTTTGAAGTAACCTATACCGATGAGAATGGTAATAAGCAGACAAAGTATTACAATTATGTGATGGATGACAAACAGACTTCCAAGGACAATATCGTGATCTTTGAGAAGCGAATTGAGGAAGTAAACTGGAAGACGGCGCAGGAGACCAATCCGGATCAGTATGTGAAGGAAAATGGGGATACTATCACTGTTTCCGAAGTGGAAAAAGGTCTGAAAGACGGAACCATTATTGCAGTAGATGGAAAGAAAGTGATCAAGAACGACGGAACCGAGAGTATCATTATTTCTGACAATAACCAGAAGACCGAAAACGGCGAGGTTGATACTGATGTAAATGAGGCTACCGAAAAGGAATCCTGGAAACTGGATGAGAACGGCAACCTGATCAAGACCGTGACCGCTGATGTGACCACCATCACCTATACCGATGCAAAATTCACTTCTTCCGAACAGTATCAGACAGAGGCAGAGAGAGATGCTGCAGCTGCTGCAAAGGAAAAGGATTTGAAGGATGCTGCCGGCAAGGATGTAACCGTTACAGGAACAGAAAAAACGGATTATACTTATACCGGTAACGGAACCTACATTCCTACCTTTACGAAGACTGTGAATGTGAAGGATGAAGAGGTTGAATGGAAGCATACAGATAAAAAGACGGATTATGGTGTAAGAACAGAGGAAGAAGCAGTAGCAAAGGTTACGAAAGAGCAGGAGAAGGCGTTAAGCAATAAGATTAACGATGATGACGACTTATACCTGATCGGTGTAAGCAGTGATCTTAAGGTAACCGGCTATACAGAAGATCACTGGTATGATGATTCCGACTTCCTCGTATCCGGCACTGTATCCGCAACTTATGCAAAGGTCACTAAGAAGACAGTAGACCAGAGTACCTTCGGCTCCCTCTGGAATGACATCAAGGCTCTGTTTGGTAATGGAGAAGCTACGAACAAGAAGCTGGAAGATGCAGCCAGAAAGGCAGTCGAGGCAGAAGGCGGTATTTTCTTAAGTGCTCACTGGGATGACTGGAAGTTCGGCAAGGCAACCATCCGCTATGTGGCAGGTGTCAGCGTTAAGACCGATGAGAAGACCACCGCAGCGGAGGCACAGAATGCGGTACAGGATGCAGCACTGGCACAGGCAAAAGCAAATGGAGCAACCGGTGTGTACAATGTGAAGACTACAGATACCGATACCATTGCTCATACCAGCTATTCCTATGAGATTGATTATCTGGAGAAAACCGGAGAGACCACAACCAATACTGCTGTCAGAACTGAGACTTATGCAAATGCAGAAGTGCTGACCGGCCAGATTATCCAGAACCTGAACTATATTCAGGGCAACATCAAACTGACCCAGAAGGATACTGAATATCGTAAGTTCGTAGATGATGCCAAGGCTCTGACCCAAAAGTATCAGAAGCTGTTACAGGATGCACAGGACGCACAGAAAGACGTGGAAACAGCGCAGGCTAAGGTCAATGATCTGAAGGCAGAGATCGAAGCTCTGAAGAGTAACAGAACCAGTAACCTTGGAGCTCTGAAGGAACTGGAAGGAAAGCTGGCCGTGGCTGAACAGAACAAAAAGGATGCAGAAGATACTCTGAAGGAGATTCTGGGCAGCCTGGATGAGGCAGGCGGAGAGCTGGATAAGGTGATCGAGCGTCTGACTCCTGCACCTACACCCGGAACACCTGCAGGTGGAGAAGGTGAGACCGGAGGTGCCGGTGATACAGAGGAAGGCGGCGCCGGAGAGGCAGCAACAGTTGTTACACCTGTTGCACTGGCAGCAGCACCCGCAGCACAGGCAACCGTAGTTGCACAGAACCAGGCAGCAGCACCCGTTGTACAGATCGCTGACGAAGCAGCACCTCTTGCAGAAGCAGCTCCTGCAAATACACAGGAAACCGTTCAGGCTGGTTCCGATAAGGAAGAGACCAAGGAAGCCGTAAATATCGAAGAAGAGGCTGTTCCCCTGGCAGATGTAGCTGTGGAAAGCGAACAGGCAAAGATGTCCTGGTGGTGGTGGCTGATCATTCTGATCCTCGGTGCAACCGGATATGAAATGTACAAGAAGCACAATGAGAAGAAGCTGAAGGCTCAGGCAGAAAATGCAGGAGATATCGAAGAATAAAAGATAACAAAAACGACATCCATCGGGATTTTCCCGGTGGATGTCGTTTTTTAGACCTTGGAAAGCGGATTACTCGAAGAGCTCTTCAACTTTTTCCAGATCACCGTCTCCGGTCAGAAGAAGAGTCACTGTGGCCTGGGCACTGCTGATATCGGTTGTCCCCTCAACGCATAATTCACCGTCAGTATTGTAGAGAGCCCATTGGAACTCATTAACAGAGGAGGGCCAGTCTGCTTCCATAGAGATCGATTCCTGATCCGACAGGGAATCCAGATTTACCTGTTCCCCGGTCACGGGATCAATGACCGCTACCATACCGACTTCGATGCCACACATATTGACTACCGACAGGGTGAGTGCCCTGGTATCCTCCGAAGTGGATTCTATGGCAGACGACTCGGAATCCGGGGAAACATCGGCAGGCAGGGCGGCAACAGTCTCAGACGGGGAGGTGGAAGCAGTCGTGGCGGAGGATGTATCCTCTCCGTCAGAATTCTGACTGCATCCTCCGAATAACAGACAACAGGACAATATACTTACAGCAAAAATATGTCGTATGAAACTTTTTTTCATAATAATCTCCATTCTGCAGACGATTCCTTCCGTCGGAGAAATCGCGAATCAAATTTCAAATTTGATTCTGCGATAAGGGCTGCTTTGTGACGCCTGCAGCACAAATAGCCGTGTGAAAATCTATATCACCATTATATCGGATTTCCCATAAAAAGTAAATTTATGCGATAAAAATTTCCGGAAGCAGACCGGTAGGAATTCCTGAAAAAAATATCGAAAAATGTGAGCCGTTTTTCATGGATAAGTAGTCTTTATAGATAGAGACTAAGAAATAACGGAGGCGGTCGAGATGAGCGGCATGTTATATTCCATACCTGTGATTTTGACAGGTTATCGAATCGTACAAATTGAAGATGAAGCGACACCGCTTGCACAGGCAGCAAAGAGTGGATATTACGGTGACACAGTAGCCGGAATGCTGGGCATTGGTGTTTTATTACTCTTGGTGATTTATTTTATATTATGCAGAAAATACCAGAAAAGAATCATAGAATTGCAGGAAAATGCACATCCCGGCTGGAACTGGTGGAAACTTAGAAAGCAGGTAACCGAACTGGAGGATAAAAAGGCAGAAGGAATTGTCGAGGATATCCGGCGGGCAGCGCAAAGCTATATGACTGTTTAAATTTAATCAGAAAGATCCGGGGATCATCCCCGGATTTTTTACACCAGATTTATAAAAGTGAAGTATTTCGTTGCTGATGTCTGCCGGGAATGTTATAATCATGTATGTGGCCGGTTCAGAGACCTGCGCCACAAGCATAGGAAAGAAAAGGAAGGCAATCTATGAAAGTCTTGGTAACAGGCGTAAAAGGCCAGTTGGGATATGATGTGGTAAATGAGTTGACAAAGCGCGGAATTGAGGCTGTCGGCGTGGATATTCAGGAGATGGATATCACGGATGCGGCCAGTGTGGAAAAGGTGATCGGAGAGGCGGCACCGGACGCTGTGGTACACTGTGCAGCCTATACCGCAGTGGATGCAGCGGAGGATAACGTGGAAATCTGCCGTAAGGTCAATGCGGACGGCACACAGAACATTGCGAATGTCTGCAAGAAGCTGGACTGCAAGATGGTCTATATCAGTACCGATTATGTGTTTGACGGCGAGGGCACCAGACCCTGGGAGCCAGAGGACGAGCGTCATCCGCTGAATGTATACGGACAGACCAAATACGAAGGAGAACTGGCAGTACAGAATACACTGGAGAAATATTTTATCGTAAGAATCTCCTGGGTATTCGGAGTCAACGGCAAGAACTTCATCAAGACCATGCTGAATCTGGGCAAGACCCATGATCATCTCACAGTGGTGAATGACCAGTTCGGATCTCCTACCTATACTTATGATCTGGCAAGGCTTCTGGTGGATATGATCCTGACGGATAAATACGGTATCTATCATGCTACCAACGAAGGTATCTGTAACTGGTATGAATTTGCCTGCGAGATCTTCCGTCAGGCGGGCATGAAAGTGGATGTGGCTCCTGTACCGGCTTCCGAGTATCCGACGAAAGCCAAGCGACCGGAGAACAGCCGCATGAGCAAAGCCAAGCTGACAGAGAACGGATTCGTAAGGCTTCCTTCCTGGCAGGATGCGTTAGAGAGATATCTGAAAGAAATCCTGTAAACAGACTTTGTGTAAGCAGGAAAATAACGGGAAATACTTCAGGGAGCGGTATCGGAAACGGTACGGCTCCCATTTTGGCGAATGTACATCATCGAGCTTTTAAGCGAGATGGTG
>ULQG01019316.1_pt1 | contig 14647 bp, 9 predicted proteins | sample 1954251 | NCBI WGS metagenome assembly ULQG01 (sample SAMEA4835649, study PRJEB28245) | human gut metagenome | biome: gut microbiome; material: fecal sample | place: Denmark | collected 2008 | reverse complement strand
CGGGTCCTGTCCAAACCGTACACCCTTGATCTAATCTTCTATAAACAAGCATATTACATCGATCGATGTTGTATTTGTGTTGTAAAAAGAAGATTTTCCTTATGCTTTCAATTATTTTTTTATCAAGAAAATAGAGGAGTAATTTAGTTATAGTTCAGACTAGATGTATTTAAGTATAATTTTACAAATGAGTGTAATGCTGACAATAACATTTTTAATAATGACAATAAGGGAAAGTAAGTAATTGAATTGTTTCATTAATTTAAATAGAATGTTTAAGAGACACTTATAGCAGTAGCCTAATGGAGTTGTAATTTTGAAGATAAGATTTTTGAGGAAGAAAAATAAAAGTGCTACTTGAAATAAATGGTTAGATTCTTTTTGAATTTGCTGCTGTTTACTAATTGCATATTTATAGAAATATTTCTTATTCATATAACATTCATGCTTTATAGAAATAGATTTTTCCACATTAAGAGAAAATCTATTTCTATAAAGTTAAAGAGATATTCCTGAAAATACCAACCAAGATTATTCTAACCTAGCTATCCCCTCCATTAGCGAAGCCCCGCTTACTTGTGCTCCCATTGAAGCTGGTTCACTGGATTTCCACATTTCACCCCACCAATAATTGCAATACATCGCTGGGTAAGCCGCATGATTCAAATTCATGCGCAAAGTTTCAGCATTATTTTTCAGAAAGGTTATCAAATGTTTGCCTATAGAACTAGATGCCTCGTCTAATGCAAGGTTCACTGCATATGGAATATAAACAGACTTAAAAATACTTTGGTCCATACTGCTGCCTTCGTCACGTAAAATACCATTTCGTAAGCAACGATCGCTTGTAGCGGCATAGTTGATCACTTGTTTTGCTTTGTCCATGTATTTACTTTCTTGTGTGATATGGTATAGTTGGCGACAGGCTTCTCCAAATGTTCCCTGTGTATAAGTCAGAGGTGGTTCCTCCACTCGTCCATCGGCATTATACGAATTATTGACCACATACTCGTACAACTTCTTTGCATCAGATAAATAATTTCCATCTTCATATCGTTGATAGAGTTTAGCAGCTACCAGACAACCCGGAGAATTAGTGCAAGCATTACGGTCGTTTTGGGTGGTATTCCATGGAAGTCCCGTACCTTTATCATCTGTCCATGCTCGAGTAATAATGTATTTGTCGTATACAATTTTAGCGGTTTGCGCAAATTTTTCGTCACCTGTTGCTTCGGAGAGATGTATCAGAGTAAGGCAAATCCAGCACATGTCATCAGTAAAGTCATTTAGGAAGCCGGTTTCATCTGATGGATTACGGTGGTAATTGTTAGCGTGGTTGGCATACCAGCGTTCAAAATAAGTGCGGTAAGTAGCAGCCAATTGCTTATTTGTGTCTTTAATACGTTTATAAGAGTAAATCACTACATCCATAGCATGCGCTTGTTGCCAGTAGATATAAGTCGATTCGTCCGACATATCTTTGGGTGTACTCCAAAATGTACCTTTACTTTTATTCATGAATTGCTCTATTAAGACATATGTACAACTGTCGGCAAGAGTTGCCCAAGAAAAAGGGACAGTGGTTTCAGCAGGTGTAGCAATTACTGTTACTGCTGACGAACGATGACCATAGTTATCTATTGCTATGGCAGAAATCTCATATGTTCCGTACTGTGGCAATTGTAATGTATAGTTTCCAGTTTTCCCAGCTGCTCCTTGAATAATTTGTTTCCCGTTATGTGTACCGCCATTCTTTTGCAAATAAGAAAGTTCTACACCGAGTAAATTAGGAGTATTCGGATTTTGCCATGTGATCAGTAGTTGATTAGCAATCTGTGTAGATTTTGCCTCCAAGTTAGTTATTGGAGAAACTGTTATTTCAGGTTCCTTGTTCCTTTCATCATTTGTCTCCGAGTAATTATCGTTTCCTCCTTCTCCGCAGGAGATAGACAGGCAAATTAAGCAAATTATGAATTGAAGTAAATAATAGGTCTGTGCGAATTGTTTCATAATATAAAGCTTTAGAAGTTGTTGAAAATTGTTTCCAAATATTTCAGTCTTGCAATATACCAAGACTTTATGTATTCTGCTTCCTCTTCGGGATTAGCATATCCATACATAGAATATCCTGTCCACCGTTGGCGATCTCGTTCCAATGCGCCTGATTCCACAATCTGTCTTTTATAGTAATCTACTTTAGAAGCCAGGTTTGCCGGGCTGAGAACATTATCTTTAACCGCCATCAAGCGTTCGTATATCCGGCGTTTGATATTGTTCGGGTTCTCGTTCATAATTCTCTCAAAGGGGCGGAAGTATTTGGAACCGGCATCATTACGGAGTATTAGCCCGTTGTCAAAACCAAGACCTTTTTCGGGATCAAGCTTAATGGCATCCCAAGTGCGTCCCAGTGTACCATCCAAGTCCCAGGGCTGAATAATGAACTTGGGTAATAAAGTGAGATTTACATTGTATATACCCCAAAAAACATTTCGTCCTGTGTTATCATAAGCTGACAGCAGATTAATAAAGATAAAATAATCAATCAGAGAGGAAACATCCAGTCGCTCTTCATATTGGGCGGCAAATTCTTCTTTTGATGCTGCAGCGAAGAACTGGATAAGATCGGAAAGATATTTAAATTCGATTTCACCCACCTCGTCCGGATAATCGGACTCAAATCCCTGCCATGCCTGTTTGGAGTTACTATATGGAGTATTGATTCCTTGTAATTTACATTCATCCGTCCATTCTTTACCCTTATAGAGATAACCACCTTTCTTTTTCATTTTCAACTGCTTACGATCGATACGATCGCTTAAAATATACAAACCATGGTAAGCTCCGTCCAAGATCATTTCTACAGGATAGCCATGTGTAGCATTCACAGCCTCGGGTTCTGTATTACTATAATATAAAGTGTTGAAATCGTTCCAAAGATCAAAACAAACACGATTGCGCATTTTGCTACAATCCAGCCACATAGCATCCAGTATCCATGATTGATCTTCTCGCAGACCTAATAGCTTTGCGTCTTGATTTTCATTCGTTTGACGGTTTTTCAATTTAAAACTGAAAGACTTCTTGGCATAACGTAAAGCTCCTGCTCCACGAAACTCGATACCGGCATAGCTCTCAAATCGTAAGACAGAGTTGTTGGTGCGCCGTTTAGGATCAGTCAGCACTATGTCACACGGGCGTTTATTCTCATCCTCAATACCTTCAGGAGCAGAGATCTCAATCACGGGAACACCAGTTACAATCAATCGACAAGACCTAATTTTATCAATAGTATTGTTACCTGCTTCCATTTCTATATTTTGTCCGGGATTCAGGCTCAGTGCTATATTCTCGCCCGACTTAATTTTCTTATCTCCGATCTTGATAAAGTCGACTCCAATGCCGCCAAACTCAACTTTGACCTTTGCAGGTTGTACGGCATCCATATCTATAGGTAGATAATACGAATTGTTCACATAATCCACAGCTGTAGTTACTCCGTCGATAGTCAGATTCAACAAACGAAGATAATCTTCTTCTCCTTCTATAGACGATTGCATAACGGTAATTCCTTTTTCTTCTTTTCCCGAGATGATTGCAATCCGTCCATTTCTTGGTAAACCGGAAGTGTTTTTTTTGACTTTGATTCGAACCTTAGTGATACCTATCCCTCCGGAAGAAGGTGAGAGCGTCATCCAATCGCAATGTATACTTGATTGCCATGCGCCGCCTGAAGATACGTTGACTTCTTGTTCACCGCCTTCTATCGTCATTGCTACTTGATAAATGGATAGAGAAAATGGTAAAGTAGTGTACACATCGTTTTCCTTATCCGAAGAACAGGCTGCAAGCAGACTTAAAATCAATAAAGCCGGTAGTATTTTATAAAGATTCATAATACAGATCTAAAATTTAAATGTATATCCTGCGCCAATCACATGTCCATTTGCTTCATCCTCATCTGCATGATTCTGATACAAATAGTAAAAATCAAGTCCGTGGTGTTTGCTCAACTTCCATTCTACACCTAAGGTCCAGCGTGTTTTGTCAATCGCCCCTTTATCGTTAAGCAAATGAGTCAATTCGCACGAAGCGTAAGGAGTGAGACTGCATTTAGGTATATTGTATGTTGCTTGCAGACGAGAACGAAGCACGTTCTTTCCTTTACCTTTCACGTATTCATCGTCTTTAGGACTACCATCGTCACCATCAAACTTTGATACAGACTGACTGGGTCGATAGGTATATTGCCAACGCTCCCGAAGTGAAAATGTGAATCTATTTAAACTCACTTTTCCCGTTAGTTGGAAATAGAAACGGTGTTTGGGTTGCCAATATTCAGGGATAACATTCCCTTTGTTTGTAATTTCAGAAGGGTGATTATAATAGATGTAAGTGTATGCTGTTGCGGCTTTCAGCCAGTTTGTTATTTTATATGTTACACCTGCCGATCCCGACCAACGTCCCACTTCGCTTAACTTGTCGCGTGAACGGAACTCTCCTTCCAGCGAAATATCAAAGTCCCGGAATAATCTTTTTTCCATCCCCACACTGGTCCATAGACCCAAATCGTCTTTTTGTGCTTGTAAAGCAAAAGATACAAGACAAAACAAACCTGCCAAAAAAAGTTTCTTATTCATTTCCACGTGGTATTTTGGTTAATGTATCAATCGTATTTATCTCATTTGTCATCGGTTCATAATAGATTTTAAGCATGGCGGCATCGCGAAGAAAGTCAATGTACCCAACTTCCACCCGAATAATTTTCAGTCCGGTACGCGCTTTAATATCTGCAATCAATTCTTGTTCACACGAGGATTTGATAAGTTCGATTCGATCATAGAGTATCAGTTTACATGAAACATGCTTTAGCCACCGATTACTCTCACACAACCAGATACATAATACAAACAATAAATTAGCTCCTATTAGTCCGCCATAGTTTACTTCCACGCCCAACGCGTTTATTACTGATATGGCGATAATAGCAAACAGATAAGTCATCTCTCGTACAGGCATGGACTCAGTCCGATAACGGATGATACCGAAAATAGCAAATAAGCCGAGAGCAAATCCGACCTTTAACTTTACACTACCCAGCAGAAATATCATCAAGAAAATGCTGATACTTATTAATGTGAAGGTGAAGTGATAATCTCTCCGCTTGCTCTTTGGATAATAGAAAAGGTGGATAATAATGCCTGTTACCAAAAAGTTGAAGCCAAAGCGCAGCAATAACTGCAAAAAGTCACCACCGTCTATGAGTGGAGTTTCTATTATATCAAGAAAATCTAATTCATCCATATATAAGTATGTTTTTATATTGATCATTAATATACTCCCATTTTATTCAGCATTCGTAACTTTGGTTTCAGCCGATTGCATTTTAAATGTGACACTGTAAGTGCTGACCCTATACAATATTTGGAAAATCCGGAAGATTGTATATGTAGTTTACGTAGTATCTCTTTAATAGGTGAAGAATTGTGTCCATCTCGTTTCAGCTCAATGATAACAATGTTATCCAAACTTGATATTTTTCCACTTTGTAAGCAACAAAATGTTACTCCTGTATCAATTGTAAGGCGCTCGGTTTTATGTTTATTGACAAGTGTAATACGGCGAAATGAGTTTTCAAGCAAAGGCAGAAGTTGTGATTGCTCATACCAGGCATGTTGACGTAAAAATGCTTCACCACCGTCTTCTTTGATCGTGTCAATACTCCCGATGCGGATTCTCTTCTTGTCTGTTCTTCCCTTATTATTTTTATTTTTCACTTCCAAAAATGTGAGATCTGAATCTACGTATGTGCGTATACGGATTTTCTCCCGTACGACCCGTCCATTCTGATGAGTTAGATACATGTCACGATCTGCTGTATCTAAGTAAATTGTATGATAAGCAATATTGTATTCACCGTTCACTTCTTGAACGCGGTAGTCATGTCCGGCAGCAAGAAGTATCTCTTTTAATATTTGGTAAGAGGTGACATATTTGGTATCAGTACGGTTCATCAGCTTTATGCCACTCATTTCCTCCAAAGATATAGGAATATATTCCTTGAGTGTCTGCAGAATCTCGGTCATGTTAAAGATAGTATTAGAATAAAAAGGGAAGGTAACTTCAAGGTTAAAGTTTCCTTCCCTTCTTTTTTTAAATTAGCATCGTATTAGTCCCATTCAATAGCCTGATCTTTATCAGGTATCTGAGTATTAATGTTGCGCTGCATGGAGATAGTACCTTCAAACCGAAACTTTATTCTGGCTCCCGGCGCTAAAGTATAATCTTCAAATTCATAGTCAACATCACGAATCATAACGGTACGTCTCAATAAATAAGGGCGGACAGCATCCATCTCTTCTTCGATATAACTACTAGCTCGGGTATTTATTTTAAAACCATTGTTTTCGGAGTTATCACTTGTCAACTCCACAATGTTAGTATTCGGAACAAAATGGGCTATGATTTTGTAGTTTCTACGGTCCTGTCGGCTTTCGTCAATTGTACCTGCATAGAAGAATATAGTTTCATCATCAATAGCATAAGTTACTATTTCACTTTTCACCAATGGCTCATTTTCTCCTGCACCTGCATCTACCAACTTGCCTTGTAAGTTAGTACCACCATATGTACCCGAATAATCATTAAAAGGCATGACGCGGAGTAATGCTTTACGATAATGCTTACGATAATTCGGTTTGTATTCACCATTTGGGGCGTCTTCAATAGTCAGCGGTAATACCCACTTATCAACTAAATCCAGTCCAGTCAGATCAAACTCTATATCAAGATAGCCTACATTTTCTCCAGCTTTAATCTGCACGGTTTCAGGGAAAGAGTAATGTTTAGAGGGCATTTCCCTATACCAAAGGTCTTCGCGACTGGAAAAGCGAGCTATGTTTAGTGTTCGCAAGGTATCCGCGTCAATCCCAATTTTTACGGTTATATCGCGATCGTTTTTAGTCGATCCGCTGACAAGGATAGGCAATCTATAGGTTGTTTTTCCCGTTTCGCTATAAGACAGGTTAATTCTAGTTACCCCATTGCTGTTAATCGGTGCTTTGAATGAAATATAGTGCTCAAACTGCTCCTCTTTCCATTCGTCATTACAGGCACTGAACATCACTAATACAATTAGTGAAAATAGTAAAGTATATATTCCTTTCATATTTATTACCATGTTTAAGATTAATCATTGTACGTCCAGCCTGGATTCTGAGTCAGGCGCTTATTACGTTTCAATTCGCCATGTGAAATCGGCCAAAACCACATTTTATCAGAGAACGTAGCAGACAAATTCCAAACAGCAATCGGTGTATGGAACATTTCGCGATCCGATTCTGTCATAAGTGTATTGCAACCGTAAACGGGCATTGCCTCTTCTACCCGTGCATCTTTCCAACGGCGGATATCATAGTAACGCTTTCCTTCCCCCATCAACTCTATTTGTCGTTCGCGTTTCAGATAAATACGAAAAACATCCTTGTCTGCATATATATTGTTATCGAAATCGGGTACACCAGCACGCATACGTACAGGCTTAATTCCTTTTCTCATTTCGGCAACTGAACGATGAATGGAATGAGTCTTAGTTCCATCCCAAGATGGAATATCATATGTACCTTCACTCACTTCATTGATAGCTTCAGCATACATCAACAAAATGTCCGCATAGCGAATTGCCGGCTCCGGCTTATATCGAAGGTTGTCGATACTGTTATTTTGATAGGTGTCATCGGGATGCACATACTTCATCACTCCTATACCCGTGCGCAACCAAAACATACCTGCATTATATCCATCCCTTTTTCCGCGATAATAGAATATTTGTTTATTTCTATCTGCAATTTCTTTTTCATTACCTAAATACCAATAAGCTCCGTTATATGCAACTGAAGCATAGAAGCGTGGTTCTCGGTCGGCATATTGCAAGGAAACTCCGGCAGCAAGTGGTTTATGTTCTTCTGCAGTAGTCGTGAAACCTGTAGCACGCGGACGAGTGTCTAAACGATGATTGTTATTATATTCTGGTACATTCGCATATTCAGAGTTCATACCCGGACAATTGCTTCCGTCGTTCATATAGTAAGCATCCACAATCTTTTGAGTCAGCCCACTTGTATTCCATCCGGTAGCGGTAAGTGGTAACTGGTGAACCACCATATCCCTGATACTTTGCCCTCCAATATTTCTACCCCGGCTAAAAATTAATTCAGGATTACTTAATATATCTATTTGACCATTGAATACAGAACGGTAAGATTCGAACGGGTCAATGTCTTTCCAACCTTCTGGATAATTGGCATTGCTATATACTTCATGATATGGGGGATTGATTGTTGCCGGTTCCGCTGGCGAATCTGTTGTACGTCTATCAGCCGTATATAACTCATATACCCCTAAATCCATGACATCTTTAGCGGCAGCAGCAGCTTTTGCCCATTTTTCTTCGCTATATTCAGGAGAAAGCAAGCGATTGCCTTTGTCATCTACCAATAGTTGGGCGAATTCATCATTGTTACCATTAGCTAGTGGGCTGGCAGCATAAATCAACGCTAGTGCACGAGCAGATAAAGCTGCTCCACGAGTTGGGCGGGCAGCAGAATTCTGACCTCTTGTTAGAGCCAGATCCTTAGCTGCCAAAACCATTTCCTGACTGATATAATCAGCAATCTCCTCATAAGGTGCACGTGGAGTAGCCAGTTCATCGTAGGATGCGTCATAATCAAGTCCGTTATCTGGCAATAAAGGTACCGGACCATATCTACGAAGCAATAACCAATAGTAGTAAGCTCTGACAAAGCGGGCTTGTGCTTTATAGTCAAGCCGTTCGGCTTCACTTTCAAATTTATCGTTCATGTCGACATACTGAATAAAAATAGTAGCTTGTCGGATTCCCTGATAACATCTTTCCCACATACCTTGTTTAGTATTCTCATCATACAATCCTTCTTTAAATTCATTATATGACAATTCACCCTCTTTGGATTCTTGTATGGAACCGTCATCATCACCGTAATACATATCATCCGCAAAACAATGTGGAGTGACTCTTTTGTTACAAACATCAGCACAAGCATCGCTTAGATAACTGAACGCATTTGCTAACCAGGCTTCTGTTTTATCTCTGTCCGTAAAAACTTTTTCGATGGTTTCCCGATCTCTAAAAATATAGTCAGAGTCTAAATAGTCAGAACAGGATTGTATGCTTAACCCTAAAACTGATATCAATAGAATATATAGTTTTTTCTTCATGTTGTTTATTATTTTATAAATTAACACTTATACCCATAGTTATCGATTTTGTTAACGGATATGATTCACCTCTGGGATCGCCCATTTCAGGATCCCAAGTCTTGAAACTAGACCATGTCAAGAGATTTGTTCCTACCAAAAAAATACGGATATTATTAAAGTGCATCTTGTTAACAATTGATTTGGGGAGTGTATAACCAACATCAATTGTTTTTAGTCGAAGGTAACGACCATTTTTCAACCAGAAAGTAGAGTTTCGGTAGTTATTATTGCTGGCATTGTCACCTTGGTAGCTCAAACGTGGATACGAAGCATTAGGATTTTCATTGGCAGGAATACCTAATGTTTCAGCTGTATCAGCATCTACCCATCGGTTGTCCAGCATACCTTTAAAAATATTTCCCCATTCGCCTTCTGTAAAGGCCCATACACACTTGCCATAAGTGAAAAATGTTGATTTACCTGCTCCTTGAAAGTGGACATTCACATCTAAACCTTTCCAAGAGGCAGATGCACCTAAACCATAAATCAGATTTGGGCGGCTAGTTGCACCGATAGCTACCTGGTCTCCATCATTGATCACACCATCACCGTTAACATCTCTATACTTGATATCTCCCGGTTGTACCTTTCCCCAACTTTGTGTCGGGCTATTGCGGATATCATCGTAATCTTTGAATAATCCTTCTGCGATTAATCCCTTGCATTGGTCCACACGATAGCCTCTTTGCATCTGATAGGCATATACATTATTCTCCTCATCTCTTTCCAGTACTTCATTTTTACTATAAGTGATATTGCCACGTACAGTTAAGTTCACGTCATTGATTCTCTGTTTGTATGAGAAGTGTCCATCGAAACCTTTAGAACTTACAGCACCTACATTTGCTGCCGGATTATGCCCGTTCAAACCGACAATCTGAGGTAAGTAGTTACGAACCATATAAATTCCGGTACGTTTTTCATCGAAATAGTCGATCGTTGCAGTAAATTTATCATTAAACAATGCAAGGTCTATACCTAAGTCATTCTTTTCAGCAACCTCCCAAGTGATACCATTGGAGGCTACATCTGCAAATCCTAAACCACCAAACGAATAACTTGAAGGATATTGTGCCCAATCGTATCCTCCATAAATAATCTCATTATCCCCGTTTTTATAACGGTCTGCAATAGTATAAAGATAGGGGAATCGCGTTCCGACATTATCATTACCTACTTTACCATAAGAGAAGCGAACTTTAAACATATTCATCCATTTCAAATGTTTTTTGATAAACGGTTCTTCCGCAATATTCCATGCAAGAGAAAAAGCAGGGAAAAAACCAAAACGGTCGCCTTTGGCAAAGTTTTCACTTCCATTATAGCCAAAATTAAAATCAATAAAATAACGATAATTCCAATTGTAAGCTACACGTCCGGCCAAATCCTGATTACGTTTGTTAATACCAGTCTTCAAATCTTCTCCTAAATTCTGTGTCTGAATGTAAGAGTCTTGTGTATACTTTATAGTAGCGCTAGGGTGATGAGCTCCAAAAGAACGATCCCAGTTTAGCATCATGTCTAGGAATTCCCGACGATTACCGCTAGAACTGCTTTCCTGTTTCATGTTCTGAGAACCACTGATCTTCTTCCATCTTAATTCACCAGTTTCCGGATCTCTGGCACGTTCTGCCAACCATTGTTCTGGCCACTTCAGACGACGGATCGTATTTTGGTTGTTGCTGTCATAGCCAAAACGCCCAACGAACTTTAATCCTTTAGTTATGAAATCAAAATTTTGTTCCAAAGAAATATTTGTTTCAATATTATTTGTCCAATTTTCATTGAATCCAGTTTGGGTTGCAGCTACCCATGGGTTTGTTTTATTGCCGGATCCAATAGCTGGTATATATCCGTTGGAATACATAACAGGGGTCTTAATTGGATTATATCCGAAAAGTTCCCCCCAAACATCACCATCACCTAATCCCGGACTATTACGTTTGGATAAGAATCCTGCTACCCCGACTTTCAATAAGGTTGTTTTTGTAATGTCAATATCGGTATTCAAGCGGTAGTTCCAACGATGGTAAGCTGCATTGGTATTATAATCATCTTTCAAAGATTCATCTGTATTATACATACCATCTTCTTTCACATAGCTAGCAGAAACAAAATAACGGGCTGTTGTTCCACCTCCACTCATATTTAAGTTAATACGGTTACTCCACGCACCGTCTTTGAGTAACATGTCCATCCAATCCACATTCGGATAAAGATCCGTATCCAAGCCTAAACGTAAGATGTCCAACTCTTCTGGTTTATATACAGCCTCGTTGTTACGGGTAATTCGCGATTCGTTCATCAAGCTGGCATAAGTAAATCCGTCTTCGAACTTTGGAGTTACAGTCCTCGTATTATAGGTTGTTTCTACTTTAGCATCAATTTTGATTTTACCGGCTTTTCCGCGTTTAGTAGTAATCAATACTACACCATTAGCACCTTTCGAACCATAAATAGCAGTAGCCGAAGCATCTTTTAATACAGTAAACGTTTCGATGTCTTCGATATTGATTTCATCCATACTGCGTTCGAAACCATCAACTAATACATAAGCAGATGAGTTGGCACCAAACGTAGATATACCGCGAATCCAGAACTCAGATATATTTTTACCTGGCTGTCCAGAAGTCTGACGCGCCATAATACCCGGTACATTACCTGCCAGTGCATTGACAATGCTGGAAGATGGATTACGTTTCAGCTCACCAACATCTACCGTTGTAATAGCACCTGTCTGTGTTAGTTTTCTCTGAACTCCCGTACCAGTAATAACGACTTCATCTACTGCTCTTGTCACGCTTTCTTTCATAACAACGTTTATTGTACGTTGTTCTTTAACCATTACTTCTTTCGATTCATAACCAATATAAGTGAACACTAACTGGCGGTAAGGTTCCATGGTTATGGAGTAATGACCGTTCATGTCTGTGATTGAACCTAAACCGGGCATGTCCTTCACGGTGACATTCACACCGATCAACGGCTCTTTGGCTTCGTCTGTAACAACACCTTTCACAACAACTTTTTCTTGCTGCGCCATAACCGTTGAACAAAGGCACAACAGCATGATACATAATGATAAATATTTTTTCATATTATTCATGTGCGTTTTAATCATTAGTTATTCTTCTCCTTCGTAAGCAATCTTACGGATACGCCGATTGGAACCATCACCGATGTAATACGTATCGGTTGCTTCATCGTAAGCTATACCTTTCGGACGGTCGAAACGGGCCTCTTGACGTAAATCTCCATCTACATATCCCCATGGGTTACCATTCAGACTGGCGCTTCCGCGACCGGCAAATGTTGAGACCTTTCCTTGCGGGGTAATTTTACGGATACATTGCCCCATCTTATCACAAAGAATAAAATCGTATTCATCTTCTTGCCCTGCATACTCTGGGTTCTTTACGAAAACTCCTTGATAAGGAGTATTAAAACGTGCGCTTGTTCCAATTCCGTCTACATAAGCAGCTCTTTCTGCTGTTCCCGCTACAATGAAGGGAGTGACAAATCGTTTACTTGCCCAATCATAATTTGTGCGCTGAATATAGTGTTTGTTAATAGACACAATATAAGCATAATTCCCTGTCGGATGTATACGGATATTATATTCCCATCCATTATCCATTTGAAAAAGTACTTCTTTATCAGCAGGAGTTGTACGTGTACCGTCGAAAATTTCTTGAATTTGTTGCTTCTCTACTTTGAAGAATTGCCCCTTATCCCAACTATTAAAGTACATATCACCATCTACCGGATGAAAAGTTACTGTATTACAAGCTTTGAAATTAACCAACGCTAATCTGTTTCCCCACATTTTATAATTGCGCTCATCGCCCTCAGGGGCTTCTCTATTACGTGTAAAACCATATACAGCTGCTCTCAATTCGTCTCCTTGGTCAACTGCCACAGCCATGTGATTTTCATCAAAAAAGGCAAGTGCACGTCCGCGGTTAGTACCTCCCATGTCACCTTCTGTAAGAGCCGTTCCTACATATTGGTTTTTGAGGTCGAGAATACGCATATTACCGTTTCCTTCATTTTCATCACCTGCACCTCTATCGGCTGCAACGTACACTAAGTGGGGATATTTAGGGTCAAATTCTAACCAGTTGGGGGAACCAAATGCACCACAATCATTAAATGGACCATCTTTTGTATCGTATCCGCCGTCATCTCTACGCGAACCACATAATGTACTCACTAACTGTTTTCGCACATATTCGAACTTGGCCTCTGCGATAGTAGATACTACCGGATTGTCGCCATTGGATATTTGTACTTCGATTTCTCCGGAATAAGCCTGTGAAGGTACCAAACAGTAGATAGAATGATTTTTCACATTGATTACGATAGCTTTTTTTCCACCAACAAAGACATTCACAATAGACGGATCATTACCAAAATTTTCTCCTGATATAACTAATCGCTGCCCGAATCCCCCCGTAGTCGGATTGATACCACTTACTTGAACCGGAATATTCGGATCAAATGCTGCATTGTCTGAATCTCCGTTGCTGTCATTGTCATCACTACAACTTCCGAAGAATAGAGCAACTAGCAGTAATGCCATCCAGCATACCCGCCAGTAGTCTTTCATGATTTTGTTTTTTTTCATACGTAAAAAATTAATGATTAATAAAATATTATATTGTTGGTTCATTACTTATCTCTTGTTGTATTATGCTGAAATGATTCATCCATGCGAAAAAGTATTCTTTCAACTTATTGTCCATATTTTTAATGATTCATCTTATCCATTAACACTTGTATCCAATATCCTCCAATTACGGAACGTGCCTTAAATCCGGTCATTCTGCCAGTTTTGGTATCATGCCAGTCACTGATAGGCACACGTGAAGTAGTTTCATTGATGTATTTATAAAGAGGATCTACAAACTTCTCAAAAATTTCACGGTTTGGAGACATGGCTGCTGTCCACATAATCCAGTCGGATTTTGTGTAATCTCTGCGGGAATCTAATGGCAATCCATATAGATTCTGCTTTGTCAGATAGTAGTTGATTTCTTTACTGATTACATTATTAGGGAATATATTCAAATTCCACATCTTATCCCAGATAATATTATACTTTTGACTCCAGGTATTATTGCGGTCGAAAGCGAGGCGATAATGGTCACCTTCATTTGCCATTTCTTCCCATTTCATCGCCATTTTTTTAGCTATGTCAGCGTATCTTTCTGCTACACTGTTTAATCCGAGTATATGGGCTATTTCACTATATCCGGCTACACCCATAATCGCTTTTATTGAAAGATTGGCATTATGAGCCCAATGGCCTGCAAAATCATCTGTACAAAGTTGATTTTCCGGGTCCTGTCCA
>ULQG01041511.1_pt1 | contig 14648 bp, 10 predicted proteins | sample 1954251 | NCBI WGS metagenome assembly ULQG01 (sample SAMEA4835649, study PRJEB28245) | human gut metagenome | biome: gut microbiome; material: fecal sample | place: Denmark | collected 2008 | reverse complement strand
CACTGGCGGCGGTCGTCGTCGTTGCCCCCAAAGGGGGAGCCGATAAGAAAATTTTCATCCTCTGCAACATTCCGCCCCGCTCATTCGTATCCCACTTGAACTCCGTCTGAAATTTGATCTCCAAAACGTCAAAAAACTGAGGTATCATCCGGATTTCACAAAAGATTCTCAAGATTTGCGAAAGAATCTCCGGGCAAGCCTTGCAAGCCCCGGAACCGGGTGTATAATAGGGGTATCGCCTTTGATCCGCTCTGAGAGAAAAGAGCAGCCGCGCAATGCGTGGGAAAACACAGAAACGGTAGGAAGAAATGGAAAAATTCAGCGTCAAAAAACCGTTCACCGTTCTGGTTGCAGTCATCATGGTCATCATGCTGGGCCTTGTGTCCGTGCAGAATATGCAGACCAACCTGCTGCCAAACGTGAACACACCGTACCTGATGGTGGTCACGGTCTATCCCGGTGCCAGCCCGGAGCGTGTGGAGAACGAGGTCTCCGACGTGATGGAGAGCGCGCTGGGCACCATCTCGGGCGTGAAAAACGTCACCGCCACCTCGGCAGAAAACTACAGTCTGCTGCTGATGGAGTTTGAGGACGATACGGACATGAACAGTGCCGTGGTCAAGGTGTCCAACAAGGTGGATCAGACCACCTCCAGCCTGCCAAGCACCTGCATGACCCCCTCCATCATTGAATATACCCTGAACATGAACGCCTTTATGACCGTGGCCGTCAGCCGCGAGGGCAGCGATTCCTATGAGCTGGCCGATTTCGTCAACGACACCATGGTCCCCTATATCGAGCGTCAGGGCGGCGTTTCCAATATTTCCGCCAATGGCCTGGTCACCCGGATGGTGCAGGTGCAGCTCGATCAGGAAAAGATCGATGCCATCAACGAAAAGCTACTGGAAGTCATTGACGTGCAGCTGGCCGATGCAAAGGCCCAGCTGGACTCTGCCGAGGCTCAGATCGAGGCGGGCAGAAAGCAGTACGAGACCCAGCTGGCCAATTACGACAAGCTGGTCAGCGATACCATCAACAGCCAGTATTCCGGCGAACTGCAGGATTCCTTCATGCTGGTCAAAAAGCAGGCACAGGCCTTTCTGGACAGCGTCAACCAGCTCATTGCCGTGGTCAACGAGCCGGAGATCCAGCAGGCCCTGATCGATGTGCGGGACGGCCTGCAGCGGGTCGTGGACAAGTTCAACGAGACCGGAATGCAGGATATCGATTCTCTGATCGAGATCGTTGCGGAGCTGCGCGATATCACCGATAAGCTGACCAACGCTTTGCAGGAGCTGCAGCAGCGCCTGAACGCGCAGGGCGACACCGCCGGCACAACGGCCGGGGAGCTGGCCGATGACCTGCAGGTGCAGCAGAGCCTGAACAACATCTATAGCACGCTGGAGAGCACCATCAAGGCCATGGACGACGTGCCCGGCCTGATGGACCAGTTCACCCAGATCGTGGGCAGCTATTCCCAGCAGCAGCTGCAGGCCTATATCAAGTTCACCGAGGCCCGCGAGATGCTGAACGATTACGAGAAGCAGCTGGAAGATGCCAAGCAGCAGTATGAGGATGCCAAGCAGATGGCCATGGAGAACTCCGACGTGGCCAAGATGCTGGATATTGACACGCTGGCACAGCTGATCTATGCCCAGAACTTCTCCATGCCCGCCGGTTATGTCAAGGATTCCAGCAACAAGTCCTGGCTGCTGAAGGTCGGCGAGGAGTACGACAGCATTGAGGATATCTCCGGTGCCCTGCTGCTCCATGTGGACGGCTTTGGCGATGTCCGCCTGTCTGACGTGGCCGATGTGCAGATCATTGACAACGCGGAGGACAGCTTTACCCGCCTGAACGGCGAGCGCTCCGTGGTGCTGAAGATCTTCAAGAGCAATTCTTCCAGCGCCGGTGAAGTTTCCGGCAACTGCAAGGCCGCCTTCAAGGAGCTGGAACAGAAATACGATGGCCTGCATGTGGTCGTGCTGTCCAACCAGGGCAACTACATCAGCATCATCGTCAGCAGCATCCTGAGCAGTATGCTCATCGGTGCGGCCCTTGCCATCATCGTGCTGGCCATCTTCCTCAAGGATATCAAGCCCACGCTGGTGGTCGGCATCAGTATCCCGCTGTCGGTGCTGTTTGCCGTGGTGCTCATGTACTTCACCGGTCTGGATATGAATATTATGACGCTGGCGGGCCTGTCCCTCGGCATTGGTATGCTGGTGGATAACTCCATCGTCGTCATCGAGAACATCTACCGTCTGCGCAGCCGCGGCGTGCCCGCAGCCCGCGCGGCGGTCCAGGGCACCAAGCAGGTGGGCATGGCCATCATGGCTTCCACCCTCACCTCTGTCTGCGTGTTCCTGCCCGTCATCTTCACATCGGGTGTCATCAAGAGCCTGCTGCAGCCCATGTCCATGTGCATCGGCTACTGTCTGGCTGCTTCCCTCATCGTGGCGCTGACGGTTGCCCCGGCGGCCTCCTCTACCCTGCTGAAAAACTCCAAGCCCAAAGAGCTCAAGTGGTTCGACAAGGTGCAGGAAAAGTACGTCAAGAGCCTGGAATGGTGCTTCCAGCACCGCTGGGCACCGTTGGGCGCGGCAGTGGTGCTGCTGGTGTTCTGCGGCTGGCGCGTGATGTCCATGGGCGTTGAGATGCTGCCCACCATCACCAGCAACGAGGCCATCGTCACCCTCTCCACCGAGAAGGATATGACCAAGGAAGAATCCTATGCTGTGGCTGAGAATGTCATTGATGCCCTGCTGGCTGTGGACAACGTGGAAGAGGTGGGCGTTACCACCGACAGCCGCGTGGCCGGAATGGATGTGGGCCAGCTGGGCCTGCCCCAGACCATCACCGACCTGCTGAAAGCCGCCAACAGCTACGGCACCTACCAGATCAACGTGATGCTGGACGAGAGCCTCTCCTCCCGGCAGATCGAACAGGCCCGTGAGGCGCTGGAGGAAGCTGTGAACGGTGTGGAGAACTGCACCGCCACCGTTGAGATCAGCGGAATGCAGGAGCTGACCAGCCAGCTGGATATGGGCCTGACCGTTCAGGTCTCCGGCAACGACATTGATACCATGACTGCCCTCTCCGAGAAGGTGGTGGATATGGTCAACGAGATGGACGGCTTCACCAATGCCACCAACGGTCTGGGCAGCGGCGATGCCACCATCAACCTGCAGATCGACCGGGATAAGGTCCGTTCCTACGGCCTGACCGTGGCGCAGGTCTACCAGCAGATCGCCGCCAAGCTGACCACCACCACCACGGCCCAGACCCCCGTTGCCATCGATGGCTCCACCATGAACGTCCAGATCAGTAACAATCTGGACCCCATGACCAAGGAAAACATGATGGATATGACCTTTACGACCTCCGTCATGGCCGCCGACGGCACCACCGAGACCGGCACCTGCACGCTGGGCGATATGGCCACCTGGGTCACCGGCTCCACCCCGGACTCCATCACCAGCAAGAACCAGACCCGCTATATCAGCGTGACGGCGGACGCGGTGGAGGGCACCAATACCACCACCGAGACCCGCGCGCTGGAAAAGAAGCTGAACGAGTTTGCCGCATCCGATGAAATGCCCGAGGGCTGCAGCTTCTATATGGGCGGCGGCTCTGAGATCAACGGCATGGTGGTGGATCAGATGGGCCAGTGGATGTTCCTGGCGCTGCCCTTCGTCTACCTTGTTATGGTGGCCCAGTTCCAGAGCCTGCTCTCCCCCTTCATTGTTCTGTTCACCATTCCGCTGGCCTTTACCGGCGGCCTGCTGGGCCTGCTGCTCACCGGCCAGCAGCTGACCATGATCTCCCTGATGGGCTTCATTGTCCTGATGGGCACGGTCGTCAACAACGGCATCGTGTTCGTGGATTACGCCAACCAGCTGCGCATCGGCGGCATGGAGCGCCGCGCGGCCCTGATCGCCACCGGCAAAACACGAATGCGCCCCATCCTGATGACCACCCTGACCACCGTTCTGGCCATGCTCCAGCTGGTGTTCAGCGGCGATATGGCCAGCCAGCTGATGAGCGGCATGGCCATCGTCATCATCTTCGGCCTGACTTACGCCACCCTGATGACCCTGTATGTTGTGCCCCTGATGTACGACATCCTCTTCAAGAAGCCGCCGCTGAACGTGGATATCGGCGATGAGAATCTTGACGACATCCCCGATGATGCCGCCGAGTATATCGCCCAGAACACCGCTCAGCCGGAGTAAGAAACCTTCCCCAAAGCACCCTTCACAGCCATGTGAGGGGTGCTTTTTTGTTGCAATGACTATGATAACTTTGGACACAGCCCTTCTCAAGAACCTCTCAGTCTCGTATTCGCTCGACAGCTCCCCTACTAGGGGAGCCTTTGGCAAGAAATTTAATTTTGCTAATATCGCTGACGCTCCAGAACTGATATCCACCACAAGCTCTATAAAACATCAATCAGGATTGCAGGTTAATTTCCTTCGTGAAAAAACCTTACGTCAGCAGGATAAATAGTAGCGAAGCGCTAGCTTTTGAGAACGAAACGGTATGCCAAGGGCTCCCCTACTAGGGGAGCTGGCATCAAGCGAAGCGCAGATGACTGAGAGGTTATAAAATCTTGTCAGAGGACTAGAAACATGATAAAGTAAACATAGAAGAAACGGAAGGAGTGGCAGCTATGTGCAAGACAATGCAGGTGATCGTTGATCGGGAACGAGAAGATGCCGAGGTGGCAAAGGGAAAGCGCATTGCGCTCAATCTCTGGAAAAACGGAGAGCATGATCTGGATAAGATCGCCCAGACCACCGAACTTTCGTTAGAACAGGTGCGGGAGGCAATTACCGAACCGTGTTCTGCATAAGAAAACTTCCCCGGAGCGCCTACCCCTGGCCCTCCGGGGCTTTTTTTGGCCTATGGGGCAGAACTTACAAAAAAACTCTCGAAATATTGGATATAATCCCTTAAAAAATGCCAACACAGAAGGGGAAAATTGTGATATAATCAAAACAATAAAGGATAAAACAGAGAGTGTGCTGTCCCCAAAAAATACAAAAGGAGGCGAGCCCTATGGCACAGTTTCTCTCCAAGCCCTTTGGCATGACCCCAAACGGCGAAAAGATCAATGAATACATCATCTCGAATCCCGGCGGGCTGGCGGTCAGTGTGCTGAACTACGGCTGTATCATCAAGAATATCTGGGTGCCCACCAAGCGCGGGCCGGTGGATGTGGTGCTGGGCCACGACACCTACGCCGATTACGTCAAGGACTTTGAATCGTCCGGCAGTACCTGCTGCGGCGCGTTCGTGGGCCGGTACGCCAACCGCATCGAGAATGCCGCGTTCAACGTGGGCGGCAAGACCTATCAGCTGGAAGCCAACAACGGCAAAAACCACCTGCACGGCACCTTCCCACGCAAGCTGTATGAGGTAAAGACCTTTGGCGATACCCTGCTTCTGGAGGCGGAAAGCCCCGATGGAGAGGATGGTTTCCCGGGAAATCTGAAGATCTCGGTGCGGTATATCCTCACCGAGGACAACGCCCTGCGGATGGATTACCGTGTCTCCTCTGATGCCGACACCATCATCAACCTGACCAACCACACCTACTTCAATCTGGATGGCGGTGGCGATGTGCTGGGCCAGAAGCTGCGCATCTATGCGTCCCGCTATCTGGAGGGCAACAACGAGACCTGCCCCACCGGCAATATTCTGCCCGTGGCGGGCACGCCGATGGATTTCCGGGCGGGCAAGCCCATTGGCCGGGACATCGACACTGGCTTTTCCCAGACCACCATGGTGGGCGGCGGCTATGACCACTGCTTTGTCATCGACAGGGGCCGCGGGGCCAGCCAGAGCCTGTGCGCCTGGGCTTCCAGCGATAAGACCGGCATCAGCATGAAGGTCTATACCACCCAGCCCGGCGTGCAGCTCTACACCGGCAATTTCCTGCAGGACTGCCCCGCCCCCGGCAAGGGCGGCGTGCCGATGCAAAAATACGGCGGCTTTGCGCTGGAGACCCAGCACTTCCCCTGCAGCCCCTCCCACCCGGAGTTCCCCTCCACCGCCCTGCGGGCCGGGAAAGTGTTCCGCGCCAACACCACCCTGCGGTTCTTCACCGGCAAACAGTGCGGGAAACTGTAAAATGCAGCCCTCTCATTCAAAGCCTGACGGCTTTGCCTGAGAGGGCTTTTTCTCTGATTTGCACAAAGGGTTCCATCACTCCATGCGCAAAACACAAAAAACGCTTGTAAATCAATGCGCGGGAAAATAAATGGAAACAAAAATCCATCCTTATAAAATTCCCGTTACTTGATTCTGCGGCCAAAACGTTGTATCCTTGTGGCAGAAGGCGGGCCTGCCCCGCGCAAGCAATTTTGGTGACGAGAAGAGAGGTACTTTTATGGCAATTTTGGTTTCCGGCGGTGCCGGTTATATCGGCAGCCACACCTGTATCGAACTGCTGAACGCTGGCTTTGACATCGTGGTGGCAGATAACTATTACAACGCTTCCCCCGTGGTGCTGGATCGGGTCAAGCAGATCACCGGCAAGGACTTCCGGTTCTATCAGGCCGATATGACAAAGCACGAGGACGTGGAGAAGATCTTCACCGAGTGCCCCGATATCGATGCTGTCATCCAGTTTGCCGCCTATAAGGCTGTGGGTGAGAGCGTTTCCAAGCCCATCGAGTACTACTACAACAACCTCAACTGCACGCTGGTCATTCTGGACGTGATGCGCCGCCACAACTGCCGCAACTTCGTGTTCAGCTCCTCCGCCACCGTCTACGGCGACCCCGCCAGCGTGCCCATCACCGAGGACTTCCCCGTGGGTGCCACCACCAACCCCTACGGCACTACCAAGGCCTTTACCGAGCGCATCCTGACCGATGTCTGCAAGGCTGACCCCACCCTGAACGTGGCCCTGCTCCGTTATTTCAACCCCATCGGTGCCCACAAGTCCGGCCTGATCGGCGAGGACCCCAACGGCATCCCCAACAACCTGATGCCCTACATCGCCAAGGTGGCCGTGGGCAAGCTGGAAAAGGTGCACGTCTTTGGCAACGACTACCCCACCCCCGACGGCACCGGCGTGCGCGATTACATCCATGTGGTTGACCTGGCCCGGGGCCATGTCTGCGCCATCAAGAAGCTGCAGACCAACTGCGGCCTGTTCATCTGCAACCTGGGCACCGGCCACGGCTACAGCGTGCTGGATGTCATCCATGCCTTTGAGAAGGCCTGCGGCAAGCAGATCCCCTATGTGATCGATCCCCGCCGCCCCGGCGATATCGCCGAGTGCTATGCCGACCCCACCAAGGCCAAGAACGAGCTGGGCTGGGTGGCTGAGTACGGCATCGAGGAGATGTGTGCCGACAGCTGGAACTGGCAGAAGAACAACCCCGACGGCTACCACACCGTGAAGTAAACAGAACTGTTCTCAAAACGCACCTTTGAACGTAAAAATTCAGGGGTGCGTTTCCTTTTGTCCGGGAACCTGCCGGAACAGAAGAAAGCTTTCTACAAAAAACAGCGGGGACAGGCGAGAATTTTTGCCGCTTCCTGCCTTGACAATGCCTTTGAGTTAGCATATATTAAGACTGTTCACATACACTAACATTTTGTCGAAGGAAAGGCATCTGCCATGACATTAAAGGAACTGAAGATCGGCGAAAGTGCCGTGATCGATACAGTGGGCGGAACGGGAGAACTCCGCCAGCATTTTCTGGATATGGGGCTGATCCCCGGCGAGAAGGTCACGCTGGTGAAATTCGCGCCCATGGGGGACCCCATGGAGCTGCAGATCCACGGCTATGAGCTGACCCTGCGGCTGGACGATGCGGCACGGATCGAGATCACCCCGGCGGAAGCACCCGCAGCAGCTCCGGCACGGAAGGCCGGCCGGATGGTGGAGCACCCGGGCCTGGGCGAGGGCGGCCGCTACCACACCAAAAAGGGCGAACACCCGCTGCCGGATGGAACGGTGCTGACATTTGCGCTGGCCGGAAATCAGAACTGCGGCAAAACGACCCTGTTCAACCAGCTTACCGGCTCCAACCAGCATGTGGGCAACTTTCCGGGCGTGACGGTGGACCGCAAGAGCGGTGCCATCCGGGAACACCCCGATACCGAAGTCACCGACCTGCCCGGTATCTACTCCATGTCGCCCTATTCCAGCGAGGAGATCGTGACCCGGCAGTTCATCATTGGCGAAAAGCCCACGGGCATCATCAATATCGTGGATGCCACCAACATCGAGCGCAACCTGTACTTAACGATGCAGCTGATGGAGCTGGACACCCCCATGGTGCTGGCACTGAATATGATGGATGAGGTGCGCGGCAACGGCGGCACCATCAACATCAACGAGATGGAAGCGATGCTGGGCATCCCGGTGGTCCCCATTTCCGCCGCCAAGAACGAGGGCGTGGACGAGCTGGTGGATCACGCCATCCATGTGGCAAAGTATCAGGAGCGTCCGGGCCGGATGGACTTCTGCGGCGAGGATGACCACGGCGGTGCCGTTCACCGCTGCATCCACGGCATCATCCATCTCATCGAGGACCACGCCCGGGCGGCGGGGATCCCGGTGCGCTTTGCTGCCACAAAGCTGGTGGAGGGCGACCCCCGCATTGAGGAGGCCCTGAAGCTGGATCAGAACGAAAAAGAGATGATCGAGCATATCATCCTGCAGATGGAGCAGGAGCGCGGCCTGGACCGCGCCGCCGCCATTGCAGATATGCGGTTCCACTTTATCCACCAGCTGGTGAATCAGACTGTGGTAAAGCCCCACCAGAGCAAGGAGCAGCTGCGCAGCGCAAGGATCGACCGCTTCCTCACTAGAAAATATACGGCGATTCCGGCGTTTGTGGGCATCATGGCGCTGGTGTTCTATCTGACCTTCGGCGTGATCGGCGCGGGGCTGCAAAGCCTGCTGGAACGGGGCATTGAGAACCTGACGATTCTTGTAGACAATGCCCTGACGGCGTGGAACGTCAACGATGCAGTGCATTCGCTGGTGATCGACGGCATCTTTACCGGTGTGGGCAGTGTGCTGAGCTTCCTGCCCATCATCGTGACCCTGTTCTTCTTCCTTTCCCTGCTGGAGGATACCGGCTATATGGCCCGCGTGGCCTTTGTGATGGACAAGCTGCTGCGGCGCATCGGTCTTTCGGGCCGCAGCATCGTGCCCATGCTCATCGGCTTTGGCTGCACGGTCCCCGGTGTGATGGCAAGCCGCACGCTGCCCTCGGAGCGGGACCGGAAAATGACCATCCTGCTTACGCCCTTTATGAGCTGCTCGGCCAAGCTCCCGATCTACAGCCTGTTTGCGGTGACCTTCTTCCCGGAGTACGCCGCACTGGTCATGGTGGGCCTGTATTTCCTGGGCATCCTTGTGGGCATCGGTATGGCCTTTCTGCTCAAGGGAACGCTGTTCAAGGGCGAGGCCGTGCCCTTTGTCATGGAGCTGCCCAACTACCGCCTGCCCGGCCTGAAAAATGTGGCCCAGCTGCTCTGGGAAAAGGCCCGGGATTTCCTCGAGCGTGCCTTTACGGTCATCTTCCTGGCAACCATCATCATCTGGTTCCTGCAGAACTTTGACTTCCAGCTCAGCCTGACCGCAGACCCGCAGGAGAGCATTCTGGCCTGGATCGCCAGCGGCATCGCGCCGTTGTTTGCACCGCTGGGCTTTGGCGACTGGCGTGTGTCCACGGCGCTGATCACCGGCTTTATGGCAAAGGAGAGCGTTGTCTCTACCCTTACCATCCTGTATGGCTCCTCTGCCGCACTGGGCGCGGCGCTCAGCCCGGCGGCAGCGGCTCCCCTGCTGGTATTCTGCCTGCTCTACACCCCCTGCATCGCCGCTGTGGCATCGGTCAAGCGGGAGATGGGCGGCCGCTGGGCCACCGTTATGGTCGTAAACCAGTGCGTTGTGGCATGGCTTGCCGCGCTCGTTGTGCGGTTCCTCGCCGTGGCGGTGCTGTGACCCTGTCCTGAAGCATATCAAAAGCCCGTACCGTGAAAATTTTCATGGTGCGGGCTTTTTGCGTTGGACAAAGTATATGGATCAGGAGATTTTACGCCGCCTGCCCTTGACAACAGAGATTCCTTATGTTAAAATACTTCAAAAATGAACAATTCAAAAAGAGAGAAAGAAGGGCGCGCAATGCGTGAGCTGAACCCCAGTGTGGAATTTGCCAACAAGACGGGGCTTGTGTACAGCGCCGTCTGTAAGCCGCTGTGCCAGAAGCTGCACCTGCCGCAGACAGCGTTTGATATCCTGATGTTCCTTGCCAACAACCCCAGCTACACGACCGCCCGCGATATCGTGGAGGTGCGCCACATCAAGGCGAACCTTGTCTCGGTGAATGTGGACAAGCTGGTGCAGGAGGGCTTTCTGGAGCGCCGCCCGGTGCCGGGCGACCGCCGCAAAACGGAGCTTGCCTGCACCGAAAAGGCGCAGTCCATCATCGAACAGGGCCGCAGGATGCAGGATGATTTCATCCGCCGCCTGATGGCAGGGCTGGAGGAAGAAAAACTCGAGATATTTTTTGAAGTCATCGATACGATGAACGAAAACCTGGATGCGATTTTAGAAGGAGAAGAATAAGATGAACCTGCTGTTTACCATCATCGTTACCTTTTTTGCCGGAATGGGCGCGGGCCTGGGCACCGGCTTTGCGGGCATGAGCGCTGCCGCGGTCATCAGCCCGATGCTCATCACCTTCCTGGGGATGGATCCCTATATGGCAGTCGGTATTGCCCTTTCCTCGGATGTGCTGGCCAGTGCGGTATCTGCCTACACCTACCACAAAAACAAGAACCTGGATATCAAGAACGGCCTGATTATGATGGCCAGCGTGCTGCTGTTCACCGTGGTGGGCAGCTGGGTGGCAAGCCTGGTGCCTTCCACCACCATGGGCAGCTTTTCGGTGTTTATGACGTTCCTGCTGGGCATTAAATTCATCGTCAAGCCCGTTATGACCACCAAAGAAGCCATGCAGGGGGTCTCTGCTAAGAAGCGTGCCCTCCAGTCCATCGTCTGCGGTGTGGTCATCGGGATGATCTGCGGCTTCATTGGTGCCGGCGGCGGCATGATGATGCTGCTCATCCTGACCAGTGTGCTGGGCTACGAGCTCAAGACTGCCGTGGGCACCAGCGTGTTCATTATGACTTTCACCGCCCTGACCGGCGCGGTCTCCCACTTTGCCATCGGCGGCGCACCGGACTGGACCGTGTTCATCCTCTGCGTCCTGTTCACCCTGCTGTGGGCCCGCATCGCCGCTGTCTTTGCCAATAAGGCCGATGCCAAGACCCTGAACCGTGCAACCGGCATCGTTCTGGTCGTGCTGGGCATCGTGGTCATGGGCTTCAATCTTCTGACAAAATAAACTGCAAAAGAAAAGAGCCTGTCTCCCGAAATTCCTTGGAGACAGGCTCTTTTTGTTGTACTTTGGGAAATTACTTTTCTTCGATGGTGGAGTGCTCGATCACCCAGTCGGCGGCGCGGCGGATGGCCTCGCTGCGCTGCATGGCGGGGATGTTGGCGTTGGCCTTGACCTCTTCCAGCGTTTTCTTGGTGCGGTCGGCGCGCTCCTGCAGGTTCTTGGTGATCTCCTCATCGGTGGGCACCAGACCCTCGTTCTGGGCGACCTGCAGCAGAGCCATCCGGGCGCGGGTGTTCTTCTCGGCGGCGGCGTGAACGTTGGCCGTGAAGTTCTCGCGGGTCTGGTGGATCTGGCTCAGGTAGCGGTCCAGGCTCATGCGCTGCATCTGGAGCTGCTGCTGGATGTTCTGCATCTCCTGCTGGTAGGTGCTCTCCACCAGAACGCTGGGGAGCTCGCCCTCAGCGGCAGAGGCCAGCTGGGTCAGCACCTGATCCTTGGCGCGGTTCAGGGCGCTGGCGTGCTTGCCGTCGTGCAGCTGCTTGCGCACCTGCTCCCGGAACGCTTCCATGGTGTCCACCTTGCCCACTTTCTTGGCAAAATCGCTGTTCAGGGCGGGCAGCTGGCGGACGCAGACATCGATCAGCTTGATCTTAAAGACAACGGGCTTTCCGGCCAGGTCCTTGACGTGATAGCGTACCGGGAAGGTGACGTTGATCTCGAATTCCTCGCCGCCCTTGTGGCCCAGAATGCCGTCCTCAAAACCCGGGATCATCCGGCCGCTGCCCAGCTGCAGGGTCTGGTTCTGTGCGGAACCGCCCTGGAAGGGCTTGCCGTCCAGCAGGCCCTCGTAATCGATGTGAACGATGTTGCCCTTGACGGCCGGGCCCTTGTGGGGCACCAGCTCGGCAGCAGCATTGCGGCGGCGCTCCAGCACGGCATCGATCTCTTTGTCGGTGACGGCGGGGGTCACGCACTCCACATGGAAGCCGGTGGTCTGGGTCAGGTTCAGCTCCGGCTGCAGCGGGGTGGTGGCGGTGGCTACAAAGCCCTCGTCCTTTTTGACGCTGACCAGGTCATAGCTGGGCTCATCCACCGCCTTGAAGCCGTGCTCGGCCATGGCGGCCTCGTACAGGGCAGGAACATCGCGATCCATCAGGTCGTTGATGGCATCATACCAGAATGTGTGCTCGCCGCGGTCGGCCTCGATCTGAGCACGGTCGGCCTCGCCCTTGGCAAAGCCCTTGATGGTGTAGCTGGCGCGGGTGCGCTCATACACCGCATTGGATGCGGTCTCCAGCTCTTCAGCCGTTGCGCTGAAGGTCATCTTGCAGACACTCTTTTCGGGAGTTTCCACGCTTACCAGTTTCATAGGAATCCAACCTCCGTGTTGCCCCAAAAGGAGCGATTTCAAACATTAGTAAAGTTATTATAGCACAAGTGGGGCAAAAGCGGTATAATAAAAGAGAGAAAAAAGTGCGAAGCGGGCGATTTTTGCCCGGCGGAGCACGAAAGGATGTGCATCGGATGCGCTTGTTTGACGTTCTCGGGCCGGTTATGATCGGCCCCTCTTCCAGCCATACAGCGGGTGCCGCCCGGATCGGCTACACGGCCCAGAAGCTTCTGGGCGAGATCCCGGCACAGGCGGATATCGGCCTGTACGGCAGCTTTGCCACCACCGGAAAGGGACATGGCACGGATAAAGCCCTGGTCGCCGGCCTGCTTGGCCTGCGGCCAGATGACCCCCGCCTGCCCGACAGCTTTGCCCTGGCCGCAGAGCAGGGCATGGCATTCCAAATCCATCCTGTGGAATTGCGCTCTGCGCACCCCAATACCGCTGTTCTCACCCTGACAGGCCGGGAGGGGCGGGTGCTTTCCATGAAAGCCGCTTCGGTGGGCGGCGGGCGCATCCGCGTGACCGAAATCGACGGCGTGCCCGCCGATTTCGGCGGCGACAGCAACACCCTGATCATTCACAATGAGGACACCCCCGGCTGCATCGCCGAGGTGACCACCTGCCTTGCCGTGCGCAGGATCAACGTTGCATCGATGCAGGTGTTCCGCGCAGGAACCGGCGGCTATGCCGTTATGGTACTGGAGTGCGATTCCCACATCCCCCACCCGCTGGAACGGAAGCTGGCGACCCTGCCCGGCATCCTGAAGGTGACCTGCCTGAACATCGACGAGCCCGAAGAAGACGCGGAGGAATGACCATGTCCTTTTTATCCTGTGAAGAAATGCTGGCCGCTGCCCGCGGCCAGAACCTCTCCCTTGCCGAGGCCATCCTGCGCAGTGATCTGGCCGAGAGCCGCCTGACCGAAGAGGCCAGCCGCCATGCCATGCATCACCTGTGGCATGTGATGGAGGCCACCAGCCGGGATTATGACCCTGCCCAGCGCAGCCGCAGCGGCCTGTCCGGCGGCGATGCCGCCAAGGTGGAACAGGCCCATCAGGCGGGCAGAAGCTATGGCGGGGATTACCTTGCCAAGGTGACCGCCGAAGCCCTCAAGACCGCTGAGTGCAACGCCTGTATGAAACGGATCGTTGCTGCCCCCACAGCGGGCAGCTGCGGTGTGCTCCCGGCGGTGCTGCTTCCCCTTGCCCGTGCAGGCGAGGCCGATGAAGAAGCCATCTGTGATGCCCTCTATGTGGCCGCAGGCTTCGGGCAGGTCATCGCCGCCCGGGCCACTCTGGCCGGTGCCGAGGGTGGCTGTCAGGCTGAGGTGGGAGCCGCCAGTGCCATGGCCGCCGCCGCCCTCTGCCACCTGAAGGGCGGCACGCCGGAGCAGTGCGCCGCCGCTGCCGCTATGGCACTGGGCAACCTGCTGGGCCTGGTCTGCGACCCTGTGGCCGGTCTGGTGGAGGTGCCCTGCATCAAGCGCAATGTTGTTGGTGCCGTGAACGCCGTTTCCTGCGCCAATATGGCACTTGCGGGGGTGGATTACGCCATCCCCTGCGATGAAGTCATCGATGCCATGGGCCGCGTGGGCAGTCTGCTCTCCCCTGATCTGCGGGAGACCGGCCAGGGCGGCCTCGCCGCAACGCCGACCGGTGTCCGTATCGCTGAGCGACTGGCAGAGGAAGCCTGAGGTCCGCACGGGAAATATTGAAAAAACGAAAAGACGTACTTTTCTGTGTGGAAAAATAAAAAACGAAAATAAAATCAAAAAATCTGCAAAAAACTGTTGACAAACCCCGCCCTGCGTGATAAAATACATCTTGTTCCGACCGGAACGTATGCGTTGGTAGCTCAGCTGGATAGAGTGACTG
>ULQG01009515.1_pt1 | contig 14753 bp, 27 predicted proteins | sample 1954251 | NCBI WGS metagenome assembly ULQG01 (sample SAMEA4835649, study PRJEB28245) | human gut metagenome | biome: gut microbiome; material: fecal sample | place: Denmark | collected 2008 | reverse complement strand
GTGCTGTATAATAAAGTCATAAGGTAAAGGAAAGAAAACAACCCAATGAAGGAGGACAATAAAATGGCAGGAACAAAGAAGTTAATGAGAACAGAGATTGAAAGTGGTGTGATTATCAGCACAGTAATGTTTACAGATACAGGAGTATATCAGACAATGGCATTTAACAATGCAGATGATATGGACGAGATAGATTGTGCAGAAACAGATGTGTATGCAAATACTCTGGAACACCACATGATGATGGTTCATAAGTTTCTTGCAGAAACAGATGAAACAACAGAAGAACAGCCTACCAGTTTTGTTGTGGGTGGAGTGTATGAAACTCCTTCCATTTGTAACAGTGATTGTATTTTCTCTTATCGTGTGGAAAAGGTAACAGACAAGACAGTTGTGATTGCAGACAAGTTTGGAAAAACAAAAAGATGCAAGATTCACAATGATGGAAGCGTACCATACATCTTTCCAGAAGGACAGTACAGTATGTGTCCGATTATCGAAACAACAGACATTGTGAGATAGGAAGGAGGGGAACAGGGTGTATAGATTCCCTGTTTATTGGACAGATAAACTAAAGGTGGATTTCCTACAGAGGGTTATCCTCATACATAGTTATCTGTATTATGAAGCAAACAACAGTATATGGAGCGACAAGAAGTATGACGAAGTTGCAAGACAACTTACCGACATGCAGGAGGAACACACAACAAAGTGGATAAAGAACAAAACACAATATGGTTATTGTTTTTATGATTTTGATGGCACAACAGGGTTTGACTTATGGGATAGGTTGAAAGAAAAAGACAAACAGTACATTTCAAATATAGCAGAAAAGTTGGTGAAAAGATGAACAAAAGCGTTGACAGCGAACAGATAGACAGATATAATGAACTTGAACAAATGTTAAAGGAACGGTGCATTTCAGATGATATGGCAGATGCGTTGAGGATGCTTGCACAAGCGGCAGTTGATACAGCGGACACATTGAAAAGACTTGCAGAGTTATGTTCCACACAGATAGAAGAAGGGAAAGAAATTGCAATATTAGAACAAAGAAAGAAGCATTGCAAGAACTATCTGGAATTAAAACAAATAAACAGAAGGTTAAACATATTAAAGTTCAAACAAAACAAAAGGAGGTAACAGAGTGTACATATCAGAGTTTACATGCGGATTTGTTGCTTGTATTTTGTTAGAGGTTGCAGGGGTGATTGTGTATGCAATCTATGACAACTGGAAAAAGAAGCACTAAACCGTTGGAAGGGGTGAAAGATATGCCGTTAAAGAAAGGGCGTAGCAAACGGACAATAGCGAGGAATATCAGCACCTTAATGAAAGAGGGTAGACCACAGAATCAAGCGGTTGCAATTGCGCTAAGTCTTGCAGGAAAGTCAAGAAAGAAAAGGAAGTGAAACAATGTCCATGCAGGAATATGTGAGAAGTTATATTTCCCAAGTAAGTGAACAGGAAACAATGTTCCGAGATTTGTTCGGGAAAGAAGAACTTGAAGAAGTAAGGAAGAAGGGCTTTACACAGAGTAAACCCTATTTACAATATCTGAAAGAAGAAACAGAAAGAAAGTTGAGGGAACAGGATGGTAATTAAAAAACAATACAACATCGGACAGTTAGCAGAACAGTTACAGACAGAGGTTGAGAAGTCAAGGAAATACAACGGAGCGGTAAAATTGGACATCTTAACAGCAAACAATATTCTGGATGTTTTGAATGAAACAAACAGAAGGGAGCAGAAACATCAGACATTAGTAAGTGCGTTGACACTTGTTGAAAAGGAGGATGATACACAAACAAACATCATGGAAGAACATAAAAAACCAGAATGTTTTGCAGAATGTTTTGGAAGGTATTATACAAATTGTAAGCAATGCGATAATGTAGATTGTGATGTACGCATCGAATGTATATCTGAAACAAATTTGAGAGAAGATAAAACAAAAGAACAAAAAAACAAAACATTACGGTTGTTTTGGAAAATATGTCGAGAATGACATTGAATGTTGTATGTGCATGTGTGGAGATAAATGCTTGAAGGAAGCAAAACGAAGAATGAGCAAAACGAAGAAGGGTAAAACAAATGAATAAGCGTTCTACTAGGTTCTATCGGAAAAATGAAGCAGAGGTTATGAAGCGGATTGGTTTAAAGCCAACAAAGAACAGTGGTGCAGGATGGATTGAGAAAGAGGACGGACAGAATGAACAGTGTATCTGTCAGTTAAAATCTACGGACAAGCAGAGCATCAGCATCAAACAGAATGATATTCATATACTCGAACAAAATGCGGCTGTGGCTCACAAATTGCCCGTATTTGCCTTGCAGTTCCTTAATACTGGAGAAGTATGGGTGATGATAAGACCAGAGGATTTAGGGCTAATACAGAGCCTTGTGGCTGGTGAAGATATTTCCGAACAATTGAATGTCAACGAAGAATTGTTTTGCGGAACAGATTTAGGGGTTGACAATGGAGATGGAACAAGTTATAATGTATTTGTAGGCGGTAGGAACGCAGGGAAGTCCTACCTCGCTCGGCAAGCCTACATGAAACAGAAAGGGAAGGAACGAGAACAGCAAGAACAAGAGTTCAAACAAAGAATGAAAGAGAAAAACAGAGAAAGGAGAAAACAGGTTGGAAAAGAAATTCAAACAAAAGGGCATTGCAACCTTTGAAGGGTTGAGCATTGGAAAGAACAGAACAGTACAAGTGAAGTTCAAACTCCGATATGATGAAATCCTAACAAGTGTTGAATTGTTACAGGGGTTGAACAATGACATTACGGTTCATGCGAAAACAGCAACAAGCAACCCAATGAGTTTGGGCATCTTCACCATAGGTTCTGTCAATTTTGACAAGGATGGAAATGCAACAATACCATTCAAGTCATTAGTAGACAATGTGAATCTTGACAACATTTGTGCTTTGGTGGATGAAGATTATATCCAGTTACGATTCCAAGCAATCATTGAACTCCCCGACAATAGCGAAGAAGGGGGTGCAGGAGAATGGGAAGATTAACTTACAAAGAACTGTCAAAACAGAAGTTCAAGGAACAGCGCAATGTTGTGATTTCAGAAGCATTTGACAGAGACAACAATCCTCTTGGATATTCCATTGCGGAACAGTTGGTAACAGAAGAAGATGGAAAAGAAATCAAAGTGTTCCTTAAAGGAGGGCTTGGCATTGTGGACGAAAAAGGTTTGTTACAGTTAAAAGAAGCAGTTGACAATGCTTGTATCAAGTTAGGATTGATTACCGTTTGCGATTGTGAATGTTGCGAAGGGGAAAAATAAAAAGAAAAAAAGTTACAAAAACGTGTTGACACACAGAACAAGATGTGTTAAGATAAGAGTATCAAAGGAAGGGAAATAAAAATCCTTCTGGTGATAAACAAACAAAGAACAGCAAGAGAAGAAGGAAAGAACAAACAAGAGAAACAAAGAATCAAATTAAAAAAGAAAAGGAGAAAAACAAAATGGCAAAAAATTGGATGGCGTATGAAGCCGCAGAAGCAATCATGGGTAACAACGTAGAGGAAATCGCAGAGGTAGGTAGCAGATACCCACTGTTCACAAGAACCGTATCAATGGCAAACAGCGAGTATGTTCTTGACCTTCTGAAAGCAATCCCGAAGGTAACAGCAAGAGTTGTGGAAACAGGTCTGAAAGACATTGATGATGTGGAAACAGAAGCGGAAGGTGTAGAAGAGAAAGACGAAGCACCAAAGAAATCAGCAAAGAAGGAAACAAAGACAACACAGAAGCCGAAGTCAAAGAAAGCCGCAGAGGAAGAGGACGAAGCAGACGAAGATGATTATGAGAACATGACATCTAAAGCACTGTACAAACTGTGCTGTGACAGAGGTATTTCCTCACAGTGCAAGAAGCGTGACAAAGCATCCCTTATCGCAGTTCTGAAAGCAAATGACGGAACAGCAAATGAGGATGAGGACGATTGGGGAGACGAGGACGAGGAAGAAACAGACCCGTATGCAGGAAAGTCTGCAAAAGAACTGTTCAAGATGTGCTCCGATAGAGGAGTCAAAACAAAGCCGAAACAGTCCGCAGATGCTTATGTAAAACTTCTGAAAAAGGCAGACGAAGCAGAAGCCGAAACAGAGGATGAAGAGGATGACGATGATGATTGGGAAATCTAATCCGACATAACATAACAAAATAATGAAATGATAACAAAGGCAGGGAGGTAGGAACAATGCTTCTCTGCCTTTCTTTATGGATTGGAGGATTGAACATTGAAAACAGACGACATCATCATGTTAGATTGCAAGAAGGAAGGAAACAGAGAGTTAATAAACAAGTTCCTTTGGAAAGTAAAACCATGTGCTAAGATTCTGGAAAAGAACCATTACACAATAACAGAGATAGCACCGATTGAATTATTGGAACAGGTGTTGCATGGATTGTGTGAACGATACCCATATAAATTGCAACAGATATGGACATACAGCGAAGAAAAGAAATTCAAGTTTTACCACATGGGCGTAATTCATGTTACAGATACTTATGAGTGGTTAGGAGATGTGAATGGCGTAACATTGTGGGAGGTTGTTGCAAAGGCAATTATCAAGATTTATGCGGATTTGAAGAAGGAGAAAACAGAACAATGAAACAAATAACATTCTATACAGATGGTGCTTGCAGTGGAAACCCCGGCGAGGGTGGTTGGGCGTATGTAGAAGTTATTCCATGTAGCAATGGAATCAAAACAAATGTAGTAACAGGAAATAAGAAACAGACGACAAACAATGAGATGGAACTGACAGCAGTGTATATGGCGTTAGTAAAAGCCTTGAAGAGCAAAACAAAACAGGTCACAGTATATTGCGACAGTGCTTATGTTGTGAACGCTATTACAAAAGGGTGGTTACAGAACTGGCATAACAATGGTTGGGTAACGAAAGAAGGAAAGCCTATAAAAAACAAACATATATGGGAAAAGATGTACTTGCTTGTATATGAAAAGAAGATGAACATAACAATGGTAAAGGTCAAAGGACACAAGGGCGACCCCTTAAATGAACTTGCAGACAAAAGTGCAGTAGAAGCAAAACAAAGAATCATGGAGGGGTAAGGAAATGTTGATAGCAGAGAAGATATTGGAGAAAGATTTTCAAGGGAAAACAACAAAAGAAGCATATTTGAATTGTTGCAAATGGTTATCTACAAATGTGATTGCTGTGAACAATTCAAAACATATTACATACAGAACAGAGAAGGTTGAAACAGACGATTGGAACAGAACAGTAAGATTGACGTTATATGTAACAGCAGATGAAGAGGAAATATGCGAACGGAACTGTAATATCTGTAAAGAAGTAACAGGCAGTTTCTTTATGACGCAAAACAAATATATGTGTGAGGTGTGCAAAGTGCCACCATACAGAAAGAGGTTAAAGGATAAGTTGCACTTAATTAAAGAAGGATTGAAAGGAAAGATATTATAATGAGAAAGAGCAGAACAAAGAATAGAGGAAGAAAAGGGAACAGCATATTGATTGTGTTGTTACAAACATTCGGGGAATTGTTAGCAACCTTTAAATACGGACTAATTGAAGAGTTAGACAAGGTTGCGGTAGTGTTACAGATATTGATGCCGATTGTGATTGCTAGGACGGATTTAAGCACTCCTAAGATGTTGCTAGTGTCGTGTGTTCTGGTGGTATGTGTAAAGTACATTCGGGAAGTAGGGTACAAACTGAATCATGTAACAGAGAGAGGGTTTCCGATTCCATTACAGAGATTTACGGACAGAGACGAGAACGGGTTCATCAGCATAAAGGAAGAAGAAACACAAGAAGCAATGCTTTATTTGTGTGACGTAGAGGACTATCTAAAAAGCAAAGGTTGGTTATAGTATATGAGTTATGCACCATGCAAGGGATGTGGAAGAAGGACAGTAAAATGCCATGCAGAATGTGAGGAATACAGAAAGTTCCAAGAAGAAAATGAGAGGATAAAGGGAAACAGGAAGAAGGACACCATCAGTCGTTCTACCATATTTAGAGCAAATTATCACAGTTAAGTGTTGACAATCCAAACAAACTCTGTTATAATAGAATCAAAAGAAGGAGTTGTGCTTGGATTGGCACAAGTAAGTGGTAGCCTTAAATGGAAATGCCTACCAATAAAATAAATTATCACGTTGCCGCTGTGGTAGCCATATATTAGTCGTGGTACAAGAAAATGTGTGTAAGTATATCCGTTTGACGTAACCGAGAAACGTCATGTAACTTGTAAACATATTGATTCATAAACTAAATATTGTGATTGATTCAAGCGGCAACGTGATTCACCATATAGAGACAGTAACAGACAAGGGCAACCTTGTCTTGTTGTGTATTTAGAGAACAAATAATAAAACAAAAGGAGGATAAAACAGAACATGGGAAGAAGGAAAGGAAGAGAGGTAAAAGAAGCAAGTGAGAATCTAATACCACTGAATGAGAGAACACCAGAAGAACGAAAACGGATAGCAATGATGGGAGTTGAAGCAAGGAAGAAGAAGAAGGAACAAAACATGGCATTACAGAATTGTATGCGTCAGTTGTTGGAGATGAAAACAAACAGCGATAAAAAGAAACAAGTGTTGCGTTCCTTTGGGTTTACAGATGAAGAACTTACGAACCGTTCCTTGTTGATGGTTGCATTGTTTCAGAAGGGATTGACAGGAGACGTTTCTGCAATCAGAGAAATTACAGACATGATGGACAAACTAGAAATGTTTGAAAACACAGGGAAGGTTACAAGCAATATCACAATCAATCTTGTTGCAAAAGGGGAAACATATCAGCCGAATGAACAGGACGAACAAGACATATGGGATGCAGAGAACAGTACAGACTGGATGGAGGACAGCGAGGATGATGAAGATTGGGGCAATGACATCTATGAAGGATAGCGGCAGGAAAGCGTCTGTTGTGGATATTCTGGAAGATAATAACCCAACCCTTAGAAGTATTCACCTTGAAGAAGAAAGCGGCTTAAAATCGAAAATAGAAGGTTACAGAAGGTTGTCTGCTGTGGAGTGGATAGCAGAACATACAGAACAAGATGAATTATTTTGCAAGAACATATTGACAAACATATTGGAACATGATATAATTCAAGTATAAAAAAGGAGTTAGAACATGAGTAGAGCAGAAATCAGAAGAGAACAAAGAGAGAAGAAGAAAGAAAACAAAACATATACCTTAACAGCAAGGGAGTTGGAACAGTTAGAACAAAGAATCAGAAGGGAAGAACAGCAAAAGGCAAAACAGGTGATTCTGGATAAGACAAATGTTTTAGCAGAACAAATACTAACAATGATGCTGGTAATTCCAACAAATGTGTTGGTGTCTGATTATTGGCAGAAGTCAGCAAAGAAGCGTATACCAAAGTTTGTAGATGATTGTATGAGCCTATATGAAGCATTTACAAGTGGTGTGGTGAAGATGTCCGAAATGGTAGCACTGACAGAAGAGTATGCAGGAATCAAGTTAGTGCAGGATGAACAGTTTTCCATGTTTGCAGAAAAGGTGGGAGAACATGAAAAGTAAATTACAGAAGGACATAGACAGTTATGTAAGAAAGTATGCAAAGAAGCATAACATAACAAAAGAACAAGCAATGACACATGAACGAGTGCAGAATGTGATTGCATGGTTAAAGTTAAGGGAAGGAGAACAGGAACATGATAAAACAGGTTATAGAAAGGTATGAAATAACAGAAGAATATAATATTGTAGAAAGAATAGATACAAGAAAGCAGGCAGAACAATTCGGGATTGAAAACAGATTGTTACAGTGCACAGAAGAATGTGGAGAACTCATACAAGCATTAAGTAAGTATCAGAGAATCTTACAGGGAGATAAAACATGCCAGACAGATATGTGTCATGCAGAATATATGATAACAGACGAGATTGCAGATGTAGAACTTCTGTTAGAACAAATCAAGTACCTATTAGGAAACGAAAGGGAAGTCAGAGAAAGGAAACTATATAAACTTGACAGGACAGAACAAAGATTGTTAGAATAGTTCTATGAGTTCATACAAGAATAGTATATAACAAGTATACAAAGAACAATAGAACAGAACATACCATTTAGAACAAAGACAGAACAAAGAATATAGAAAGGGGCATAGAATACATGGGAACAAAAGCAAGTGGTATCAAGGTAACATACAGAAACATCAGAGAGTTAAAACCATATAAGAAGAACGCAAAGAAACATCCGAAAGAACAGGTTGAAAGAATTATGAACAGCATTAAGCAATTCGGGTTCTTTGAACACAGGGCAGTAGCAATTGATGAAGATGGTTATGTGGTTGAAGGTCATGGAAGAATCCTTGCGGCAAAGAAAGCAGGACTGACACAAGTGCCTACAATCTGTCTGGATGATATGACAGAGGAACAAATCAAGGCTTGGCGATTGATTGAAAACAAAACAGCAGAATCAAGTTATGACGAAACATTGATTAACGAAGAAATCAGTGAACTTCTGAAATCAGACATTGACATGGAAGTGTTTGGATTTAGTATTGATGCATTGGAAGATGAAACAATAGAAGTTGAACCAGATGTACCATTCACAGAGATACTGAATGAAGAGAACAATTACATTGTGTTGAAGTTCAATAACAAGATTGATTGGCTCAATGCTATGGGATTGTTTGGAATCGAGAAAGCAAAGGCGTACCCTACAAGGAAAGAAGGAAATAAAAAGTCATTCGGTATGCGAGCAGGAGTAGGAAGGGTGCTAGACGGACAGAAAGCGTTAGAAAGGGTGCAGGGTAATGAAGTATAAGGGAAAAGAAATCATTGTTGCTTGTCCGTCTTATAAACGGTATAAGGTGGAGACATTAAGTTATATTCCATTCTGTAAAGTTTATGTTTCACCAGAAGAGTATGAAGCATATCTAGAGTTCAACCCAAAACATACAGAGAACATTGTGAAGTGTCCGAAAGGGGTGCAAGGGAATCTGTGCAGAGTTCGTAACTATATCCTTGACACAGAGTTTGAAAATGGTGCAGACATTGTGTTATTGATTGATGATGATTTAAGAGCCATAGAACATTTTGAAATGTCAGAGGATGGAACATATGCGTATGAGAAAGTAAAAGTAAAATCAGATGAATTACTGGATTTCTTATATTGTTATTCCTTGTTATGTTATGATTGGGGATTCAAGTTTTGGGGATTGAATTGTAACAGTGATATGATGTCATATCGGCAGTATTCCCCGTTTAGTACTACATCGTACATAGGTGGACCTTTCCAGTGTTTCTTGAAGGGGAATGAATTAAGGTATGATGAACGATTACCTTTGAAAGAAGATTATGATATGACCCTACAGAACATGAATGTATATAGGGGTGCATTGAGATTAAACAAATACCATTATGTATGTAGACAGTCAAAACAAAAAGGTGGATGTGCTATGTACAGGAATATGGAAAGAGAAAAGGAACAGTTTGAGTTGTTGCGTAAGAAATGGGGCAGTAACATTGTAAGGTTGGACACATCAAACAAAGGACGAAGCAAAAAGAACAGAAAATATATAGACTACAATCCGATTATCAAGATACCCATTAAGGGAATCTAACAAGGAGGGGCAGAACATTGTTTCTGTCCTTTTTATTTTATTACAAATATATTTACAAATAACGGTTGACTTTCTGCTATGTTGTGTTATAATAGAATCATCAAAGGAAAGGAAACATGATGTTGAGAACGACAGGTGGTGCTGGTTCAATAGCCATCCGCTGGAGTACAATCCGATAGAAAGAAAACAAAACGAGAAGGAGATTAAAACAATGAACGATTATGTTGTAAGATTTGGAAATGATAACGGATATGTAGAACGTAGTGATTATATGTCAAAAGGACAGGCTGAAAAAATCTATAATAAAATAGAGTTGAATATAAGAACAACATGGAAAGAATTGTTATATGAACCATTAGAAAAAGAAGATGTACAGGAAATCATTAAAAGTGATAATGTTAAGATTGTTGATTTAGGTATATGTAAGGTTGCACTTCCAGTATAAAAAAGATGAACAAATTATCTATTAAGCGGTTGACATTCCACTAATAGTGTGGTATGATAAAACCATAGAAACAAATAGACCAAATAGTAAAGGAGAACAAAACATGAGTGAGAACAAAGAAACAAAACAAGAAGTAACAAATGAACAGATTTTGGAACATTTGAAAGAAATCGAGATTGCACAGGGTTGCATTGCAAATGGAATCAATACACTGTTCAGTGTTATGAGTGAAAGAAAGGAACAGTTAAAGTTAAGCAGGGGCGAAGAGGAAATGATTGAACATGGACAGATTGCACTCGCTTGTCTCACAGACCGCATGGCTAATATTTCTGGAATGAATGAGAGAGGAAAGAGACATGCGGCAGAGGTTCATGTAGTAGGAAAAGAAGATGTTGAAGGTTTCCTCGATTTTCTGAAAGAAATTTTAAGTTAAGCCTTGACGAACAACAATTGAATATGGTATAATAGGATAAACAAAACAGATAAGGTTCGGCGTACATCAGATTGTGTACATTTGCCACTTATCTGTTTTGTGCATATTAAAACAAAGGAGCAAACAAACATGGATGTGAACATTGAAGTGTCAAACAGATTTGCTTCTTTTCTAACCGATTGGGATTATGAACAATACCTGTTATTGGGTGGGTATGGTAGCGGAAAGAGTTACCATGTAGCATTGAAGATTATACTAAAACTTCTGGAAGAAAAACGAACAGCATTGGTGGTAAGACAAGTGCGTGAAACAATCAAAGAATCTTGTTTCGCATTGTTTAAAGAAATCCTTGAAAAGATGGGGTTGTTATCAGACGAAGCGGTAAGAAACAATCACAGACCAAAGGGGGACAAAGTGGTTGCGATTTCTAGTCCTTTGGAAATCCGTTTTCCGAATGGTTCAAGAATCATATTCCGAGGAATGGATAATACGGAGAAAATCAAGTCCATTCACGGTGTCAGCATTGTTTGGATGGAAGAGTGTAGCGAAATCCGTTATGAAGCATATACCGAGTTGCTAGGGCGTATCAGAGAGCCTAAAGTGACGTTGCATTTTATCTTAACAACAAATCCTGTCGGCAAGGAAAATTGGGTATATAATACCTTTTTTGTGCATACAGATGATAAAGGAAGAGAGAGAACAATACAAAGTCCAGAAGAGTTTTACAGACGTAGAACATTGGTGAACAAAAAGAATGGTGTTTATTATCACCACAGCCTGCCAGATGATAACCCATTCCTTCCTGTTTCGTACATTCGCCGTCTGGATGGATTGAAGAGAACAGACAAACAACTGTGGGTTGTTGCAAGATGGGGAAGGTTTGGAGCGAATGGAACAAGGGTGCTTCCGAATTTTGTTGTTGCGAAGGACAGCAGAGAGTTCAAACGGAAGGTGAACAGTATTTCTGCACAATTTCATTTCTTCGGACTTGACTTTGGTTTTGAAGAGAGTTACAATGCACTTATCAGTTGTTGTGTTGATGATGCAAACAAAGTGTTGTACATTTATGATGAAGTGTACATGAATCAGATAACAGATGATAGATTCTCACAGAGACAAGATGTTCGTGCAGTAGCAGAGAGGGCAGGAAGGTGTGAGAAACCAATATGTGCAGATTCAGCAGAACCTAAAACAATTCAGTTTTATAGACAGCAAGGGTACAACATGTATGGAGCGAAAAAGTACATTGGAAGTCGTTTACAGAACACAAAGAAGATGAAACGATTTAACAAGATAGTTTGTTCCCCTAGATGTAAGAACACAATCCGAGAGTTGAAAGACCTTACATATAAGAGGGATTCAAGGGGCAATGCAATCTATGATGAATTTAACATTGACCCACATACATTTTCTGCATTGTGGTATGCGTTGGACACATATACCGTTGCAGATGTGAAGGAGATTAAAACAAACAGTAAAGCAGGATAATGTTTCATGTGAAACGTGGAAAGGAGAACAGAGAGAGAATGAACACATTGAGAAGTAAAACAAAACAAGTAAAAGACATCAGAGATTTACAGAAACAGAGTTTGGAGAAATCAACAGACGATTACATGGTGGGGTTGTATAATGGGTTAGAGATGGCAACAGCGATTCTGGAAGGAAGAGAGCCAGAGTTCCTAGCCTGTGTAAAAGAACCACCAGTAATAGAGAATGAAGAAGAACAGACAGGACGAACAGTAGCAAATGGGATTCGTAGGAGGTAAGAAGATGTGCAAGAAATATTGCTAGATACATACACAATAGCATTGCCCATCATACTTGGCTATATAGTCTGGTTATTAAAACAAACAAACAAAAAGAGAGATGCAAACACAAGGGGAACAATGTTGTTGTTAAGGGTTCAGTTAATAGAATACCATGACAAATATTGTGCTATGGGAATCATACCATCGTATGCCTACCAAAATTTTTGTGAAATGTTTGAAGCATACAGAGCGTTGGGTGGGAATGGAATGATTTTAAAGATGAAAAAGGAAGTCGACGAATTGGAAATAAGAAAGAAAGGATATGAACACGATGTTTAAAAACAATGTATTTAATGTATCAGTAGATACAAAAAAGTGGTTGAAGAAAGCGGGAGTAAGAGCAGTTAAAACAATGGCACAGACTTTTGTTGCAACAGTTGGAACGGCTACTGTTATGGGTGCAGTAGATTGGAAGATAGTATTTTCTGCTTCTGTTTTGGCTGGTGTTCTTTCCATAGCAACCAGTGTTGCAGGAATACCAGAAGTTGAAGCAGAAGAAAACAAAACAGAGTAAGGAGAAAGAACAATGGCACATTTATATGTTATTGCAGGACATGGAGCAGGAGATTGTGGAGCAGTTGGAAATGGATATACAGAAGCAGAACGAGTTCGTGTGTTGGCAAGTAGAATTAAAGCATTAGGTGGAAACAATGTTACACTTGGGGATATGAGCAGAAACTATTATGCGGATAATGGAATCAGCAAACTGTCTATTCCGAAAGATTGGTGTATTATTGAGTTGCACATGGACAGTAGTGTTTCTGCGAGTGCTAAAGGTGCTCATGTGATTATTAAGGGTTCATACAATCCAGATTCACATGATATTGAATTGGCTAATTTCCTTTGTAATATATTCCCCGGAAGGTCGAACAAAATTGTTGGAAGGAATGACCTTGCAAACCCAAACAGGGCGGCGGCAAAAGGATTTAATTACAGATTGGCTGAGTTTGGTTTTATTTCAAACAAAACAGATGTATCAACATTTAACAGCAGAATGGATGAAATAGCAAAAGGTGTTTTGTCTGCATTTGGAATTGGTTCTGCATCTGCTTCTGAACCTGTTGATGGGTATGTTGTGAATGGTGGAAAATCACAGAACAACAAAGATGAGTTTGGAGATGTTTCTTATAGAGTACACATGAGAGAAAATGGATGGGGAGCATGGCAGTGTGATGGAGAAATGGCTGGTAGCACTGGACAGAACAGAAGAATTGAAGCAATCTGCTTAGATGGAGATGGAAAAGCCGATGTGACAGTGCACATCAAAGATACAGGAGACAAAGAGTACAAGGGTGTAACAAAACAAACAGTATGTGGAACAATCGGAGAAGGAAAACGAATTGAAGCAATAAAGATTGTCGGAACAGATTGCTATTATATGTATAGAGTACATCAAAAGAACATCGGTTGGAGTGAGTGGGCAAACAATGGAGAGTTTGCAGGAACAAAAGGAAAAGGATTGCAGTTAGAAGCAGTTGAGATTAAAAAAGCAATGTTCAGCGTAAATGCTCATGTACAGAACAAAGGATGGATTGGAGAGAGGGCGGCTGAAAATGTTATAGGCATTACAGGTCATGCATTAAGATTAGAAGCGTTTAAAATCAATCCGTATGGAAAAGAAATCAAAGTAAAAGCACACTTACAGACAGATGGTTGGGTTGATTATGGAACAATAACAAAAGACACAATCATCGGAACAGTAGGAGAAAGCAAACGAATAGAATGTTTGTGTTTTTCTGGGGATTTTGATTACAGAGTTCATGTACAGGGTAGCGGATGGACAGATTGGACAAAGGCTGATGGAGTATCAACATTAGGAACGGTAGGGCAGGAATTGAGAATTGAAGCAATACAGTTTCGTGAAAGATAGTAGAAATTAGGGCGGCGAAATGCCGCCTTTTCTATTGACATGGTTTTTATGTTATGTTATAATAAAAGAAAAAGAAAGGAGGAAAAACCTTTGGCAAGACAAAAACAATATAATGTGGAAGTAACAAGAGCACTTGCTAGTTTTCCTTATTTTGTTTTAAAGAATGAGATAACAACAGGATATAATCTATATACCAAAGAGTTGTTGGAGATAAAACAAAATTATCTGGATTACAAAAAGGGTGCAGAGTTTTATACAGAAGGAAGTGGCGGAGACTATCAGCCATCGGACATTCGGTTTAAGATTGCGAAAACATTGATTGATAAAGAAGCAAGATTTATGTTTTCACAGACACCAGATGTAACAATACAATCTGTTGATACAAACGAAGAACAGATGAAACAGGTGGAACAATACCAGACATTGATTGACAAAGTTTTGAAGGACAAAAAGAACAATTTTTCAAGGACATTGTTACAGAGCGCAAAAGATTGTTTTATCGGGAAGCGTGTTGCATGTCTCGTGGATTTTTCCGAAGAGGATGGCATACAGACACACTTCTATAACAGTTTACA
>ULQG01035619.1_pt1 | contig 15041 bp, 14 predicted proteins | sample 1954251 | NCBI WGS metagenome assembly ULQG01 (sample SAMEA4835649, study PRJEB28245) | human gut metagenome | biome: gut microbiome; material: fecal sample | place: Denmark | collected 2008 | reverse complement strand
GGTGCTTCCCGCGGGCCCGTTGCGCGAGCCTCCCTCCCGTCTCGACACCGTGGACGCCATCGTTCTCAATACGTCGAACGAAGCCGTCGTCGAAAGCAGGACGCCGCGCTTCGCCGCCTCGAGCTGCTTCGGCGCCTGCACGCAGCTTGCGACCGGCAGAACCGCCCTCATCGACGAGCTTGCCGACAGGATTCACGCCGAAAAACTCAAGCCGCTCTCCGCTGCCGGCATCGCCGCTCCGGGACGCTTCTTCGCGATGATCCGCGCCCATGACATTGAGGGAGCCGAGCTCGAGCTTGGCGACCATTTCGACTTCGCCGAGAATCCCTTTGCGAACCGCACCGAGGACATCATCTTCATCACGGGCAAGGACGCCGTCAAGTGCCGCCACGATCCGGCGCTCGCAGGCGACAAGCGCATCTGGGTCGTCGGTCTTGAAGTCAAGCTCGACTCCTACCTGATCGACCTGATCGACAAGCGCGCCCGCGACGCCGCAGGCAGGCACTGACCTCGCTTCAGCAAGCCATGAAAAGCGCCTCCCGCATCCCCTGATGCGGTTCGAGGCGTTTTTATTATGGTTTCCGCCCCACCACGAGCGGTAAAATGTTGGTTTTAATCCTTTCCGAAAGGGATACTGAGAACAATGTCCGCCAAACTCAACGACATGATCGTCTGTCCTGTCTGCAAGGGCAGGCTTCTGCAGGGCGACGGCGAGCGCCGCGAGCTCGTCTGCCCGCGCTGCCGCCTCGCCTTTGAAGTCCGCCACGACATTCCCGTGATGCTTCGCAACGCCGCCCGCAGCCTGAGCGACAACGAGGCGCGCCACTACTCCGAGCGCTCGGCCGCACTCGATCCCAAGTGAGGTTCTCATGTCCTTTACCGTGATCATTCCTGCGCGCCTCAAGTCCTCGCGCCTTCCCGACAAGCCACTCGCCGACATCTGCGGCAGGCCAATGATCGTCCGAGTCGCCGAGCGCGCCCTCTCCTGCGGCGCGAACAGGGTCGTCGTGGCGGTGGACGATGCGTCCGTCTACGAGGCCTGCGCAGCCGCAGGCCTTGACGTGATCATGACGGATCCCCATCACCCGACGGGCACCGACCGACTTGCCGAAGCCGTCGCCAAGATCGGCCTTGCCGATGACGAGATCGTCGTCAACCTTCAGGGTGATGAGCCTCTGATGCCGCTTAACGTCATCCGAGACGTGGCCGACCTGCTCGCCTCCAGGCCCGACTGCGCCATGGCGACTGCCGCACACACCATCCACAACGTCGAGAGCTTCTTCAATCCCAACGTCGTCAAGGTCGTGCTCGATGACCGCGGCACCGCCCTCACCTTCTCCCGCGCTCCGATTCCCTGGCCCAGAGACCACTTCCGAGAAACAAAGGAAAGTCTCCCCGAAGGCTTCGCGCCGCTTCACCATCTCGGTCTCTATGCCTACCGTGCAGGCTTCCTGCGCCGCTTTCCCACCCTGCCTCAGGCTCCTTTGGAAAAGCTCGAGAGTCTGGAGCAGCTTCGCGCCCTCTACTACGGCGAGCGCATTGCGGTCATGGTGCTTGACGCCGCCCTTCCTGCGGGCGTCGACACTCAGGAGGATCTTGACCGTGTGCGCGCGATCTTCGAAAAGGGCGCGCCCGTCTGATTCCCGTTGCGAATACGTGCACGGTCTTTGACTTCATGCGGATTCGGGATAAAATTTGCTTATTCTCCGCCGTTCCCCCGGACGGCAGGCCGCCGGAAGTCTCCGGCGTCGTTCATTACATAATCGAAGGAGCATTCCAATGCGTCTGATTCTGATTGGGCCTCCCGGTGCCGGCAAGGGCACGCAGGCCAAGTTCATCTGCGAAAAGTTCGGTATTCCCCAGATCTCCACGGGCGACATGCTTCGTGCCGCCGTCAAGGCGGGCACCCCGCTCGGTCTGGCTGCCAAGGCCGTGATGGACAAGGGTCAGCTCGTCTCCGACGACATCATCATCGGTCTCGTCAAGGACCGCCTCACGCAGCCCGACGCCGTGAACGGCGCCCTCTTCGACGGCTTCCCTCGTACGATTCCGCAGGCTGAAGCCCTTCAGGCCGCAGGCATCCCGATCGACTTCGTTCTCGAAATCCAGGTGCCTGACGCCGAAATCGTTGAACGCATGTCCGGTCGCCGCGTCGACCCCGTCTCCGGCCGCACGTACCACATCAAGTACAACCCGCCGAAGGTTGAAGGCAAGGACGACGTGACGGGTGATCCGCTCATCCAGCGTGACGACGACCGCGAGGAAGTCGTTCGCAAGCGTCTCGACGTCTACCACAGCCAGACGGAAGCCCTCGTCGGCTTCTACAGCGACCTCGCCAAGTCCGGAGACAAGACCGCTCCGCAGTACCGCGCCATCTCCGGTCTCGGTGCCATTGACGCCATCACGGCCCGCGTCTTCGAAGCGCTGAAATAAGTCTTCTAAAAAGGTCTGAAATGATAATTTCAGACCTTTTTTTGTTCCATATTAATTCGCCTCAATACGCAAACATGACAGCGCAACACTTTTACGCATTCAACTACGGATACAACAATTATAACGGTTACACACCCAATGAAGTAAATCTTGGCGATTATATACAATCACTTGCTGCCATGGGTTTCTACCCTCACATCGATGGATATACTGATCGCGACAACTGTCTACGAGAGCCTGAACACGAAAAAGTAAAGATAATAGCAAATGGTTGGTATTATCTGGACGACAACCACCATACCTTCCACCCGAAGTACGATCCACTATTCGTAGCATTTCATATCAACAATATAAACCAACCTCATCAACACCCTAAGGTTCTGTCCTACCTAAAGGAAAAGTCCCTCGTCCATCCTATCGGGTGCCGAGATTACTCAACTTTGAGCTATCTTCAACAACATAACATCAATTCTTATTTCTCAAGTTGCCTCACAACAACACTTGATAGAAGTCGTTTTGCAAAAACAGATAAACGTTCCGGGGTAGTTCTCTGCGATATTCCCTCCCCCCCCCATAAGAAATTATTTCCGCTAAATAGATTCGTCACACAATGGATAACACATAAAAAATTAAACAAGCTTATCAAGAAAGAGACAGCCTCATTTTCACAAACCAAAATAACAACCACCACTCACGTAGCCCCTCTAAGCACTACGCACGAAGAGCGTTTTTCACTCGCAAAAAATCTTCTTGCCAAGTACTCCTCCGCAGAGCTCGTTATTACATCCCGCATTCACTGCGCTTTGCCTTGCCTAGCCTTAGGAACTCCTGTCATTCTAATAGCTCCTTATGACGATTTACGTTACAAAGGTATTGGAGAACTATTGAACCATGTCTACCTTAAAGAACGAAGCATTACAGAAATCAAAATAAATAGAGATCACACTGGAAAAATTATAAACCCTGACAATTACAAAGTTTTCGCAGAACAGTTAAAGTCTACTTGCCTAAAATTCGTAACCGAATAAGACAACGTAACATGCTTTCGAACGTCATTGCACAATTGGAATTAGCTCTTGGTAAAATTGCTGTCCAACGTTCGCCTTCTGAAATTGCGCAAGCTTCGTTGGACGAGCGAGGCCGTAGACAGGGAGATGCGCTTGCCGTCGTGCGCCCCGCCTCGACCGAAGAGGTTTCTCTCGTCATGAAGACTGCCGCCGCATACGGACTCTCCGTCATCCCGCAGGGCGGCAATACCAGCAATGTCGGAGGCGCCACGCCTGAACCCGACGCCTCCACAGAGACAGCACGACGAACTCTCATCCTTCAGCTCGGCCGCATGAAGCGCATCCTGAATGTCGACACCGTCAACAACACGATCACGCTTGAGGCCGGCGTCGTTCTGCAGAATGCACAGAAGGCTGCCTCGGATGCTGGGCGCCTTCTTCCCCTGTCGCTCGCCGCCGAAGGCTCATGCCAGACAGGAGGCGTCATCGCCGCCAATGCGGGCGGCGTGCACGTGTTGCGGTACGGCATGGCGCGGCGTCAGGTGCTCGGCCTCAAGGTCGTGCTCGCCTCAGGCGAAGTGCTCGACCTCATGAAGGGGCTTCGAAAGGACAATTCAGGCTACAGCCTGCGGGATGTCTTCATCGGATCCGAAGGCACGCTCGGCGTCATCACCGAAGCCGTCCTCGCGCTCGAGCCCATGCCCCGCTCCATCGTGTCGGCCTGGATCACGCCTCGTCGCCTTGAAGACGTTGAAACGCTCTTTGAAACACTTGAGGCGGCCTTCGGCCCCGGTCTCACCGCTTTCGAACTCATCGGTCGCACGCCGCTCGAATCGCTCTCGGCCGTCACGGGCATGACGCCCCCCGTCCCACTTTCCGACTGGCAGGTGCTTCTAGACGTCTCCGACTGGCGACGGGATTCCGACGAATCCTCAGAAGAACTCGAGGGCGTTCTGGCATCGCTTCTCGAGAACGGACTGATTCTCGACGGTGCCGTCAGCCGCAGCGAATCGGACCGCGAGGCCTTCTGGCGCTGCCGTGAGACCATTCCCTCCGCCGTCAAGCGTGAGGGCGGAAACGTCAAGCACGACATCAGCGTCCCGCGCTCAAGCCTCGTCCGCTTCATCAGGGAAACAAGCGCCGCCCTTGAGGAGACCTTCCCGGGCGTAAAGCCCTCCGTCTTCGGCCACTACGGCGACGGGAACCTGCACTTCAACGTCGGTCCCGCCGGCGTCGCCTTCCCGCATGAAGAAGCCGTTCACAGGCTCGTGCACGACCGAGTTCTTGCCGAAGGCGGCTCCATCGCCGCAGAGCACGGCGTCGGAAGTCTCAAGACGCAGGAGCTCAAGCGCACCAAAACACCGGAGGAGCTGGCCGCCATGCGTGCCCTGAAACTCGCCTTCGACCCCGACAACCGTCTCAATCCGGGCCGCATCGTCGAGATCTGAGGAGTGCGCCATGCCGATGCCGTCCGCTTACGAAACACGTTCCGAGGCCTTTTTCAGGCTCTATGAGGGTGAAACGCCCCAAGAGATTCAAACGCTCCTCACCCGATGGATACCCAAGGGAAGCCGCGTTCTAGAGCTCGGTTGCGGATCGGGCCGAGCTGCCCGCTTCATGTCGGGCCTCGGCGCCATCGTCGAAGCCACGGACGGGAGCGGGCCGCTGCTGAAGCTCGCCGAGGCCAGAGCTCAGGCCCTCCTCGGCGCCAAGTCGCCCTCCTTCTCCCTGCTTTGCCTTCCTCCCAACAAGGCGCACTATTCGCCCGTCTCCCCCGCTTTGACGCCGTCTACACCTGCGGAGTTCTTCAGCATCTGTCCGACCATGAACTCTATGAAGCCGCATGCTTCATGGAGCGTGCGGTCACGGACAAGGGCACGCTGATCGTCGTCGTGCCTCTTGACCACAAGGAGGATCCAGATCGCAAGACCTTCTTGCGCGATTCGCTCGACTATGCCACGCTCTTCGAGCGCATGGGCTTTCGGCTGGCCTCGCAGGAAATCCGGGACGGCGTCGGCTCTCCCGGTCACGAGTGCAGATGGGCGTCCTGCGTTTTTCTTCGCGACTCGCAAAGCGAACTGAGCAACAGACGATTCAGGTACATTCTCGAAAAGGATGCCAAAACCTCGACCTACAAGCTCGCGCTCCTACGCGCACTCTGCGACATCAACCGCACCATGCCGCGCAGCGTCCGCTTCGACAATGGCAAAGCTCTGGTGCCGCTCGGCCTCATCGCCGAATGATGGATCAGGGACTACTGGCAACTCGCCAGCGGCCCCCGCATGCCCAGACAGATCCATCAGAACAGAGAGCTCGGCTTCGGCACTGCGCTCGAACGGACCATGACAAAATGTCATAGCCAATACGGCATCTTTGAATCCCTGATGCGAAACGAAGCACGTTCAAAGGATCAGACCTCACTGCTTCAACAGCTCTTCGACGATGTCGTCACGACCGCTCTCAAGGGGCCCATCCATTACATTCAGGATGACGGCAGGAACCCCGTTTTCACCTACGTCGCCACGCACACCGGTCGCAGGCCTCCTTTTACAGGACGCGGATCAATCATCGAACGCTACAGTCTCCTCGCCTTTCCCGCCGAACTCTGGCTCGAACTCAACCGCATCGCCCCCTGGCTCGAGGACAGCTTGATTCTCGAGTGGGCCCGACTCTCCGCACGCTTTGAATCCCTGTGCAGCGGTGAGCACGTCCTTCAAGGCGCAGACGCTGGCCGTCGACCACATGCTGCCCTGGGCCCGCTTTCACTGCAACGACCTCTGGAACCTCATGCCCGCCGACCGCGTGGAAAACGGAAGAAAGTCGGACGCCATTCCGTCCGCCGACATTCTGCATGACTCGCGCGACAGAATATTCTCGAACTGGGCCCTGCTCTCCTCGCTCGCTCCCACCCGCTTCGCCAGTGAAGCTGAAATAGCGCTCACCCGAACGCCGCTTCCCAAACTGCATTGGGAAACCCCGCTTTTCGACGCACTTCTGGAAACCGCCGACATGGCGGCGAGACAACTTCAGTCCGCCCGATGGCCCTGAAACGCCTCCTTACCTGAGAACGGCGTCCGCCCGTCACCCGATCTGCTATCCTCATCCGACAGGCCTTCGCCTTCCGTCGCCCATAGGCAACAGAAGATGCATTTCGCACGCCTGCGCACAAACCCTGCAAACTCTGTGAGGACTCCCCCAATGTCTGTTCACATCACGCGCCGCGCGCTGATTGGTTCCGCTTCCGCCGCTGCGGCACTCTGGCTCACAGGCTGTGCGACCACCGCCGCCCCCCGTGAGGAAAACATCCGCCCCGCCACCTTCAGCAATCTCGGCGCCCGCGCCGCCCCCGCCACGCCTCTCACCGCCAAGCGCATTCCCATGCCCGTGGTCGATGCCTTCAAGGGCGACGGCATCTTCTTCTTCGACGATGATGAAGGCGCGCAGTTCCGCATCACCGACCTGATCCGTGAAAACAACCGCTACAAGGTCGAAGAGGACTACGCCTTCGGCAAGCCTCACGGCTTCTCCTGGGGTTCCGGTGCCGTCGGCATCATGAGAGACGGCCGACGCGTTCCGCCTGAAAATCCGACAGGACTCCGCCCCGAGGGCGACCACGTCGTCATCGAATTCGACGGCAGGGAAAAACTCGAGCTTCGCGTCACGCTGGAGGCCTACGACGTCTCCGGTCAGGAAATCCGAGACTTCCTGCGCACCCGAGGCAACATGCCGACCAAGGCCGCGCTCTTCATGGGCGAGGAGCGATTCCCCGCAGGCAGTGTAGCCTATGCCGCCACGCTCTGGATCATTCAGGACGAGCTGCTCGCGCTGAGCCACACTGCCTTCACGGGTTCGAACAACATCGAGGACTTCTCCGAGCGCTTCACGAAGGAAACGCCATACTGTCTCAACGTGCTTCCCGGCGACGGTGTCACGCCCGTGGGCCTTCGCTTCGAAAAGACCATCAAGAAGAAGACTGGCAAGGAAAAGATCAAGACGCGCCGAGGAACAAAGACCCGCACGGTGGAACTGCCGCAGAACGGCCTCGTCAACGTCTATCACACGAAGTCCGGCACGATCTTCTGCCAGCGAAGCAAGCCCGACCCCGTCGTAAAGGCCCGCTGGGACCTTCGCTACCTCAACGGCACCCGCACGCTGACGGTCGACTTTCCCACGCTCATCGACTCCCTGAGCATCGGCCTCATGACTGCCAACCGCGGCAAGCTCATGCCGGCCTTCGCTGAGGAGCTCACGCCGACGAGCCGCAAGACCCGCGTCATTCCCACCGCCGTCTGGCTCAAGAATGAAAGGATCCGAGACAGCCAGTACCGCTTCAACAAGACCGCAGCGACGGCCGTCAAGGCCGCCATCGAAGCCTCCCGCCCGCGCCGCAAGGCCTGGGAAGCCGCGAATGAAAGCGACGTGACGCGCCGCGCCCGCGCCCTTCAGGCCAAGAAGGCCGCCTCTGGCAAGGCACGCAGGACGCCCGCCAAGAAGCGCTGATCATCCTTTCGCGTACGAAAACGCCAGAGCTTTCACCCTGGCGTTTTTCATGCCGTCATCAGCCTTCGCCGAAGGCCTCCTCCCATGCATACTGAATGAGCCCCGCTCCCCTGTCCTTGATGGCCGCAGGATCGGAAAGCACCTGACGCCATCTGCGTGCGCCGGGCAGCCCCTGAGCCAGACCGTTCACATGACGAGCCACGGCACGGATGGCGTGCACGTCGTCCCTGTAGTTCTCCTCCAGATACGCCGTCATGCGATGAACGCATTCAAGGCGCGTCACGTCGTGCTCAACACCGTAGAGCACCTCGTCGACGCCGGCGAGCATCCAGGGATTCTGATAGGCCGCGCGTCCCACCATCACGCCGTCCATGCCTGCATCAACAAGCGCCTTCGCCTCGTCGAGGGAGGCGATCTGTCCATTGATCAGCATCACCGTGTCGGGAAAGTCCTTCTTGAGCCTGAAGGCAGTCTCGCGAACAAGCGGAGGAACCTCTCGATTCTCCTTCGGCGACAGCCCCTTGAGCCAGGCCGAGCGCGTATGAACGATGAAGACGCGGCAACCAGCATCGTAGACCGTGCCCACGAAGTCGCGCACAAAGCCGTATTCGTTGTGATCATCCACCCCGATGCGGTGCTTCACCGTCACGGGCTTGTCCGTCACGTCCTGCATCGCCCTGACGCAGGCGGCCACGGTCTGAGGCTCGAGCATCAGACACGCCCCGAAGCTTCCCTTCTGCACACGCTCGGAAGGGCATCCGCAGTTGAGGTTGTATTCGTCATAACCGTAAGCTGATGCAATTCGGACGGACTCCGCCAGATCGGCAGGATCCGAGCCGCCCAACTGCAGTGCGACGGGATGCTCCGGCTGTGAAAAGCCGAGCAGGCGGTCACGATCGCCGTGAATGATCGCCCCAGTCGTCACCATCTCGGTGTAGAGGCGAGCCCTGCTCGTGAGCAGCCTGTGAAAGTACCTGCAGTGCCGGTCTGTCCAGTCCAGCATCGGCGCCACGGTGAAGCGCCAGTCCCCGGGATTGAGAGGCATGAAAGTCGGTTCCGTAAACAAGTGTTGTTGAATAAAAATTAAGCCGCCCCGAAGGGCGGCTCATAAGTCGAGATCTTACCTGTCGTCAAACGTGCCGTCGACATATAGCCATCGGCCGTTCTCAAGACGGAAGCGGCTGTTCTCCTCCAACCTGAAGGCGCCCTGAGAGGTCCTGCCGCGCGCGGTGAAGCTGACTCTGCCCTCCGCCCCTTCCTCGTAAGAGGAGTGAATGACGAGGGAAAGCCACTTCGGCCGTTCCTCGCCATCTTCGAAAAGGACGGCGGGCCGCGTTTCAGGCGCCCACGTCTCTAGGACATAGGCGTCGAGATCGAGAGCATATGCCGAATAGCGGCTTCGCATCAGAGCCTCGGGCGTTTCTGCGGGCACACCCGCATGAAGACGCCCGCAACAGGCTGCGAGTGCGAGCCCGCTCCCGCAAGGACAGGCCGCATCACACCCCTTCGACTTCTTCTTACTCATCCTTCTCGCCGAATTCGTTCTGAACGGCGCGGGCGGCGCGCTTGCGTTCGAAGTCCTTCAGATAGCGCTTGCGCAGGCGGATGGAGTGCGGCGTGATTTCGACAAGTTCGTCGTCATTGATGAACTCGACGGCGCTTTCCAGCGTGAGCTTGACAGGCGGCACCAGACGGATGGCTTCGTCCGTACCGGAGGCACGGATGTTGGTGAGCTGCTTGCCGCGGATCGGGTTCACGACGATGTCGTTTTCACGGGCGTGCTCGCCGATGATCATGCCTTCGTAGAGCTTGTCGCCCGGGGAGACGAAGAGGCGGCCGCGCTCCTGAATCTTCCAGAGAGCATAGGCCACGGCATCGCCGTCGTCCTGGGAGATGATCACGCCGGAGCGGCGCTCACCGATGTCGCCGCGGCTGATGGGACCGTAGTCGTCGAAGACATGGCTCATAATGCCGGTGCCGCGGCACATCGTCATGAAGAGGCTCTGGAAGCCGATGAGACCGCGGGCGGGAATGCGGTATTCAAGGCGGACGCGGCCCTTGCCATCCGGCTGCATGTCCTGCAGGTCGCCCTTGCGGCGGCCGAGCTCTTCCATGACGGAACCCTGATGCTCTTCCTCGACGTCGACCGTCAGAAGTTCGTACGGTTCCATCTTGACGCCGTCGACTTCCTTGAGAAGGACGCGCGGACGGGAGACGGCCAGTTCGAAGCCTTCGCGGCGCATGTTCTCGAGAAGAATCGTGAGATGAAGTTCACCGCGACCGGCGACTTCCCAGACGGTTTCGTCGTCGGTGTTGCGCACGCGCATGGCGACGTTGGACTTGAGCTCGCGTTCGAGACGTTCGCGAATCTGGCGGGACGTCACGAACTTGCCTTCACGGCCGGCGAGCGGAGAGGAGTTAACCTGGAAGTTCATCGTCAGGGTCGGCTCATCGACCTTGAGCATCGGGAGGGCTTCGGGTTGCTGAAGATCGGTGATCGTCGTGCCGATGGAGAGCTCTTCAATGCCGTTGACGAGCACGATGTCGCCGGCTTCGGCTTCATCGACGAGCTGACGCTCGAGGCCCTCGAACTTCAGGACCTGATTGATCTTCACGCGCTTCGGGGTGTCTTCCGGACCGTTCATGATCGCGACGTCCATGTTCGGGCGGATGCGGCCGCGATGCACGCGGCCGATGCCGATCTTGCCCACGTAGCTCGAGTAGTCGAGCGAGCAGATCTGAAGCATCAGGGGGCCGTCGGGATCGTCGTCACGGACGGGGATGTACTTGATGATGTCGTCGAAGACGGCGCGCATGTTGCCGATCTGCTTGAGCTCCTCGACGTCGGTCGTGTGACCGGCAAAGCCGTTGAGAGCGGAGGCGTAGATCACGGGGAAGTCGAGCTGGTCTTCCGTGGCACCGAGCTTGTCGAAGAGGTCGAACGTCTGGTTAACGACCCAGTCGGGACGGGCGCCCGGGCGGTCGATCTTGTTGACGACGACGATGGGCTTGAGGCCCTGGGCGAGAGCCTTTCGGGTCACGAAGCGCGTCTGCGGCATCGGGCCTTCAACGGCGTCGACGAGGAGCAGCACGCCGTCGACCATGGAGAGGACGCGTTCAACTTCACCGCCGAAGTCAGCATGCCCCGGGGTGTCAATGATGTTGATGTGCGTACCTTCGTATTCGACGGCGCAGTTCTTCGAGAGAATGGTGATGCCGCGTTCGCGTTCCAGATCGTTGGAGTCCATCACGCGTTCAGCAACCTGCTGATTGGCGCGGAAGGTGCCGGCGCTGCGAAGCAAGCAGTCCACCATCGTGGTCTTGCCGTGGTCGACGTGCGCGATGATCGCAATGTTACGAATAGCTCGAGTCATTTTTTTCTCGTGTTGATTTAATGTGCGATGAGTCTTTCAGGCTCAAGGACGCCGCGCTCGTTTGCGCGGGCCGTCCCGAGCAGCATGTTGTTCGGTCCGTATACGCGGACGCGCCCCCGCATTGTAAGCCCGAGGGCAAGGCGCTGTCCCGTCATGAAGCGTGCCGTCTGCATTTCGTCAAGCGTCACGGCTTCAAAGGTCTGCAGAAGAGAGTCGGCCCCCTTGAGAAGACGGCGGGCCTCTTCGGGAGAGCCGCATTCTTCAAGCGTCTCAACCGTCACGGCGTCGTCGATCGAAAGGTTACCGACGCGCGTGCGGCGAAGAGCCGTCAGATGAGCGCCGCACCCAAGCCTGCGCCCGATGTCCTCGGCAAGCACGCGAATGTACGTACCCTTGGAAACGAGACACGTGAGTGTGAAGGACGTGCCGTCAAAATCGGAGGCCGCGATCTCGCGCACGGTGACCGTGCGCGGAGCACGTTCAACCGTCTCACCCTGACGGGCGAGCTGATAAAGGCACTTGCCGTTGACCTTGAGGGCTGAGTACATGGGCGGAATCTGAACGATCTCACCCAGAAAGGCGGCGACGGCCTCTTCGAGTGCCTCGGCCGTCACGTCGACGGGATGACGCTCGACGATCTCGCCCTCGGCGTCGCCCGTGGACGAGACCTCGCCGAGCTTCACGCGGGCGACATAGCCCTTTTCGGCGTGCAGCAGGTCGGCGGAAAACTTCGTTGCGTTGCCGAAGCAAAGCGGCAGAAGCCCCGTGGCCATCGGATCGAGAGTGCCCGTATGGCCAGCCTTCTGCGCGTTGACAAGCCTGCGCACCGTCTGGAGCGCAGCGTTCGAACTCATGCCGAGCGGCTTGTCAAGGAGCATGACGCCGTCAATCGGATCTCCGCGCCTGGCCAAGTCAGTTCTCCTCGGGACGCGTTTCGCTCATGGCCTTGCGGATGAGAGCGTCCATTTCGAAGCCGCGGTTCACGCTGTCGTCGTGCGCGAAGTGAAGCGTCGGCACAGTATGGATCGTCAGCTTGCGAAAGAGATGGTTGCGAAGCATGCCCGCTGCGGCATTGAGACCTTCCTCACAGACGGCGGGATCGCTCCCGATCACCGTAAAGAAGACCTTGGCATGCGCATAGTCGGGCGTAATCTCGCAGCCCGTCACCGTAACGAGGCCGACGCGGGGATCGCGAACCTCCTTCGGGATGAGCACGGCGAGATCGCGGGCGATCTGGTCGGCCACTCGGAGGGAACGGCCGGGTTTCTTCGGTTTCATGAAGGTTGCCCCCCTTGCATAAAGTCAATGACGGGAGGACAGCCGGAAGGCATGTCCTCCCCTGATGTTGGAACGATCCTCTTAAAGCGTGCGGGCGACTTCGGTCACCTCGAAGATCTCAAGCTGGTCGAGCTCACGGATGTCGTCGTAGCCCTTGAGCGACAGGCCGCATTCCTGACCGGCCTGAACTTCGCGGACGTCGTCCTTGAAGTGCTTGAGAGAGGCGAGCTCGCCCGTCCAGATGACCACGTTGTCGCGAAGCAGTCGGACCGACGCATTGCGGCGAACCACGCCTTCGAGCACGCGGCAGCCGGCGATGTTGCCGACCTTCGGCACGCGGATGATCTGGCGGATCTCGAGAAGGCCGAGAGACGTTTCGCGGCGTTCGGGAGAGAGCATGCCGCCCAGAGCGGCCTTAACGTCATCCACGGCGTCGTAGATGATGTTGTAGTAGCGGATGTCGATGCCTTCGGTCTCGGCAACCTTGCGCGCCTGAGCGTCGGCGCGGACGTTGAAGCCGATGATCACGGCGGACGACGCAGCGGCGAGATTCACGTCGGACTCGCTGATGCCGCCGACGGCGGCATGAACGACCTGAACGCGGACTTCGTCCGTGGAGAGCTTCGTAAGCGCATGGATGAGCGCCTCCTGAGAGCCCTGGACGTCGGCCTTGATGATGAGCGGCAGCGTCTTGACTTCGCCCTCGTTCGCACCGGAGAAGAGGTTGGCGAGGTTCGTCGCATGCTGCTTGGCGAGTTTCTGATCGCGGTACTTGCCCTGACGGAAGAGCGAGATTTCACGGGCCTTGCGCTCGTCGTTGAGAACGATGACCTCGTCACCCGCGGCAGGAACGCCGGAAAGGCCCTGAATTTCGACAGGGATGGACGGACCGGCGGCCTGCTGGGCCTTGCCGAGTTCGTTGATCATGGCGCGCACGCGGCCGAATTCCTGGCCGACGAGCACGATGTCGCCGCGATGCAGCGTACCACCCTGAACCAGAATGGACGCGACGGGGCCGCGGCCCTTGTCGAGGCGGGATTCGATCACGATGCCGTGGGCGGGACCTTCGACCGGAGCCTTGAGCTCGAGCATTTCGGCCTGAAGCAGCACGTTTTCAAGAAGTTCGTCAACACCTGCGCCCGTCTTGGCGGACACGGGGCAGAACGGCACGTCGCCGCCCCACTCTTCAGGCATGACGTCGTTGGCAACGAGCTCCTGCTTTACGCGCTCAGGATTGGCCTCGGGCTTGTCGATCTTGTTGATGGCGACAACAAGCGGAACGCCGGCGGCACGAGAGTGCGCAATGGCCTCCTTCGTCTGGGGCATCACGCCGTCGTCGGCGGCAACCACCAGAATGACGACGTCGGTGGCCTGAGCGCCACGGGCGCGCATGGCCGTAAAGGCTTCATGGCCCGGGGTGTCGAGGAAGGTGACGATGCCGCGCGGCGTCTTCACATGGTAGGCACCAATGTGCTGCGTAATACCGCCGGCTTCACCGGCCGCAACCTTGGCACGACGGATGTAGTCGAGCAGCGAGGTCTTGCCGTGGTCGACGTGACCCATGATCGTGACGACAGGCGGACGCGGCAGAGCGGGATATTCGACGTTCTGCAGTTCACCGAGGATGGCTTCGGGATCGTCCGGCTTGGCGGCGACGGCCTTGTGGCCCATTTCCTCGACGATGAGCATCGCCGTGTCCTGATCGAGCATCTGGTTGATCGTGACCATCTGCCCCATCTTCATGAGGGTCTTGATCACTTCGGTGGCCTTGACGGCCATCTTGTAGGCGAGGTCCGCAACGCTGATCGTCTCAGGCACCTGAACTTCACGCACCACCTGCTCCTGAACCTGCTGAACGGGTTCGGCATGACGGTTGCGGTCCTGGCTGCGACGGCCGCGGGCCGTGCGCCAGCCGGTCTGCCCGGAATCGTCCTCACCGCGCGTCTTGATCGTGCGGCGATGCTGACCCTCATCACCGAAGCGGTCGGAGCCGCCCTTGCCGCCCTTCTTGCGGTCGGACGGGTGGCCCTTGCGGCCATCACCGGCATTCTGCTGCGGCTCGGCGGCCGGACGCTGCGGACGAGCGGTCTTCTTGGCCTTGTCATCCTTGGCGGCAGGCTTCTGCTCAGCGGCCTTCGGGGCTTCGGCGGGCTTTTCAGCGGGCTTGACCTTCTTGGCGGTGAGAACTCCGTTCTTGCGGTTCATCATGGCGCGGATGCTGCGGGCCTCCTCCTCGGCCTTGCGGCGAGCTTCCTCGCGGCGACGGCGTTCGGCGGCCTCGGCCTCCATGCGCTTGGCAGTGGCGGCGGCCACTTCAGCATCAAGCTTGGCCTTTTCGGCCTCGCGACGGGCGGCCTTGAGGGCGGCCTCGTCCTTTTCCTGTTCCTTCTTCAAAGCTTCCTCACGAGCACGGGCTTCTTCAGCTTCACGGCGTGCGGCTTCGGCACGT
>ULQG01060617.1_pt1 | contig 15262 bp, 13 predicted proteins | sample 1954251 | NCBI WGS metagenome assembly ULQG01 (sample SAMEA4835649, study PRJEB28245) | human gut metagenome | biome: gut microbiome; material: fecal sample | place: Denmark | collected 2008 | reverse complement strand
CCGCTCCCATCAGCGTGGACGAGATGTGGGCATGGCTGGAGAAGTATGCCGCCATCTTCAAGGACTACATCTGCGACGTGGGCCAGTATCTGGCTGACGCAGATGCCGCCGGCAAGAAGGTGCTGTTCGAGGCCCAGCTGGGCGCTCTGCGCGACATCGACTTCGGCATCTACCCCTACACCACCTCCTCCAACGTCATCGGCGCTTACGCCCCCATCGGCGCAGGCATCCCGGGCCATAAGCTGACCAACAGCATCGGCGTGATGAAGGCTTACTCCTCCTGCGTGGGCGACGGCCCCTTTGTCACTGAGCTGGCCATGACCGAGGAAGAGAAGCACGCCCTGCGTGAGGCTGGCCACGAGTACGGTGCAGCCACCGGCCGTCCCCGCCGCGTTGGCCCCATCGACCTGGTGGCAAGCCACTACGGCGTGTTCTGCCAGGGCTGCGATGAGGTTGCCCTGACCCTGCTGGACGTGCTGGACTACATGGAGAAGATCCCCATGGTCACCGGCTACAAGCTGACCGACGGCACCATCACCAAGCGCTTCCCCATGGGCATGGCTCTGGACACCGCACAGCCCGTGGTGGAGTATCTGCCCGGCTGGCACTGCGATATCACTGCCGCCCGCAAGTGGGAGGATCTGCCCCAGGAAGCCCGCGATTACGTTGAGTATCTGGAAAAGGCTATTGGCTGCAAGATCACCTACATCTCCGTGGGTGCCGAGCGTGAGGCCTACATCCACCACAACGTCTGATCCGCGCCACAGAACCCGCCGCATTGAAAAGGAAGCGTGACTATGTTTGATATCATCACGGACAGCGCCTGCGACCTGACCCCTGAGACGGCCGCAACGCTGAATATTGAGATCATCCCCTTCTATGTCTCGCTGGACGGTGAGCACTACCGCAAGGAAGGCAAGGAGATCGCCGTGCGCGATTTCTACCAGTTCATGGTAGATAACCCCGCGGCCTACCCCAAGACCAGCCTGCCTTCTCTGGAGGATTTTGAGACCGCCTTCCGGGCCCATGCCGAGGCGGGCCGCCCGGTGCTCTGCATCTGCTTTACCAGCAAGATGAGCGGCTGCGTGGGCAGTGCCCGCAATGCCCGGGAGCTGGTGCTGGAGGATTTCCCCGATGCTAAGATCGAGGTCATTGACAGCACCGCCGCCACCGTGACCGAATCCATCGTGGTGGAAAACGCGGTGGCCATGCGGGATGCAGGCTGTACGCTGGACGAGGCCGTGACCTGGCTGGAAGCGGAAAAGATCACCAACCAGATCTTCTTCACGGTGGGTAATCTGGACTACCTCATCAAGGGCGGGCGCATCGGCAAAGTCACGGGCCGTGCCGCCAACATTCTGGGCATCAAGCCCATGATCCTGTTCAAGGAGGGCGAGATCTTCTCCGCTGGTGTGGCCCGCGGCCGCCAGAAGAGCTTTGAGAAGGCCCTCGACCTGCTGATGACCTATCTGGCCGAGCACAACGGCACGCCCGACGACTACTGCATCACGGTGGGCTACGGCTACGATGCCGACGAGGGCAAACGGCTCTGGATGCAGACCCGCGCCGCCCTGCGCGCCAAGTACCCCACCTGCGAGTGCAATGTGGTCCTGCTGCAGATCGGCTGCACCATTGCCGTGCACACCGGCCCCTATGCGTTGGGCATGGGTGTGATGCGGCGGTGGAAAAAACAGTAACTCCCTCAGTCGCCTCCGGCGACAGCTCCCTCTAGGAGGGAGCCTTACGGCAGCGAAAAGCCTCCCTCTGAGAGGGAGGTGGCATTGCGTCAGCAATGACGGAGGGAGTTCCCACATAGTAAAAAAGAAGCCCCGACGATTCGTCGGGGCTTCTTTTTGTTTTTCAGCCTTGATTTTTACGATGCACGATCACAGAAGACGGTGACACGGGTCTTGCCGCCATAGGTGCAGGTGTACAGCACCAGGGCGTAGCCGCTGTGTTCCACTTCCTCCACACTGTGGGGGTCAAGCACTTCGACCTTATTCACGACGTACTCATTCACGATGCCGTCCATATCGGTGAAGGTGACGCTGTCCCCCGCTGTGAGGGAGGTCAGCTTGCCGAAATGGCTCTCGTAGTTGTGCGCCGCAATGACCAGATCATCGGTACGGGAAGAGCCGAACTGGCGGCAGGGGGCGATCTTCAGGCGGGGGTAGCTCCACTCGCTCATCACTGGCAGGTCAATGCCGATGGCGGGAATGGAGATCTCACCCACATATTCGTTACCGTCGATCTCCACCACCGGGAGCTCGGGGTCCAGGGGGCCGCTCTCTGTCTCCGGTTCCGGGGTCTCCACCTTCTGCTGAAGGTCGGCCACCACGGTCTGGGCCTCGGCACCGGCGTGGGCATCCTCGTAGCGGTTGTAGGCGTACAGGCCGCCCGCCGCCAGCAGGAGCACCACACCCAGCACGATGCAGACGAGCCCGGGGGATACTTTACGCATTCTTTTCACGTTTCTTGCTGCGCTCCATCAGGTAGGCACCCACGGCCACCAGCACCAGACCGCTTGCCGTCAGAACAGGTATGGGCCAGTTCAGCTGACCGGTCTGGATCAGTTTGGGGCCTTCGGCCGGGCGGGCATCCGCCACCACGCTGGCCGGGGCGGTGGGCTCCGGTGCACTAGGGGTGGTGGTTTCAGTCACGGTCGGGCGGGCATCTGCCGGGGCCGGGTTCTCCGGCGTGGAAGGGGTGGGCGGGGTGGGCGGGGTGACGGGATCAGGGTCATACGGGTCCGGGTAGTACGGGGTCTCGATGGCCTTGTATCTGTTGTTGAAGGTGATGCTGCTCACCTTTTCGTCCATCAGGTCGGCCTGTGTGTGCACGGCCATCCGGGCCACCAGCTTGTCATTGTCCCACACCACGGAAACGCGCAGATAGTACACGGTTTCATCGTAGGTGCCGCGGGTGTTGACACCGGCGCGCTGGCGCACGGTGTAAACGTAGTAGCCGGGCTTTGTGTAGCTGATGGGGCCAAAGCTGCCGGTCTCGCCGTCGGTGATCTCCAGAGTGGTCACCTGGGGCAGGGGCGCATTGTCCACAGCCTCAAGTTCCACAGTCAGTGTTTCCTTTGGGAGAGGTGTTTCCCCCGTGGACTGAATGGAAACCGGAAGCTCCTGCAGCTGTGTATGCTGGTCAGCCGCGGTGGCCGCAAATGCCGCCGGCTGACACAGGCAGAACCCCAACGCAAGCGTCAGGAGTGCTGCCGCGATTTTACGGAACCTCATTTCATCCTCTCCTTTATGAATCCGACGCGGACGGGATCATCCACGCCAGAAGAATGGTGCGTGCATCGGTAAACTCCGTTGAACAGGTGGACAGCGCCAGCACCTGAGCGTCATCGCCCGCCGCTTTCATGGCGGCCAGCGTTTCGGTGTTCAGGTTCAGGGCGTTCTCCTGCGCAAAGGTGTACAACCCCTGCAGGTCGCTGTCCCAGCGCTGGGGCTGGAAGATCGCGCTCTCAGACGAAGGGACCAGCAGACATGCAAAGGTTTGAAGATCATAGGTGCGGTCGGGCAGGATCAGCTCACCGGTGGTGTTCTCTGCAAAGAACTCTGCGTCCTTGTAGAGATCCAGATCACCGAACATCTTGCTCTCTTCCATGTGGTGACCATACAGCAGAGAGTAAGGGTCGGTGAAGTTCTTGTCGCAGTTCACATCCAGAAAGATGCTGCCTGCCAGCGAGAAATCACCGTAGACATCGGTGTTCACATAGGTAAAGTTGTCCTCGCCCTGTACCACAGGGTAGTCGATGGCGGTGTTGTCCAGTGTGACCCACGCGCAGACATCCGGGTTGATGCCCAGCAGCTCCTCAAAGCTTGCGCCGTTATCCGCGCCCGCCTTGGGCTTGAACTGCAAAAGCTCTGCCTGAACATTGTCTGCGGCGGCGTACACCTGCGAGTTGTCCCACAGGGCATAGGCTGAATACGCCCCGGCGACCACCAGGAACAGCACGACCACCGCGCTCACCAGAAAGTCGGCTGCCCTCAACGCTTTTCTCTGCCAGTTGATACAGCCCACCTCCGGTTAAGCAAATTCAAATAAATGGATATACCAGAAAGTTTCCGGTTTCGTCAGAAGCTCTCCCTTTGGGAGAGCTGGCGCGCAAGCGCCTGAGAGGGTGAACCAGTTGGCGGGGAACTGCCTGCGTTACGATAAGTTGCTCTAGTAAAAGTACCAGACAATCACCTACCGATAGACTCTTGGGCAGCGTCCTCACCCTCTCCGTCACGGCTACGCCGTGCCACCTCTCCCGAAGGGCGAGGCCTTGGCAAAACCGTCAAGGAAGTTGTTCGCGCCTGAGAGGTTCTTACTCCTCGTCGCGGCGGCGCTTGTTCAGCATCAGGGCCACACCACCAATGGCAACGATGGCCAGCATTGCAATGTAAGGTGCATTGTCCAGCACAACACCCATGTCGGGCTCAGCATTGTTGGTATTATGGAAAGCAGTGGTCACATTAGCAGGGTTCTCTTTGTTAATCTGACCAGACACAGTATTATTGTTGCTAAAGGAAACAGCATTCTGATCTGCGTCCTTAACGGTAACGACATACTTAACGCTCTGACCAGAGGTATTAGTAGTATTCAGAACAACATCACTGCCACTTACTTCAGAACCATCTTCGAAAACTTCATACTTGATGCCTGCGGGCAGGTTAGAAAGTTCCAGAGAACCGTTATGACGCAGAGAGACAGTATAGGGCTTATCCAGCTCCAGATAGGTATTTGCAGCCAACGGAGTAGTCGCAGTACCCTCGGGTTTAATAGAAACATTGTCGCCAAGAGTACCAACCTGCGGTCCTCTGTACATTTCATTAGTAATAGTAGCAGTAGTAGTATCCTTGGTAAACTTAATCGTAAAGGTAAAATCCTTCTTTAGATCAGCAAGTGCACCATGGACAGTCTTGCTCAGGGTCAGGCTCTTAGAATCATAGCTATTCTTGAAAGCATCCTTTGCTTCAACCTTCTTGTTATCACGATACAGTGCAACATAGTAGCCATAGCTATTGGCAATGGGCTGCTTCTGCTCATCCAGCTGATTTACAACTGTGATTTTCATAGTCAGCGTACTATCTACAGGAGTAACGCCCGGATATGCGGGAGTGCTTTCAGTAATGGTGTAAGAATATTCACCAACCTTGTCCTTATTGTTACCCAGAACCGTAGCCAACTGCACAGTAGTAGTTGCAGTATAATCCTTATTCGGACCCACAAAAGGTTCATCCTGTGTTGCAGTAAACACAGCATTAGAAGCTGCACCATTAATCGCTGTAGTCTCTCCCTGCTTTACAACCGTAAAGCTAAAAGTCATACTATCAGGAGCAGTACCCTTTACAACATGCAGCGTCTTGGTCAAAACAAGATCGTCATCGCTCTCTGTAAACATCTTCGCATCAGTTTCGCTACCATCTTTTTTGACACTAATCGTGTCAGGTGTCGTCGCAAACGCTGCGGTTGCGCCGACGGTGAGCATCATGGCGGCAGCCAGAACGCCCGCGAAGAATTTCTTCAGTTTCATTGTTATTCCTCCCTAGTAAGAAATAGTTCGTACTCCTGTGCCGCGGCCCAAACTCCGCGGTTCACAGGCAGGATGCCGGCAGCTTCTTCCGGCTTCCGTGGTATTACAGACTGCGTCGCCGCAGTAGTGTAATTACTTTTGCTTGCACATCCTCCAGCGGAACCGGGCCAAAGTCCCGGCTGTCCTCGGATTGTGTGCGGTAATCGCCCAGCACAAAAACGCAGCCCTCCGGCACCGTGTAGGGGTACTCCAGCGCGTCTTTTGCGTAGGTGGGGTAGAGGATCTCGCCGCTCTGCACCGCGCCGTTCACCACAAGGGTGCCGCTGTCGTCCAGAGCCACAAGGTCGCCCTCGCGCCCAAGGATGCGGCCCACCCGGAGCTTGCCGCCCTGGGTGTAGACCACAACGTCGTTTTTTGCGTAGGTTTTTTGCAGGCGGTAGCAGATGAGCAGGTCGCCATCCTTTACCGCGGGGAACATGCTGCTGCCCTTGGCCTGCGTGAGCAGGAACACCTGCGTGAACAGCACCCAGGCGCACAGCAGGATCACCACAATGCGGCCCAGCAGGCTGATAAAATCCTGCCGGTTCTCAGCGTCCAGCCTGCGGCGGCGCACCGCCCGTGCCCCCTGCTTCAGGGCTTCATTGTCCAGCGGGTGCATCGGAATGCGCCTCCTTTTGGGGGTCAGAGCTGTCAACTTTGGTGGTATCCAAGGGCAGGCTTCCGGTCTGCTGCTCCAAGAGCACATTATAGCGGGTGCGCTCGGCGCGGATGGCAGCTTCGTACAGGGCGTAAAGCTCTTCCAGCTTCTTCCACATTGCCGCTTCGTCCACGCCGCCCAGCAGGTTCTTGCGGAATTTCACCGTCCGGAACCACTGGATGATCGCTTCCTGCTCCGGGCTGATACAGGTTTCCTCTGCACCGGCCAGCCGCTGGGGCGCTTTCTTCTTCGCCATGCGGTCAGCCCCCTTTAGTCATCTTCCTTACGGCGCTTGCGCAGCATCAACAGGGCAACGCCGCCAGCCACCACAGCAAGGATGACGATGTAAGGCAGGGTGTCGAGGAGAACACCAAGATCAGGCTCGAGAGTTCGATGGTTGGTGAAGTGAACCGTCTGCTCAGTTGTACCGATTGTTACAGTTGCAGTACTATTCTTTTCATGTACTACACCGTCTGTACCAATCTGCCAGCTGGTCTCGTACTTTTCGCCGATGTAATCGTCCTCTACAATCTTGTACTCGCCACTCGGCAAATTTTTGAAGGTAATCGACGCTCTATCTTTCAGCGTAAACTGACCATTATCTTTCCATTCAACCTTTGTACTATCAGCATCACTAATTTCAATATTTGCACTCGCGATGTTCACCGCTGTGCCATCAGCCTTGGTAATCGTAAAGGTAAAAGCCTTATTGGTGTCGCCAAGTTTGCCGGTAACGGTTTTGGTAACAGTCAGGTTGGCGGAAGCAGGCACATACTTTGCGTAGAAAGTTGTATCTGCACTAATGGTATCCTCTGTAAAATCAAACTTGCTTGCAGGTGTAAAGTTCTTATCCGTATACCAACCCTCAAATTTATAAACGGTTCCATCCGCTGTTTCTTTTGTTGCCGGGCAATCTGCTTCAGTTTGACCTGCGCGGAGAACATCCGGACGATTGATATTACTCAGCGAAATCGAATTGCTCCCTTCTGGGATAGTAAATGCTCCGCCATAATCATTCACTAGATCAAAAGTATTTTTACCCGCATCCTGAACCATAAACGTGACATTGATGTGCGTTGCATCATGGATCAATAGCAAACCATCCAGATGGTACGTCATTGTTTCATACTTAACCGGCGTAATCGGAGATCGATATACACCATTCGTGTATTTGGATTTATACTGCTCTTCATACTCCTTTTCATCCTTCCAATCTCCCTGCGAGCCATTTTTGCCAGTATTGGCTCCACCCGTTGCAACCACCTCGTACCATTCAATTGTGTACGTGCCGCCATAATTCTTCTGGGCATCTTGCTCCCAACTACTCGGTTTTTCCAGATAATAGTAATCCTTGTAAGAACCATCCGCCTGTTTAATCGGAATCACAGGAAACTGTCCGGAATCAACCAAAATTTCTGTTCCAAGCTTATTTTTGGTATTGTTTGTGTCATAAAGCTGGTTCTCAGGACGCACTTTACCTTTATATTTTACCGGATCCTCTACATTCAAGATTGTACCAACGGCCATACCATTCCAAGCCTTATTTTCCACACTTGGCTTGTAATAATCTTCCTGAGATTGCGAATAATCCCGAATCTGCGTGTAAACATAGAGACTAAAAGAAGATTTCGTTTTAGTGTCAACAACCTCAATAGAATCCGTTGTATCATTATTCCCCAGGTTATTCTTTTTTTCACCATAGTCATGCCTAACCTTCACTTTGCCACTCGAGGTAAGTTTTAGCCTCACGGTTTTATAGGTATCGCCCTTTCCGTTAGTTGCACCAACGAACTCAGCACAATTTTCTCCTTCTATAATCCTCCAATTGTGATAATAATTACTTTTTCCGTTTTTGGATCGCAGTGTAATCGTTGCACCAACCGGAACTTTTGTATCGCCCTGAATGCTGCTGATCATAGCAATTCCATCATTCACATTCGGGTACTCAACGCCATCAATCTCAATGCTGACGATCTCAATGCCGTCATCATCGAAGTCTTCACTTCCCTGATCCGGGTATTCCAGCGCAATCACAAAGGGGCTGAAGCTGGTGGTCTCAAAGGTCAGGGTGCCGTTGGTATAAGTAAGGACATCCAGAATCTCCACATTGCCATCAGAGGTCTCGTGGAACACCTTCAGCGTGTCGGCAGTTGCGCCTTCCATTTCCGGCAGAGCATCCAGACCGGAGACGGTAACGGTAGCCTTCTGGCCCTTGGCAGGCTGCACCGTTTCGCCCTTGGCGTTCTTGGGGGAGATCTTCAGGCCCAGAATGGGCATCATTTCCCCCAAGCTGTCCTCGTGGCTCTCGTAGAAGGTCTGTATATCGTCATCACCCATGTGGATGACGCTGAGGCTATGGGCGGCAGAGGGCAGATTTTTCACCTCCACCGGCAGGGTTGTGGTCTTCAGTTCGCCTTCCTCGTCCTCGTAGGAAGCAGAGGCCTTGGTTTCCAGATCCACAGGCACGGGGTTCTTGTCCACCAAATCCTCGTGATCCACGTCCTCTTCCTCATCGGAGCCCACGGTACCGTCCTTCCATGCGGCGTAGACGTTCACGGTGGTGGTCTTGTCGTCCAGAATGTTGCTGGTGGGGTCGGTGAGGTTCAGGCGCACCCGGTTGCCAAACTCGTCCAGCGTGTACCAGTAGTCAAACTGTCGCAGTTCGCCCTTGGGGTCCCGGTTGGAGGAGGGGTTCTCGATGTAGCTGCTGTAATCCGCAATGGTCTCTGCCCGGGGCACAGCCTGAATGAAGTACAGATTCCACAGAACCTCGCCATTCCGGGCCAGATACTCGCTCTCCGTCATATTGTTGATCTGTGCCTGAGCGGTAATGTCCTGCAGGTCAAGGGTGTTCAGCTCCCTCAGCCAGAAGCGGTAGACCACCATGTCCTGCAGCTTTTTGATCTCGTCGCCGGAAACGACCACTTTGTCATCAGGCTTTTCCACCACGTCGTCCTCGCCGGACCACTGGGTCTCGGTGCTGGAGCTGGAGTCGGTGCTGGTGCTGGTACTGGTGCTGTAGTCAATAACGGTGCCCCACTCCGTTTCCTTAACGCTGGGGCCGCCGTCGAGGTTGTCCTCGCCGCCTTCCACAGGCCGGGTGGCAACTTCGTCCTCGCCAAAACCGGCAGCTTCGCCGCCGTCTACAGGCCGGGTGGCTTCCTCCTCGCCGAAACCGGCAAATTCGTCGTCAGGATAGGATGCCACGCCGTCATCTACGGGCCGGGAGGCCTCTTGATTGACCTGAGGATCGATCAGACCCTCCGTTGCAAACACCGGCACAAGGCAGGTGCAGATGACCGCAAGCGCCAGACAAAGCGCAAAAACACGCTTCACCAGCCTATCTTTTTTTCCGTGATGATTTTTCCGCACAGTGGAGCCCTCCCTGCATCATAGTATTTTTGGCAAAACCGGAGGAAAAGATATCCAACTTTTGTCGGTTTTCTTTCCCTTGGCAGGTTATTTTTACCAGACAAACCCATTATCGTAATTATAGCATGTATATCCAGTATTTTCAATAGTGAAATTTTATTTTTCCTTCCCCTTTTCAGACAAAATATTCTGCGATATACAGCAAGTTATGAACCGCCGCAATATCATTGCGGGGAGTAGTGCAGCCTAACTTATCCGCACGCCCCGCCGCATTGATATATCGCGCAGTTTTGTGTTGTACATTCGCAGTTTCACTCTCTATAATACATGAAACGCAGATTCCTTTCACTTTTTTCGAAATTTTTTGAAAAAAGTTTTCGGAGCCCTCTCAGTCTCGCAAAGCTCGACAGCGTCCGGGTTAAACCTCTCAGTCACGGGCTTCGCCGTGACAGCTCCCCTAGTAGGGGAGCCCTTGGCAGGCCGTCGCGTTTTCGGGGTCTGGCGCTTCGCTCCTGTTTGCCCTGCTGACGCAACGTTATTTCTGCCTTGCGGCAGATGATGCCCTTGGAGCGCCAGCGATCAGATTGAAAAATGAATCTCATGCCAAGGCCTCCCCTACTAGGGGAGGTGGCATCGAGCGTCAGCGATGATGACGGAGAGGTTTTGCACCAAAAAGCGCCCCCATCACTCAAAGGAGCAATGGGGGCGCTTTACCATATTACAATGGGTTCCGCTTACTCAGCCTTGGGGGCTTCGGGAGCCTTTGCTTCCTCAGCCTTTGCGGCGGGCTCTGCCGGAGCGGCAGGAGCGGCAGCGGGCTTCGGAGCCTGCTTCACCACGGGCTTGGGGGGATTCGGATCGTCCTTCAGCGGGAAGAGGATGATGTGCTTGGGGCACTTCTGGGCGCACATGCCGCAGCCCTTGCACTTGTCGTAATCCACACGGGCCACGCCGTCCACAACGTGGATGGCATCAAACTTACAGGTGCGCTCGCACATGCCGCAGGCAATGCAGGAAGTGGTGCAGGCCTTCATGGCAACGGGGCCCTTATCCTGATTGGAGCACATGACCACGGGCTTGCGGGGGCCGCCTGCGTCGATCATAATGACGTGCTTGGGGCAGATGTTGGCGCAGGCACCACAGCCGGTGCACTTGTCCTTGTCCACCTTGGCCACGCCGTCCACAATGTGGATAGCATCGAACTTACACACCTTGGTGCAGTCGCCCAGGCCGATGCAGGCAAAGGTACAGGTCTTGGGGCCGCCGTACAGGGTGGCAGCAGCGGCACAGGTCTGGATGCCCTTGTACTCGTAGCTGGGCTTGCAGTGCTCGGAGTTGCCCTGGCACTGGACCACAGCCTTCTTCTCCACAGCGCTTGCCTCGCCGCCCATGATCTTGGCAATGGCGGCAGCAGCCTTGGGGCCGCCGGGGGCGCACTTGTCGCAGGGAACGCCGTCCATAACAACGGCCTTTGCGTAGTCGGCACAGCCGGCGTAGCCGCAGCCGCCGCAGTTTGCACCGGCCAGGCAGGCAGAAACTTCTTCAATACGGGGGTCTTCCTCAACCGCCATGAACTTTGCGGCCAGCACCAGAACAACGGCACCGATCGCGCCCACGATGGTACAGAGGATCACAGCAGATACAATATTCATAATCCTGTTCCTCCCTTACAGCGTCACGTTGAACAGGTTTTCGACGAGACCGCCGAAGCCCATAAAGGACAGGCTGGTGATGGCTGCTGCGATCAGGGTGATGGGCAGGCCCTTGAAGGGTGCCGGGGGATCGCAGGCTTCCACGCGCTTGCGCACGCCGCTGAACATGACCATGGCCAGCATAAAGCCGACACCTGCACCCACGGCACAGACCAGAGCCTCAATGTAGGCAGCGGCAAAGCCAAGGGTAGCAACGTCTGCACCGTAGTCGTCCACGACCAGAATGGTCACGGCCAGCACACAGCAGTTGGTGGTGATCAGGGGCAGGTAAACGCCCAGAGAATTGTACAGTGCAACAACATACTTCTTCAGGAAGATTTCGATGAACTGCACCAGCACTGCAATGACCAGGATGAACACGATGGTCTGCAGGTAGCCCAGGTCAGCGGGGTTCAGAATGAAGATCTGGATGGGGAAGGTGACAGCCGTTGCCACCAGCATAACAAAGATAACAGCGCCGGACATACCAATGGAGGAATCCAGCTTCTTGGAAACGCCCAGGAACGGGCAGATACCGTAGAACTTCACCAGCACGTAGTTGTTCACCAGGATCATGCTGAAGAAGATCGCAGCAAGTTTGACTAACATCTTATTCTGCCTCCTTCTTCAGGTTGTCGAGGTCGCAGCAGCTCTTGCGCTCGATGCGGGCATCCAGCTTGCCTTCCAGCCAGACGCAGCCGGCCATCAGCACGCCGTAGCAGAAGAATGCACCGGGAGCCTGGGTCATAATGCTCATCTTGGCCATGCTCTCGGGCAGAACCTGGAAGCCCAGCCAGGTGCCGCTGCCCAGGATCTCACGGATGGAGGCCATCAGCACCACGGTGAGGGTGTAGCCGATGCCCATGCCGATGCCGTCCAGTGCGGAATCCACCACATTGTTCTTGCAGGCAAACATCTCGGCACGGCCCAGAATGATGCAGTTGACAACGATCAGGGGCAGGAACACGCCCAGTGCGGTGTACAGGCTGTCCATGTAGGCGTGCATCACCATCTGAACGATGGTCACGAAGCCTGCAATGATGACGATGTAGCAGGGCAGATGGACTTTAGCGGGGATCACGTTGCGCAGCAGCGAGATCAGGATGTTGGAGCACACCAGCACGAAGGTGAAGGCTGCGCCCATGCCCAGCGCGCTGGAAACTGCCGTGGTAACAGCCAGGCAGGAGCAGGTGCCCAGAACCAGACGCAGAACGGGGTTTTCTTTGATGATGCCGTTGGTAAGGATGCTTACCTTGGACTTGTTTTCGCTTGCCATTTCTTACCAACCTCCTTTATGCCAACTCGTTGTAGCAGTTGATGCAATCGTTGATGGCGGCAAACAGAGCCTTAGAGGAAATGGTTGCGCCGCTGTATGCGTCGTAGCCCTGGCCCAGGGTGATGTTCTGGGTGCCATCCATGCCATCGAACTGAGCAAGGAAGCTGTCGGTGGCAACGTTGCTGCCGATGCCCTTGGTCTGGGTAGAAGCGTCCACCCAGATGCCGGTGACAGTGCCGTTGGTGTCGAAGCCGATGATGACGGACAGGATGCCGCCGTCAAAGCCCTTTTCCTCAGCCTTGATGGCCAGGGAGCCGTCGGTGGCCTTTACAGCACCGGTGATGTTCTCGGTGGTGTAGTCGGTCACTTCGTCCAGATCGGAGGCGCTGGAAACGGTGGGCATCACGTCCACATAGGCAGCCAGCGTTGCGGCCTTCTGGTTTTCCTCAATGATGGGAGCCGTAAAGGAGTTGACCATGGCCAGCAGCAGGCTGACGATCAGTGCGATCACGCTCAGCACAACAACAGGCTTTACACTGGTCTCCCAGGAAGAATTCTTATTCATTTGCCAGCACCCTCCTTTGCTTTTTTTGCAGGCTTAACATAGCCGTAAGGAGTCTGACGGGTCCAATCGTTGATAAAGGGGACCCACAGGTTCATAAACAGCAGCGCGAAGGAAACGCCCTCGGCGTAGCTGCCCCACTGACGGATGGCGAAGGTGACGATGCCCAGGCACAGGCCGTAGATCAGTTTGCCCTTCAGGGTAAAGGGGCTGGTGACATAGTCTGTTGCCATGAACACAGCACCGAACATCAGGCCGCCGGACAGGATGCCGACCAGTGCGCCGTGCAGGCTGCCGGTGGAGATCAGGTAGAAGATAAACATGCTACCGATGTAAGAAGCGGGGATGGCGATGCTGATGGTCTTGGTGGCCACCATATAAATCAGGCCCAGCAGGATGGCCAGAGCGCAGGTCTCGCCCAGAACACCGCCGTGCACACCCATGAACAGATCCAGCAGGCTCAGCTTGCTGGTGTCAGCCACAGCCAGCGGGGTAGCGCTGGACAGCTGGTCAACCGCTGCATCGGGGAACACCCAATTGTTCATGGAACCGGCAAAGCTGATGAACAGCACGATACGGCCCACCAGTGCAGGGTTTGCAAAGTTCATGCCAATGCCGCCGAACAGCTGCTTGACCACGATGATGGCAACCAGGTCGCCGATGATGAGCTGGCCGATGGGCATGCCCACGGGCACGTTCATGGCCAGAATGATGCCGGTGACCACAGCGGACAGGTCGCTGATGGGGTTTGCCTTCTTCAGCAGCTTGCAGTACAGCCACTCAAAGGCCACACATGCCACAACGGACACTGCGGTGACCAGCAGGGCACGCGCGCCAAAGATGATTGCAGAGGCCACCACACAGGGGCACAGGGCAACGATCACGTTGGCCATCAGGCTCTGGGTCGTTTCCTCACTGCGCAGGTGCGGGGAGGCCGAAACAATAAGCTTCGTATCCATTACTTATTGCCTCCTTTTTTGATTTCACCAAGGTAGAACGCCTTTGCCAGGCCCATCATTTGGGTGCAGGGGCGCTTTGCCGGGCAGACAAAGGTGCAGGAGCCGCAGTTGAAGCAGTAATCAACATGCAGCTTACCCAGCTCCTGAACGTCGCGGGCTGCATAAGCCTGGTTGACCTCCACGGGCTCCAGACCCATGGGGCAGTACTCCACGCAGCGGCCGCAGCGGATGCAGGGGTTGACCTGCGGGGGCTCTGCAGCAGCGGCGCTGAGCATGATCAGGCCGGAGGTGGTCTTGGTGGTGGGGTAACTCAGGTTCTCCACAGCGGGGCCCATCATGGCACCGCCGGCAACCACCTTGCCCAGCTCCACGCCGCCCTTGAGGCCGGCAGCGTTCAGAACATCCTCGTAGGCAGTGCCCACGGGAACGATCAGGTTCTGGGGCTTTGCGCAGGCATCGCCGTCCACGGTGATGGTGCGCTCGACCACCGGCATACCGGTAGCCAGGTACTTGCCCAGGGTAGAAACAGAGGTCACGTTCATCACGATGGCACCTGCATCTGCGGGCAGACCGCCATGCGGCACCTCGCGGCCCAGGCACTTCTCGATCAGGATCAGCTCTGCGCCGGTGCCGTAAACACTGGGCAGTGCCTTGACCTCAATGGCAGGCTTGTCTTTGGTCTTCTGGTTCAACAGCTCGATGCACTCGGGCTTGTTGTTCTCAATGCCGATGATGCACTTCGGGATGCCGGTATACTTCAGCACGGCCTCGATGCCGCGGACGATATCATCGCTGCAGTTCAGCATCTCCTGCGTGTCGCTGGTCAGCCAGACTTCACACTCGGAAGCGTTGATGAGCAGGGTGTCCACGGTCTGCTTGGGCTGCAGCTTGACATCGGTCGGGAAGCCTGCGCCGCCCAGACCCACCAGGCCGCACTCACGCACGGCTGCCAGGAAGCTGGCCTTGTCGGTGACCTCGGGTGCCTTCACGGCAGGGTCCACGGTCTGCTTGCCATCGGTCTTGATGACAACAGAGTCGCACATCCGGCCATTGGAGAGACGGAAGGGTTCCACAGCGGCCACGGTACCAGAAACACTGGAGTGGATATTTGCAGAGACAAAACCGCCTGCCTCACCGATCTTGGTGCCAACAAACACTTCGTCGCCCTTTTT
>ULQG01040709.1_pt1 | contig 15764 bp, 10 predicted proteins | sample 1954251 | NCBI WGS metagenome assembly ULQG01 (sample SAMEA4835649, study PRJEB28245) | human gut metagenome | biome: gut microbiome; material: fecal sample | place: Denmark | collected 2008 | reverse complement strand
GGCATTTATATTGCAGGCAAGTGTATATGCGGCTGATTTAACAGCATCATATTCAACGGAATGACAAGCAAAACGATAGTTGACTGGGGAGAAGTGAGCAGTTATACCGAAAAGGGAACGTATAAAGTAACAGGTACTACGAAAATAGCAGGAAAAAGCTACGATGTTATCGCGAATATAACTGTTGAAACGGATTCTTTGGACGATAATTATTCTGTAATCCGTAATATGAATATTGTTAAAAATTCGGGTTCATCATTTGTTGAAGCGGAGTATGTTGTAACATCTGAACTAACCGATACTTTGGTTTTAAAAATGCAAATTTACAGTGGTGATACACTTCTGTCGGAAGATACAAAAGATTTTGTGCCGTCCGACAATACTGTAAAAATGAAGAAAGATATTAGAGATTATAAGGGCAATTTGACTGTAAAAACAGCCGTTTATAACAAATCAACAGGAAAGGTAATTTCAAGCGTAATGGAAAGAAAAGCAGATAATACAGGTAACTTTGCCGGAGGCTACAGAGTTAATTTAGAGAAGGACAGCTTATTTGAAAAGAGTGAGCAAGTAGGACTTAAATATGTTTTGTCAATAGACGTTGACAGACTTCTTGCACCGTCATACGAAATGCATGGATTGACCGCTCCGAACAATGCACAGCGTTACGGCGGTTGGGAAAGAAAAGGTGCAAGCAACTGGGGAAGTTCAAAAGATACATTCACACTTGCAGGGCATTCGTTGGGACATTGGATGAGTGCAGCTGCGGTATTATATCGTGATACAGGCAATGAAGAAGTTTTGACTAAACTTAATTATGCGGTAACTAAACTCGATGAACTTCAAAAGACTTCAAATTCACCATATATAGGCGGATGTAGCGAAGATTGTTTTACAAAACTGTTTAGCGGTAATACAAAGTGGGCTGATAACTATTGGGTGCCATGGTACGGAATACACAAAATATATCAAGGCTTGCTTGACGCGTATGACTATACAGAAAATGACACTGCTTATGAAGTATTGAAAAAATTTGCAGATTGGACAGTTGACGGTACATCAAATCTTACCGATGCACAAATGCAGTCAATGCTTGACGTTGAATACGGCGGTATGAATGAAATTTTTGCGAGAATGTATGAAATTACAGGTGATGAAAAATATTTGGATACGGCAAGAAGATTTACTCACGATTCGATTTTAAATCCGCTTATACAAGGTAAGGACAGTTTGACAGGACTTCACGCAAATACTCAAATACCGAAAATAATCGGTGCGGCAGAAATATACGAACAAAATCCGGAGAAATATGCCGATTATAAAAAGGCTTGCGAAAATTTCTGGAATTACGTTGTAAACAATCGTTCATACGCAATAGGCGGTAACTCGATTGCCGAACATTTCGAGGCAGAGGGTGCAGAGACACTTGGAGTTAAGACTTGCGAAAGCTGTAATACATATAATATGATGCGTCTGTCTGAGCATTTATTCGCTTGGAAACATGACAGTGCATATATGGATTGGTATGAAAAGGCTTTGTACAACCATATTCTCGGTCAGCAAGAGCCTGAAACAGGTGCAAAAATGTACTTTGTATCGCTTTTGCAAGGACACCACAGAGTATATGAGCAAAAGGATAAATCTTGGTGGTGTTGTACGGGTACAGGTATGGAGAACCCGGGAAGATACACAAGATGTGCGTATTATGAAGACGGTGACGATTTATATGTAAATCTTTATATGCCGGGTACATATGAATGGGAAGAAAAAGGTCTTACATTCACTGTTGAAACAACATATCCTTATTCCGACAAGGTACAAATTAAAGTCGCAGGAACAGGAAGTGCAAATATCAACCTACGAGCTCCGTCATGGCTTGAAAGTGATATGACAGTAAAAGCAGGCAATAAGACGTATACATCAAAGGGCGGAGAATATCTTGCTATATCTAACGAATGGAAAGACGGCGACATTATAGATATTACAATTCCAATGTCTGTTACAGTATACAATTCAAGAATTGACGGACAGGCGGCATATCAGTACGGTCCTGTGGTTTTGGCGGCAGACCTTGGAAGCGTCAGCGACGTTAGCGGAGTGAATGAATATATTTCAAACGAAACTAAGATTGACAGTGTAACTACTGATGTACCGTATATTGTAGGTAATTCAAGCAATTTGGATAAGTATATAGATACGGTTGACACGGACAAGCTGATGTTTAAAATTAAGGCTGAAAATTCATCTACAGGCAAGGATATTGAACTAAAACCGTTCTATGAAATTCACCACAGTTTCTATACTGTATATTTCAACGTAGGAAACGGTGTGAATGAATATGATAAACGTCTGAACAGTGCAACGATTGACAGAGTTGAACCGGACGGTCAGCAGGACGAACTCGGACACGGTTTGGCAAGTAAAAATTCAAATAACGGCAGTTTTACAAGCGGTACAAAAACATATTACTGGCGTGACGCATACGGTAGTGACAACGCATATTTCCAATATTCTTTGGAAGTGGATAAGAGCAATAAAAATTATCTGTTTGTAAGATATTGGGGCAGTGACGGACCGTTTACAAAAAATAATGTAAATTATACGCGTGATTTCTATATCTCTATTGATGATAATAAACTTGCCGAACAAACGCTTAACAACGAAAAAATGAATAACGCATATGATGTATTCTATGAAATTCCTGAAGAATATACAAAAGGAAAGGACAGCGTTACTGTTAAATTTGCACCAAAGAGCAGTACAAATTGTGCAGGAGGTGTTATTGAGGCGAGAATTACAAATGATGATTTGAAATGTGTAAAGATTACGGCCGATTACAACGATAACGGAACGCTAAAGGACAGCTCAATCTAAAAAATCAGCATCGAAGATATAAAGCAAACTGAAAATTCATCATCACACAAAGAGTTCTATTGGGAATCAATGGATAATATGAAACCGATAATTACTGAAGAATAGCCAAAAATTCTCTGCAATTTGTTTTGCAGAGAATTTTTATTTCCCAAAAACTTTTAGCATAAAATCGGAATTTGTCTAAAAATATTCGCTTTACTAAAAATAATCTATATGCTATAATAAATCAAAATTCAAGAGAAAGTATGATTAATATGGAAATTGTAAAATATAAACCCGAATACAAAAACGATTTTATCCGTCTGAGCAAGAATTGGATAACAAAATACTTTGCACTTGAAAGTGATGATTTTGAAGTTTTTGAAAATATAGATAAACTTATCAAAAACGGTGCAATGATTTATTTTGCTATTGAAAACGGTGTAGTTTACGCAACTTGTATGGCACAGCCTATGACAAATAATGAGTGGGAAATATGTAAACTTGCCGCAGACGAAAGATATGAGGGACACGGTGCGGGAAGTGCTGTTTTTAAAGCGTGTATGGATTATGCCTTGGAAAACGGTGCCAATAAACTTACAATCCTGTCAAACAGTATTTTAAAACCGGCATTGCATATATATGAAAAATACGGCTTTTATGAAATTCCTGTCGATAATACACATCATTATAAACGTGTGGATATTCAATTTGAATATACGGCAAAATGATTTAATACCCTTTGTGTGAAAGCATAAAGGGTATTTTTGTGTTCTGTATTGTATGCTATGTGAATATAATAATCAGAGGGGGTGCTTGTCTTGATTAAAATAACAAAATATTTAAGAGTTAATGTACTGACAATCGCCTTGTTTGTGTTTTGCATTATATTTAATAAAGCGGATATGCTTTGCGTCACATATGCGGTTATGATTTTGCACGAATTGGCACATTGCCTTGCGGCTGTGTGTATAGGGCTTAAAATATCGCATATTGACTTTTATCCGTTCGGTGTCAATTTGAAATTAAAAAATAAACTTGTATATTCACTTGCAGATGAAATGATATTATATTTCAGCGGACCGTTTTGTAATATTTTATTTGCACTTATCGCAATGATTGTGTACAGCCGTTATCCGAATGAAAGTGTAAAGTTTTTTTATATAAGCAATACTATGCTGTTTTGCATGAATATGATTCCGTCAGTACCTTTGGACGGCGGTATTTTGCTCAAAAAGATTATAGCATACAGACTCGGATATAACAGTGCAAATAAGATTATGACTGTAATATCCGCAGTGTTTTCTGCTATGATTATGGGACTTGGTATATATGTGATGTACATTACAAAATTCAATTTTTCGGTATTGCTGTTTTCTGCTTTGATGATAGGCAATATATTTACTCAAAGTGAAAAATATAATGTGGATTTAACTAAAACATTGATGTTCAACAATAAAAAGAAAAAATCGGTAAGACATATTGTGGTTGAAAATGAGTGTAATTATTGTGATATAGTGGATAAATTTATTCCGAAAGACTATAATATGGTTTATATTGTAAGTGACGACGGCAAAGTAAAGGAGATTATAACCGAAACGCAGGTAATAGATAAACTGACAACGGAACAAGTACTTTAAATATTACATTATTATAACATTGTGGAATTTTTAAATGATTTGTGATATAATACACAGTGAATATTTATGAATAAAATTATTATTTACATAAGAAAGGCAAGGTTTTATGGCAACAAAGAAGTCAACTGCTAAAAAGGGCAGTTCAAAAAAAAGTTCTAAAACTACGGCAAAAGCTACTGTAAAAAAGAATAATCAGACAAAAAACTATATGCCTACATACATTATCTCATCAATGCTCATTACATTGTTATTAGCTGTTTTTATGTACATTGATACAGGTAATGGCGGAGTAATAAATAATGCGGTGAAAAATCTGTTCCGCGGATTGTTCGGCATATGCGGTTATTTCGTGCCTGTAGTTTGTGCGGGTGTATCGGCATATCTTATTAAAACTAAGGACATAAAGCGTTTTTGGAGTAAGGTTATACTGTCATTTTTGGCACTTATTAATGTCAGTGCGATTGTAAATCTTTCGTCGATTAATACTGATATAAGCTATGCTTTTTCGGCAGGTCAGCAGTATATATGCGGAGGTTTATTAGGTGCGTGTGTTTCTGTATTTATGGAACAAATGGTGCAGAAAGTTGCGTCTTACATAATTTTATCAATTACACTTATTGTATTGGCAAGCTTTATAACTAATGTATCGTTTTTTTCGGAATTTTTCAAATGGGCAAGAAATGTTATGTTTGGTGCGAAAAATAAGTATTCGGAATTAAAAGAAGAATATGACAGACGAATGGAAGAAAGAATGCTTGCAGAAGAATATGAAGATGAGTATACAGATGATGTGTATGAAGATGAATATTACGAAGAAGAAACAAGTGCTCTTGACGCGGCAAATTCATTTGCAAATGACACAAAGAATAACACAAAAAAATCAGTAACTAAACCGACTGCTAAAAAATCATCAAAAACAAAAGAAAAGCCTATAAAAGAAGAACCGGCAGAAGAACCTTTTTCAAACGGTATAGATGAGGCATTCGGTAAAATGGATGATATAGTTGAAGAACCGATAGAAGAAGTCGGGGAGAAAAAGGAAGAACAACCCGAAAAGGCTAAGAATATGTCCGAAAGTGAAAAAGAGGGATACAACGAGGAATTTAACAAGGCAATAGAAAGACCTATTCCGAAATATGTAATACCGCCTTTGGATTTATTGAGCAAACCTAAGGCAACTTCGGGTGATAAACGTGAAGAAATGAGAAGAACGGCGGAAAAACTTATTTCCGTTCTTGACAATTTCGGCGTGAAAGCAAAACTGTTGCAAGTAACACAAGGTCCGACTGTAACAAGATATGAAATTCAACCGGACACAGGTGTTAAACTTTCTAAAATAGTAGGACTTGCAGACGATATAGCACTTAACCTTGCTGTGTCAACTGTTCTTGTCGCACCTGTTCCGGGTAAGGCGGCTGTCGGTGTTGAAATACCTAACAACAAGGTTACTCCTGTTTCAATACGCGAAATGCTTGAATCGGATGCATTCAAAAATGCAAAGTCAAAATTGACAGTCGGTTTGGGTAAGGATATAGGCGGCAATGTAGTTATAGGCGATATTGCAAAAATGCCGCACGTTCTTATTGCCGGTCAGACAGGTTCGGGTAAGAGTGTTTGTGTAAACAGTATTATTATGAGTATTTTGTACAAGTCGTCACCTGAGGAAGTTAAGCTTATTATGATTGACCCTAAAGTTGTTGAACTTGGCGTTTACAACGGTATACCGCATTTGCTTGTGCCTGTTGTTACAGAGCCTAAAAAGGCGGCAGGTGCACTTAATTGGGCGGTAAGCGAAATGATGCGTCGCTATGATTTGTTTAAAAATACAGGTGTGAGAAAACTTGAGTCTTACAACAAACTTATGGAAAGCACAGGCGGTGAGAAAATACCGCAGCTTGTTGTTATAATAGACGAGTTGGCTGATTTGATGATGGTTGCGGCAAAGGAAGTTGAGGATTATGTTTGTCGTTTGGCACAACTTGCCCGTGCCGCAGGAATACATTTGATTATCGCAACACAAAGACCGTCTGTTGATGTCATTACAGGTCTTATCAAAGCAAATATACCGTCAAGAATTGCTTTTGCGGTATCGAGCCAAGTGGACAGCCGTACAATACTTGATAAGGGCGGTGCGGAAAAATTGCTTGGTATGGGTGATATGTTGTATCATCCCGCAGGTGCAAGAGCCGCAACAAGAGTTCAGGGTGCATTTGTTTCAGACCCTGAAATTGAGTCGGTACTTGAATTTATAAAAGAAAATGTAGGCGAAACTCATTACAGTGAGGATTTGGAAGAAGAAATAGAACGTCACGCAACAGGCGAAAACGGTGTTACACCTGATGTTGAAGATGACGGCGATGCACTTCTTCCTGAGGCTATTGAACTTGCTATGAGTTTAGGCAAAATATCAACATCTATGGTACAGCGCCGTTTGGGCGTGGGTTATTCAAGAGCCGGACGTATCATAGATCAAATGGAGGCAAGAGGAATAATATCAGGTGCAAACGGCTCAAAACCAAGAGATGTGCTTGTGAGCCATGCCGATTTATCACGACCGGAGAATGAAGAATATGAAGAAGGTTGATTTTCTTCCTGTTTCAAAGGAAGATATGGATAAAAGAGGTTGGAAACAACTTGACTTTTTATATATTGTCGGAGATGCGTATGTAGACCATCCGAGTTTTGGACATGCCATAATATCACGCGTGCTTGAAAGCCACGGATATAAGGTAGGTATAGTTGCCTTGCCTGATTGGCATAAAGTAGACGATTTTGTACGAATGGGACGACCTAAACTCGGAGTGCTTGTATCGGCAGGAAATATTGACAGTATGGTAAATCACTATACTGCCGCAAAAAAACGCAGACATGACGATATGTATGCACCCGGCGGAAAGGGCGGTATGCGTCCCGACAGAGCAACACTTGTGTATTGTAACAGAATTAAAGAGGCTTTCGGCTCTGATATGCCGATACTTATCGGCGGAGTTGAGGCAAGTCTTAGAAGATTTGCTCATTATGATTATTGGGACGATAAGATTAGACGTTCGATTTTGTTTGACTCTCGTGCAAGTATTTTGATGTACGGTATGGGTGAGAAACAAATTGTACGAATAGCCGATAAACTTAGGGACGGTGTGCCTGTAAACGAAATTACGGATATACCGGGAACGTGCTATATATCATCTGAATATGATGAACAAAATTCTGTTCTTATTCCGAGTTATGAAGAATGTATAGAAAGTAAAAGTAAATATGCTGTATCGTGCAGACTGCAGTATTATGAGCAGAATCCGTATATAGGAAAAACACTCGTGCAAAAGCACGGTGACAAATATCTTATACAAAATCCGCCTATGCCGCCGCTGGAAACGGACGAGCTTGACGAAGTGTATGCACTTCCGTATATGAAAAATTATCATCCGATGTATGAAAAAGACGGCGGTATTCCTGCAATACAGGAAGTTAAATTTTCGCTTGCCGCAAACAGAGGTTGTTTCGGAAGTTGTAACTTTTGCGCTTTGGCTTTTCATCAAGGCAGAATTGTCACTTCAAGAAGTGATGAATCACTTATAAAAGAAGCGGAAGAAATGACAAAAATGTCTGATTTTAAGGGCTATATACACGATGTCGGAGGCCCAACCGCTAATTTCAGAGGACCTGCCTGTAAAAAACAACTGACACTCGGTGCTTGTAAAAATAAGCAATGCTTATTTCCGGAGCCTTGCAAGAATATGGATATTTCACATAAGAAGTACCTTAATTTGCTTAGAAAACTTCGTGCTATAAAGGGCGTTAAAAAGGTGTTTATTCGTTCGGGAATACGTTTTGACTATCTTATAAACGACAAGGACGATACGTTTTTCTATGAATTGTGTAAATATCATGTAAGCGGTCAGCTTAAAGTTGCACCGGAACATATCAGTGACAATGTTTTGAAATATATGGGTAAGCCCGAAAACAGCGTGTTTAATAAGTTCTCGGATAAGTTTTATAAGATAAACGAAAAAATAGGCAAAAAACAGTATCTTGTGCCGTATCTTATGTCAAGTCACCCCGGAAGTACAATTCGTGATGCGGTACGTTTGGCGGAATATTTGCATGAACACAATATAAATCCGCAACAAGTACAAGACTTTTATCCTACACCGGGAACAATTTCAACTTGTATGTTTTATACAGGAATAGACCCGTTTACAATGAAAAAAGTTTATGTGCCGAAAACTCCGCATGAAAAATCGGTACAACGTGCATTGTTGCAATACAGAAATCCCGAAAATTACAAACTTGTTTACGAAGCACTTACTAAGATAGGAAGAACAGACTTAATAGGCTATCAGAACAGATGTCTTATCAGACCGCCAAAGGGCGATATACTATCTAATAATCAAAAGAAAAATAGGAGGAATGACAATGGCAAAGCTATTAATGGGAAAGGAAGTTTCGGCAAGAATAAAGGCAGAACTCAAGACAGAAGTAGAAAATCTGAAAAAAGAGGGAATAAATCCGGGGTTAGCCGTAATCATCGTAGGTGAAGACCCTGCAAGTCAGGTATATGTAAGAAATAAAGAGCGTGCTTGTGAAGAATGCGGAATATATTCGGAGAAGTACGCACTTCCTGCAGAAACAACTCAAGAAGAGCTATTAAAGCTTATAGATGAACTTAATAATAAGAGCAGTATTTCGGGTATTTTGGTACAATTACCTGTTCCTAAACATATTGATGAAAAGACGATTATTAACGCAATAGCACCAAATAAAGACGTTGACGCATTTCATCCTGTAAACGTAGGTAAAATTATGGTAGGCAATTATGATTTTGTACCTTGTACACCTGCCGGTGTAATGGAGCTTATAAAAGAAAGCGGTATAGATGTAAGCGGTAAAGAATGTGTTATAGTCGGCAGAAGTAATATTGTCGGCAAACCGCAAGCAATGTTGCTTTTACATCAAAACGGTACAGTTACAATATGCCATTCAAAGACAAAGAATCTTGCTGAAAAAACAAAAAATGCAGATATTCTTGTAGCGGCAGTCGGTATACCTAACTTTATTAAAGGTGATATGATAAAAGAAGGTGCTGTTGTAATTGATGTTGGTATAAACAGACTTGAAAATAAGAAACTATGCGGTGATGTGGAATTTGAAAGTGCCGAAAAGGTTGCAGGTGCAATAACTCCTGTTCCCGGCGGCGTAGGTCCTATGACTATCGCTATGCTTATGAAAAATACAGTTAAAGCCGCAATATTAAATAAATCGAAATAATGACACAACAAAGCAGGCAAGCCGTAAAATAGGCTTGCCTGTGATTTTATTGTTCTTTTTTAGGAATAGTTACGTACACATCAGTACCGAAACCGACTGTTGATTCAACGTGTATTCCGTAGCTGTCACCGAATATAATTTTAATTCTTTGACCCGAATGAAAGCCAATCATACGAATTTAATTTGAAATTGCAAGCGGGTAAATATGTTTTTTATTTAAAAAACAATAAGAATGAGATAGAAAATACATTCCTGTATTCGGAATTGCCTATGATTGTGTCGGAAAATATAAACGATTGTCCGAAATATCAATTTGTAAATTACTATAATACAAAATGTGCGGAAGTAAGAATTGCGGTGAAAGACAGTGAGCTTATCATAATGAACGACTCTGAAAAGACAACTGAATTTTTATTGTACACTGCAATGCCTGTACCGAGTGCAGAGGGCGAAGTTATGTTTTCGGCAGAGGAAACGGACTTCGGCGAAATATATGCACTTTTGAAAAAAGGCAATGAACTTGTACCGGCACCGCAACTTAGATGCCCGGCTGAAATTACATATGTTTTCAAAAATGAACCGAAAGTTAAAGAAATAGTAAAAACGCCGTTTAAACTAAAAAAAGGCGAAACAGTAAAATTAACTTTTGAAAAATTAGGTATCAGTAAAAATACAGACAGTTTTCTTATGGAACTTGAGGCAAAAGTTGAAGAAACGAGTATGCTTAGATACCCATACACATTATTTCATTCTACAATGCCTGACAAAACAGCACATATGTACGGAAAAATCAGAATAAAAGAGGGGAAATAGTTATGTTAAAGATATTGTTTCAAGGTGATTCACTTACAGATTGCGGAAGAGATAAAACAGGTCATAATCCTGTTCAAGCATACGGTTACGGCTATGTTAATCTGATTGCGTCAAAGCTTTTATGCGATTATCCCGATACTGTAGTATGGAATAAAGCGTATAACGGCAGTCGTATTGCCGATACATACAGTCGCTGGATTGAGGACGCATTAAATATTGATTGTAATATTTTAAGTATTTTAAGCGGAGTGAATGATATTGGCTTTGCAATACGTATGAATCAAGGTGCGGACGCAAAGAAATTTAAGTTTATATATGAGTTAATGATAAATGAGGCATTAGAGAAGAATAAAGATTTAAAATTGGTGCTTGGAGAACCGTTTCTATTTAAGATTACAAATAATACTCCCGAACTTGGTCGTGATATAGTCAGAGATTGGGACGTTTGGAACGGACAACTCACGGAGCGTCGTCAGATAGTAAAGGAACTTGCTGATAAGTATAATGCAGTGTTTGTACCGTATTTTGAAAAATTTCAAGAGGCATTAAAAATTGCACCTCCAGAACACTGGTCTGTCGATTGTATTCATGCGACAAATGCGGGACATGAAATAATGGCTCGTGCATGGCTTGAATACGTGACAAAAGCAGGTTTTATTGAGGAATAGAAAATGACAAACAGACTTTTTACAGAGAATAAAAACATAAAAGAAAACGTAAAAAACGATATATTTTTGAAACAACAGGTTGAGAAAATAAAGTCGGATTCAGAAAAATTCGCAAATAAAGACATAGCCGCATTGACATATACATCTTTTAAAAAGTTTTATGTTACAGGCAGTCGAAAAGAATATGAATATGAATATTTTTTGCATAGAAGACGATTGAACGACTTTGCAATACTAAATATTTTATGTGATGATGAAAAATACCGCTTATGCTTGCAAGATATTATATGGTCAATCCTTGATGAATTTACTTGGGCTTTGCCGGCTCATATTCCGCAAAATAGTGATATTGAAGATTGTATAACGCATATTGATTTATTTGCGGCTGAAACAGCATTTACATTGGCTGAAATTTCGCATATATTAAGCGATAAGCTTGATAAAACCATAGTCGAAAGAATTAAATATGAAGTTTACAGACGTGTCTTAAAACCTTATTTATCAGGCAGAAAAAACAGTTGGGATTGTTTAGAGAATAACTGGTCTGCCGTATGTGCCGGAAGTGTAGGAAGTGCATTTTTATACTTCGGAACTGATGAGGAAATTCAAACAGTCTTACCGCGAATAAAGGAAACTTTGGAATATTATCTAAAAGGTTTTGGTGATGACGGTGCGTGTGTAGAGGGAATAAATTATTGGGCATACGGCTTTGGGTATTTTACATACTTCGCACAGTTATTGTATCAGTACAGTGACGGAAAAGATAATCTTTTAGATAATAAAAAAGTTGAAAATATCGCAGTATTTCCGCAAAAATTATGGCTTAAAAATAATAATACAGTCACATTTTCCGATTGCGGAGATATGTTTACGCAAAGAAGCGGTTTAATACACTTTTTAAAACAAAAATACAGCCAAATAGCAGTACATGATGATAACTGCTCGCTTGAATTTGACGGTGATGGTTGTTACAGATTTGCTCATCTTATAAGAGATTTTGCATGGCGAAAAAATAACATTAAAGTACAAACAGAATCAGAAAATGGTTTTGATTATTTTAAAAATGCAGGTTGGTATATAAAAAGAACAAGTAATTATGAATTTGCCGCAAAAGCGGGAGATAATAAAGAATCACATAATCATAACGATATAGGCGTATTTTTGTTAAATGTCGGTGGCGATAAAATAGTAACAGACCCCGGCAGAGGCGAATATACGTCGGACTATTTCAGTTCAAAAAGATATAAATATTTTCCGCCGTCGGCATTGGCACACAGTGTGCCTGTAGTAAACGGAATTGTACAGCAAGAAGGTGAAGAATATCGCGGAAATATTGTGAAAGCCACAGAAAATGAACTTATAATAGATTGTAAAGATGCTTACAATGATTGCTCATTAAAAGAATTAACACGAAAATTTGAATTTTATGATGATAAAATTGTTTTAAACGATAATTTCGCATTTGACACAGATAAAAATGATTTTACGGAGCATTTTGTTTTTGATGTTAAACCTACTGAATGTGAAAACGGTTTAAAAATCGGAAATACAGAGATGTGTTACAATATTTCTGATTTTGAATGTAAAATAAACGAAGTGACATATGCGTCAAATTATAATAAGCAAAAAACAGTCTATACAGTGGATTTGAAACATATTGTTAAAACAAAAACGGTTGAAACAAAGTTTGGATTTAACATAAAAAATACTTGAAAGGAGCGAAAATAAATGAATACAAACCTTAAAGGTATTTATCACAAAGTTGATTTGTGTGTTGTAGGCGGCGGACTTGCGGGAATGTGTGCGGCAGTTGCGGCGGCACGTCACGGAATAAAGGTTGCACTTATGCATGACCGCCCTGTATACGGCGGCAATGCGTCAAGCGAAATCAGAATGTGGGTGTGCGGTGCACACGGTAAAAACAACAGAGAAACAGGCATTATTGAAGAAATTGCACTTGAAACCCTTTACAGAAATCCTTACAGACGTTATCCGATGTGGGACGCTATACTGTTTGAACTTATCAATAATGAAAAAAATATAACGCCGATTTTGAATTGTTCATGCAATGATATAGAAATGGACGGTTCAAAAATAAAAAAAGTTATCGGTTGGCAAACCACAACGCAATGTTATCATATAATTGAAGCAAAATTGTTTGCTGATTGTTCGGGTGACAGCATTCTCGCACCTCTTTCAGGTGCAGAATATCGTTGGGGACGTGAAAGCCGAAATGAGTTCGGCGAAAGCATAGCGCCAGAGCAAGCCGATAAGAAAACAATGGGATTATCGTGTCTTATTCAAGCAAGGGAAACAGATAAAAAACACACATTTATTGCTCCGTCTTGGGCAAGAAAGTTTACGAAAGAAGACTTACCGTATCGTTTGCCTGATATGAATGACCCCGAAGAAAATTTTTGGTATATGGAACTCGGCGGTGAAGGTGACACTATTCACGACACAGAAAAACTTCGTGATGAGCTTATAAGCGTCGCATACGGTATATGGGATTTTGTGAAAAACAGCGGTGAATATAATGCGGATAACTGGGAACTTGAATTTGTCGGATTTCTTCCGGGAAAACGTGAAAGTCGCAGATATGTCGGAGATTATATAATGAATCAAAACGATGTCAGAGACGGAGGTCATTTTGATGATATTGCAGCATACGGCGGTTGGACAATGGATGACCACAATCCCGCAGGGATAAACACTAAGGATAAGCCTAATATATTTCATCCTGCACCTTCACCGTTTGGAATACCTTACAGATGTTTATATTCGGTCAATATCGAAAATCTTTATTTTGCAGGCAGAAATATCAGTGTTACGCATACTGCAATGAGCGCATCGAGAGTTATGGCTACTTGTGCATTGCTTGGACAAGCGGTCGGAACTGCGTCGGCAATAGCGATAAAAAATGGTGTAACACCGAGAGAAATTTCTGAAAAATATATTTGCGAGCTGCAACAAATGCTTATGGATGATGATTGTTGGTTGCCTTACTGCAAAACAAAGATTTCAGAACTTACAAAAAGTGCAACAATTACATCAACAGGCGAAGATGCCGAATTGCTTTTAAACGGTATTGAAAGACATTACGGTGATGATAAAAATTGTTGGAGCGGTAAAATCGGTGATACTGTAACATTTTCATTTGACAGTGAAAAGGCAATAAATGAAGTTAGATTTGTATTTAACAGCGACCTTAACAGAGAAACAACAGGTGCGGGAAAATATATTCCCGAGAAAATGAATACCTGTAATGTACATAAAAATGCTCCGGCACTTAACGTACCGAAAACTCTTGTTAAAGATATGAAAATAGAAATTAAAAACGCTGATGATAAGTGGCAAGAAATTGACGGGATAAAGGAAAATCATCAACGTCTTGTAAAAATCAAAATCGGAAAAACCACAAAAGCAATTCGTTTTACTTTAACATCAACCAACGGAAACGAAATCGCAGATATTTATTCAATAGATTTGAGATAATATATGGCACGAAAGGAGCTGACAATAATTGAGATTCAGACAGGTACATCTTGATTTTCATACAAGTGAACATATTGAAGATATAGGCAAAAAGTTTGATAAAAAACACTTTCAGACTGCACTGAAAAAAGGACATATAAATTCGATTACACTATTTTCAAAATGTCACCACGGTTGGGCATATCATCCGTCAAAAGCAAACGAAATACATCCTCATTTGGATTTTGATTTACTTGGAGCACAAATACAGGCGGCGCACGAGATAGGCGTTAAAACTCCGATATATTTGTCAGCAGGTCTTGACGAAAAAATGGCACACAGACATCCTGAATGGCTTGTAAGAAATCTTGACGAGTCTACTACTTGGGCAAAAGATTTTACAGAACCGGGATATCATAAAATGTGTATGTCATCTCCGTATTTGGATTACCTTGTAAAGCAAATTGAAGAAGTTTGCAAGAACTATGACGCAGACGGAATATTTCTTGATATAGCTGGTGTTCAGCCGTGTTATTGTCAAAACTGCATTGCGGAACGAGAAGAATTGGGACTAAATCCGTATGATGAAAATGATGTGCTAAAACACGCAGAAATGGTATATAAACGCTATGCAGAAAAAACGCGTGCGGCAGTTGATAAGTATAAACCGAATTTACCGCTTTTTCATAATGGCGGACATATAAGACAAGGCAGACGTGACCTTGTGAATTACAACACGCATTTGGAACTTGAAAGCTTGCCGACAGGTGGTTGGGGATATGACCATTTTCCTTTTTCGGCAAGATATTGTCAAGGACTCGGAGTCGATTATCTTGGTATGACAGGAAAATTCCACGGCTCATGGGGCGAATTTGGCGGCTTTAAACATCCTAATGCACTTAGGTTTGAAGTGGCACTTGCCGCCGCAAACGGTGCAAAATGTTCCGTAGGAGATCAACTTTCACCGAGCGGTGAAATGGATATGGTAACATACGACTTGATAGGTTCTGCATATTCAGAATTGGAAGGAAAAGAAGAATGGCTTGATAAT
>ULQG01025721.1_pt1 | contig 16020 bp, 14 predicted proteins | sample 1954251 | NCBI WGS metagenome assembly ULQG01 (sample SAMEA4835649, study PRJEB28245) | human gut metagenome | biome: gut microbiome; material: fecal sample | place: Denmark | collected 2008 | reverse complement strand
CATGCAGAGTACATCATCGGTGTGTTTGATAATCAGAAAAAGCTGCGCTCAGGCACAGCACAGACAGTCAATTATGCCTTACGAAACGGAAAAGCAATCACTCTGATTCATCCAGATACTATGGAAATAACAACCCCTACGACTTAACAAATTCACAAAAATTTTTCATTAGCATTTCCAACAAAATATTTTCATTGAAGGAGTGCTGTGATATAATAAAATATAAAACTACTATTGGTATCTGGAACTGGAGGAAAACGGACTATTCAAAAAGAAACTGTGGGGCAAAGATAATTTAAGCCGCCTGCCCGGAAAACACGGGATGCGCGGAAAATTCTCCGGTGACAGGACTTGCCTGATCCTATCTCCCATTTTTAAGAATGATGACTGGAAGGGTAAACAAAAGGTGCTGCGCCTTTCGGATTTGGTGCTGATTGACCTTGCCATGCCCCGTGGATACGCTTCCTTCCATGTGCTGGATGTATGGGGAAATCGGGCATTTCTCAGCGATGAGAAAGACAAGCTGGTTCTTTGTGAAATGACCTTGGAGTAGTTATGAGGTAAACCAATGGAATTATTTGCAAAAAGAATGACTTGGGAGCTGGACAATGAGGAAGGGTTCTCCTTCCTGTCCTTTGCATGGGAGGATGGTTACTTTACACTCTCCCGCAAGACCGGCGCGGAAACACTCCGCTTGGAAATGAATGATCCAGCCAATGGTCAGTTGATTGACCCGGACTGTTTTGAATATGCCCTTGATAATACCAGGTTTCGTCTAAATATCGTGCGGAACAACCGAAAGGTTCTGCGGTATCTGGAAGAACACCACATCAACACGGAGTTGTATGGAGAAACCATCCTTCACTACACTCCTCTCAGCAAGCCACAGCTTGAATCATTATCTTCTGTGGTTCGCAGATTGTTTTTCGGTGAACTGCTTTTTTAGGCGGAAACAGAAGTGTCGTTGGCAGAAATCATGCGAGAGGATAACTATGGTTAAAATTCATCGTATTTGGTTCAATACGGAGAGAATGGACAGAGAGGATTACTACAAAATCACATTATTCAGTCGCCCTCGTGTATCTATTCATGTGGACGAGTACATTTGGAGTTTCATCGAAGAAAACATTGTGAAGCCACACAAGCTTATGCGTAGTGAGAAGCATGGGTATCTGTTGGACATTTCATTTGACCAGTTTGACCCAGCAAAACACCGATATTATCCGCTTTCCCCGTACAACGGGCCGCTTCGGGAAGGTGTCGAGATGGACAGCGCAAACAGAAGCTATTTCCGTGAGGATTTTGTAGGCGGCAAGGATCGGACTACCTGGTTCTCTCCCAATAAAATCTGGACAAACTGTGGCGACAAGATCCTGAATGTGGACATCAAAGCCGCCAATGTAAGCGAGAGCATCACCCCCAGAGAATACGCAGACTTGCTGTTCGATGGGATTGGGGCAGCATTGGTGTTTAACTTCAAAAGGCTCAAGCGCGAGGAGTTTGATGGGCTGAAGCCCAAGATTGACTGGAGCATCGTAGAAAGCTTCCCCTTTCCCGCACTCTTTGAGGAACAGCGGTACCTTGGGGATGAAGGCGAAATTCATGTGTATTCTTGGGATGGCCGAAAGGAAACGACCCTTGTTGGCCCCTATTCCGTGCGGGAGTTGTATCTGGAGCATTTCGGAGAATCGTGAGGAGGAATTTTGCCGTGCAAGTTTGGTCAAAGGTGGATTTTGGTACCGGAACGGTCACCTTTCTGGATGACACACGAAAAGAAGATATGCTGCAAGTGGAATATCCAAACAGTTTCTTGCTGGATATGGGCTGGTATCAGGACAGATATATCATTTCTATCATTCAAAATTTTGATTGGACGCATCCAGTCCAGCAATATGAAACGACAGAAACAAATCAGCTTCCCACGCTATTGACGGAGGCGGTTCGCCTTGTGGAAAAGGAATCACAGTCTGCCGGAGCAAATTGAAGGAGGTCTTGTTATGAACGAGAATTTATTTCGACCACAATTTGATACATTGAAACTGTCCGATAAGCTCTGGCTGATGCAGACGCTGGCGACTCGTTATAATTTGACATTCAAAGAACTATACGCCTTTTCCCACTGGGGACAAAGCTGCACCACCGGCCTGTTTGAAAAAGGTGGCCGGGAGTTTGTCTTTGTCCCGGGCGATACCGTGATTCTTGGCTGGGAGAGCTTTGTCCAAGGAATGGACAAGGCCAACCAAGAGGAACTGGCGGATATTTTTGCGGAAATCGAATATGAGGGCACTGCGGAGGAATTTCTCCAGCAGGGCATGACCCCAGTACGCCAGGTGACCATTGGCCCCATGTTTGTGGGCAGAAAACTGGAGGAGATCGGCTGGGAAAGTGTATCCATGAACGACCCTCGCATCACCGCCCACCCTGAGTGGCTGGAGAACTTGCAGAGGTGGGCGGGTCAGAACAGCCAGAGTTTTGAGATACATGAAACTGTTCGCTTTGAACGCAATGGCGATGACTGGCGAGCGTGGCTGTGCCATCCAATGACCTACCCAGAGTTTCAGCGGTCCCTGTTGTGGGAGCTGGCAGCCAGCCTTCCCACGCCGGATGAGTGGGCCTACCTGTGCGGCGGCGGATGCCGAACCCTGTTTCCCTGGGGGGATGGACTGGACTACAAGATGAAACTACACCACTTTGAAAGAGAGGAAGAACAGGGTAAGTCATACGACATAGAGCAGGCTAACTTCTTTGGCCTGTCTATTGCCTACGACCCCTATAAGCGAGAGTTGGTAGACGGGAAAACATTGACCACCTGCGGCGGCGACGGAGGCTGCAATATCTGCGGAGGCATGGGTCCTTTGCTTGGATATTTACCCTGTTCCCCTCATTGTAAACCGGAGGTTCGGGAAGATAATGAGATTCACAATGACTATGACTTTTTCCGTCCTGTTATCCGGGTGCAGACATCCGGGTGGAGAATGGTAATAGATAGAGCGCAAGAGTAAGGAGGTAAACTATGGAATGGCCAAAGCGGGCACGAACAGCGGATTGGGAAAACGGTGTCCTAACTTTAGATGGAGAAAAGAAATTTGATATTCCGGAGCTGACCACAGAGATCATGGAACGGCTGGCCGGTTACACCCTGGTGGGATTCCATGTGAAAGGGTATCCGGTGACGGATGAACTGCTTGCCCCCTTTGCCGGGCATAAAAGTATGGTCAACTTCGGCGTGGAGAACAGCGCCCTTACCGACGCCTGTTTCCCCGTTTTTTCCGCCATGTCCAAGCTGCGCATCCTGCTGCTGACCGGGAACTCCGGAATCGACGGAAGCGGCCTGTCCGCCCTGCAAAGCTGTAAGCTGGACCTGCTGGCCCTTGACCACACTGGGCTGGATGATGCCGGTCTGCTCCAGGCGGCTTCCATCCCCAAGCTATCCCATATCTGGATCGACCATACTGCTGTCACTTATGAGGGCTTGCTGGCTGTCGCCGGCAACAACTACATCAACGGGTCAGCCGCGAAAAAGGAGTCCTCTATGGAAACGGGAACATTTTCGGATATACCAGGAACAAACTCACCAAGCAGTTTGAAATTGATCCCGATCAGGCGGAAACTGTAAAAATGATTTTTGACCTCTATGATTCCGGCATGGGAGAAACCTTAGTAGCAAAAGAGCTAACCCGCCTTGGACGCAAAAACGGAGTAGGTAAGGTCAAGTGGGATGCCGGAAAAGTATCAAAGATCATCAAGCGAAAAAACTATCTGGGGTACACAGTTTACTGTCAGTCCTATTCCAATAACTATTTGGAGCAAAAGAGAATCAAGCGTGACGAGAGCGAGTTTGTCTATGTAAAAGGTGGCTTCCCTCAGATTATCTCGGAGGAACAGTACGAGCGGTGTAACGCCATTCGTCGCAGTAGGACCAAACGGCTGACTGATGAGAAAGGCCGTACACGGAGTTTTGGTATTCAGCAGGCTCAGAATGTGTGGGGCAGAAAAATGAGGTGTCGTTGTGGTTCTCCCATGCTTCGACATCGTTGGAGAACCAATAATGCAGGAAAGCCTATCTATGGATATGAATGCAAGCGACACCATGATACCCCCCGCATCCGCCTTCAGAATGAACAAGGCAATCCAACACCTATCTGTGAGATCAAGCCGGTTGGACAAAGCAAACTGGAACTGATGGCCTCCAAAATATTTGAGAGGGTATGGGGAGACCAAAGAGAAATCGTCCTCCAGACCTGCAAAATGCTGGATGCTTGCTACAAGCCAGACGCAGATCGTCGAGCAGATTTGATGAAAGCGAAAGATGATTCTATTCAGTTGCTCCAACAACAGCTGGATGACTTGGTTGTGGTCCGTGCCCGTGGAGAGATTGAGCAGGATAAGTTCCTCCAGCGGACCATAGAAATTCAGCAGCAGATGGAGGCCCTTCGTCAGAGCAAAGCTCAAATTGCTTCAGAGGACTACAATCCCGGACGCCTGGATATGGAAGCCATTGAAGCAGCGTTGTGCGAGGCAGTTGAAATGCATGACGGTCTGGTAAGCGAGGATTTCATTGATCTCTTTGTTTCACAGGTTACACCACTGTCTGATTCCCGCTTTGCCTGGTGCTTGGACTTTTCTCCGCAGCCCACAGTTGCCTTTCTGAATTTAGCCGGTCAGAGGAAGTACACGACCTGCTCTATGGATAGTAAATTACACTTTGGTCCTTTTGCTGATGAGGAGGGGCACACCATCCCTTTTCCGGGCAGCCTGCGTCGGTGAGCTGCCCGGACAGCTCTAATTCAAAATGTACATCGTTATATACACAAGGTATGTACGGCGCAGGCTGCGATTGCAAATAAATAATTTGTTATAAGGTAAAATGCAGTCTGTGCTGCATGCACAGGGCTGCTATCGCAGACAAATAATTTGTATTGCATCAATTAAAAAGGGGATATGTTATTTTTGGGAAAAGGTAATATATAGGGGGAAAACCCGCATGAACCGAAAGGTTTGTGCGGGTTTTTGTATTGTGTAAAAGTAAGGATTGACAATCCATATATTTATCAATATAATTAAACCAAGAGTTTAATTAACTGAAGAGGAGAGGTATATGGGACGAAGAAAAAAAGAACCGAGGGCAGTACATAGAGAAAATATTGCGTCAGCGGCATCGGTACTGTTTATGGAAAATGGAATCACGGCAACTTCCATGAGTGATATTGCAGAAGCTGCCGGATACAGTAAAGCTACGTTATATGTATATTTTGAAAACAAAGAGGAGATCATTGGTCTGCTGGTTTTAGAGAGCATGCAAAAATTATATGGATATATAGTTGCTGCGTTAGAAGAGCAGCAGACAACAAGGGCTAGATACGATATGATCTGTAAAGGTTTAATACAGTATCAGGAGGAATTTCCGTTTTATTTTAAAATGGTGTTGGACAAAATTAATGTTGATTTTAAAGATCATGATTACCTGCCAGAAGAGAAAGCTACCTATCATGTGGGGGAAGAAATCAATGAAAAAATGAAAGAATTTTTAGTGGCAGGCATTCAAAATGGTGATTTGCGAGAGGATTTAAAAATAATGCCTACGATCTTTCAGTTCTGGGGAATGTTAGCAGGACTGATACAGCTTGCAGCGAATAAGGAAGAATATATCAAAATGTCGATGGATTTATCAAAGAGTGAATTTTTAGAGGATGGTTTTGGTATGCTGTACCATTCCATAGAAAATATTCAATAGAAAATATTCAATAGAAAACATTCATAGAAAAAACGTCAAAATAACCGAAAGACGGAGGAGTTTGGAAATGATAGGAATTTATCTGAGTGGTACAGGTAATACGAAATACTGCGTTACAAAGCTGGTAAAATTAATCGATGCGTCAGCCGATGTGGTTCCGTTAGAAGATGAATTTATCATTGATAAAATAAAAAGAAACGAAACAGTGATCCTTGGGTATCCGACGCAGTTTTCGAATGCACCATACATGGTAAGAGATTTTATCCAAATGCATGCCTCTTTATGGAAAGGCAGGAAAATGATATGTGTCGCGACCATGGGAGCATTTAGCGGGGACGGCTCCGGATGTGCAGCAAGACTTCTGAAAAAATATGGAGCAGAGATTCTTAGCGGTGTGCATATTAAAATGCCCGATTCCGTGTGCGACAGTAAGCTGTTGAAAAGGCAGATGGAAGAAAATAAAAAGATCATTGAAAAAGCTGACAGAAAGATTTATGAAGCTGCAAAACGGATAAAACAGGGGGATTATCTGAAAGAGGGACTGACAATTTTCTCACATATAGCAGGACTTTTTGGACAAAGGCTCTGGTTTTATAAAAAGACAGCGGGATATACCGATCAATTAAAAATAAATGAGGATTGTACGGGGTGTGGTATGTGTGAGGAAATTTGTCCCATGAAAAATATAATCATGGAAAAAGGAAAACCCCACCCAGGGGATCAGTGTACCATGTGTTACCGCTGTATCTGTAATTGTCCGAAACAGGCAATCACTCTTTTGGGAAGTAAAGTTATAGAACAGTATAAATTTGAAAACTATATAAATCTTACAAAAATGTAAGATACATCAGGGAAAATGTAAGCTAATGAAATGGCAGAACATTTTCCCTTTTGTTAATATTGGAGTATCGAATAAGAAAAACAGATTTGGGGGAGATTTTATGGAAAAGAAAAATAAGAAGAAAAAACGGACATGGATTTTGATAACCGCAGGTATGGTATTAGCAGGTATTGTTGCCGCCGGCAGCATATCTTCCCATTTTGGAGGATTTGGAACCGGACCGTGTGCAGATACAACGGAATTTGCACAATATGCAGAGCAGGTGGAGGACTTAAAGATACCGGAGAAAACAAAAATTGTGGCACTGGGGGAGGCATCCCATGGAAATGCAGAGTTTCAGCAGTTAAAACTTTCCGTATTTCAAAATCTGGTGGAAAATGCCGGGATAAGAGCATTTGCACTGGAGGGAGACTACGGTGGATGCGAGTATGTGAACCGCTACATTCACGGTGGGGAAGGAACGGCAGAGCAGGCTGCCGCGGCGATTGGCTTTGCAATATACAGAACTGATGAGATGTCAGATCTGATCTCTTATATGCGAAAATACAATGAGACTGCAAAAGATGGAGATGATTTAAGGTTTTATGGGTTTGACATGCAAAGATGGTCCTATAATCTGCAGTATCTGATTGAAGCATGTGAAAAGGCGGGGATAGATGTGACAGAACTGAAGAAACTGGAGGATACAGAAGAACAGCACAGTGAGTATGATGTTGAACAGCAGAGCAGAGTGATCACAGAAATAAAAGAAGAATTACAAAAATCAGATGTAAAGGACATTGTACAGGCGGATCATCTGGCAGATACGCTGCTGCAGAATATTTCTCTTGGGAAAGTGATCAATTCTGCCGTAGAAGGAAATGTGCTCAGAGACCAATTGATGGCAGAAAATGTGCTGTGGATCCTTTCTATGGAAGAGCAGAGGGGCAATTCCTGTATTTTTATTTCAGGTCACAATGGGCATATAGAGCGGTTTGGAAATTATGGCGCAGGTACAAGAGTGATGGGGAATATTCTTTCCGATGAACTGGGGGACGGATATTTTGCGATTGGAACGGATTTTTACAAGACGAACTGCAATCTTCCGAAAAATGATGGAAAGCGTATCACGCACACGTTTTATTCCTATGATCCTCTAGCGAAAGCCGCGAAGAAAGCCGGTTATGATATGAGCTGGCTGGATTTTTCAAAGGTTCCGGAAAATTCACAACTGAAAGAGCAGATTACAGATCATGTTTCTATGGGATCGTTAGGAGAGGGCTACAGTGCAATTTTTATGGGACTTTTCCCACGCAGTTACCGCACATCACAATCGCCGGAAAAATTGTATGATGGAATGATCTTTGTTACCGATGCGCATCCGATAGAGATACGGGAAGAGATAAGTGAAAAATAAGACTGTCAAAAATCATTGGTCAGGTACAGGCAATCGACCGTATGGTTGACGAGGATGTGCCGTGTGAGGATGTCTTAGCGCAGATTACCTTGCCGGCGGAACAGAAAAAAGCGGATATCGGAATTGCGATGGGCGGTGTTGGAAGTGATATTGCGTTGGATGCAGCAGATATTGCGCTGGTGGATGATGAAGTAAAAGAACTGCCGCATCTGATTGCATTATCCAGTCGGATGATGATCACGATCAAATGCAATATGAGTTTTTCGATGGGGCTTAACTTTGTGGCGATCGTGCTTGCAATCATCGGAATTTTAAATCCGGTCGTGGGAGCATTGGTACATAATGCAGGTTCTGTGCTCGTCATCATCAATTCGGCATTGCTGTTACAATGGAAACAAAATAAATAGAAAAATGGATCTCCAGAAAGTGGTTTTTATTTTCTGAGATCTGTTTTTTTGTGAAAAAGCAACAAAAACAAAACATATGTTTGTATTTCGGGACGCTATATGGTATAGTTAAGTAAAGTATTACGAATGAAATAGTATAGGAGGAGAGCATGAAATTTCTTCATATCTCGGATTTGCATATTGGAAAAAGAGTCAATGAGTTTTCCATGATCGAAGATCAGAAATATATTTTACGGCAGATCAAAGAGATCGCATTGGAAAAACAGGTGGATGCGGTTATGATCGCGGGGGATATCTATGATAAGCCGGTTCCGTCTGCGGAGGCGGTACAGTTGTTTGATCAGTTTCTCACGGGACTTGCTGATTGCGGGAAAAAGGTGTTTGCAGTCAGTGGAAATCATGATTCCGCGGAACGTATTGCATTTGGTGCACAGCTTATGAGCAGCCGGGAAGTCTATGTTTCACCGGTTTATGATGGAGAGGTGAGGTGTGTTACATGTCAGGATGCATATGGGGAACTCTGCATCTGGCTGCTGCCGTTTATCCGCCCGGCGGTCGTGCGCCATGCGTGGAGGAAAGTGACAGAGGGGATATCCATTGGAAAAAAAGATGCCGGGACAAAACAGGATCTGGCACAGGAAGATGATGTGGAGACAGTGGAAACATATCAGGATGCCCTGCAGTTTGTCGTATCTCATATGCCGGTGGACGCATCAAAGCGGAATATATTGGTGGCACATCAGTTTGTGACAGGGGCTTCGCGATGTGAGTCGGAGGAAGTTTCGGTGGGTGGATTAGACCAGATCGGGGCGGAAGTGTTTGATGTTTTTGATTACGTTGCATTAGGGCATATTCATAGCCCGCAGCATATCGGAAGGGAGACACTGCGCTATTGCGGAACCCCGCTCAAATATTCTTTTTCCGAGGCGGAACAGAAAAAGTCTGTTGTTGTCATGGAGATAAAGGAAAAGGGAGATATCTTCATTGAAAAAGTTCCGTTAAAACCGCTTCGTGATCTAAGAAAGATCCGGGGAACATACATGGAACTGATGTCGAAAGATTTTTATGAGGGCACAGAAACAGACGATTATCTGCAGATCACACTGACCGATGAGGAGGATGTGCCGGATGGAATGGCAAAGCTTCGGACGGTATACCCGAATCTGATGCAGCTTGTCTATGATAACAGCAGGACCAGACAGAGCAGGCAGGTTGAGGTGACCGAACATGTGGAGCAAAAATCAGAGATGGAACTGTTTGAAGAATTTTACGAGATACAGAATAATCAGCCGATGAGTGAAGAACAGCAGGATTTTGTCAGAGAACTGATGGAAGAGCTGGTGCATTGACAAGTTCCTGAAAAAATAGTTTGAGAAGCAAATACAGGAAAACTGATGTTTCAGGGAACGAGATATTTGGAATTTGAGAGAAAATAGGAGCGGCAGGAAAGGAACGATTTATGAAACCAGTCAGTCTTACAATAAGTGCATTTGGCCCGTATGCGGGGGAGCAGACCATAGATTTTGAACGGCTTGGATCGCAGGGATTATTTCTGATCACAGGGGATACCGGGGCAGGAAAGACCACGATCTTTGATGCAATCACGTTTGCGCTGTACGGGGAAGCCAGTGGTGATGTGCGCAAAGCGGATATGTTCCGCAGCAAATATGCAAAAGATGACGTGAAAACATTCGTGCGTCTGACATTTGAGTACGCAAATAAACGGTATACAGTAGAGCGTAACCCGGAATATATGCGTCCGAAGGGACGTGGAACGGGAATGACAACGGAAAAGGCGAATGCTGCACTAGAGTACCCGGATGACAGAGAACCAGTGACAAAAAGCAGGGAGGTCACACGCGCCATCACAGAGCTGATCGGTTTAGACTGCAGACAGTTTACCCAGATAGCAATGATCGCACAGGGGGATTTTCAGAAAGTATTGTTTGCCAATACGGAGGAGAGAGGAAAGATTTTTCGTCAGATATTCGGGACGGATATTTATCGTGTGCTGCAGGACAAACTGAAAGATGCCGTAAAAAAACAGTGGAAAGAATATGATGAACTGCGGCGCAGCATCAATCAGTATATGGAGGGAATTGTCTGTGAGAGTGACTCTCTGGATGAAGAAGGGACAAGGATCGCAGAAAAAATAAATCTTTTAAAAAAGGAAAAATTTGACGGCAGGATCGAGGAGGGAATCTCACTTTTAGAAGAACTTTGTAAAGCGGAAGAATCTGCGTTGGAGTGCCTGCAAAATAAAAAAGAGGCGCTGGATCAGCAGATAAAAAATATGGATGAACTTAGCGGGAAAGTGCGTGAAAATGCAGACAGAAGGCGGTTGTTGGAAGAAAAACAGCAGAAGCTGAAGGACTTAGAAGCGCTTCTGGTGCAGGCAAAAGCGGATATGGACAGGGCAGGAGAGGAAGCGGAATGCTGTGAAAAATTAGGCAGAACGATTGAAGAATATAAACAGAAGCTGGTGTTGTTTGAAAAAATACAGGAAATTGGTCTGTCGCAGGAAAAGAAGCACCAGGATATGGAAGAAAAGGTTCAGAAAAAGCAGCAGGATGAACAGAGACGAACAGAACTGGAGGGAAAACTGCAGCAGGAAAAAGAGACCTTAAAATCTTATGAGGGCATTACTGCGGAAATACAACGCATAGAGCATGAAATGCGACTGATCACAGAAAAAATGGATACGCTGAAAAATCAGAGAGACAGGAGCCGTGCGCTGGAGGAGCATATTTCAGATCAAAAGGAAAAACTTGATTTAAAAAAGAAAACAGAAAACAGTCTTTTAGAACAGCGGCAACTGTTAAAAGAAGAACAGGAGCAGAACAAGGATGCGGCAGGACAGGAGATTGCCTATGAGAAGGAAGTAAAAGAAATCCGACAGAAAATACAGGATCTGACAGAGATTGCAGAACAGTTGAACACATCAGAAAGAGAAGTAAAGAGACTTGGTACAGAACTGGAAAACGTACAGAAATCATATGAGGTAAAAAGCAGGGATTTACAGCAGCAAAAAGAAACGTGGGAGCAGCTTTCCGGTGCAGACAGCAGGGGAGAACAGGCAGAGAAAGCAATATTGGAAGTATCAGAGAGGATACGCAGGCTCGAAGAGCTGGAAAACAGGTTAGAGGATTGGGAGAAAGTCAGCAGAGAAAGGGAGAAAACTCAAAAACAGTATCAGAAAGCAGCCGCAGAGCAGAAACAGATCAGTGAACAATACCGGAGGATAGAACAGCAATTCTGGGATGCACAGGCGGGAATGCTGGCGCAGGGATTAAAGGAAGACGAACCCTGTCCGGTCTGTGGAGCCATACATCATCCGACACTGGCAGTCATACCACAGGAAACTCCGGATCGGGAAGTGTTAAAACAGGCAAAAGCGGAGGATGAAAAGGAAAGGGAGTCAGTCAGCAGACTGAGTGAAAAAGCGCATCAGCTCGTGACACAGGAAAATGAGAAAATGTCAGCAGTCCTAAAGGATGCAGGAGAACTGCTTGGTGAGCCTGATGTCAGAATGTCTTTAAATGAAATAAAGACGGAGACAAAAAGGCAAAAGAGTGCTGATGAGGCGAGAAGGGAAGAATATAAAGATCAGAAAGAAAAAGCGAAAAAGGATCTGGATGTCAAGCATGTATTAGAAGAACAGATGCAGTCTGCGCAGGATGAACTGGTTATGTTAAACGAACAGAACATTAATCTTGGACAGATGCTTGCCACGGCGACAGAACGGTGCACACAGCAGAAACAGCAGTGGAAGAAAAACGTTGCAGACTGTGGAACTGGCATAGAGCAGACAGAGGATCAAAAAACTGTTTTTGCACAGCTTATGCAGATTGAAAACGAACGGAACACGCAGTTTTTACAGGCAAAAAATAACAGGAAACGTGCAGAGCAGATCAAAGATGAATTAAAAGAAAGCGAAGAAACAATACAAAAGATAAGAGGAACAATCAGCAGTATTCAGGAAGAAATTGCAAAATTGACCGGAAACAGGGAAACTGCCGAAAAGCAGATCAGTGACGATATAAAATCTGCATGTAATTTAATTACGGGTGCTCTGATTACAAGTAATATAATTACATGTAATATAATTACATGTAATCAGAGCACTTTAACTGGAGATACAGATGTCAATACATTACAGACCATAAAAAACGCTGATGGGAGTCAGGTTTTGTCAATAGAAGATTTGGATGCAAAACCATACCATGTACAGTCTGTGATTACTATGCTGCAAAGAGCAGCCAATGAGAAAAAAGCGGAACTTTCCAAAAAACAGGAAGACGAACGAAAAAAGACTGCCTTAGAAAAAAAGATTCCGCTCGATGAAACAGAAATAAAAACACTTGCCGACCAGATCAATGTGGCAGAACAGGAGCTGGTACGTCTGCAGACAGAGTACGCAAATGAAGAAAAGAATCTCAATGAGCTGAAAGAGCAGGTAAAGGATGTAACAAAAGAGAGGGTACAGACACAGATAAACGAGTTTACCCTGAAAAAAAGAAATTTAGAAGAGAACAGAGAAAAGACAAGAGAAGCGTATCATAATTACGAAAAAAACAGAGAGACGGAAAAGGGCGTCATTCAGATGCTGCTTCGTCAGATTGAGGAAACAGAGAAAGCAATATCGTTTCCGGAAGAAGAGATCGAAAAGCAGGCGGGAGAACTGCGTGCAAAAAGAAATGAGATGGAAGAAAACAGGACTTCAAAATATACATCTTATTGTACTAATAGGGAAATCTGTAAAAATGTCAACAAAAAACAAAAAGATATCGCACAGACTGAACAAAAGTATGTCTGGATGAAATCTCTTTCCGATACGGCAAGTGGAATGTTAAACGGTAAGGCAAAGATTGAACTGGAAACTTATGTGCAGATGGCTTATTTTGACAGGATACTGATCCGAGCAAACCGGAGGATGCTTACGATGAGCAGCGGGCAGTATGAATTAAAACGTGAGGAAGAGACAGGAAGCCGCAAGGAAAAAGCAGGATTGGAACTTTGTGTGATTGATCATTATAACGGGACAAAGCGCAGTGTAAAGACGCTTTCCGGTGGGGAGTCTTTCCAGGCATCATTGTCACTTGCGCTTGGACTGTCGGATGAGATACAGTCTTATGCGGGTGGAATCCGTATGGATTCCATGTTTGTGGACGAGGGATTTGGATCACTCGATGAGGATGCCTTAGAACAGGCGTTAAAAGCATTGCTGCAGCTCACCGAGGGAAATCGTCTGGTAGGAATTATTTCACATGTATCTGAATTAAAAGACCAGATCGACAAAAAAATAATTGTGACAAAGCAGCGGACGCCGGAGGGTGTCAGCAGTGTTGCAAGAGTGGAATAAAAAGAAACGCAATTTGGGGTAAACAGGTGTTACGGCTTTCGTCGATGCCGATATTAAGATCCAAAGTTATTGACTGCGGCGCTTCAATGTGCTAACATACTAAAATATAGATAAAATCATGAATCAGAGAATCATAACAGTAAAGTAACGATAAAAGTTGCGGAAAAGAGGAGAAGATGAGCGAAAAGAAAATACCGTATAAAATTTATCTGGAAGAGAATGAGATGCCGACACAATGGTACAATGTGCGCGCTGATATGAAGAACAAACCAGCACCGCTTTTGAACCCGGCAACTCTAAAACCGATGACCGCGGAGGAACTGGGGCATGTATTCTGTGATGAACTGGTAAAACAGGAACTCGATGATACCAACCCATATATCGATATTCCACAGGAGATCCGTGATTTTTACCGCATGTACCGTCCGTCACCACTGGTGAGAGCATATTGTCTGGAAAAAAAACTGGGGACTCCGGCAAAGATCTACTATAAATTTGAGGGAAACAATACAAGTGGAAGCCATAAATTAAACTCTGCGATTGCACAGGCATATTATGCAAAGAAGCAGGGATTAAAAGGTGTGACAACAGAGACAGGTGCTGGACAGTGGGGAACTGCACTTTCTATGGCGTGTGCTTATTTTGATCTTGACTGTAAAGTCTATATGGTAAAAGTTTCCTATGAACAGAAACCATTCCGCCGTGAGGTAATGCGCACATATGGAGCAAGTGTAACCCCGTCACCGTCTGAGACAACAGAAGTCGGCAGAAAGATTTTAGCAGAGCATCCGGGCACAACAGGAAGTCTTGGCTGTGCAATCTCCGAGGCAGTAGAAGCTGCAACGACGAGAGAAGGATATCGTTATGTATTGGGAAGTGTGTTAAATCAGGTATTGTTACATCAGTCAGTCATTGGACTTGAGACAAAAGCTGCTCTGGAAAAGTATGATATTACGCCGGATATCATTATCGGATGTGCAGGCGGCGGTTCCAATCTTGGGGGTCTGATCTCTCCGTTTATGGGAGAAAAGCTGCGTGGTGAAAAAGACTATCAATTTATCGCAGTCGAACCGGCATCCTGTCCGAGTCTTACGAGAGGCCGCTATGCATATGATTTCTGTGATACCGGAAGGGTCTGTCCGTTAGCAAAGATGTATACACTTGGCAGCGGATTTATTCCATCTGCAAACCATGCCGGAGGACTTCGCTATCACGGCATGAGTTCAACTCTGTCACAGCTTTATGATGACGGACTGATGGAGGCAAGGAGTGTAGAGCAGACTTCTGTATTTGAAGCAGCAGAGCAGTTTGCAAGAATAGAGGGAATCCTTCCGGCACCGGAGAGTTCTCATGCGATTCGTGTTGCCATTGACGAGGCGTTGAAATGTAAAGAAACCGGAGAAGAAAAGACTATCGTTTTTGGACTTACCGGAACCGGCTATTTTGATATGGTTGCATATGAGAAGTTTAACAATGGAGAGATGACAGACTATATTCCGACCGATGAAGAGCTTGCAGTGGGATTTGCAGGGCTGCCGAAGGTGGAGTAAAAATAGCAGAAACATGGGTTAGTGTACTGGCATATTGATATTTGCTGCCGGTACTGATATTACCAAATCTGCTTGGAATGGACGGAGTCTGGCTGTCGATCACAACGGGCGAGATACTCAGTATGATCATGAGTATTTACTATTTTATGAAATATAGAAAAATCTGGAGTGAGAAGTAAGAAAGATTTCATTGATGAATCAAATCAGGAAAAAGTTTTTTCCTGAGCAAAGTAAGAAAAAGATAAATTGACACACAAAAATAGATGTACTATCATCTGGTTAGATGCAGGTACATCTATTTTTTGTATGCTAATTGGAAAGTCATAAGTTAGATTTTAATTTTCAGAGTTGATTAGGAGTGGAGATCGCAATGGACGAGTCAGGAAGAAAAATCACAAAGATCGCGCGTGAAGCGGGCAAGTTTACATTAAAGATGATGAAAGAGGAAGGAATCGGAACGGCAGAATTTGATTTTATCCATTTCATCCGGCACAATCCCGGCGTCACACAGGCGAAAGTCAGAGAGCAGTTAAAGATTGATAAAGGGGCTGCTGCAAGGCGTGCGGCTAATTTAGAGAGCAAAGGATATCTTTACCGGAAACCGAACCCGGAGGATGGAAGAAGCCAGCTTTTGTATGCGACAGAGAAAGCGGAACAGTTAAAAAATTCAAAGGCGTCCATTGAGAGCGTGTTTTATGAGTGGCTTTTAGCGGAGCTGCCCAAGGAGGAA
>ULQG01053930.1_pt1 | contig 16247 bp, 10 predicted proteins | sample 1954251 | NCBI WGS metagenome assembly ULQG01 (sample SAMEA4835649, study PRJEB28245) | human gut metagenome | biome: gut microbiome; material: fecal sample | place: Denmark | collected 2008 | reverse complement strand
GCCTGGCTGTAATAGTTCAACGAATAGCCATAGTCGCCATCAGGCAGGGCAATCTGCAAGCCGTCGGCAGTCAATGACAGAATGTTCAGCTTACCGCTTTTCGTGCCAATCCAAGTATTGGCGCAAAGCACGTTTATGTCAATGTCAATCACCTTGTTCGCCTCGTCAATCGTAAACTTACCTGTCTCATCGGTCACGGTGCCGTCTTCGGCAATGCGATGAATGTTCACCGTACCGTCTTCCTTGAGTTCCATATAACCGTAGTCCTTTCCGTAAGTATAACCTATCCAACCATTACCGGTACCCATCTCCCAATGAATCTGCTGTTCAATGTTGGGTTGTCCGTTGGAAACTGTGCTCCAGTTGTCCGTAACACCCCACTGCGTGAAAGGTCCTTCAAACACGTGCTGCTTACCGTCCTGGCCATTGTCAAGATACCACTTCTGATAGAGCAGAGCCTTGTTGAACGGTACGTTCTTGGCTGTGGAAACAGCGCGTACAGCCATACCTTGATAAACTGCGGCAGTGATACGGTGATTGACAGAAGCTGCAAACTGGTAACCTACCGCAAATTCTGTATTGGAAGAGTTGACAGTACCGGTGAGGTAATATCCTTCAGTACCCAGCGCTGTCACATCGTTTGCCACACGCGTACCGGCTGCAGGCAGGAAGATGGAATTACCATTAGGACCGGTGAACTTGAAACCTGTCACTCCATTCTGCTCAGTCCACTCTTTCTGGCACAACGTGAAGAGTTCCTCGAAATCATCGGCAGTAGGCAGTGTGGCACGCCCTTGAAATGCACGGAAAGCCAAGTCGGAAGCCGTTTTATAAGTATCGGCCGAAGCATAGTCGGCAGGGTCGATGCTATTGTTGCATCCGGTCAGGTCACCGAATCCGAAAAGGCCACCCAGTCCAGTCTCGCTCTTGGCACCCACATTGAAGCGAGCCCACTTCACGGAGAGTCCCAGGTCGACAAGGTCATTGTCGAGGTCGAAGTCATAGGCAGGAGTAGTGAAACTCTTCACCTCACCATACACAATGCCGCTACCCAGATTGAGGTAAGCCGCATAATAGTATTGCGTTTCGGGCACCAACCCTTCATGGACGAATGAATAGCTGTCCTTAAGTTCCTCACTCTTCACTATAAGGCCTGCACGAACCGCTTCTACATCGGATGAAGTAGAGATAACAACACCACAAGTAGCATCGGCCGTAGCATCGGTCAATGTCCCACCCAATACAGCCGAGGCGAAGTCGACAGATGCGGCATCGGCAGTAGCCACCTTGGCATCGGTGGTGAGCAAGCTTTTCACCTCACCTTTGTAATACACCTTACCCTGCAAGCATACATAAGCCTGATAATAGAGCGTAGAGTTATTGTTCAACCCGTTCAACTGAGCACTGAAGGCGCTGCCGTCATAAGCAGCCTGCACGTCCTCGGGCAGGTTGTCTTGCGCAAAACCATAGAAGAAGCCGGTCTTATAGCTTCCGGCATCCATGCCATCCAACCCGGAGAGCGTGGCATGGAGTGTAGCGGTAGTGGCGGTCACATCGGACGACCCCGTCACCACCGACGATTCGTTCAGAATCGGGGTGGTGTGGATAGTATAGTCGTCATCTTCACTGCACGAAGCCAGCGAAAGACCCAGTACAAGTGAAAGTATTCCTAAATATATCTTTGTCTTCATATATACTAAATTCATTTAAGTGGTTATTCAATGGTCATCGAAATTATCTCAACCTTCACATCCGGCTGTCCGTCTTCGGTGGCAGCCACAGTAGCAAGTCCCTTATTCTGGATACCGATACAGATACAACTGCTTCCTTCGTAAGTCACAGTGGCACCGGTGGTATTGGTCACGGACACAGTCTGTACAGCTCCTTCGGCAGTATCAAAGGCCACGGCATGAGCCAGGTTGTAGCAGTCATCTTCCCAAGCATTTCCGATGTTATTGTCCATAATCACGGTCTTAGGAGTCGCGCCCTCGTTCCAAGTGATTCCACTCAGCACTTTGTACTGTATCTTCAGCGTCTGGTTCTTTTTCAACTTCACCTTCGTGATGTCGATCGGCCATCCCGCGTCACCACCGCCCCAAGGATTGTAGAACTGCAAGCGCAAACGATCGGGATTTCCGTCACCGAAAAGAATTTGTACCTTGCTGTTGTCTACCTTGATTTCAGTAGGCCCGGTAGGTCCGGTAGCGATAGGTTTGTAGTTGAGGTTGGCACAAAGATAAGAATCCACGGCTCCCTTGTCATTGGTCGTTGCAGGCACACCCATCTGGAAAGAGCTGGTGACATCGCAAGCCATTACGGTAAACTCGCTTCCCTTCACTTCCACCGTGCGCTTATCACCGGTAGCGGTGAGGACGGTTATCTCAACCGGATTGCCGTCGGCATCCATAAATTTCAATTTGCCGTCTTCAATGGCAAGCTTACCGGCATTGGTACCGTCATCCCATTTGTAGCCATCGGCCGTGCTGCTCAATACCAGCTCATAGTCGGCAATGGAAGCATCGGCCACAGGTGCCCATGAAGAACCGTACTGTCCCTTCACTACGCTTTCCCAAGCAGCAGAGCCACCATTCCACCATGTCCAGTCATAAGGTTCTTCATCATTGATGAGGAAGCGTGCCTCATTGCCCACATAGGTGACACCGTTGATTTCAGTAGTGAACAGTTTGGTTGCCAAATCTTCAATGGCAGGCTGTTGTACTTCGGCAGGCTGAAGCAAACCCGGATCTTCAGTCGGTATGATACTGGGGTCATTATAAGCCTCTTCGGAAATGAAGTTCCACACCAGCCACCACGGACCTTCGCTATTGGTACGCATCGTAGCTACCTGCAGCAGATAAGGAGTACATTCTATAATCTTGATGTCGTTGGTATAGTTGGAACAGACATCATCAAAACCCTCGTTATGCAATGAATAGGTACCGCCATAGAAAGATATGACAGGGCGTTTCGGGTCAGACACATTCAAGTTGAAAGTTCCGGTGGCATCCGTCGTGCCCGAAGCAGCCACCCGATGAAGTTCCACCGTACAGCCTTTCACAGCATCCAGGCCGAAAGTGATGTACGACTGGAAATAGGGGTCGTCTGCCGGAATGAGCCACGATTGGATACCCGGATCCCAGTTGGGAGCCCAATTGGCGCTACCAATCATAAGGTCGGTAATATTGCTTCCATCATTTTTCACATCAGTGTGGCTCATGTACATCACCGGTCCCGAACAACGGCCAATACCAAAGTTCTTGTCAATGGGAACCCACTTACGGCTCTTGCCCACTCCACCAGCAAGGTTAGCCCAGATAGGGTCTTCGAGCATGGCAAAGTTATTGGTCTCTACCTTGAAGGTATATGGTTCGCCATATACCGGACCTGCCGGTGTGGAAGCGCCGAAAGTCACGCTATATTCTCCGGCAAAAGGAAGTGCCAAGTCAAGAGTGGTCCTTTGAGAAGGACCGCTTGGAGTGACCCACAAGGGAGTGGCTCCCTTGATGAGCGAAGTCAGATGAATCGTATTAGGATCATTGGCATCAGGGGTCACCGTATAGGCGATACCTTCCACCAAATCATCGGAAACATAGGTTTTTGCCCCCATCTCGTACTCTTCGGGCGAGCAAGCGGAAAATATCAAAGCCGCTCCTGCCAATATGGAAAAGAATGATTTAAGTCTCATATCTTATTGTTTTTATTTTTTATTTACTCTATTAATGGTACTCACCATCCGGGATTCTGCACAAGTACACTCTGTGAAAGGTTAATTTGATTATAAGGAATCTGGCTCAAGCCTTTGGTGGCTTTCACACGGTCGACCCGTATGGTTATTGCATCATCAGCGCCTCCACTCTTCACCTTGACACCATTCAAGGCGAGCTTCTCGGCTGCCACGTCTATACCTTGACGCAGGAGATCCCAATAATTAATGCTTTCAAAAGCAAATTCAAGACGACGTTCTTCCATAATAGCTTGTTGAGACACACTCTTAGCTTGATAGTTGGCCGATACTGTTCCGTTGTCATCAACCTGATAAGCACGCTTACGCACTTGGTCGAAATAAGTTTGCGCATTGGGGCTACCCAGTTCTGCGGCCATCAACAATACGTCGGCATAACGGATAATAACGTAGTCTTGGCGGTTCTGTGTCTGGAAGTCACCGCTACCATCCTGCTTACCGGCATGGCTTCCATCGGCATAGCAAAGGGGAGCATACTTCTTCACAGCATAGCCGGTATATTCACGCCAGTCATTAAAACTGGTGGTAAAGTCGGCCGAACCGGTGATTCCTTCCCCTACCAAATCAATGATAGAAGCCGAACGGCGGAGGTCACCAGTGGGAAACGCTTCCACAAAATCAGGATTTACCGTCAATGCGCCCCATCCCTTGCAATAGGGAGCAGCATTAAGCTGGCGCATACCCAACATCACCTGCCAACGGTTGGAGTCATTATTCCCGTTATAATCCTGAGTAGCGGTAAATTTCAACGCAAGAATGGTTTCCTTGTTTCCATCACCGGCATATGTACCCTTCAAAGTTTCATAGTCTCCTTTTTCGGCCACTTTTGCAGAAGAAGCCGGCCATAAATTCTTGAATTGCGGTACCAAACCATATTCTCCTGAAGCGATTACGTCTTCTACAGCAGCCAAAGCTTCGGCACGAGTCACCTCTACAGGTTCTTCACCGTAATATCCGGTATAGAAAAGATAGGCACGTGCCAGCAAAGCCTCGGCGGCATATTTTGTAATATGTCCGTCGTTCTTGGTATAGTCGGCCTTGGGATAAGCGTCACCGGGAATATTCTCGATAGCATATTTTAAGTCAGTAAATATGGCACTGAACACCTCTTTGGCAGGTGAAGGAGCGCGATTTTCGTTTACCGGTTCCAGAAAGAGTGGGATATTCCCCCATAAACGAACCATATCCAGATAAAGCAATGCACGCAACGTACGACATTCGCCCATATAGATACCACGTTTGCTATCCGATTCATTCCATACAATCTGCTCTTCATGAGCTATCAGCTCGTTGCAACGATAGACGCCCGCATAATAATTTTTCCAGTCACCTTCGTATAGGTTGAGGTCAGCCGGCGATTGGGAGATGTCAAAACGGTCAATGGCCTGATAGCCACGTCCATCGGCATTTCCGGTAGCGCCAAAACACTCGGCACTCATCACCTCGGAAGCTATATAAAACCCTACCATCATGGCTGATGAAGTCTGGCGCCAACCATCATAACAACCTATCAGAGCACGATAAGCATCTTTTTCAGTCTTATAGAATGTACCGGTTGAAGATTCAGTCTTCGACGTAACATCGAGAAAACTGTCGGTACACGAAGCCAGTCCCAAACTCAGGAGCAGGACACTTGCCATAAATATATTTTTGTTTTTCTTCATATCAGTCTATATTTTAAAATTTCAAGTTAACACCAAACAATACGGTACGGGGACGGGGGTAATAACCTAAATCAACGCCCGACACCCAACCTTGTCCGTTATCTCCTTCGGGACCATAACCTATTTCCGGATCCATGCCGTCATATTTGGTAAATGTGAACGCATTCTGTACCTGAGCATAGATACGACACTGACTGATGACCTTACATCTCAGTAGCTTGGCAAAGTCGTAGCCCAAAGTAATGTTACTGATTCGCAGGTAATCACCATCCTGCACATAGAGGTCTGAGAACTGCCAGTTGAGATTCTGGTCTGTGACACGAGGTATGCGATTGCTGGTTCCCTCTCCTGTCCAACGTCCTAAAATTGCAGTAGTATAATTGGCTTGCTTGGAGGTATGGTTACGATAGCTCTGGACAATCTGCTGTCCGAAAGCACCGTTGGCCACTACAGAGAAATCAAGTCCTTTCCAGTTGAAACCGAGATTGAAGCCCATAGTGAAATCAGGAATACCGTTACCAAGATCGGTCTTGTCAAGCTCGTTCACCCGTCCGTCATGGTTGATGTCCACAAACTTCACGTCACCTGGTTGTACGTCAGCTTGCAGCACACCGTTACCAGCCTTAATCCAATCCTCTATTTCTTGATTGTTTTGGAATATGCCTGCTGTCTTGAAACCATAGAAATAACCGATAGGCTTACCATTCTCGGCACGATAGAATTCAGGAGTATTGTCATACAACTGGTTGGTAGAGCCATGAATGATACCATCGTCGTTAGGAATCTCTCCGACCTTATTCTTATTGTAGGCACCGTTGATACCGATATTGTAACTAAAGTCTTTGCCTATTTGGTCATTCCAAGTAAGATTGAGTTCCACACCGGTGTTTTTCACTCCACCGCCATTAATATAAGGAGCACCTGCTCCGGCAGTAGCAAGAATAGGAGCCACCACGAGCCAGTCTTTAGTATCTTTAATGTAGAAATCGAAATTAACACCCAGGCGACTGTTGAGGAATCGGGCATCAAGACCGATATTGGTCTGCTGTGAAGTCTCCCACTTGATGTCAGCATTAGCCAGACGACTAGGGTAAGCTCCCCAGTTGGTTCCGAGCTGTGCCGCAGCATCCGAGTCGCCGTAACCGCTGCCGAAAAGATAGTGTGTATTGGTACTCTTGATAGGAGCCAGATATTGGAATGCGTCAATGTTGGCATTACCCACTTGTCCCCAGCTGGCACGTATTTTCAGGAAGTCGAGCCAGTTTTGCGTACTTTCCATGAATTTTTCGTTAGTAATGGTCCATCCTGCCGATACCGAAGGGAAGTAACCAAAACGGTTGCCTTTGGCAAAGTTGCTCGAACCGTCTGCACGCAAAGTAGCATTGACCATATAAGTTTCTTTCCAGTTCCAACCCAATCGGCCGAAATAGGACACCTTGCGGCTCTCGGTATGCGGATTGCCACTGACACCCAAGCCGTTGGTCGAATCGGAGGCCGTTCCGTTGCCCACAAAAGCATGCTCCCAATCATCAAAACCTTCTTTCAACATACCATTTTTAGCTTCGATATAAGTGCCCTCGTAACGATAGGCTTCCATACCCAGCAAGGCGTTGAACGAATGTTCTCCCATAGTCCAGTCATAAGAAGCCGTATTGGTCCATGTCATACCCAAAGAGTGATTGGCATTTTGAGATACGGTAGTACGTTCTTCATTATATATATATTGGCTGAACTTGTAGAGAGGCTTGAAACTACGGTATTCGCTGGAACCATAAACCACACCGAATACAGACTTTATCTTCAAATTCTTGACAGGCTGCAATTCAGCATAAACATTACCGGAAAAAGTAGCCGTTTTGTTCTCATTGTTGCTGTCGGTCATCATTAAACCATAAGGGTTTCCATCACCTTTATTCCAGTCACTGGTACTGGTGTCATTGTAAGGCGAATCATAAAGATTATTATCGCTATAGACAGGAGCGATAGGCGATGTTCCGAATGCACCGCGTAAGGTATTATTATATTGGTTGCCTACACTGATACCGTTATTCATCTTATATACAAAACTCACCTGCTCGCCCACTTTCAAAATATCCTTGAAAAGTTTGTGCTCGCTGTTCACACGGAAATTGTAACGCGAATAGTTAGACACATCCGAACCGCCGACAATACCTTCCTGACTCATATATCCTAACGAAAGGGCATAAGTGGAAGTTGCGCTTCCACCAGTGACACCCAGCGTATAGCTCTCCGTTGTGGCATTATCTTTGAACATAGTATCTACCCAATCCGTATCATACACATTGCCATTGGCATCGTAAATAGACTGGTATTGGCTCCAATCGTAAGCCGAAAGTCCGCTATTCAAAGCCTGCTCATCCATAATGGCCATATACTCTTTTGCATTCAGCATATTGGCCTTACGAGCTACATTCTGTATTCCATAATAAGCATCGAAACTAATCTGCGCTTTACCTTCGCGCCCTTGCTTGGTAGTAATAAGCACTACACCATTAGCACCGGCCGAACCGTAGATAGCCGCACTAGCCGCATCTTTCAGTACATCTATACTTTCAATATCGGCAGGATTCAAAGTAGAAATATCACCACCCACACCATCAATCAGATAAAGAGGAGCACTATTTCCCACGGTACCAAGACCACGGATACTCACTTTCATGTCAGCACCCGGTTGACCGGAAGTCGAAGCAATACTTACACCCGGTGTCTGTCCCTGCATAGCCTGCAAGGGATTGGTTGTATTCATCTTGGCTATTTCGTCACCCTTCACCTGAACAGTGGCACCCGTCACCAATTTCTTCTTCTGGACACCATAGCCCACTACAACCACTTCATCCAACATTTCCGTGTCCTCCTTCAGCACCACATTGATGACGGAAGAAGTACCTACCTTGATTTCCTGTGATTGATAACCGATGTAAGAAAACACCAGTGTCTGTCCTTGTTGGGCACTTACCGAATACCGGCCATCAATGTCGGTAATTCCACCCGTAGCGGTTTCTCTCACCTGCACGCTGACACCTATCAACGGCTCACTATCCGTAGCCGATGTCACAACACCCGAAATGGTCTTGTTTTGAGAAGGATTAGCCTGCAGGCTACTGATTGCAGGTACAAGAAACAAAAGTACCAATGCAACACGGCATAAACGCAGATTTATGCACTTTTCCAAGAATGTTTTTCTCATTGTACATTATTTAATGGTTAATATCAAAGATTCATTGTGTTCTTCAATTAATACCAAAGAACTCGGATGCAAATGTATGGAGGAACAAGAAAAGAATGTCGAGAAATTGTTACGAAGAGTATATGATTTCGTTAATCAAGGCTTCTAAAATGTTACTAAAAAAGGTATAATTTGTTTTCCGTCCCTTCTCTAAGCCTTTTGAAGAGGGGCTATTCTTCCCATTCCCCTCAATACCGGAATTGGTTTCACCTCACTTTTCCATCCCCAATATACTTTCTCCGGAGTACAAAGAACCATTTCTTTCTAAAAACGTTCTCAAGGAAGAACAACCTAAAGCTTAACAGATAATGAAAAAATTAGTAGTATTTGCAGTACTTGCCGCAATCGTGGCAAGCTGCGCCGATGACAATCCGCCCCAGATAGAAAAAAGCAGTGAGTTGGTATCACCACGACTTTTGATGGACGTGTCCACAGAAAGCGGACAAAGCCCGCTGACCGGCATACTGACCATCATGCCCTGCAAGGCGGGCACCTCTATTTATTATGGAAACTACATAAACCGGAAGCTGACACCTTTTTACGGTTACTACCAAGTTAAAGACGGAGCTTTCTATAACGATGGCGTCAATCGAGAGTTATCCTTACCCGCAGGTCTCTATAACATGATTTATTGGGGAACCCCTAAATACGAGGAGCCGATTTATGCACATCCTCTCATGAGGGACCCGGTCTACATCTTAGGCGAAGACATGTCCCGGCAACACTTCTCCCTATTCAAAATGGAAGCGGACACAACCTATTATCCGGTATTCGACCTGGTACACGCCGTCCAGCCTGCCAACATTGGAAGTGAGGACCTGAAAGCATCCCTCAAACGGGTAGTGACCGGACTGAAAGTAATCATCAAGGACAAGAACAACGGCATCCTCAGTTCGAGCATCGACAGCATGGTGGTGCGCATCACCAATATTGCTGGAGAACTGAATTTCTACACCGCCGCTCCTCAAGGAAGCCCACGCACAGTAGCCTTCCCTCTGGTCCGTTCCGTCGACGGTACACAAATGAGCAACGCCACCGTCATGCTCTTCCCTTCTTTCGGGAAACCGGAATTCCAGATGAGCATCATACTGAAAAATGGAAACGTGAAAAGTTTCAAGCAAACATTGAACGGACCTTTGGAAGCAAACTCCAAACTGACCCTGACCCTCACTCTGGGAGACATCTTTTCCGAAGAATCATCCGGAGAATTCACCCTTGACAACTGGAACGAGGAAAGCCAGACAATCGATGTCCCTTCATTGGATTGAGCTTGCAGCATCAAGGAAAGATAGAACGGTGCGCGTCCATCTTATAAAAAGGCAACGTGAACCAGAAAGTGGAGCCCTTGCTCAACTGTGACTCCACCCCTATCTCTCCTTTCAGTTCCTTCACAATGTTTTGCGAAATGGCCAGTCCCAGTCCGGTACCTTGCTTAAAGGAATCCAGCTTCACAAAGCGGTTAAAAATCCCCTGCGCATTCTCAGATGATATCCCCGTCCCGGTATCGGTGACATAAAAACGGATATAGCTATTTTCGGGCATTCCGTAACCAATGGTAATGCTACCGGCAGCAGTAAACTTCAGCGCATTACTGATGAAGTTATTGAATACCTGAGTAATTCTGCGCTGATCGGTATACAGCAGCAAACCGGGCAATGGCGTAACCGTGACCAGACGCACGTCTTTATTGGTCAGCCTGATACTTGTAGCCTGCTCTATCTCGGACACCATTTTATTGATATCCACGTTAGCATAGACATACTCCAATGTACCGGCTTCTATCTTCGACAAATCCAGAATGTCATTGATGAGCTGCAACAGCAGTTCATTATTCCGCTCTATAATATCGAGATACTCCACCCGTTCTTCCTCAGACACTTCCGTGGTCAAAATACTCGAAAAACCAACTATTGCATTGAGCGGAGTACGTATCTCATGACTCATATTGGCCAGGAAAGCCGATTTTATCCGGTTGGACTCCTCAGCCTCCTCTTTGGCCAGACGTAGCTTGCGCTCCATGATTTTCAAATCAGTAATGTCCCAAGCAGTATAAACAATCCACTTGCGACCATCAGAAAGCTTTATAAAATTATTGTTCTGGAAGGTAAACCGCTCCTCGTTCTTCTTGGTAAAAAAACGTCGTATACCTTCTTGTGGAATCCCCGTCTTGACCAACTCTTCATCCTCCTTCCTAATTAAAGCCGCAGCCTCTGGCATTGTTTCAAAATCCGTCTTGCCTATAGCCTCTCTGGCCGAACATTCAAAGAGTTCCTCTGCCTTTTTATTCCAAAAAGTATAGCGCATCCCATCATTCACATCCTTCACTTTTGCCGCAATGGGAAGATTATCAAGAATGCCTTCCAACAGTTGCAGATACCTCTCCCGGTCCCTTTCCCTCAATTTCTTCATCCGCCTCTGCATGAAGAAAAAGAAGAGGCACAGCACCAATGTACCTAAAAGAATGGAAATATAGACCATCTCTCTTTGAACAAACCCGTCGGGAATATCAAGCCTTTCCTGCAAGGTGAAAGCAGTATCGAAAAGTTCGGGGCTTTCAGCCATTTTGTCAGCCAATGCCGGATGAACAAAGATTATACAAAAAGAGAAGAATATCGTCAGTAACCGAATACTTCCGAGAGGTAAAAAAAGAGGAACATGTTTTGTCATAATTGGCAAACATTTAATAATTAAATAGTTAGATAAGATTCCAGCTACTGCAAATTTAGAAAAAAATAAATGCGAAAACAGTATCTACGAAATAAATTTGCATTTTACACCCATTATTTTGTATTTAATGCCGAGAAGAGAATATTTTGAGAATAACCCAATACAAAAGGATGATACAGCACAATCAGCTAATGCCTATATGAGCTTATCAGGAAGGAATCGTCGCTTTTCAAAACATGAGATTAAAACCTTTTTTACGTCCAGTATTGTATTTCTCAATCTCTGACGCAAATGATTTTTTCAGCTGCGCTGCCATAAAGTCCAAGAAAGGCTGACTGTTCTCATCTTCTTGCGACTGCCGCAAAGAAAGAATATAGTCGCCCCTATCTTCTTTAAAGATTTTCGTCGGAAAAAGATGATGGCAGAACTGGATATAGTTCATCAACAAACGAGCCGTTCTCCCATTGCCATCTACCCACGGATGAACGGTTACCAAATTGAGATGAGCATTGAAACTCAATTCATATCGTTCCCGAAATGTTTCCATATTCTTTTGCTTTTCTCTCAATATAGAACAAAGTTCTTCTACTTTAGCGGGAACTTTAGGATAGCTCATATAAGAACACCCGCCCACCCCAGCAGTAACGCCGCACAAACGAAATTCACCTTTAGAAGAATCAAAAGAACCGCCCATTACATTATATACACTCCCAGTAGTACGCATTAGAGCAGCATTCAATTTTTGTAAGAAAACAGGCGTAATTTCCGCATTTTGTGCACTTTCTTCTTTGGCGAGTTCGTATGCCTTCTTCAAATCCTCATTCATCAGATGATAGACCAACGGCTTTCCTTTAGCTGTTACCCCCTCATCAAAAAGCAACTGGGTATCCAATTCGGTAAGTGTAGAGCCCTCAATAGCAGTAGAATGGGTAATAAGCGAATAGAGGTAGTACTTTTCATAGTCTACCGACTGACTGATACCAAGCCTCACAAATTCTTGATTCAGTACTTCTATCTCTTGCCAGATATCTGTTCCCATGAGCAAAGGGCATAAAAGATAAGTATAAAAAGAAAGCGGGAAAAGCATTAAAACTTTCCCCGCTTCTTTATTTCGTACCCAGACCCGGGGTCGAACCGGGATGGAAGTGAATCCACTGGTGTTTGAGACCAGCGCGTCTACCGATTCCGCCATCTGGGCATGTTTGACTTCTCAAATGCGGTGCAAAGATACAGCTTTTTTCTAAACCTGCAATACTTTTCCTAAAAAAAGGCGAAAAAAACGATAAAACCTGCTTGAATCATTCCTTGTTTGTAAAATATGCAGTACATTAGCAGAAACTTTTAAAATCAATAGCATGGTAACCAATAAGGATAATTTCTGTGTAATTATGGGCGGAGGAATCGGCAGCCGTTTCTGGCCATTCAGCCGCAAGACACTTCCAAAACAGTTTCTGGATTTCTTCGGTACAGGACGTTCCTTGCTGCAGCAAACCTTCGACCGCTTCAAGCAGGTAATCCCCATGGAAAATATACTTATCGTAACAAATGACTTGTATGCCGACCTTGTAAAAGAACAGTTTCCCGAACTTAAACCCGAACAGATTCTACTGGAGCCGACACGCAGGAATACAGCCCCCTGCATTGCGTGGGCTTCCTATCATATCTGCGCCTTGAATCCGAACGCCAATATAGTGGTAGCTCCTTCGGACCACTTAATCCTGAAGGAAGGCGAATTTCTGGCAGCTATCGAAAAAGGGCTGGACTTCGTTTCCCAATCGGACAATCTGCTGACACTCGGCATCAAGCCCAACCGTCCGGAAACCGGATATGGCTATATACAAATAGCCGAAGCCGCCGGTGATAATTTCTACAAGGTAAAAACCTTCACTGAAAAGCCCGAACTGGAACTGGCAAAAGTATTCGTGGAAAGTGGAGAATTCTATTGGAACTCTGGTCTGTTCATGTGGAACGTAAATACCATCATCAAGGCAAACGAAGCCCTGCTGCCCGAGCTGACTTCCAAACTGGCCCCCGGCAAAGATGTGTATGGAACAGTCCAAGAGAAACAATTCATTGATGAGAACTTCCCTGCTTGCCCCAATGTCTCCATAGACTTCGGCATCATGGAAAAGGCAGACAATGTATATGTGTCATTAGGCGATTTCGGCTGGTCTGATTTAGGAACCTGGGGGTCTTTGTATGATTTGTCTCCCAAAGATGAAGCAGGCAATGTAGCCTTAAAATGTAAATCCCTCATCTATAATAGCAAAGACAATATCGTGGTGCTGCCCGACAACAAACTTGCAGTTATCGACGGTTTGGAAGGTTATCTCATAGCCGAGTCGGACAATGTATTACTGATTTGCAAGAAAGATGAAGAACATACCATCCGCAAATATGTGAATGATGCCCAGATAAAACTGGGAGAGGAATACATTTAAATTAAAAATTAAAGGATAGGTGCCGAAGGCAAAAAAATAGCGGGAGCTGGATGAAGTCCAACTCCCGCTTCCGTTTATTTAGGGGAGGAAAATAAACCGATTAAAGCACTGCACGGATAGCTTCTGCCACAGCCTTGAATTCTTCGTCCGTCAGTTTCAGTTTGGGATTGGAGAAAAGCATATCTTTTTCGTTCTGCATAGGAATCAAATGTATGTGCGCATGAGGCACTTCCAGCCCCAATACCGCTTCTCCTACCTTTCTACACGGAAAGGCCTTGCCGATGGCAAGTGCCACTCTCTTGGCGAAAACATGCATCGCCGCCAAATCCTCATCGTTCAAATCGAAGATATAATCCACTTCCTGCTTGGGAATGACTAATGTATGACCTTTTACCAACGGATTGATGTCAAGGAACGCAAAGAATCTGTCATCCTCCGCCACCTTGTAGCAAGGTATTTCACCTGCGATAATTCTACTGAATATTGTTGCCATAGCTATAAATTATAAAATAAGGCAAGCCCGTATGCGGACCTGCCTTCCTTTAAAAGGATATGTTCACTACTTCCAGGTTAATCATGCCCTGCGGAACTTTAATTTCTGCGATGTCACCTACTTTCTTGCCAAGCAGACCTTGTGCAATCGGAGTATTGACGGAAATCTTTCCTTCCTTCAGATTGGCTTCACTTTCGGAAACGATAGTATAAACCATCTTCATGCCATTCTTCACGTTCTTAAGCTCTACCTTATTGAGAATCTGTACAGAATCGGTTTTCAACTTCGACTCATCAATAATCTTAGCGTCGGCAATGGTCAGCTTCAAGTTGTTAATTTTCATCTCAAGCATACCTTGAGCTTCCTTAGCAGCGTCATACTCTGCATTTTCCGACAAATCACCTTTGTCACGCGCTTCGGCAATGGCAGCCGATATTTTGGGACGTTCCACCGTCTCCAGGTGTTTCAATTCGGCCATCAATTTCTTGTAGCCGTCTTCTGACATATAAGCCATACTTTTTCCTCCTTAAATGTTATGTTAGTTTTTAATGGTACTATAAACAAAAAAGAATTCCAACATGGTCAGCATGCTGGAACCCTCTTTCCGATTTTCCTTTGCAAAGATAGCCTTTTATACAATGCGTGTCAAGCATAAAAGGCTGCTTTGTAACATATTTAAACGAAAACTTCTTATTTATAACATGTTACAGCAATGCTTTCACTGCCGCCTCCAGGTCTTTAATGCTCTCTCCACGGGCACTCAACTCATTGTTCTTGTTGACCAGGAACACAGAAGGCACATTCTTCACATTATAAGAAGCCGCTATAGACGAATAAATTCCATTGCCGTCGCGCACACAAATCCAAGGTAGATTGTCGGCAGTTGTTTTCCAATAGTGCTCGTCTGCATCCAGAGAAACCTGATAGATTTCCAATCCCTGGGCGGCATACTTGTCGTACAAGTCGCGCAACATATAATTATGTGTAGCAGAAACGGCACTCTGATAAACAGTGAAGTCCACAATAACAGCCTTGCCCTTCAGTTCGCTCAACTTACGTGTATTGCCCTTCATGTCACGCAGGTTAATGTCGATAATGCCGGTTTCGGAAATTGCCTCTTCGGGGATTTCCACCACCTTCTGCTGCGGAGTACGGGTATTCTTCATTCCCTTTATCACAATATTGTAGAGGTTCTTGGAGCGGTCGGCATCCGGATAATAATTGTTTAGGCTGGTTGCCACGGCTGCAAAACACTTAATGTCTTCCTTATTGTTCAGAGGGTCGAAAATCAAATAATTATTCAACTTCTGGAACAAGGCGAAATAGGCAGCAGCCGTATTGGGAGCGGCAAAAATATAGCTGATTTTCACTTCATCCTTATAGTTCTTCAATAAAGAGGCAAGGCTGTCCTCAAAAACATCGGCACCTATCTTATGTGCCTGCACCGACTGCAGCAATGCATTCACATTATCCTGAAGCTTCATCTGCTTCAGCGTCAAGTCCTTTATCTTCGAGCTATTCGGAGAACCTTCCACTGTATAGGCAGTGGCGAAATCGGTATAAGGTGCCTTTACCAAAACCGTTTCCGTCGAATCTACCGAGAAATTAATAACCTTGTCGTCTACCCGCAGACGGTAAAATTCCGGAGACACCGGACGTACCTGCTTGAAGTGGAAAGAGCCATCCCCTTCCAGCTTTACAGAATCCAAAGGAACAATACCTTCCAATGCCGAGGCTTCCAAATAAAGCATCTTGCCGTCGGCACCAGACACTTCACCCTCTACTTTGAATTTCGGTTCGGAATTACATGCACCCAATGCTATTGCAGCAAGTGCCATAAAAAAGATTTTCTTCATATCGTATCTTCAGTTTTGTTTTGCAAACGTGCCTGCAAATATACTTCTTTTCAAGTTCAGTCAAAGCATTTTCCCTCGTTCTTCCATATAGAAAACTGCAAAAAACAACTAAATACAAACTTTTTATCTCATTCCCA